>Ga0209284_10000460_pt1 | contig 66649 bp, 50 predicted proteins | sample FRY03_FD_187211 | JGI IMG/M metagenome (GOLD analysis project Ga0209284, IMG submission 187211) | Freshwater microbial communities from Lake Fryxell liftoff mats and glacier meltwater in Antarctica - FRY-03 (SPAdes) (version 2) | ecosystem: Environmental > Aquatic > Freshwater > Ice > Glacier...
AACGTAAAAAAAGATTTTGCAATCGATATATTTCAATTTATTCTCGACCACCATCGTCCGGGAAATATATTTCAATTTGAAATTACTGCCGACATTGTACATCCGGATATCGTTGCTTTTATTCAGGAAAAAATTCCGAAAGATTTATTCCGTTTTGAAATTGGAATTCAAACAGTCAATCAAAAAGCGAATTTGCAAGTCAGTAGAAAACAAAATTTCGATAAAACCAGTGGCGTGATTAAGCAGCTGGAAAATAAAATTGAGATGCATTTGGATCTGATTGTCGGCTTGCCATTAGATGAATGGGAAGATATTAAAATGAGCATTGAGGAAGTATTTAAACTACATCCTCCCGAGTTGCAATTAGGATTTTTGAAATTTTTACGTGGAACACCTTTGCGTCATAAACACAAACAACACGATTATATTTTTGATCCATTGCCGCCATATCAAATTATTGAAAGTAAGTATTTGAGTAAAGATGAACTTTTACAAATAGCCTTTCTCGAAGAAGCTTTAGAAATTTACTGGAACAAGAAACGTGCAATCAATACACTCAAATACGTCTCTCGTCATTATAGTATTTTTGAATTCTTATTGGGCCTCGGTAAATACTTTAAACAGCGAAAAGATTTTCACAAGCATACACTTTATGATGTTTATGATATGCTTCATGAGTATATCGAGGCAAATTTTAGTCAAAATGTATTCTTAAAGCAATTGCTCGCCATTGATTATTATTCTCAGGCAAAGTTGAAACCTCAGGAGCGGTACATGTTCGAATTGCCCAAAAAAGAAAAGTTTGAAATCATCGAAAAAAATAATTTAAATCATCATCAATTTCGTTTTGTCGTTTTGCCGATAACATTCGATTATTTTGAATTTATAAATTCAGGAAAAATTATTTCCTCCCAAAGCCCGCTATTGATTCAATACAATGGCACCGACAAGCCCATGATATTTTCCACTAGCCTCGGGTTTCAACTGGTAGGATAGAGGTCATGTATTCATTGCGCAACCACGAGTACAAAAAAACATCGAAATGAATGTTTTCTCTCCAAACAACCAAGGGTTTCACCTGTGACTGATTGTTTCGTGGCTGATTAATTCGGATTTGGAAATTGAATTCTTTTAGCGTCCACTACAAACAACAAAGCCTACGAATTTATTCGTAGGCTTTGTTGTTTTTGAAACTAAATTGTTCTATTGTAAATTCAACTTCTTAGTTACCCTCTTATCACCCGAAGAAATATTGACTAAGTACAATCCTTTGCTGAGATGACTCAAATCAATGTTTCTTTTGTGCTCGCCGGCAAATGTAAGTAATGGGTACTCAAATACCTTTTTACCGAGTGCATTGGTGATGGTAATCATGTAATTCGCTTGAACTTTTGCATCAAAAGTTAAATTGAATTTACCATCGTTCGGGTTCGGTGAAAGTTCTAAAGTGTTATCGCTGAATAAATCTTCAATGCCAATTATAGCACAAGTATCTAAAGCAGTAACCGGCGTTCTACCAGTGTTACAAGCAATCTCCTGGAAAGTCCAAAAGTAGAAGAAATAATAGTAGCCCGGACTTCCTGCATTGCTATTCGTGATATTTACAGATGTGCTGTTGTAAGGATATGCCGCACCTGCTGAGTTTCTCCATAAATCAACAAGACCTCTGCATTTAATGAAATAGTTGGAACCCGGATATAATGTGAAATTTACATTTACTGTAACCGGATTGTTCGGACTTGCAGGTATAAAGATGGTCGTATCAGCATAAGTGTTTCCTTGCGCATCGATAATTTCAATAGTTCTGTTGCCGGCAGAATTTGAATATACTTCCACCGATTGTAAAATAATAGGATTTAATACATCGAAGTACATTCCGCGAATATCATTGGCCGTAAAGAATGCTCCTGCTCCAATGCTCGTTAAGGCCTCTCCTGTATAATCAATTTGTCCAAGTGGTAATTCTTCGTCTACATAATAAGTAGTGGTACCTGTTACAGTTGGGGAGTAATTGGTGCCGGTTGTTACTAAATTCCCTCCACCTGCAGCATCCCACCATCTGAGCGTTCCGGTTCCGGAACCGCTTGCCGAAAGACTAACTTGTCCTGTTCCACAAAGCACATCACCGGTTGTGCTAGGATCAGGCTGAGAACTGGAAGCAATATTAATGTAGCTTACTTTTGTCGTAGTGTCGATACCGTTAGCATTGGTCGTTATCAAAGTAACAGGATATGTTCCGGCTACATTGTAGTTCACCAAAGGGTTTTGTTGCGTAGATGTACTTGGATTTCCACCTGGGAAACTCCAGTCCCAGCTAATAGGTTGTCCGGAGGAGAAATCATTATACTGAATAGCAGAGCCAGGACAAGTAATATTTGCCGAAGCACCAAATGCACTGATAGGAGGGTAAGAGCCGGGAATATATAAATCCGACTCCCACATACCACGTCCATAAGTTGAAGCTCTTACTTTTCCACTCGCATATTGAATATGCAATTCTGTAACAATGACATTTGGTAATCCATTATTAAAGGGTTGCCATACACTTAAAGATGCATTTTTATAAAATGAGCCTACATCTGTACCGATATAAATGCCGTCGTTAGAATTATTTTCATACACGATACAGTTGACGGGAATGTTCGGAATAGATCCTGATAAATTGATCCACGTAGCTCCCTGGTCGTTAGTTTGAAATACTTTGTTCGAGTTGTTAAAGCCAGAATAAGTAATCCATGCTTTGTTAGGGTCTGAATTACTACATGCCACGGAGGTAATGGTTCCTGAAGGCACATTGGCCATCGTCGTCCAAGATGTTCCTCCATTCGTAGTTAAATAAAATAAGCCCGGCTTGGAAGCCCAAATCACTTGGTTGTTCGCAGGCGAAACGGTAAAAGTGGTCATCGTACCGGTACTGGTGAAATTGCTGATCTTCGTCCAAGAAACTCCACCATTGGTACTTTTCCACATATTAATAAAGCCTGCATAGATAGTTCCTGCAGTTACTGGATCCTGGCTCCACGGTGTTACCCATGCACCGGCCTCATTAATCCCTGCGGTTGCTCCCGACCAAGTATTACCTCCGTTGGTAGAACGATTCAATGATCCATTGTACTGTGAGCCCCACATGTTCTGATCATTGTTCCAATCAATAAATGCAAGCATACCATCTCCACCCATTACTTCCTGCCAAGTGCCGTTGTAACGATTGGTTCCATTGTCCTGCCATCCTTGTAATAACAAATTTGCATTCGTAGAGGATTGTCCAAAACCATACATCTGAGCAATCTGCAATCCATTGCTTAAATCAGTCCATGAAACTCCGTTATTCATGGTTTTAAATAATCCACCGTCGTTCGCTAAATATAACGTGTTTCCACTCGTGTAAATCACATCATGATTGTCGGCGTGTGTGTAAGGAGCACCTGATCCTGTCCAATGTCCATTAAGGGTAAAACTACTTCCTCCATTTGTTGAACGCCATACATTGACTCCTCCTGTTGTAATTTCATCTTTGTTAGTAGGTGAAGCGGCAATAGTTAAATCATACCAGCCTTGCCCACCTGTATCTCCACCATTTGAATTCCAACCCAATACATTTGATGGAGTAGTCGTACTAATCTTAGTAAAAGAAGTACCACTGTTCGTGGATCTGTAAATCCCCTCAAAACCATAGTCCGGTGCAGCCTTAGCTGCTAAAAGATAAACGTAATTGTCATCGTTTGCTGTGACAGCTATTGCTAGTCGACTCAAATTTGCACTTGCAGCCAATCCGGTAGTCACTTTTGTCCAGTTTTGTCCATTATTTGTAGAACGATACACCTCGGTTCCACTGGTGTAAACCGTATTGGGATCGCCCGGTTTGAATTCCATATCCTTGAACGATCCTGCTTGCACATTGGTAAAAGAAGCTGCTGCATCTGTACTTCTGAATACTCCTGCAGAGGAAGCCACCAAAAGCGTGTTCGTATTGTTAGGATCCAGTAATATTTTACTTATTTGACGCGTGTTGGCCATGAAGTAGGATAATCCGGTCGTGTTCCAAGTCGTTCCACCATCTGTCGTTTTCAAAATACCGATGGTATAGGTATCGCCACCGTCTCCGTCTCCTGTAGCTAGGTACATGATGTCTGGATTACTAGGGTCAATTGCCAAATCTGTACACCCAATTACCTGACTGATGAGATCTGTATTTGTGGACCATGTAGAACCTCCATCTGTTGATTTCCATAATCCACCTGCAGGTGAGCCTACAAATAAAGTGTTGGGGTCATTGGGATGTACTCTTACAAAATTTAATCTTCCAGCACCTCCTCCAATCGGAATGGTGGAAGTGGGGCCAATCAATGTCCAGTTTCCGGCATTGGCAGTTCCCATTTGTGCTTGGTATTTTTGATTTTCACGAAAGGCAAGAGAAGGATCAAATCGCTCTCCTTTTGCGCCAACACGAGGACTCATGAACCATTCCCAACGCTTATATTGTGCGAAGCCTGGAACTTCAATTTCTTCCTGATGAACTCCTTCGGTAGCGGATTTCGATAGTTTCTTTTTCAAACGTTCTATTTGACGCTCTTTCTTCACATAATACTTGTTGAATGCCTTTTGGACATCGTAAAAATTTACTTCCGGGTTGTTCATCATCTCTACCCAGCTTTGCGCTAGCAAGGAGGGAGAAATGGCCATGAGAGTAAATAATGAAAGGATAAATAAATTTTTTTTCATATTAATTGAGGGTTGTTTTGGTCTTGTTTTATTTTCATCAAATATAAAGAAATCATATTTTCATTCAACAAGATTTTTTATTTAATATAGGATGAATTGAAGATTCTATTGAAATAAAAAAGCAAATTTCAATAGAATCACCGCTCATTGCCTTTTTCTTTAATCGACAAAGAGAAATCTTAAAAAAATAATACCGGAGAAATTATTTTTTATCTTTTTTTAGCTCTTTTCTTCTTTTCATTTCTGCAGTCAATAAAGAGAGTTCTCGACTCATTTGCCCTGCTATGGATGTATTTTCTTGGGCTCTTCTTGTCAGGTATGGAAGTACATCGGCAACCGGTCCATAAGGAACATATTTAGCCACATTGTACCCGGCATGGGAAAGGTTAAAACTGATGTGATCACTCATCCCTAACAATTGAGAAAAATAAACTCTTTTATCTGATGGGGAGATGGATCTCTCTTCCATCAATTGGGCCAACAATAAACAGCTGTTTTCATTGTGGGTTCCGGCACAGATGGCAATGGTTTGTATGTTTTCCAAGCAAAAACGTAGTGCTTCGTTATAATCATGATCACAGGCAGACTTGCTAGCTTGAATGGGAGATGTATACCGATGTTCAATGGCGCGATCTCGCTCTTTCTCCATATAAGCCCCACGAACTATTTTCATTCCTAAAAGGTATTTTCCTTCAGTGGACTTATAATGTGCTTCTTTTAAAAACTGCAAACGATCATGACGATACATCTGAATGGTATTGTAAACAATGAATTGCTCTCTGTTGAATTTTTCCATCATTTCAGTAGCTAAATTGTCAATAGCCACTTGAATCCATGATTCTTCCGCATCAATAAATACCGAAACTTTTAAACGATACCCTTCTTCGCAAATTCTTCGAACACGCTCTTTCACTCTGCTAAATTCTGCGGCCTCTTCTGAATTCAATTTCTCATCATTGCTCACTTTTTCTAGCAAAGCAAAGCGTGCAAGGCCAGTAACTTTGAAAACACTAAAGGGAATATTAGGGTCGCCATTCGCTCTTTTTACCGTGGCAATGATTTCTTCACAGCTGTGGTCAAATTCCAATTCATCCTCTTTGCCCTCTACTGAATAATCCAGAATGGAACCGACTCCTAATTCGCCCAAACGTTTGATCGTTTTTGAGCACTCCTGAATATTTTCTCCACCACAAAAATGCTTGTAAATTGTATTGCGAATAATCCCTTTTATCGGTAAATGATACTTTAATGCGATTTGTGTTATTTGACTTCCGATTTTCACAACGGAAGGATATCCGATCGCCTTAAAGAGCCAATATGCTCTTCGTATTTCGTAATCAGTCCTGAATGCAAAAGCATGCTCTAGTTGATCAAAATTAATTTTAGTAGTGGTACTCATTGGATGGTCAAAGATAATAAGAAGCGAATAGGGTGGAGATGATCTCTGTCAAAAAATTAAAATTCTTTATATCTTATTATGTTGGATTTCAATGCCTAAATTTGCGAAAGAATTTTATTAAACGAAAAGATGATTGGCTGCAATACTAACCGGCGTTGTTTATTGGGAATATTAACAATTTTATGACCTTGAATCTTTAATGATATGAACGTATCCATAGATTTTTTACAAGAAGAGTATCCGGTTTTTACGGGTAAAGATGCACTCCTTCGATTTGAAGAATACTTTCGAAGCAAGCATCCATTTCCAAAGGTTTTTGTGCTTTGCGATACCAATACTGCAGAATTTTGTTATCCATCCTTGCTTCCTTTTTTGAAATCGAATTGGAAAGTAGCAATTTTTGTTATTGATGCCGGTGAAAATTCGAAGTCTATTTATTCATGTGAACAGATTTGGACTAAGTTAGATGAATTGAATTTCACGAAAAGCGATTTGATGATTAATTTGGGCGGAGGGGTGATTTCCGATCTGGGTGGATTCGTTGCTTCAACTTATTTGCGTGGAATTAAATATATTAATATGCCAACATCTTTAATGGCCATGGTGGATGCCGGAATAGGAGGCAAGAATGGAGTCAATTTTCGTTTTGCCAAAAATCGAATGGGTACAATTTATTTTCCGATCTGTACCGTTTGTGATACTTCCTTTCTTGAAACTTTACCGAACGTGGAATGGGTGAATGGAACTGCAGAAGTATTTAAACATGCACTCATTCGTGATGCTGAGTTGTGGAAGGAATTGTCTGCTCAAGGATGTACGCGTGAACTTTTACCCGAGCTATTGAAGCGTATTCAAGAAATTAAATTGAAGATCGTGCAAAATGATCCTTTTGAAAATGGTGAGCGAAAAATTTTAAATTATGGACATACCATCGGACATGCCATTGAGGCTTGCAGTTTACAGAAGGATGTGAATCCACTTTCACATGGCGAAGCCATTGCGATGGGAATGATCATTGAAAATGAAATTGCTTTTTCAATGGGTTTGTTGAAGCAAGAAACGAAAAGTTGTGTTCGAACGGTTTTAGAAAAGTATATCCTCGCCGTGAATATTGAAAATTATCTACCCGAAGAAATTTTATCTCGTGTGAAACAAGATAAGAAGAATGCAAATGGTAAAATTTTGATGAGTCTTATTTCTGATATTGCCTCATGTAAATATGACGTGGAGGTAGAGGAAGAATTGATGTTAAAAGTAATGAAGGGATTTGTGTAAATGGCGGTAAGAATAATTTCTCCTTCTGTTTTTTTATCTGTGAAGACGGACTTGCCTGCATCAAAAAGTGTGAGTAATCGTTTGTTGATCATTCAATCACTTTGTGAAGATGCATTTGTTTTGAAGAATGTCTCTCTTGCGGATGATACTACGATTCTCTCCGATCTAATAAATTCCAATGAATCCATTGAAGAGGCCGGCGAAGGCGGAACAACTTTTCGTTTTCTTTTGGCCTTACGATGTCTGCAAGGAAAGTCGGGCATTCTCAACGGATCAAAACGTTTGAGCGAACGTCCGGTGCAAACATTAGTGGAAGCATTAAATAGTTTGGGTGCGGGAATCGAGTATATCGAAAAGCACGGTTTTCCTCCTTTGAGATTGACGGGAGGAAAATTACAAGGAAATGAATTGAAAATTGATGCAGGAATAAGTTCGCAGTTTATTTCTGCGCTCCTTTTGATTGCCCCTTATTTGCCGAATGGACTTCGTGTTGTTTTGAAAGGAGAGATGGTATCCACTTCCTATATTAAAATGACAACAGCGATCATGCATCAGTTTGGTGTAGATGTTAGGATCGAAAAGAATGTATTGATCGTACCAAAGGGAAAGTATATTTCTAAAGATGTTTTTATTTATTCCGATTGGTCGGCAGCAGCTTTCTTTTATGCAATGGCAGCACTGAAACCTAATTCTACAATGTCATTATTAAATTTAAAAGAAGATGATCTGCAAGGTGATCAAGTTTTGGTTTCATTGATGCAAGAGTGGGGAGTAAAGAGTCAATTTGAAATTGATGACGTATGCATACAAGGTATAGGAATTCCGGAAAAGAAATTCATCTATAATTTTATAGAAACTCCGGATCTCGCTCAAGCTTTTGCGGTAATGGCAGCGCTTAGTCACCGTAAATTATTTATTTCCGGACTTTCTACGCTAAAGAATAAAGAGACCGATCGCCTGCATGCATTAAAAATTGAACTGGAAAAACTAGGCGCTATCATTCAAGTTACAGAAAGTTCTTTGGAAGTTTTGCAAGGAATAAATTCTTCGCTTTTAGAAAATATAGTTTTAAATACGTACAACGATCATCGCATGGTGATGGCTTTAAGTTTATTTTCTCTTTCCGGTTTTCCTGTTATTTTAGATGATATTTCATCGGTATCCAAGTCTTTTCCTAATTATTTTTTGGAGTTAAAAAAATTGGGATTCGTTTTTTCCGAATTATAAAAACCAATAGTTTAGAATTCACATCTTGAAATAAAAAACGGATTTTGCTGATTTAACGGATAAGTACGGATTTTTTTATATTTCAAAATTGACCAACAACCAACAACCAACAACCAACAACCAACAACCAACGACCAACGACCAACAACCAACAACCAACAACTAACGACCAACAACCAACAACTAACGACCAACGACCAACAACTAACGACCAACAACCAACAACTAACGAACAACGACCAACAACTAACGACTCAAATACCGCACACTTGCCTCAGCACATCTTTCCCCATCCATCGCCGCAGAAATAATTCCTCCCGCATACCCAGCTCCCTCAGCGCATGGAAATAATCCTTGAATTTGTGGATGCATGCAGCTCTCTTTGTCTCTGGGAATACGAACCGGCGATGATGTTCTCGATTCTGTCGCTACAATCATGGCTTCATTGCTGTAATAGCCTTTCATCTTTTTTCCGAAATCAATAAGACCTTTTTGTAACGACTTTACAATGGATTCGGGAAGTAGTTCTTTTAATTGAGTGGAACTAACACCAGGGTTATACGAAGTTTCGTTTAAGGTGCTGGAAAATTTCCCTTCGCAAAAATCGACCATCCTTTGTGCAGGTGCCACAAGTTTTCCGCCTCCTGCTACATAACAGGCTTTTTCAACATCAGACTGATATACCATCGCCGCTAATGCTCCGTGCTTCATATATTTTTTTAAATCTTCTTCCTGCACACTCACCACCATTCCCGAATTCGCAAAAGGATTGTTGCGCTTCGATGGCGACCATCCATTGACCACAATTTCTCCGGGTGCTGTAGCCGCAGGTGCAATGATTCCACCTGGGCACATACAAAAACTATAAACTCCTTTCCCTTCATATTGTCCACTGAAACTATACGCAGCAGGTGGTAAAAATTCAGAACGCGTTTCACAATGGTATTGTACCTGATCAATCATTGCTTGGGGATGTTCAATGCGCACACCCAATGCAAATTCTTTCGCTTCAACGAGTATGTTTTGATCATTTAAAAGTTGAAATACATCACGGGCAGAATGTCCGGTAGCAAGAATGAGTGCTTTTCCTTCCATTAAAAATGTTTCGCTTTGATTTACATTGGATACGATGGCACCTTGAATAACATTTCCGACGATTTTAAGCGATTTTAAAACTGTATTGAAGTGAACTTCTCCTCCTTGTGCTTCTATGTGTTCACGCATCGCCGTTACAATGCCCGGTAATTTATTGGTGCCAATATGTGGATGGGCATCAATGAGGATGTTTTCTGTTGCACCAAAGGAAACAAAAGTCTCTAAAGCTCTTTTTACATCTCCTCTTTTATCAGAGCGTGTGTAAAGTTTTCCATCGGAATAAGTGCCTGCACCACCTTCCCCAAAACAATAATTGGAATTGGAATTTACTTCTCCGTGTTTGTTAATGAGAGCCAAATCGCGTCGACGCTGACGTACATCTTTACCACGTTCTATGAGAATGGGTTTATAGCCTAATTCAATTAATTGTAAAGCTGCAAATAATCCTGCAGGACCTGCTCCAATGATGAGGACAGGAGTTTTTGTACTCACGTTTTTGTAAGCTCTATGCGCTGCCAAAAATGGAGGTAAATTCCCTTCGATGGAGACATCAAAAAACAATCGAAATTTCACATGTTTTGATCTGGCATCAATGGATCTTTTCGCCAAACGAAAATCACGAATTTCAGTTTCGTGTATACCGATTTTTTGGGCTAATTTTTTTTTGAAGCCTTCCTCATGGGTCGCCTCTTCGGGTGACAGCACAAGTTCTACTCGTTGTAACATTTTGAAATTATTTTTATTTACGATGATTTCAATTCATCATTGACAATGTCTTTATTCAAACGTGAGTGAAATCGAAAATATTCTTGATTTCAAAGATGAAATGGTGGTTGTGTAAACCGAAGGATCAGTGGATAGCACATTGGGAATCCCTTGAAACATTTTAATTTCAGGTGCGAATTTAAAAAGCGGCAAGTACAAATCCATTCCTAATCCAATGGTATACCCATAATCTTTTCGTTCTAGTTTCACCAGTTCATTTTCATTCTCCACTTTGGCTTGAGAAACCAAATCAATCATGTATCTGAATCCGCCAACAACGTAAAACCGATAATTATTTACACGGTTGGATTTAAATTTTATTTCAAGTGGAAATTGAATAAAAGTTGATTCCACTTTTTTAACAACCATATCACTCGCTCCAATTTTGGTGGTCATTTTATAGTTTAGGTTTCTTTGTGAAAAAGCTAAATCCGGAACGAAACGTAAATCGAAGTTGTTACCTAAATGTAAATTACAAATGATTCCTAAATTGAATCCTGATTTTCCATCGGCTTCTAACACAAGTACACTGTCGGAACGATAAAAATTATCGGATTTCACAACTCTGAAATCAGTAGAGTTGATACCTAATAAAAATCCAAAATGAATTTTTTGTTTGTCGTACTTTTCTAAATTTTTTACTTTAATGCGCTGTGCATCTACATTCAAACCAAGAAGGCAGAATGACAATAAGGAAAGAAAGAAAGTGATTTTAATGGATTTCATTTTGTTCCTGTGTAGATGCTTGCAATACCAAACGTCAAGGATTGTGCTTTCGTATCTCTGTATCCTGTTTTTGTAAGAAGTTCAGTGAATTTTTTTCCAAAAGGAAATGCAGCTACCGATGCCGGTAAATATTCATAAGCCGATCTTTCTTTGGAAAGTAATTGTCCAACTAGCGGCATGACTTTGTTTGAATAGAAATTATAAATTTGCTTGATTGGAAACTTTGAGGGTTGTGAAAATTCAAGAATGACCACTTTTCCTCCCGGTTTTAGTACACGGTACATCTCTGCAAGTCCTTGTTCAAGATGTTCGAAATTACGTACGCCAAAGGCAACCGTAATGGCATCAAAACGATTGTCGGGATACGGGATGTTTTCAGAATCTGCTTGCTCTAAACGAATAATGCCTTGATAGCCTTTCGCCATGACTTTGTGCCGACCAATGTCTAGCATCTTGTTTGAAATATCTATTCCGATAATTTCTTTAGGTTTTAATCGCATCGACTCAAGAGCTAAATCAGCAGTCCCTGTGGCAATGTCAAGAATAGATTGTGGCTGATGTTTGATCAACTTGTTGATGCTTTTTCTTCTCCAACTTCTATCAATTCCTCCTGATAAAACTTTGTTTAGCAAGTCATATCGTGAAGCAATGCTGTCAAACATTTCTTCAACTCGCTCACGCTTTGAACTTCCTTTGTAATGTTGGGGAATTACACTCATGATAATAAGTTAATAGCTTCTTCCTGTAGCTGTAATTTATCAATGGCAACAACGCCTACTTTTTCACATACTAATCCTCCTGCTAAATTCGCAAGAGTTGCAATGATCTCCGGTTTAAGTTTTAAGGCCAAACACAATGATGCTACACTGATCACAGTATCTCCCGCACCTGAAACATCACTAATATTTCTGATATGAGCAGGAATAATATTGAATTCACTGTCCTGACTGTAAAATACTCCAGCCTCACTAAGAGTCACCATTAAAATACCGATGTTTTGCTCTACTTGAAAATTCTGCGTGAGTTGCTTTAATTGTTTAGAATCCGTTTTGTCGAAATCAATTTTTAAACCCGATTTCAACTCTGCTAAATTCGGTTTGAATAAACTAACGCCTCGGTATACCGCAAAGTTTTTCTTTTTAGGATCTACTGCTGTCGGAATATTTTTCTGATTGCAAAGCGTGACAATTTTCTTGATCAATTGCTCATTCAATACGCCCTTATCATAATCTTCAAAAACTACAACGTCCGGTTTTTCTCTTTCAATTAATAATTTCACACGATCCAGAAGTTGCTCCTGCTCGCGCAAATTAATTTCAGAAATTTCTTCATCGTCAACTCGAAGCAATTGATGATTGTTTCCTATTACACGTGTTTTAACGGTAGTCACTCGCTCTGTCGATTGCACCATTCCATCTTGGTTCATTCCAAGCTCTTTCATGAGCAGCAATAACTCCTCACCGGAACGATCAGAACCAATGACAGAGCATAAAATCGGACTCGCGCCCATCGCCTGAATATTGATAGCTACGTTCGCTGCGCCGCCCAATCTGCTTTCTCTTTTGCTTATTGCTACAATGGGAACCGGTGCCTCAGGAGATATTCGCTCTACTTTGCCCCATAAATAAGCATCCACCATAACATCGCCAATCACCATGACTTTCAGGTGATTAAAGGCTTCGAAAAGCTCCTTTACAGTGGTGAATGTGTGCACGTCGTTTAGCAAGCCGCAAAGGTAGTGAATAGCCCGGAATTGAAGCAATTGGCCTCAATGAATATTATTGTCCGGAAAGAGAATAAATGAAATAAGTATTCTTTTATTTAAGGTCGCAGAGGGATAAGTCAAATTTGAAATCGATTGCGATTATTTTAGTTTGGCAAGACTTAATTTAAGTCGCTTCATTGCTTCCACTAAAATATCATCTGCGGTAGCAAAACTCAAGCGAACACAATTCATATCGCCGAATGCTTCACCGGTTACCAATGAAACTTTCGCATCTTTTAAAAGATACATACAAAGATCGGTTGCGTTATTAATCGTTGATTCTCCATCCGATTTTCCAAAGAAATAACTCACATCCGGAAATACATAAAATGCACCCATCGGTTTGTTGAATTTCCATCCGGGAATATCTTTCATGAGTTCTAAAACTAAATCGCGTCGTCTCAAAAATGATACGCGCATAAAATCATAGTTTTCCCAATTTGTAGATACTGCTTTTACAGCCGCTTTTTGCGCAATGGAATTAGCACCACTGGTAAATTGTCCCTGTACTTTATCGCAAGCTTTTGCAATCTCTTTACAAGCTGCCATAAATCCGATTCTCCAGCCGGTCATCGCTTGTCCCTTAGAAACTCCATTCACAATAATCACGCGATCGTGAATGAAATCAAATTGTGCGATGCTCTCGTGTTCGGCTTCAAAATGAATATGCTCGTAAATTTCATCTGAAAGAATCCAAATGTTTTTATGTGGATGCAAAATTTCAGCAATCGCTTTTAATTCTTCACGAGTATACATCGTCCCGGTAGGATTACAAGGACTTGAAAAAATAAATAACTTAGTTTTAGGACTAATGACTTTTTGAATTTGATCGATGGTAGGTTTGAAATCCGTATCTATCGTTGTTGGAATAAAAACAGGAATACCTCCGGCTAGCTGAATAATTTGCACATAACTTACCCAATAAGGCGCTGGTACTATGACTTCATCGCCCGGATCAATCACACTCAATACCACATTGGCAATACTTTGCTTGGCTCCGGTAGAAACTACAATTTGCTCCGGTGCAAAATTTAAATTGTTTTCTCTTTTGAATTTTTCCGAAATCGCTTTTCTTAAATCCGGAAAACCTGAAATAGGCGGGTAGTGCGTAAAACCTTTGTCGATGGCATCCTTAGCTGCATCACAAATATCGGCGGGTGTTACAAAATCAGGCTCTCCTAAACTTAAACTGATGATATTTTGTCCCTGCTCTTGCAACTCACGGCTTAATCGTGCCATGGCAATGGTTGCAGATTCTTCTAATTGATTTACGCGTTGCGATAAATTGTTCATTACGCTTTCTGTCGAGTTTAATAGAATGCAAAACTATTAAAAAAGAATCTGCAAGTATATTATTGATAAACAAATGATTAAATAAATATTATGATTATTTAAGGCCCGTTTTATGCAGATATGTCGATTCCTGACAATATTTGATTTTTTTCTTTTCTCTGAAGATGAATTTGTTTTATTTTTCATTAAACGTAATAATTGTAAATGATTTCCACAACTCAATTTAAATATTTGATTGTTAACTTAAATTCATTCAGATGTTTTATTACGATATTTGCATCAAATTAGATGATGAACTTCCCTCAAGGTATTATTGATTTCTTGGTGTATCTCGCGCCGTCCTTGCTCGTGTTTTTCACTGCATGGTTTTTAGTGCGCCGATTTTTACAAAGAGAAATAACGCTCAAAATGTTGGAGCTAAAAGCGTCCCAACAAAAGGAGATGCTTCCGATTCGTTTGCAAGCTTACGAAAGGCTTAGCATTTATTTAGAGCGGATTTCCCCGAACGTGATGTTGTTAAATCAATACGAGCCAGGAATGAATGTGCTGGAATTTCAACAGAGAATGTTATCGATGATTCGCGATGAATTCGAACATAATTATGCGCAACAAATTTACGTCACCGCACCACTCTGGACCTTCATTCGAAATGCGAAGGAAGAAGTAGCACGTCAAATCATTGTTGCTGCTTCATCACTTGATGGGGATGCTCCAGCGTATCAATTGAGCAAGAGAGTTTTTGATGCAATTGTAGATAAGGAAGAGTACCCTACGCAAAGAGCTTTGAATATTTTGAAAGCAGAAGTGGCACAATTAATTTAATTCCATTGAAGATGTCGAAAGTGAAAGAAGAAAAGAAGTCAATTGCAACAGATGCAGGAATCGAAATCAATCGTATTTATTCAGAACCGATAAATACAAAAGAGGATGCAGGGGAGTTCCCATTCACACGCGGCGTTCAGCCCGACATGTATCGCGGAAAATTATGGACCATGCGTCAGTATGCAGGATTTTCTACTGCAGAAGAAAGCAATGAACGTTATCACTTTTTGCTGAAGCAAGGAACTACCGGTTTGTCGGTGGCTTTTGATTTGCCAACACAAATTGGTTACGATTCAGATCATAGTTTATCAGAAGGTGAAGTAGGAAAAGCCGGTGTCGCCATCGATTCGCTCGCCGATATGGAAGTTTTGTTTGATGGAATTGAATTGGAAAAAATTACGACTTCCATGACCATCAATTCTACTGCATCCATCTTGTTATGCATGTATATGGCATTGGCAAAAAAGCAAGGTGCTAACTTGAAAAATATTTCCGGTACCATACAGAATGATATCTTGAAAGAATATGCTGCGAGGGGAACTTATATTTATCCACCGAAGCAAAGCATGCGAATCATCACTGATATTTTTGCTTTTTGTGCAAAGGATTTACCGAAATGGAATACGATTTCTGTCTCGGGATATCATATCCGTGAAGCAGGAGCCAATGCCGTACAAGAATTGGCATTTACGCTCGCCGACGGAAAAGCTTATCTCTTGGCCGCTCTGAACAAAGATCTTGACATCAATGTTTTTGCAAAGCGCATGTCATTCTTTTTTAATGCGCATAATAATTTGTTTGAGGAAGTAGCAAAGTTTCGCGCTGCAAGAAGAATGTGGGCAAAAATAACATCTGAATTAGGAGCGAATGATCCACGTGCGCAAATGTTGCGTTTCCATACGCAAACCGGCGGATCCACACTTACTGCGCAACAACCACATAATAATATTATTAGAGTTACCGTGCAAGCATTGGCTGCGGTGATGGGCGGTACGCAAAGTTTACATACCAATGGTTTTGATGAAGCCTTAGCTCTGCCTACAGAAGAAGCAGCCAGCATCGCCTTACGAACGCAACAAATTATCGCTTTTGAAAGTGGCGTTCCACAAACGGTAGACCCTCTCGGTGGAAGTTATTATGTAGAATGGCTCACCGACGAAATTGAGCGCAAAGCCTGGGACTACATCCATCGTATTGATGAAATGGGTGGTGCAGTTGCAGCCATCGAGCAAGGATTTATTCAAAAAGAAATTGCGGATTCAGCTTATCGTTATCAAAAAGATATTGAATCGAAGGAAAAGGTAATTGTGGGAGTTAATAAATTTACTTCTAAAGATGGAGTCAAAGTAGATTTACTAACCATTGATGATAGCATCAGAAAAATTCAATCGGAAAAAATTACATTGCTAAAGAAAAATAGAAACAACGAAGCTGTGAATATTTGTCTTGTTAATTTAAAAGAAGCCGCAAAAGGAACAGATAATCTTATGCCTTTCATCCTCGCCGCAGTAGAAGAGTACGCCACCCTCGGTGAAATTTCAGATGTAATGCGTGAAGTTTTTGGGGAGTATACCGGAATGTAAAAAAGCTTCAAGCTACAAGCCTCAAGCTTTCTTCATGTTGGTAAAAATTTATTCTAAAGAAATAAATACAATTAACTTTTAATAAAAATCATAATTCATCTTATTTAGTCAGCGGCTTGTAAAAATCTTTTATGAAGCAAAAATTATTAAATTCCGTTAAAAAAAAGCTTGCGGCTTGTAGCTCACTCCCTCACTCCCTCACAATCATAAAAACATCTTCATTATCTCTCTTCATCAAATAATGCTCTCTGGCATATTTTTCTAAATGCTCTGGATCCGAAGTGAGTTCTTCCATGTCAATTTTGTTTTTTTCAATCTCCGCGATGTAATAGGCTTTGTCGGATTGCAACTTTTTCAATTCCTGACGATAGGAGTACTGAGAAAAGAAATCGTTCCGATCGAAAAATCCTACCCACACAATAAATGCAATTATAGTGAAGGAGTATTTGTTTTTTAACCACGATGGAATTCGTGTGTTCCAGAACTTTTTCATGCGATAAAGGTATAGGTCTGTGGAATGCAATCTTACTAATTACGTATTTTTTTTAACGGGAGACTGTGAATTGTTATTGTTTTCAATATTTTTAGGAAATTATGGAAAATCAAGAAAATACTCATGTGGGCCATCACCAAAATTGAACTGATTAAAATTTTTGCGAAACCTCGGAGCTATATTGGCTTCGTAGCTATCGCTATTATAGTCAGTATGATACATTTGGCGATGTATGTAGATGGGATCAATTATATACAATTTATTACCAATCCGATTGAAGCTGCCTTTAATATTGAAGGGAAAATTTTAAATGGAAATCTGGTCTGTTTTATCATTCTCCAAACATTGATCATTCAAATTCCGCTCTTGGTTGCTTTGGTAACGGGAGATTTAATTTCGGGTGAAGCCGCCATGGGAACAATTCGATTGCTGCTTACACGTCCTTTAAGCCGCGGCAAAATTTTGTTTTCTAAGTTTTTTGCAGGAGCCGCTTATGTATTTGTTTTATTGCTTTGGTTGGGACTTACATCCTTGGGAATTGGACTCTTGATTTTTGGAGCCGGTGATTTAATCGTTCTAAAAAGTGATATGATTACCATTATTCAGGCAGATGATATTTTGTGGCGATTTTATGCAGCCTTATCTATCGCATTTCTTAGTTTACTCGTGGTCGCCAGTTTTTCACTATTGCTTTCATGCTTTGCTGAAAATTCAATTGGTCCAATCATTTCTACAATGGCGGTTATTATTCTCTTTACGATTATTGGTGCTATGGATATTCCATTGTTTGATAAAATAAAGCCATTTCTCTTTACAACGCACATGGTGATTTGGCGCAACATGTTCGATCAGGTATTGGATGTAGAATTGATTCGAAACTCACTTTTGGTTTTATTTGCACATGTCGTGTTGTTTATGTCAGGCGCATGGTATTTCTTTAATAAAAAAGATATTTTAAGCTAATGAGAAAATTTTTACAAATCGCACTGTTCGTCTCTCTGAGTTTGTTTGCAAACGCTCAGAGCTCACCGGAAGCATTGAAACTTCTGAATGGTATTACACAAAAGTTCAATAAAGTGCGCGATTATCAGGTGGATGCTGTTATCGATGCTCGTATTTCATTCCTTAAGATTTTACCGCAAAAAGCAAAAGTGTTTTATAAATCACCCAATAAGTTTCATGTGGAGTCAACAGGCATTGCGATTCTGCCAAAGCAAAATTTTGATCAGCTTTTTACATTGATTGCGAATGAAAATAATTTCATGGCTTTTATTTCCGGGAATGAAAAAATCGGTGACGCCATGATGCAAATTGTGAATGTAGTTCCCTTAGCAGATACAAGCGATTTAATTCTAGCTAAATTATGGGTAGATGCGAAGCAAGATTTAATTGTGAAATCACAATTAACGACAAAGTCGAATGGTACTGTATTAATAGAATACATTTATAAAACATGGACAAGTCTTGCACTACCCGACAAAACCATTTTTACAGTGGATATAAAGCGTTTTAAAATTCCCAAAGCCATTTCTGCCGATATCAATTCTAAGTCCAAAACGGAGGATCCCACGAAGCCGCAAAAGCCCGGAAGAATAATTATTGACTTTTCAAATTATAAAATTAATAAGGGTATAGATGACAATATTTTTCGTTAATTCATAGTATTTGCACCATGTTGAGTAGTTCAGCTTTTGTTAGTCTCATTTGTTGGTTGCAAGTTTTGTGAAATTGATTTAACTTTGTTGTACTTGTTATATGGCAGAAAATTAATTTATTTAATTGTTGCAAGTAGTAGCATTTACGAGTATTACTACAAGTGTGAAACTAGTTTTTAATATTTCATAAAATGGGTTTAACTATAAACAAACATATTTATGTCAAAATCAGTTGTAAAAATAGGAAAGATCAAAGAGGGAGAAAGTCATAGCCCAGCACAAAAGAAATTCAACCATGTTATTTCTCTTTTGGAAAAGGAAAAGTTGTTATTGGAAAAAACAACTAAAAGGCTAGACCAAAGATGTAGTCGATCAAAACAACTTTTACTTCCGATATTAGAAAAAAATGCACAGAGTTATTTATCCTTGTTGAGGGAGTATTGGGTTGTTTTTTTGAAAACGAAAGATCCAGATAAGCGAGCATTATTTGCTCGTTTTATTATGTCGGAAGTTGATTCTTTGCAGGAATTACCTTCTAACTTTAATGAAGTTGATTCCAAATGGATAGACGATATTTATGGCGAATGTGAAATTTTGGCCTATCCTTTTGATGAAAAGGACGAGGAGGAATTGGTGGAAGATGAAATTGATTTGCCACATGAAGAATTAGATGACAAAGAAGAAGACATTGATGATTTGAGTTTTAGTTTTATGATTGCCCAAATTGAAATGCAACTTTCATTAATGGGATTGAATTTGGATTTAAGTTCCCTGAACTCGAAAATGACTCCTGAAGAAATTGATATTAAAATTGGAGAGTTGATAGAAATGGCTGCAGGAAATAGTAAGAGCAAAAGTAGAAAGGGAAAAAAATCGAAAAGAGAATTGGAAAAGGAAATGTTAGCTCTTAAAGTGGAGGAGGCGAAAAAAAGAAATATCGGAAAAATATTTAAAGATTTAGCCAAAGTATTGCACCCCGATTTGGTAGTTAATCCTAGTGAAAAACTCAGGAGGAACGAGTTGATGAAAGTGTTGACTATTGCTTATAAAAGTGGAGATTTACTTACCATGCTTAAGTTGGAAATAGAATGGGTTCACGCTGGCAATGATCGAATCAATGAGCTAGCTGATGCCGAATTAATGGTATACATAGCAATTTTTGAGGAGCAAGTACAAAACGTTCGAAAAAGTATTGCTGAGCTTCCATATAAAATGGAGTACGGATTTATGTGGCAATTTCTTAAGTTTGATTGGCAAATGGAAAGATGGAAACCTGAATTGGAATTAAAATATCTGACACATCGAATAGAAAATATCGATAAGACAGTTTACATGATGAAAAATTCACCTCAGCAAAGAAGGAAAATAGTGGATGAATTGCTTATGGATTTTGAAATGGATGATTTTGATGATGATGATGATTTTGATGATGATGATTTTGACGATGATGATTTATTTTAAACGAGAATAAATTTTTTTGATTTAAAACAAAGGTCTCCCAATTTTTGAGAGACCTCTTTACCTAACCTAATTAACGTATATTGATAAACCTAACGTCCTTTTTAATGTTGAACTGTTTCCGTGGACTCTTTTGATGCTGCCATGTGAGCCGTTGGATTATTTGCACTGTTCAATTGAATTTTGTACTGATAATTGTTTTCTCTTTCCCAAACAATGATTACATCTGTAACAATTGTTTTTTCTACTCCGTTTTCAATTTTAACGATCGTCCATTTTCCGATTTGGTACACCAGTTTTGAGTTGCCACCAAGTTCAACGATTTCCGATTTCAATGACTTTACTTGATTCATAGAATACCAGTATTCGGCAATGTCTTTTCTGCCTTGAATTTTTTTTCCTCCTACCAATAAAATCGTAGCATCATCAGTGTAAAAATCCGGTAAAGAGGATAAGTCTTTTTTAAGAATTGTCTTTTCAAGATTAGTGTTTAATTCTTGAATTTGTGTTTTCACATCTGAGGAAAGTTCAGAATTTCCTTGAGCAAAACTACTGTTGCCTGCAAAGGCAAAGCCGATGGTCATCATGATAGCGACGAATGAAAGGCGGATGGAAGAGGGTGATGTTTTCATATTTTTTTGTTTTAATACTTGTGAGATGATCGGATGGGTGGTTTTGTTACAACGAGTTATTTATTTTTTTTGATGGTACAAAGATGCATCTGTTTCCGCTTTTAGCACAGTGAAATCTTACCAAGCGTCGATACTTTTGATGAAGCGTGTATTCTAATTGATGTGACGATTTCCTCTCTTTGAAAATTTCATATATGTTAAATTATTGTTATTGGAAGTTGAATGAATAGGGAAATTTTCACTGAGAAATTTTCGGGTTTTCAAACTAACTTATATACTTCAAATAGAAAAGAATTTCAAATAGGAGTTCGGGAGTTCCTACATAGCCCGATTGCTACCAGGCGCAAAGAATACAAGCCTTTCTGAAGTTTAAAGTAATGATTAAATAAAATAATTTTTTAGAAAAAATCCACATATACCGACGCAAAATATTTTTGTCAAATTATGTATATACATAAATTTATCATGCGCACTAAACTATAAGTACTAAAATAGTATATTCAAGACCAATGGAGAAACAAAGTTTTATTGAATTTTATTTTTCGCCCGATAGCTATCTGACTTTCCGAGAAATTTGGAATCTCATATTTTACCTCGGTTTGGTTATTTTAAAAATTTTGGTTTTAAGACACTCTAAAGCTCATGAAAGTGATGGTTGAAATAATAAAAAAAGAGCCGGTTTTTCAACCGACTCCTTTTATAAATAACCTAAATTCTATTCTTGCTTTTTATCTTTAGCATCAATTATAACACCGTTGCCATCAATTTTAATTTTTACATCTTTATTGCCCCAGTTAATGGTATCCTCTTCCGAATCAATATCAATGGTTTTGCCATTCACTCTTACTTTAACATTTTCTTTGATGTCGTTGTTCTTTTTATTCCCGTAATTCATGGAAGTGCTTTCATCTAAATTACAATTAACGCATTCAAGTCCTCGAGCTGTCATAGTCCAGGTATGACCTACCATATCTCCATCCCAGGTGTTGGTAACGTTTTTGATGTCGTAAATGATCGATTCCATGTTTTGTCCTAGAAATATACTCTTGCCTTCGGGAACTTTAAGAAGCAATCTTATCTTTTGCCCTCTGTATTTCAGGCCGTGCGGAATGATGAAATTCTTTGCGAACTGAAGTAGCGAATCGTTTTGTTGTATTGGATATACAATTTGTCTGGCATTCATTTCTGCATTCTTGCGACTGGATCCTCGACTGCTTGTGATACGTATCAATTCAAAATCATCGCCATCTGCTTTTACAACGTTTATTTCTACGTCTTCAATTTTCACAGAATCTTTTTCAGAACTCATGGACCATGCATTCGACATGAAGTTCCAGCTTTGATCATCATAATCATCAAACGAATCATAGATAGCCGCTAAATGCAAGGTGTTCGATGTGGGTTGTACAATAGGAATCTGTGCGCGATCTGAGGTGCCGGTATCGAATTGCGAAGCAATGTTGAAACCAATCCAGATGGTAAGTAATAAGCCAAGTACCCAAAGAATTCCGGAGGAATAATTAAAGAGTTTGGATTCTGTTTTTAGCTTGAACAAAGATTTGATGATTCTATAAAGGATAACCAATAAGGGAATCCCAACTACAAGCGCCAATGCTAAAATCCCTGTATTTACCTGCCACGAATCTAAAAAGAATTGAGTGAGGAAGAGTGGGATGGAAGCACCTCCAACAACACCGGACATGCCCATCAGTACCATAAACAATGAGAACAATAAGGCAACAAGTACAATTGCTATTATTACACCAATAAAGCCAACGAAGAACTTAATAGCAGCTACAATAATAGCTCCGATGGCCTCAAAAAAATTTGCAACTCTGCTACTTCCCCCCCTGCGCGAGCCGGGTTTTCCGGAAATGCGCGACTTGATGTCTGCTACTTCTTCTTCAATGGTTTTTTTGATGTTGTCAATATTGACCGGCTGTCCTTTCATCTCTAGTTTCTCAGAGGTGGTTTTTGCTTTCGGTACAATAATTAATAACAATATGTACAAGAGGAATCCTGTTCCCATCACAAATAACGCAATTGCGAAGATGAGTCGTAGCCAGATAGGATCTATACCTATGTAATGGCTGATACCACTACATACACCACCTACCACTTTATCATCATTATCACGATAAAGTCTGCGATAACCGCGTTCTTGATTCGTAAATGTTGAAGAGGTAAATTCCGTTTTTTCTTCGTCAGCACCAGCCACTTGTTCCGGGCGGCCCATGGTGTTGATGACATGCTCCACATCAGAAGCTATTACCACCTGACGTGAACTACCGATGCGCTCAGTAAACATTTCCGCAACGCGGGATTCAATGTCTTGTATTATTTCATCACGACCATCTGAGCTAGTAAAGTATCCACGAATCGCTTCTAGATATTTTTTTAACTGGTCGTAAGCTTGTTCTTCTATATGGAAGACCATGCCTCCAATATTCACAGTTACAGTCTTGTTCATGATATAGGGTTGTTTGAAGTTGTTTGATTAACCGCATCTACTAATTCTTGCCAAGTAGTGCGAAGTTCGGAAGTAAATTGTTCTCCTATCGGAGTTAATGTATAATACTTGCGTGGCGGACCTGAATTACTTTCTTTCCAGGAATATGCCAGGAGCCCTTGGTTTTTTAGCCGGGTGAGCAGAGGGTATAATGTGCCTTCCACTACCATGAGTTTCGCTTCTTTCATTTTTAAGATGATGTCGGATGGATATACTTCCCCTTGTCCGATGATGCTAAGAATGCAAAACTCTAATACACCTTTTCGCATTTGGGCTTGCGTGTTTTCGAGATTGCTCATTTTTTTTAGTTTTTAGCAAATGCTGTGATCAAGAACATTTGTTGTTATTAATATTACTTCGCAAACCTACAATATTATAAGGTACTATGCAATACAAAGTACTATTTGTTTTATTAAATAATTGATTGTCAATAGTAATATTTTTCGTAAATCTTTATGGAACTGATTTTTTGGGCTGTTTTAAATGTTCAGTTAACATCATTTTTCATCATAACTGAGGCTGTTTTTTTAAGATGTTCTGATGAAAATGAAGATGATCTTGTGAAAGATTTTTAAAGGCAATTCATATATTATTTGTAGATGGTCTGCATATATTTTACATTTGCTATAGAAGATTGTATATGTCAGCATCGCTTTTTCAATTCAAACAGTTTACTGTAAATCAGGAACGTTGTGCAATGAAGGTAGGTACCGATGGTGTCTTATTAGGCGCATGGGTGAACGTACCACTCGAAGGAAAAATTTTAGATATCGGTACTGGAACAGGTCTTATCGCTTTGATGATGGCGCAAAAAACAGCTGCTTTTATCGATGCTATCGATATCGATTTTCCGGCCTACGAACAGGCTTGCGATAATGTAAAAAGTTCCCCATGGAAAGCTCAGGTTCGTGTAATTCATTCTTCGCTAAACGAATTTAATCCGGGTTTTCGGTACGACCTAATCGTTAGTAACCCTCCTTATTTTATTGATAGCTACGCGGCGCTGGATGAAGCGCGGAATCTTGCCCGTTCAGCCAGCGCTTCTCTTTCTTATGAAGATTTGCTTTCGGGTGTATGCAGATTGCTCACAAGCACCGGTCGCTTTTGTGCGATTTTACCATTTAAAGAAGGTCAATTGTTTCGCGAATTGGCAGAGCAAAGCGGTCTTGTTTGTACACGATTGTCGAAAGTAAAGACGGGTCGTGACAAACCATTTAAAAGAGTATTGATGGAATTTTCAAGAAGAGAATCCGATTTGTTAGAGGAAGAACTGGTCATCCATTTCGATAATCGTGAATTCACTGAAGAGTATAAAAAATTGACGAGCGATTATTACCTTGCCTTTTAATGCCTTTTATCTAAACTATTTTTTCATCAAAAGAAATTCCATATTCTTTTAATTCCATCAACACAGGAACGAAAATTTCTTCATGAATGGGCAATTGTACTCCCTTAATTTTAAAGTTTCCTTGAAGCATGTTCACTGCAGCTATTCCTAATGGCAATCCTACCGTCTTGGCCATCGCGGTTTGAATGGTATCATCACCTTTGATTAATAAGGAAGAACTTAATCTTTTTTCAATTCCATCTTCCAAATAATCGAATTGATGCAACATAACAATCATGTCCTTGTCACCTTCTTTTAATTGCCATTTTTCTTCTAGCAATTGTTGTAGAATTTGTGCCGGACTCGCATTTTTTAAACCGATGATGTTCTCTTCTAAAATACCGGTGGAAATCACTCGCTCCATCGCTGGTCCTTCAAAATCAATTTCGCAAAATTTGGCTATTTTTTCCTCTGTAGTATCACCTCTCTGTGAGGGCGGAATAAATGATTCTACAAATTCGCGATAACTTAGTTTATCACTATTTTCAATTTTATACGTATCGTCCGTCAACCCTAAACTTACAAAGACTTGCCATGCACTGCAAAATCCTTCATGTCTTAATGTACCTCGAATCATCGTAGGAATATCCTGAAGTCCATAATGATGTCGATAGGAAAGAGAATCACGGTTGGCATATCCGTCATAACTTCCTTTTCCTTCTACTTTTATTCTGATGGATTCTTTGAAAAGTCGATTGTAAGGAAGGTAATGGTATTTATTGTCTTTGATGTATTTTGCGGTGCCTTGTCCGGCAAGAATTACATTCCGAGGATTCCATGTAAATTTATATCCCCAAGGATTATCAATGGATTCCGGAGCGATTAATCCGCCTGTATAGGATTGAAAAGATTGAATATTGGCAGATTTCTTCTTAAGTTTTAAAATAATTTCCATTGCCGACATATGATCCAATCCAGGATCCAATCCACATTCATTTAAAAACAAAAGACCTTTAGATTTTACCTCATCATTTAAAGCCAATAATTCGGGTGAAACGTAACTTGCTGTAATCAGATTTTTTGAAAATCTCAAGCAATCTTGAGCCACTGGAAAATGAAGCGCAGGAGGTAAAAGCGAAAGAACAAGATCGGCTTTTAGGATTTCTTCCGCACGCTGATCTTTATCATTTACATTAAATGCAAAGGCAGATCCGTTCGGGTGTCCGTTAATTTTTTTAATCGTTTGTGGCAGATCAATATCACCTATTTTCAAGGTGAAATCAAAGGGCTTGCTTTTTTCTAATAAGTATCGAATTAAGGTCCCCGAAGATTTTCCGGCACCTAATAGCAGAATTTGTTTCATAATTTTCAGCCACAAAGGTATAAAAGATAGGAGGTATAAAAATCTTATTGTATTTTTGTGAGATATCCTTAAAATCTATCCTTCTATTATGAAACGACTTCTGATTCTATCTTTCTTCTCTTTGATGCTGATTCAAGCAAATGCACAATTATCGAACGTTATTTTATTTACCGAAAACGGTGAACGATTTACTTCAATCCTCAATGGAGTAAGGCAAAATGATGAGCACGAAACGAATGTAAAAATTACTGGCTTGAATGCTGAGTTTTATAAATTAAAAATCATTTTTGAAAATACAGCTTTCGGAGAAAAAAATTTCAATTTGGGATTGGAATTAGGGAAAGAAAATACCTATGTAATTAAGAAAAATAATAAAGGAGAATATGTTTTGCGTTTTATGAGTTCAATAGCCATGTCAGATGCTCCTCGAAGCACTCCTTCTCAAGCCGTTGTGGTATATAACATAAATCCTGTGGCCAGTCCGGTTCAAAATTCAAACGCACAACAAAGTTTGACTACAACTACAACTACTTCACAAACCGGCACGGTAAATAATAATCCGGGAAATGTAAATGTAAACATGGGGGTGAATTTAGATGGAATGGGAGGGAACATCAGTATTAATATGTCGGGAATGGACGGTGGATTGAATGAACAGGGAGCAAACACTGTAACGCATTCTCAAACCACAATTACTACTACTAGTACTTCATCCGCTGGAAATGTAAATCAGATGACTGCACCGGCTCCATTCGCTTATTTGCCGGGATACAACGGACCTATTGGTTGCCCTGTGCCTGTGAGTAATGAAGACTTTTCAGCATTGAAAAGTTCGATTGCTTCTAAATCTTTTGAAGAAACAAAGTTTACAATCGCTAAGCAGATTTTAAATGATCGTTGTTTGTTTGTTTCGCAAGTGAAACAATTGATGCTGGAGTTTTCATTTGAACAAACTCGTCTCGATTTTGCTAAATATGCCTATGATAAAACTTACGATATCGGAAATTATTTCAAAGTGAATGATGCATTTACTTTTGAAAATTCTACCGATGAGCTGAATGAATATATCAATTCAAGAAGGTAAATTATTGGATGATCACATCTTCAATAAATACTAAATGGATGAAAGCCGCTGCATTATTGGCCGGTATTTCAGTTGTTTTTGGGGCATTTGGTGCTCATACTTTAAAAGAATATTTGGAAACTAAAGATTTGATGACCTGGGAAACAGCCTGTCGTTATCAAATGTATCATGCTTTAGCCTTGTTAATCATCTCTATTATTCCTGATCCGCAAAAATCTGCACATTTAAAATGGTCGGCAATTTATTTTTTATTAGGAATTTTACTTTTTAGCGGGTCTCTTTATTTGATTTCTTTAAGCCAACTTATTCCACTAAATTTGAAATGGATAGGACCTTTAACACCTATTGGAGGATTGTTTTTTATTTTAGGTTGGGGAAGGTTGATTTTAATGAGCACCCGAAATACGGATTCAAAATAATCATCGTTATTAAATAAACTCTTATATTTCTAGAAAATGAGAAAAACAAAACTATTCTGCATGATACTAATGTTTTTAGGCTTAAGCGCCTGTAAATCAAGTAAAGATTCAGGTCCAAAGAATGAAACAATCGTAGACACCGAGGTGAAAGAAGCTCCCTCAAAGGATGTGAAAGAAGCTCCCTCAAAGGATGTGAAAGAAGCTCCGTCGGAGATTGTGAATACAGGCAGGCCCTTGGTGGGTATGGAAATTTGGACCCGTGAGCAAGCCAAGTCTGGTCCGGACACTTTCAGACTAGCAGTGACATTTATTAGCATTGGGGCCGGAACAGATCCTGAGGCAAAAACAAGTTTAGATGCTTATGTATATGATTATAAGCTTAAAACTGGGCAGCCTATAGCTTATGTTATGATTCCTTGGGGACGTGAAGGAGAAGTTGACTGTTGTTTTACATTAACAGAGCTAAATGCCTCAGAACAAAAGAATTTCATTGAAGGAATGAAGAAGGCATTTATTGGAAGAGACCTGGTTCAGATCAACGAAAATTTTAAAAGTCGATTTAAATAGAAATTTATTCTGCTTTAAACGGCTTGCTATAGCAGGATAATTTAGCGTAAATTTGCAGCATCTAAATACAATATGAACGAATACGGATTAAAGAATCCCAATGCATCTGTAGCAGATCTGGGACTTAAAAACGTCGCAACGGCTTACTGGAACTTATCACCTGCGGAACTTGTGGAAGATACCATTCTTCAAGGAATGGGTGAATTAACAGATACCGGAGCACTTGCCATTGATACCGGTGAATTTACCGGCCGATCACCAAAGGATAAATTCACTGTGTTCGACGATGAAACCGAAAATACGGTGATGTGGGGTGATGTGAACATTAAATTTGATCCTGCAAAGTTTGATCAAATATACACGCGTATGCAAGCGTACCTTACCGGCCGCGAAGTTTACGTACGTGATGTGTATGCTTGCGCCGATCAACGATATCGTTTGAATGTTCGCATCGTTACAGAATATCCTTGGCAAAATTTATTTGCTAATAATTTATTCTTGCGTCCTAGCAATGCGGAGTTGGAAACTATACAGCCTGATTGGGTGATAGTAAATGCACCTGGTTTTTATGCGGATCCTTCTATCGATGGAACACGTCAGCATAATTTCGCAATTATCAATTTTACGAAGAAAATGATTTTGATTGGTGGAACCGGATATACAGGTGAAATCAAGAAAGGAATATTTACCGTTTTAAATTATGTGCTTCCTCAGCACAAAGGCGTGTTGAGTATGCATTGCTCTGCAAATATTGGAGAGAAAGGCGATACGGCCTTGTTCTTCGGATTATCCGGCACCGGAAAAACCACTTTGAGTGCTGATCCGAATCGCGGGTTAATTGGCGATGATGAGCACGGTTGGTCTGATGATTCGGTTTTCAATTTTGAAGGTGGATGTTATGCGAAATGCGTAAATCTCTCTGCAGAAAAGGAACCACAAATATTTAAAGCAATTCGTTTCGGATCACTGTTAGAGAATATTGAGTTTGCTCCGGGAACTACAAGCCCAGATTATGATAATATTTCTAAAACAGAAAATACACGCGTAGCGTATCCGATTAATTTTATCGATAATGCTGTTGAGCCGTCTGTGGCTAGCACACCTAAAAATATTTTCTTCCTTACTTGTGATGCATTTGGAGTATTGCCTCCTATTAGTCGTTTGACGAATGCGCAGGCGATGTATCATTTCATCTCCGGCTATACAGCGAAAGTTGCAGGTACAGAAATGGGAATTACAGAACCTACCACAACATTTTCCGCTTGTTTCGGAAAAGCATTTTTACCATTGCATCCTGCGAAGTATGCAGAGTTGTTAGGGAAAAAATTAAAGGACAATCCGGACATAAAAGTTTGGTTGGTGAATACAGGATGGAGTGGAGGATCTTTCGGAGTAGGCTCACGAATGAAATTGAGTTATACCCGTGCAATGATTTCTGCTGCATTGAATGGTGAATTCGACAAAGTAAAATTTGAAGAGATGCCTATCTTCCGATTGCAAATACCAACTACATGTTCCAATGTACCGGATGAGATTTTAAATCCACGCAAAACCTGGAAAGATGCCGCAGCCTACGATCAAGTCACCTCCGATCTTGCTGCTAAATTTGTTAAGAATTTCACCCAGTATGCAGATGGATGCAGCTCCGAAATCCTCAGCGCCGCACCCTCAGTACACGAAATAGTTTAATTAATCGTAACGTAAAATTCAAGGGTCTCTATCGGGACCCTTTTTTTATTCCCTGAATTTCAATCTTCGTATATTGGCTATTGAAACTAATTGAACCCATCTCCAAATTGCAACATTAGTTTTTTTAATTATTTTAGCTCATTACTCAAAGCTCAAAGCTCATTACTCAAATTCAACTCCCAAACCTAACTCCTAACTCCTAACTCCAAACTCCAAACTCCAAACTCCAAACTCCAAACTCCAAACTCCAAACTCCCAAACCCAACTCCTAACTCCCAACTCCCAACTCCCAACTCCAAACTTCAAACTTCAAACTCCAAACTCCAAACTCCCAACTCCAAACTCCTAAGCCTAACTCCTAAACCCAAACCCAACTCAATTGCACCTCTTCTACGCCCCCGATCTATCCACAAACGAATTCTACCTCCCCGAGGAAGAAACACATCATTTTATTCACGTACTTCGATTGTCTGAAGGTAAACAAATTGAAATTACGGATGGAAAAGGAACTCGGGCTCTTTGTGAAGCTTTGCAAGTATCGAAGAAGCAGGTTCTGTTGAAAATTTTAGAGAAAGAGCATTTTGCTTTCCCTACACGTAAATTACATATCGGTATCGCACCTACGAAAAACATAGATCGTTTTGAATGGTTTGTTGAAAAGGCTGCGGAGATGGGAATATCTGAAATTACACCAATCATCTGCCGACACTCCGAAAGGAAAACATTAAAGCTGGAGCGTATTCAAAAATTACTCGTGGCAGCCGCTCGTCAATCGAAACATTTTCATTTTCCTATTCTGAATACGGATTGTACTTTCGATAAATTTATAATTCAAAATACACATGTATCTGCAAAATCAGCATTTATTGCGCATTGTGTCGAGACTGAAAAACATGAATTAAAGCAATTGAGCACTGCACAAAATGCCTTGGTATTGATAGGCCCTGAAGGTGATTTTGCTCCTGAAGAAATTGAAAACGCAATAAAAGCAGGGTTTTTACCTTTATCGCTAGGCGCTTCACGCTTACGCACGGAAACTGCAGGACTAAAAACAGTGGCCGCTTTCAATCTTTAAATGATATTAAGGTTTGATACATTTCATTTCTTAAATTTGTAAAATGATAAAGAGAATTCTTGTATTCGCCTTGGTGATTTTTTTCTCCTCCTTTACTCCGGCCGGTCCGAGTATAAAAATTGCGCTCTTGAAATATAGTGGAGGTGGTGATTGGTACGCGAATCTGGATACATCACTTAAAAATTTGATTGATTTTTGTAATCGTAATTTAGGAACTACGATCTCAAACGAACAAGGTATCGTGGAAGCAGGAAGTCCCGAAATATTTAATTATCCTTTCATTCACATGACCGGACACGGAAACGTAGTATTTAATCCGCAGGAAACTCAAAATCTTAGAAATTATTTGATAGGAGGTGGATTTCTTCATATCAGTGATAATTATGGAATGGACAAATTCATACGACCTCAAATGAAGAAAGTTTTTCCGGAATTGGAATTAGTTGAAATTCCTTTCAATCATCCCATCTATCATCAAAAATTTGATTTTCCAAATGGACTTCCAAAGGTACACGAGCATGATGGTACGGCTCCGCAAGGTTTTGGTTTGTTTTATGACGGAAGATTAGTTTGTTTTTATGATTACGAATGTGATTTGGGTGACGGTTGGGAAGATCCCGAAGTGCATAAGGATTCGCAAGAGGCGAGACAAAAGGCTTTGAAGATGGGAGCAAATATGATTCAATATGTTTTCAATAATTAGTTAGTGTGTGGTCTATATCAACTTTGTATATTCGAAAAATAACAGAATTATATAAATCATGAAAAAATATCTTTTGCTTTTTTTCTTGTTGTTCTCAGGTATTTCTAATGCCCAAAATTTGTATTTTCCTCCGCTAATTGGAAATACATGGGATACAATTTCTCCTTCTTCCCTCGGATGGTGCGAGCCAGAAATTGATACGCTACTCGATTATCTAGAGAGCAATAACACCAAAGCTTTTATTCTTTTAAAGGATGGGAAAATTGCAATTGAAAAGTATTTTGGAACTTTTACGGAGGACAGTGTATGGTATTGGGCATCGGCAGCTAAAACATTAACAGCTTTCACAGTGGGAATTGCGCAGCAAGAAAATTTCTTGTCGATCACTGATACTACTTCAAATTATATTGGAAACGGATGGACGAATTGTCCAACTTTAAAAGAAGAAAAAATCACTTTGCGAAATCAGTTAGACATGACTTCCGGTTTGGATGATGGTGTGGTTGATAATAATTGTACCATTGATTCCTGTCTTCAATATTTTGCAGATGCCGGATCACGTTGGGCTTATCACACTGCACCTTACACTTTGTTGGACTCTGCATTGGAAAATGCAACTGGGACTTCACTCAATAATTATATTTTGCAAAAAGTGAAGTTGCCAACCGGCATGTCAGGTTCTTTTTTTAAATTTGGTTATAATAATTTATTTGTAAGTAAACCAAGAAGCATGGCTCGATTTGGTTTGCTTTTGTTGAATCAAGGAAACTGGAATGGCAATCAGATTTTAACGGACACTGCATATTTTCAGCAAATGATAAATACTTCACAAACTTTGAATCCTTCCTATGGTTACTTGTGTTGGCTCAATGGAAAATCCTCTTTTATGTTACCCGGTTTGCAAACACAATTTCCGGGTTCAATTTGCCCGAATGCTCCTAACGATATGTATGCTGCATTGGGCGCCAATGGACAATTTATAAATGTAGTTCCTTCTCAAAATTTGGTCTATATAAGAATGGGAGATGCGCCCGGTTCCGGTGAAGTGCCTATTTTTTTTAACGATACAGTATGGATGAAATTGAATGAAGTGATGTGTAATACAACTTCCATTTTTCAAATCAACAATTCAATTAAATTTACTTTGTCTCCTAATCCTTCGAATGGACAAGTAAAAGTTTCATGGAATTCGGGAAACGTAAATGAAATATTTTTGATGGATTATACAGGTAGAATTGTATTTGCGGAAAATGTATTTGGAACTGAATCTAATTTAGATATTAGCAATCTTCCTAAAGGGATGTATTTTGTAAAGTTAAATGCGCATGATGGAATTCAATCACTTCAGCGATTGATAAAAAATTAAACTTCTAGTGTCTTCGGAAGGTAATTAGTTCTCTATTTTTAATTTCTTCAAGCAAGCTACCAAATACTCATATTGCTCAAAACTGTTATAGGCTTGTGAAGATATTCTTAAAAGCCATTGTGGTTTTTCTCCGGCATACATGAATACCGGAATTTGAATTTTGAATTCTTCCAACAATTGTTTCCTTATCGGCGACATCATGTTGAAGAAACTACCTGGCATTTCCACTTTTTGTGATAAAGGAATGCTTGCAATATGGCCGATCATGGAATCCGGACTAGGTAAGGGAATGTTTAATTCTTCGCAAATTAAATTTCGGGCTCTTAAACATAAATTCCTATTATGTTCTCTCAGCTGATTCCAGTTGCCCATGATGGAGCCCATGAATGAAATACTATCATTTAAAAATAAATAGGCACTATAATCACCTGTACCCGGCCAAATAAATTGTGCACTCCAGTTTTTTTCGGTTCCTGTGTATAAGTCGTGATGATGAGAAATTTGTAGTGGACTTATTTTTTCTTGCTTGTCTTTTCTAACATGCAGCAATGCGGATCCGCGCGGACTGCATATCCACTTATGGCAATTGCCGGTGTAATAACTTGCCCCAATTTCTTCGATATTCAAATCGAGCATGCCGGGCGCATGAGCTCCGTCAACAAGAACTTCAATACCTTTCGGCTCTAGCGCTTCGCAGATTTCCTTTACAGGAAAAATAATTCCGGTTGGAGATGTTACATGGTCTATCAAAACTAATTTTGTTTTGTTCGTCACTGCTTGAAGTAATGCGCTTGTTATTTCACTTGGATCGGAAATTGGAAAAGGAATTTTTGCAATAACTACTTTACATTTAAATTTATTCGCATAATACTGAAGCGTGTTCACGCATGCACCGTAGGCATGATTATGTGTGAGGAGTTCATCGCCCTCATTAAATGTTAATGAATGCAAAATAGTATTCACACCTTGCGTGGCATTGTTTACAAAAACCACATCATTCGCATCGCAGTGTACAAAATCCGCCAAAGCTTTTTTGTTCGAATGGTAGGTAGGCTCAAAATGAACTGTCATTGCCTGAACCGGATCTTTTTCTATTTCTAATTTAAGCAATGATTGCTTATTTAAAATTTCCGTAGGACAAGAGCCAAATGAACCATGATTTAAAAAGACAAGATCTCGGTGATGATTCCAGTGTTTTTCAAACGGAGAATACTTTGGGAGTGTCATTGGTTTTTTTGTATTGATTTACCGATTTTTTGATTGCTCAAAAATACCATTTGTTTTTTTCTTTTTCATGAATGCTTCAGTTCTGTCATATTTCAGCTTACTGAAAAATAACAAAAAGCGAATACGCAGTATATACCAAATTCTTGCAAATTAGCATTGGAACTAACAAGCAATGACTAAAAACTAGGGGCTAACAACTAAAGACCAACAACCAACAACCAACGACTAACGACTAAAGACCAGCGACCAACAACCAACGACTAACGACTAACGACTAAAGACCAGCGACCAGCGACCAACGACTAACGAAAACGACTATAGAAAACGACTATAGAAAACGACTAACGAAAACGACTAACGAAAACGACTAACGAAAACGACCAACGACCAACGACCAACGACCAACGAAAACGACCAACGACCAACGACTAAAGACCAACGACCAACGACTAACGACCAACGAACGACCAACGACTAACGACCAAAGACCAACGACTAAAGTATATTAGTTATCTTTGTGCTTTAAATACCACCTACCTTGTCAGATCTTAACTTAGTCATTTCTACTTACGCCGGCCTCGAAGATATCCTAGCCGAAGAAATTCAGGCGCTTGGTGGTCGAGATATTGATGTGCATACACGTGCAGTTTCTTGCATTGGCGACAAAGGATTTATGTACAAAGCGAATTTTTCATTGCGAACAGCTTTGCGTGTAATGATTAAACTAAATGCTTTCGAAGTTCGAACGGCCGTAGATGTTTATGATGGTGTTGCTGCGGTAGATTGGTCGCAATACATGAAAGTCGATCAAACTTTTGCCGTGAAATGTATTTTGAATTCCGACGTGTTTGATAATAGTTTGTATCCTGCACTAAAAGCAAAGGATGCAATCGCCGATCAATTCAGAAAAAATGTGGGAACACGTCCGAACGTCGATAAATTAGATCCGGACTTAGAAGTGGTGGTTTTTATTTCCAGAGATCAGGGTCAAGTATTATTGAATACTTCCGGAACATCCTTGCATCAGCGCGGTTATCGCAAAGAAGTAGATAAAGCACCACTCAGCGAAGTAATGGCCGCTGGTATTATTATGCTGAGTGGCTGGGAGCCACATATTCCATTAATTGATTTGATGTGTGGTTCTGGAACGATTCCTATTGAAGCTGCTTTAATTGCTGCAAAAATTCCTCCCGGTACTTTTAGAAAATCTTTCGCCTTTGAAAAATGGCCCGACTTCGATGTGGAATTATATAAACTCATTCGTGAAAAACAATTAGAGCGCATCGTAGAATCTGAAGTGAAAATTTTTGCAAATGAACTCAATCGTTATGTTTTTCTTAAAGCAATTGAGAACGTAGAATCTGCAGGAGTAGAAGATATGGTGAAATTGACTTGTGGCGATTTCCGCGATTTTGAAACGGATCTGAAACGCGCATTCATTGTCATCAATCCACCCTATGGAGAAAAGTTAGTCGTAGAAGATTTGGAAAAACTTTATACCGATCTCGGCGAACGCCTCAAACATCAATATCCCGGCTTTAAAGCTTGGATCTTCACGGGAAGTCCCGAAGGTGCCAAAGCCATCGGACTACGTCCCAATCGTAAAATAAAACTTTTTAACGGCCCGCTCGAATGCCGCCTCCTAGGCTATGAACTTTTTGAAGGCAAAAAGAACGAGAGACACTTGAAGAGTTAGTATGGAGTATGGAGTATGGAGTATGGAGTGAGGAGTAGGGAGTGAGGAGTATGGAGTGGGAGTGGGAGTGGGTCGAGTGGGAGAGTAGGAGTATCACACTTTTCTAGATATGAACTGATCTGTAATCCGCAATTCCAATATCCGTAATCAGCTATCACAATATCCGTAATCCCATTGAGAAAAATTTCATTTGAAGGATCCTAAAATAAAAAGACCTGCCTACGTTTCGTAAACAGGTCCTAATAATAAATATTTCTAATTTCTAATTTCTAATTTCTAATTTCTAATTTCTAATTTCTAATTTCTAATTTCTAATTTCTGAATTCTGAATTCTGAATTCTGAATTCTGAATTCTGAATTCTGAATTAAGTCCCCTTACTCTTTGTCAAGAATAGCAGCATCTACTAAAATTCTTCCGCAGTGCTCACAAACAATTAGTTTTTTGCGCTGACGAATATCTAACTGACGCTGTGGTGGAATTTTGTTGAAGCAACCTCCGCAAGCATCACGTGTAATGGAAACTACAGCTAATCCATTGATGGCATTGTCGCGAATTCTTTTGTATGCAGTCAATAAACGTTGCTCAATAATTTCTGATGCTTTGTTAGACTCAGTAGTTAATTCTACTTCTTCTTTCTCCGTTTCAGCAATGATGGAATCTAATTCGTTTTTCTTGTTTTGTAAATCAATTTTACGTCCTTCTAAAGTAGATTCAGAAGCATCTAAAATTTGCTTCTTGGCAGCTAATTCAGCAGTATGTTCTTTGATTCGTTTTTCAGCCAATTGGATTTCTAATTGCTGATATTCTAATTCCTTGTTTAAAGAATCAAATTCACGATTGTTTTTTACGGCACCTTGCTGAGATTGATATTTTTTTATCAATGCTTGCGCATCTTTGATGCCTATTTTTTTGCCCTTGATTTGATCGTCAATCGCCTTTACTTCTTCAGCATAATTGTCGATACGGGTTTGTAATCCTTCGATTTCATCTTCAAGATCACTCACCTCCATCGGCAATTCACCTCTGGTGATGCGAATGCGATCAACCTGACTGTCGATCAACTGAAGTTGGTACAAAGCACGAAGTTTATCTTCAATGGTGTTATCCCCTTTGTCAATATGTCGAACAATAGGTGTAGGCTTTTTTGGAGCCTCAGCAACAGGAGCTTCTGCTTTTGTGGTTTTTTTTGCGGCCATTTTTAGCGATAGTAAATAGGATTGGTGTTTGTTTCCGTTAAACGGAGGGCAAAGGTAGTGAATTTTTTGCTTAGGTAATCCCCAATGAGATTGATTGTAAATTGTTCACTTTCAAAGTGTCCAATGTCTGCTATGATTATTTTATTTTCTGCATCGAAGAATTGATGGTATTTATAATCACCCGTGATGAAAATATCTGCATGGATTCTTTTAGCATCCTCAAGCAAGAAACTTCCTGATCCTCCACATATTGCAACGGTGTGAATGTGCTTTTTGTGAATCTTGCTATGACGAATAATGGATACGTTCATTCTTTCTTTCAAAAAATCCAGAAAATCATCGCTTTCCATCTCGTTTTTAAGATGGCCGTACATACCAGCCCCTACTTCATCATATCTGTTTTCGAGAGCGTAAAGATCGTAAGCAACCTCCTCGTATGGATGAGAATTCTTTAAGGCATTTATTAATCTCGACTCTCCTAAAATTGGATAAATTACCTCAATACGTTCTTCTGCTTCATGATGTCTTTCACCTTTTTTTCCAATGAAGGCATTTGAATTTTCTCCGCCTTTAAAAGTGCCCTGTCCGATGGATGTAAAACTGCATTCACTGTAATTTCCAATGTTTCCGGCGCCCGCTTCAAAGAGTGAATTTTTTACTTTCTCCACGGCTGCAATGGGTGCAAAAGTGACCAGTTTTCTAAGCTGTTGTTTTTTTGGTAAGAGAATTTTGGCGTCTATTAATCCTAATTTTTCGGCAATTTTATTATTTACTCCATGTGCAACATTGTCGAGGTTGGTGTGGATGGCATAAATAGCAATATGATGTTGAATGGCCTTAATGATGACGCGCTCGATATAGGTGTTCCCGTTGATTTTTTTTAAACCTGAAAAGATGATGGGATGATGGGCAATGACCAAATTGCATCCTTTGGCTATGGCTTCGTCAATAACTTCTTCAGTAGAATCTAAGCAAATTAATGCAGCTGTAATTTGCATGCCGGGGTGTCCAGTTATCAATCCCGAATTGTCATAGGATTCCTGTAATGAAGGTGGTGCTAATTGCTCTAATTCGCGAATAATCTCTTTTAATTCCAACATCGTTTTTTCCTTTGGCTCAAATTTAATCAATGCTGAGGTATTATATTTATTTTTGGACCATGCGCATGCTCTTGCTTCCCTTCGCTTGGATCTATGGATGGATCATTCGCTTGCGTAATGTAGCTTTCGATTGGGGTATTTTGAAACAAACATCATTTGACCTTCCTATCATCAGCATTGGTAATTTAACCACAGGCGGAACGGGTAAATCACCAATGACATTGTATCTCGCTGGAATTCTTTCAGAAAAGTACAAGGTGGCTATTTTGAGTCGCGGTTATGGTCGTGAATCGAAGGGTTTTAAATGGGTGAATAAGGAAAGTTTGGCAAGGGAAGTGGGAGATGAGCCGCTGCAATATGCAAATAGTAATCTGCCTTTGATGGTCGCAGTTTGTGAAAGTAGAGTGGAAGGGATTCGTAAAATTTTGTCGACACCTGATGTTCCTGATCTAATTCTTCTGGATGATGCCTTTCAACATCGTTGGGTAAAAGCAGGATTTAATATTTTACTGAGTGATTTTAATGCTCCTTTTTATATGGATTATTTATTACCCGCCGGAAATTTACGTGAGCCAATTAGCAGTAAAAACCGAGCGAATGTTGTGATCATAACGAAATGCCCTCAGGCATTGTCAATGAGTGATCAAGAAAAAATGGCAAAGGAAATACGTATCAATTCAAATCAATCCTTATTCTTTTCGTATATACATTACCGTGACTCACTACCCGGAATGATTTCCGGTGAATTGCAATTGAATGCGCTGAAGAATTATTCGGTTTTTCTTTTTTGTGGCATCGCTCATCCAGAACCTTTGATTCAATTTCTTAAAAAGAATACCTCTTCATTAAAAACCCGCGTTTTTCCCGATCATCATGCCTTTTCAGTAGGCGATGCCATCCAATTAAAAAATGAATATTTGAATCTGAAAAAAAATCATCCCGCGGTTTTATTGACCACACGAAAGGATTTAATGCGGATCATGAGCAAGGAAATTCAATATCACTTAAAGGAATTGCCGGTGTATATACTTGATATTGAGCCGATGTTTATTGATACTGCCGCAGTAAGTTTCAACGAAAGCGTCTTTGCTTATGTGACTGATAAACTCAAAGGAATCTAGATGTATCTCATTCATTGTTGAATCTTTCCTTGATTTATACATTGCCCTGATGTTATTCAGGAATTTAAATTTTATCTTAGCCATCACATTTCCAAAACCATGAATAAAATCTCTACTAAAATCATTGTGTTTTCAATCGCATTGCTTTGCTTTAAGGCCTCGGCTAAAGCTCAAGTCTACGATTCATTAAACATTTCTCTCTTGTCAAATTGGGATGACCTAAGCGTTCCCGCAGAACCCGCGTATGCCATTCGTTACAATGGTATTTGGGGTTGGGACGATGGTCTTGGGAAGGAATACGCGATTATCGGCGCTACCTCGGGCGTTTATTTTATTGATGTAACAAACCCAACAAATCCTATTGAAGTGGATTTCGTGCCAGGTCGTCGTAACATGTGCATATGGCGCGAAATAAAGACTTATAGTCATTATGCTTACTTGGTATCCGATGATGGGTCTCCCAATAGTTTCCAAATCGTCGATCTTCAGTACCTTCCCGATTCAGTACATGTGGTGCATGATGCAACTACTATCTTCGAACGATCTCATACCATTTTTATAGATGGAAATAAATTGTATTGCGGATCCGTAAAAGGAGGTCTTTTTCCAAATGCCACTTCTATGGCTGTTTTAAGTTTGAATAATCCGGAACTACCTACACTTCTGAGAAAATTGAGTACAGATTTTTCATTGCCTAGTAACTCGGTGCATGATATGTTGATTCGAAATGATACGGTATATGCTTCTGCAGGGTACGATGGACTCTTTATGTTCAAATACGATTCTGTTGCCAATAATTTTACGCTAACCGGATCTCTAACTACGTATCCTCAACAAGGCTATAATCATAGTAGCGCATTGACGGATGATGGTTCTACCTTGGTATTTATGGATGAAGTTCCCAACGGGCTCGCTGTAAAAGTTTTGGATGTAACTGATTTTAACAATCTGACTATTAAGTCCACTTTTAATAGTAATGTAGGTCCTACGCCACATAATCCATTCATGGTAGGTACTACTTGTTATATCGCCTATTATCAAGATGGATTGCAGGTGTATGATGTAAGTGTTCCAACTACTCCTGTTCGTATCGGTTATTTTGACACGCATCATCAAACTGCATTGGGCGGCCCATATCCATCTCCTGCCTATCAAGGTGCATGGGGTGCATATCCCTATTTACCGAGTGGAAATGTCTTAGTATCTGATATGCAGAATGGTTTGTTTGTATTGGATCCAACGGCTATGTTTACTTCTGTACAGGAAGTTAATGGAGCAAATGCTTTTAATCTTTTCCCAAATCCAACAGGTACCAATGAAATAGTGAATATTTCATTGTCCTCCGATCCTTCTAAGTCTCTTACCTTAGAGTTAGCCGATGTTTGTGGTAAAGTTGTTTTTGCAGATGTGTTTAATTCAAAAAACTACAGTTTCTCAACAAATAAAATTGCATCCGGACTTTATAACGTATCTATTATTTCAGATGCAGGGAAAACAGTAAAGAAATTAGTGATTCAGTAGTTTGAAAATAATAATCAGAAGAGCCCGGGTTGAGAATTCAATCCTGGCTTTTTTTTGACTTCTGCAATTATTTTTCTCAATAAAATAATACATCGACTCTAAGAATATTATTTGGTTTTATTGAGAATTATTTTTCTAAGCACTAGCCTCAGTGAGACCCCGTGTTTGCTTTGTGCCTCCGTGCTAAAATAATAATCATATATTTTTTTTGACAAATAATTCTCTACTTTTCCCGAACATTATTTTCCTCAAAAAATAGTATGCTGAAATAAAAACAAAATTTGGTTTTATGAAAATTTTTTGGATGTCCAAGTGCGGATGCCAGTAGGAAGTCCTCAGGTTGTTAATTCAATGCAGGCTTTTTTATGGATGTTTTGGTTTTATTAAATATACTGAAGCATTGAATTACACATGGTGAATTCCATCACAATTAATATTTCTCAAGATGTATTTGTAGCAAACTCAGGGCAGGCACATCGCCGGGGGCGAAATGAAAGCGTGTATGTTCTTCGAATGTTATCCATTGAATGGCATTGTGATCTTTTAGACTAAAAATCCCGTCTCTCTGTTCACAAGTAAAGAAGCGAAAGTCAATGTCTATTTCAGGATAGGAATAAGAATACCCAAAACAAGTAATCAAATTAGCAATGGAAATATTCAACTCTTCTTTTATTTCCCTATGTAAAGCATCAAAATCACTTTCATTCTCTTCAACCTTCCCTCCTGGAAATTCCCACAATCCTGCATTGGGCGTTCCTGTTGTTTTTCGAGCTATAAGAAACTTATTTTCTCGGTTGAAAATAATACCTGCAGCAACTCTGATAGATGGCTTGTGCATATTATATAGCTATGAATGTATCAAAAATAAGAAAGGCTCCGAGATTCGGAGCCTTTCTTATGCAAGCAGATTAAAGGTTTAAATTAATCTTTTTAGTTATTAGTTAGTTTTTACAATCTTCAATTGACTAGTCTTCTCGCCTTGTTGAGCAGAAACCATGTAAATGCCATTCGACAATTCCTGACCGAAAGTCATCATGCCAGCATGTGCATCATAGTTAAAAGTATCAACAGTTCTTCCAGCCATGTCAGTTACACGAACTACGATGTTTTGATCAACATCAAATCCACGTAATACTAAGTTAAATGACTCAGCAGAAGGGTTCGGGAATACTCCGGAAGTAAATCCATCAGCTAAACGATTTGCATCAAATACGCTTGGAGTACCAAGAGTTCCAATTACGCAAGGATCACCATAGCAATAGGGAGTTCCGTCAACAACAGCACGAACACGAACTAAATAGAACTTGTTTGATTGAAGAGCAGGTGAAACATCTGCTAAGCGGCACCAACGGTTGTTGCTGATGTGTGACCAAGTTAGTCCAGGGTTAGTCGTTTCTTCAAATTCAAACTGATATTGAGGAGCAGAAGTGTAAGTTAATACTAAGCCACTTTTGATACTATCATTAACACCAAGATTTAAATTACCACAGTAATTAGTCAATAATTCAGGCTGACGAACAGAACGAAGTACAACACCTGTATTCGTGAATGAACACTGTCCGTTGTTAATGCTCACTGTTAAGGTTACCGTTTGAGTATCTAAAATTGCACCAGCACCAGAACCATCCATCAATACGCTAACGCTTTGACCAGTAGCTCCTGTTGACCAAGAATAAGAACTGAAACCTGCTGGGCCTTCAAGGTCTACAAAACCTGGCTGACATACAGTGATTGGACTCAATGCAGTGATTGCAGGCTGATAGCCCGGATCAAATACATTAACATCAACTGAAGCGCTTGTTCCTGTGCTGCAAGCACCAAAGCTATTCGTAACGGTTAAAGTATACGTACCTGACTGATTAACCGTAATGTTACGAGTGGTAGCGCCATTGCTCCATGCATAACTGCTGAAGAATTGGCCACCGCTGCCCATTAAGGTAGCTGATTGTCCTGGGCAAACATTGACCGGACCTGCAGGATTGATACTTGCATTGGTTCCTGGTACAACTAAGAAAGGTGTCCATGCACTACGAACACGAATTTGAACGCCATTTACAAAACCCCATACTGAAACTCTGTAAAATCCTGTCTGATTAATAAAAATAGAAGATGTGGTTGCACCGCCATTCCATTGATACGTTAAAGGTCCATTCAATCCAGTAACCACAGCATCTAACTTGGTACCAGCGCAAACAATCGGTCCGGAAGGGACAATAGTAACGGTTTGGGCCAATACATCGGCGCTTAAACTCGTCACTGCCAGAAACACGCCTAAAACGTACTTCCACACTCCTTGAGTAATTTTTGTTGTCATAATTTTTATTTGATTTATTATTTTTGGTTTTGGTATATATAAAACGTCTCGAGCAAATGTACAATGTTATACCTATACATTGCAAGTGTAAGTTTATTAAAATTTGGCTTTTTTTCCAAATCTATTCAATTGATTTGTTAATAACCAGTTTTTAGGGGTGAATTTCAATTTTATCTCTGAATTAGTTGAACTTTCTTATCTGTTTTGATGTAAGAGTGGGTTCAAATTCCCCTTTTCCTTAACATTGTGGCACAAAATAATTAATCAGGCAAGTTACTTACACAGTTGTGAAATTAATCGTACGATATTCTCTCCTTCCTTTTTTCTTTCTGTTATTGGCATTAAATGTTAATGGACAGAGATTTAACACGGTAAATTATACTGTAGAACAGGGTTTGCCCGGAAATCACATTAATTCTATTTATCAGGATAAAATTGGACGTCTTTGGATTGGTACAATGAGTGGAGGCTGCCGTTTTGATGGAAAGACCTTTACAAGATTTGATCAGGGGAATGTATTATACAACAATCCGATTAAGTCGATATTCGAAGATCGATTTGGAAATATTTGGTTTGGAACGATTCGAAAGGGCCTCGTGAAATTTAGTGGTACCGGGTTTTCTTATTTTTCGACGAATGATGGATTATTAAGCGATAATATTAACGCCATTTGCGAAGATGAAAAAGGAAATTTGTGGATCGGAACTTCTGAAGGAATTTCGAGATTTGACGGGAAGAATTTTTACAACATTACACAAGCGAAAGGAATTGTAAATAATAATGTTTTTGATTTACTCTGTGATAGTAAAGGAAGAGTGTGGATTGCTACTATAGGCGGCATAAGTATGTTTGATGGGAAAAAATTTACGAACTTAACAAGTGAAAACGGATTGTTAAGCAACATCGTATATTGTGTAAAAGAAGATAAAAAAGGGAACATTTGGTTTGGTACATACGAAGGCGTTAGTGTTTGGGACGGTGAAAAGTTTATTAATTATACCAAGAAAAATGGACTACCTAATGAGCGAATAGAAAGTATTACTTTGGATCATTCCGGAAATTTTTGGGTAGGAACTTACGGTGGTGGTATTGCTAAGTTCGTAAGAAATCAATTCGAGGCGGTCCAGATGAATGAGGGGATTAATTCTAATATTGTGAAAGCACTTTTTGAAGATCGTGAAGGTAATTATTGGTTGGGAACGCTGAATGGATTGTATAAGTACAATGGCGATAGATTTGTTTCTTATACGAATGCAGATGGAATGTCGAAAAGTAATGTTTTGTCAATCTATCCTGATACAAGCGGTGGAATTTGGTTCGGGACGTTGGCCGGAGGAGTAAATTACTTCAAGAATAATATATTTAGTAATTTCTCTACTAAAGATGGGTTGAAAAGCAATACTATTTGGAGTATTAATTCAGATAAAGACGGTTTTATATGGATGGGAACTACCAATGGTCCTGCACGATTCAATCCGACGAACAATCGCATAGATTTACTTTATCCTGAATTACAATCGTTAATTATTTATACTTTTCTTCAGGATAAAAATCGAAATAATTATTTCGGTACGGATAAGGGGATTTATAAATATATGCCGGATGGCCAGGTTATTAAAATTGGTATCAATCAGGGATTGTCAAATGATAAAGTGCGTGTCTTGTTTGAAGATATACACGGTGTGATATGGGTGGGTACTTTGAAAGGATTGTATTCTTTGGATCAAAATCAAGCGAAAAGTTTTAACGAAGCGAATCGTTTACCTAAAGTGCCGGTTACATCCATAATCAATGATAAATATGGAAATTTAATTGTGAGTACTTATGAGTTTGGTGTGATTCGTCACAATCCCTTAAAACAATCAAATCCAATTGTTATTTTGAATAAGAAAAGCGGATTGAGCAATGAAAAAATATTGTTTAATTTTATTGACAGCAAGGACAATTTATGGTTGGGAACTGCAGAAGGAATTGATAAAATAAATTGGAAAAAGTACATTGAAGAAGGGCTTATTGTTTCAGTTCATTATGATAAAAGCAATGGATTTTTGGGAGTGGAAAGTAATGCTGCCTGCGAAGATAAAGCAGGGAATATTTGGTTCGGTACTGTAAATGGAGCCATTCGATATAATCCGGAAGCCGGAGAATTACCGGTTACAATGCCTTTGGTTTCTATCAATAACGTGCAATTATTTTTAGAAAACACGAACTGGAAGAAGAAGAAATTTAAAGTGAATCAGCATAGTGGTTTACCGGAAGAATTAGTCTTGCCTCACAATAGCAACCACTTGAGTTTTCTCTGCAATGGCATTTATTTGACAGCACCTGAAGAGGTAGAATTTCGTTATTTGCTGGAAGGAAGTGAAGAGTCTTGGTCTCCGCCAACAAAGAATGCAATTTCTAGTTATTCAAATATTCCTCCGGGATCGTATATTTTCAAAGTGCAGGCTAGCGCCAATGGTAAGGATTGGAGTATTCCTGTTACTTATAGTTTTACCATTTTACCGCCCATTTGGAAAACGCCATTTTTCTATTTGCTTTATGTAGTGGTAGGAGCCGGCTCAGTGATGTTGGCCTATCGAGTGCGTACGCGATCTTTGCGTAAAAGTCAGGATCTTTTAAAAAAGAAGGTAGAATCTAGAACAAGAGAGCTGCAAGCCAAAAATCTAGAATTGGCGAAGCTATCATTAGTGGCTTCTGAAACGGATAACGCTGTAATGATTTTTGATGAACATCAGGAATTGGAATGGGTGAATACCGGATACACCAAAATGACCGGATATTCATTGGATGAAACAAGAATTATTAATGGGAAAACTTTAAATGATTTAACTACGAATACAGATGTATTGTTCCACTTGGAAGATTGTATTCGATTGCGTCGTTCTTTCATTTATGAGTCGGAAATAACACATAAAAATGGTCAGCATCGATGGGCATCTTCTACGTTAACTCCCATCTTGAATGAAAAAGGGCAATTGAAAAATATTGTGGTAATCGATACGGATATTACACTGCGTAAACACATGGAAGAGCAAATTAGATCTGCTCTGGAAGAAAAGGGATTGTTGCTTCGTGAAATTCATCATAGGGTAAAAAATAATTTGCAAATAATAATTAGTCTTTTCAACCTCCAAACAAGCTATGTGGCAGATGAAAATGCATATAAAGCGTTAAAAGAAGGTCAGGATCGGATCAAGAGTATGGCACTCATTCATGAACGATTTTATCAATCAGATGGACTCTCAAAAATTGATTTTGATGATTATATTCGAAGACTTTCTGAGAACCTAATGCAGTCTTTTAAAGTTACCAATGAAAAGGTTTCTTTGATAATTCATGCAGAGAAAATATCTTTGGATATTGACACTGCTGTCCCTTGCGGTTTAGTCATCAACGAAATTGTATCCAATTCACTTAAACATGCGTTTAAAAACATAGAGCACGGGGAGATACTGATTGAATTAAATCAAACGGAACCTGATCGTTTCCGCCTCGTAATCAGTGATAATGGCGTCGGAATGGAGGAAGGGTTCTCGTTGGAGACTTCAGATTCATTAGGAATTCAATTGATTCAGGCATTAACGGATCAGTTGGAGGGTAAAATGGAGATTGTTACATCAGTCAATAATGGAGTGAAATATATTATTAATTTTAAACGCGTAAGTTAATAGACAAAACAAGCATGAGCAAAACCCGAATTCTTGTCGTTGAAGACGAAAGTATTGTTGCAAAAGACATTCAGAAATCATTAGAAAAATTAGGTTATGAAGTCCCGGCAACCGCTTCTTCTGCCGCTTCTGCCTATGAAAAATTAGAAGAGATTCAACCGGATCTAGTGTTCCTTGATATCAAATTAAAAGGTGAAGAAGATGGAATTCATATTGCTGAACATATCCGCGAGAAATACAATATTCCGGTAATTTTTCTAACCTCGTATGTTGACCAAATTACACTCGACAGAGCGAAAGTTACCGAACCATATGGGTATATCGTGAAGCCGTTTAATGAATCGGATTTAAAAACTACGGTTGAAATGGCTTTGTTTAAATTCTCCCGCGATCGTGAAATGCGTGAGAATCACCATCGGTTGGAAAATGCCCTCGCCAGAGTAGAGGAGTCCATTTGTGTGGTGGATACAGACGGAAGAGTTTCATATCTGAATGAAAAAGCAGAAAATCTATTGGGTTATTCAACAAGCACTGCTATCGGAATGGATGCCTTTCAACTTTTTGTTTTGGAAATAGAAGGTGGTGTTGCCATTAAGAAGGAGGAGCTGCTTACAAGCATGCGAAAGAATGAAGCCTGGGAAAACAAAGATTGTTTTATCATAGTGAAGCGCGATAATACCAGTTATAATATTTCTGCTTCTGCAGCTCCAATACACGACGAAAAGAACCAGTTTTTAGGTTGCGCGATTGTCCTTTCAGATAAGCAAGCCGCGACCGAGAAGGTGGCTGAAGCTTCGCAGCAAGCTACTTTCCTTGACAATCAAATTATCAATAATTCCTTCTTTGTAAAGAAAGGTTCGATGTTGGTGAAGGTGTATTTAGATAATATTTCGTGGATTCAAGCCATGGATAATTATGTAATTATTCAAACTACTTCCGATCAGTTTGTCATTCACTCAACCATGAAAGATATTGAAGTGAAATTGCCTGCAAGTAAATTTTTACGCGTGCATAGAAGTTATATTATTCCACTTGATAAGATCAATGTATTGGACGAAAATACAGTACTTATCGGAGACAAAACGATTCCAATCGGTAAGTCATACAAGGAAGTATTTATGGCACGATTAAATTTTTTATAGTCCTTGGATATTCTTCAATACAATGAGCAAGCCTGGAATGACCAGGTAAAAAAAGGTAATCGATGGACGATCCCTTTTACTGCAGAGCAAATTGAAGCAGCTCAGTCAGGTGTGTTGAACATAGTACTTACTCCAACAACACCGGTGCCGTTGCATTGGTTTCCAAATTTGAAAGGAGCCAAGGTATTGGCATTAGCCTCGGGAGGAGGCCAACAAGTTCCTGCACTCGCAGCAGCCGGTGCTGAGGTGACGGTGTACGACTTTTCTGAGGAGCAATTGAAGCGTGATATTGAAACTGCCGAAAAATTTAATTTGAAAATTAACGCCATCAAAGGAAATATGATGGATATGACATCCTTACCTTCTGATTATTTTGATTTTATTTTTCATCCTTGCTCCAATTGCTTTATTCCAGATTTGAATTCTGTCTGGAACGATTGTTCTCGTATTATGAAAAAAGGAGCTGTTCTCATGTGGGGATTTACCAAAGCAGAAAGTATGTTGCTATTTAAAGATCCCATCACGAATATTTTCACCTTGAAATACAAAATGCCCTATTCGGATATCAATTCACTTACAGAGGAAGAACGAAGCGTTTATACCAAAGAAAATGAACCACTTATTTATGGGCATTCTTTACAGCACCAAATCTCAGATCTATTAAAAAATGGATTTGTTTTAACCGATCTTTTCGAAGATGATTGGGGTGATAATGATCCCATGGATGTTTATTTTAAAGCATTCGTTGCTGCTAGAGCAGTGAAGCTTTAGCTATGTGCTGTGGGCCATGTGCTCTGCGCTGTGAGCTAAACCATCTGTAGATCCTTAGGATCCGTATCCATCCGTTTGCCCTGAGCCTGTAGAAGGGTATATTCAGAATAATTCTATTTTTTTAATTTCAACTCAAAACTCAATACTCATTACTCACAGCCCATAGCCCAAAGCAAAAAAAAGCCATCGTATTTCTACAATGGCTTTTCCTATTATTATTAAAAAATTACTTCTCTTTTACTTCTTCAAAATCTACGTCTGTTACATTATCACTTGCAGTTGCTTGTTCAGCTTCTGAACCATCAGCTTGCGCTTGTGGACCTGCTTGCTGCGATGCATCGTACAAGTCTTTAGAAGCTGCTTCCCAAGCCGAATTTAGGGTTGTAGTTGCTGTTTCAATAGCGGCCCAATCTCTTTGTTGATGTGCATCTTTTAACTGAGTAAGCGCTGCTTCAATGTTTGACTTTTTATCAGCCGGAATTTTTTCACCAAACTCTTTCAATTGCTTTTCAGTGTTGAAGATTAATGAATCCGCTTGATTGATTTTTTCAACTTCTTCTTTCGCCTTTTTATCTGTTTCAGCATTCGCTTCAGCTTCACTTTTCATTCTTTGAATTTCTTCGTCGGTCAATCCGGAAGAAGCTTCAATGCGGATGTTTTGTGATTTACCACTTGCTTTATCTTTTGCAGTAACGTGTAAAATTCCATTGGCATCGATATCAAAAGTTACTTCGATTTGTGGTATGCCGCGTGGGGCAGGAGGGAAGCCGTCTAAATGAAATCTTCCAATGGTCCTGTTATCTTTCGCCATTGGACGCTCTCCTTGCAAAACATGTATTTCTACCGAAGGTTGATTGTCGGAAGCCGTCGAGAAAACTTCTGACTTTCGAGTAGGAATGGTGGTATTGGATTCGATTAGTTTCGTTAAAACTCCACCCATTGTTTCAATACCCAAAGAAAGAGGAGTCACATCTAACAATAACACATCTTTAACTTCTCCTGTTAATACCGCTCCTTGAATTGCTGCACCTACTGCAACCACCTCATCCGGATTTACACCTTTTGAAGGCTTCTTACCAAAGAATTTTTCTACCAATTCCTGAATAGCAGGAATACGTGTAGATCCACCCACTAAAATAACCTCGTTAATTTCACTAGCAGAAATTTTAGCATCAGCCAAGGCTTTTTTACAAGGCTCCAATGTGCGTTGGATAAGTTTATCGGCAAGTTGTTCGAACTTGGCACGAGTAAGTGTTTTTACAAGATGTTTTGGAATACCATCTACCGGCATGATGTACGGTAAATTGATTTCAGTTTGAGTGGAGCTTGATAATTCAATTTTAGCTTTTTCAGCAGCCTCTTTTAAGCGTTGTAAAGCCATCGGATCTCTACGCAAGTCGATACCTTCATCACTTTTAAATTCATCTGCCATCCAGTCAATAATGACTTGGTCAAAATCATCACCACCTAAATGTGTATCGCCGTTGGTTGATTTTACTTCAAAAACCCCATCTCCTAATTCCAAAATAGAAACATCAAAAGTACCACCACCTAAATCGAATACTGCGATTTTATTGTCGGTATGTTTTTTATCGAGACCGTAGGCAAGTGCTGCGGCGGTAGGCTCATTGATGATTCGTAATACTTTTAATCCTGCAACTTCACCTGCTTCCTTGGTTGCCTGGCGCTGCGCATCGTTGAAATAAGCAGGTACAGTAATAACAGCTTCACTCACTTCATAGCCTAAATAATCTTCAGCCGTTTTCTTCATTTTTTGAAGAATCATGGCCGAAATTTCTTGTGGAGTATAAAGTCTGTCGTTGATTTTAACACGAGGTGTATTGTTATCGCCTTTCACTACCTCATAGGGTACTCGAGAAGCTTCTAAAGTTACTTTGTCAAAAGATTCACCCATAAATCTCTTAATGGAAGAGATGGTATGTGTTGGGTTTGTAATGGCTTGACGTTTAGCAGGATCTCCTACTTTTCGTTCGCCATCTTTAATAAAAGCTACGATGGACGGAGTAGTTCTGCGTCCTTCACTATTTGGTATCACCACCGGCTCATTTCCTTCCATCACGGCAACACATGAGTTGGTTGTACCAAGGTCAATTCCTATTACTTTTTTCATGATTTTAATTATTTGAAAAATGACTACTCAAGCATTATGCCATCGGAAATACTGCGTTACATTGACAGAATTAAGGAAAAAAGACAAAAAGATTACTGCCACATTGTCATTTTGTCAGTGGTTTATTCGAAAATATGCCTAGTGTACTTTCCATTAACCAAGGAATCGTAAGTGACTTCATTGAATTGAATGGCGGTAATAGTAGTATCCAAACGACATGTAAAAATGCCTTTGCCTTCACTTAAATTTGTAAAGTCGGGGATGAAATTTACCGTGTTGTTTGGCGCGTTAATTTGAACATAATTATAGAAATCATCAGTTCCTGCGGTAAATAAAAAGTCAGATTTAAAATCCTGTAATCTTCTCGTAACGGTGGTATCTGTTTTTATTTTGGTTCCTAAAAATTGAAATATACTCGGGCCATCAAGTAGAAAGAATAATTCCTCGCCACCACTTGTGGTTCTACTGGTTGTAAATGGTAACAGATAATCCTCATATTTGAGAGTAATGGCTTGTGTCAGCTTTTTCGTTTCAGTATAGCGGATACGCATGATTAAGCCATACATTTTACCGTATTTAGAACTATTAAAGCGGATTTTATAAGGATCATCATCTGCTAAATTTATCCGAGTGGTGGAACTAAGCGTTTTTTGAAAGATGGGTTCAATGATTCGGGTTGTTGCCGTTACCACTTTTCCACTTTGGATATTTTGAAATCTCAAGCGATAAAGGGCATTTGGGTCTAGTCGTGTATTGGACAAACTAAAAATATAGTGGTTTTGATCCGTAAATAATCCTTCGTTTTTGCTGGAATTTTGTGGTTGGAATTGATAGGATTGAACAACAGAACCTAGATTTAGTTTTTCAAGATATAGTTTGACAATTGCAGTATCATAGTAAAGACTATCAGAATTTTGTGCCATCAGTAAAGCGTTACCGACACCTAAGTAAGCTTTTTGAACCCGAATTTGATGGGTAGTACTACTTGGATTGATCAATCCATAAATGATGGGTATTTCTTTATAATCTTCAAGTATATCAAGTTCGTTGTCACAAGAACTAAAAAGGATGGTGAAGGCGAAGAGTGTTGCAAGCAGTTTATACATGTTTCAAAAGTACTAATTCTTTTTCAATCATCTGCGGGCTAAACTATGAATAAGATAAAATTTACTATCCTATTACTATTTTTTTATCCGCGGTATTTTGTCGGGACCGAGTAAAATAAAAAATTGTTTAGTTTCGTGAAATGCTTGAAGCGATTATTTCAGGAGTTACACTCGGATTTGTATTGTCATTGTTGGTGGGTCCTGTGTTTTTCCTGCTCTTGGATACAAGTATTAAAAAAGGATTTCGAAGTGCGATTTTTTTAGCTGTTGGTGTACTAATTAGTGATGGATTGTATATTATTATTACTTATTTCAGTAGTGTGGCAATTGGAATTATGAATACTTATCAGATTGAAATAGGTCTTGCCGGCGGAATTTTGCTCATTGTTTTTGGAGTCATTACCATTTTGAAGAAACCACAAATAAAATCATCTGAATTAGATTTGTCTTCACCCAACAAATCTCCTTTTGTTGATTTGATAAAAGGATTCGCCATGAATTTCTTGAATCCATTCGTATTGATATTTTGGGTGGGAGTTTCAGGTTCGGTTTCTTCAGGTAAAAGTTTTTCGTATACGCATACCGTTATATTTTTTTCTTCTGCCTTAGCCACTGTTTTTTTGTCGGATTTATTAAAGGCCTGGACCGCTTCCCGCCTTCGAACATTCTTAAAGCCCGGCTTTCTGATTTGGGTAAACAGGGTGAGTGGTGCAGGGCTGCTACTTTTTGGTGTTCGCATGTTGTATAAGATGTATTTTGTCTCGTAAAACTGTAAGCTTTCAATTTTTTATTGTTAGTTTTTCACAAATATGTTTTGTGCAGATTATTGATTATCATTATTTTAAGTTTTAATCTTTGGTTTCGCGGATTATTTTTGTGAATTAAACCGTTGTTTTTCATTGTAAGACTTGACTTGTTTTGATTCGTTTTGTAAGTTTACGTGGCATTCGGGAAGTAGAAAAAAAGCGAAGTTGTTTTACCCTATCGAATGAGCAGTTTACCCTCTGAATTTACCGACTTGCAGAATATCTACTTTGATATACAGGTGGCATTAGTAAATTGAATAGATTCAGAAAATTAATTATGAAAGACGCCCTCTTAAAGGATATACAGCCGGAAGTTAGAAAGTTTCTTGGGAAGTATGCTGATCTAAAGTCTGCACATACCAAGATCATGATAACGACCACTTCTTTTAATGTTGAGAATTTGGAGGGGTCTTCATCACAAGCGATTATTAATCTAAAAAAGATAAATGATATCCGCTTCATTAATAAGTTTCAGGAAGCAATTAATGAAAAACTGCCTTTGGGTGGTATTTATGCAGGCTTTGTAGAAACTCAGGAGCAAAGAAGGTATCGTTTATTGAAGAAGTTTGTACCGGGTTTCGCTCATTTGTATTTTGTTTTTGATTTTATTTTCAAAAGAGTATTTCCTAAGCTTCCTTTATTGAAAAAAATATATTTTTTCGTTACCAATGGTCGTAATCGTGTAATGTCTAAAGCGGAAGCCTTGGGTCGCCTTGCTTCTTGCGGATTTAAAATTGTTGAAGTAAAGGCCATTGGAAATTATACCTATTTTATTGGTAAAAAAGAACGTCAGCCTCATTTTGATTTAACTCCTTCTTATGGACCACTTTTTACAATGAACCGAATTGGAAAAGAAGGTAAAATAATTCAAGTGTACAAATTTCGTACAATGTATCCGTACGCAGAATATTTGCAAGAATACATTTATAGTCAGAATAAATTAGCGGCTGGTGGAAAATTCGCGGACGACTTTAGAATTACAAGTTGGGGGAAATTTATGCGTCGTACCTGGTTAGATGAATTGCCGATGTTAATCAATATTTTTAAAGGGGATTTAAAAATTGTAGGAGTTCGACCATTGAGTAAGCATTACTATGGTTTGTATACAAAGGAATTGCAAGAAAAGAGAATTTATTCAAAGCCGGGATTATTACCTCCGTTTTATGTGGATATGCCAAATACCTTGGATGAAATTATTGAGTCTGAATTGAAGTACTTAAGAGCTTATGAGAAAAAACCTTTTTTAACGGACATTAAATATTTCTTTTCAATTTGCTCTAATATTGTACTTAGAAAAGCTCGTAGTAATTAATTTTTATTAGAGAGTCGGTAAATAGTATAGTTTCCTATAGTTGTATCGGTGCAGTAATTTAAAAGCGGTTCATCGATGAATTCGCTTAGCGTATCTTCCTTGTATGTAATTAAAAAGGAAACGCTCCCATTTTCAATCAATTTTTTAAATTCCGAAAAATGAAAAACACCTTGTGGTCGGGTAAAGTAGAGTGCAACTTCTCTGCATGGAAATAATGCTTGGTCAGTAAGCATCAAATTAAGTGAGTTCTCTTTGTGGAAATCGCTAAGAACCCATTCTTCAAACTTGATTTTTGGCTTGATATATTCAGCAACTTCGATGCAATTAAAGTAATCTTTCTTTGATTTTTTCATCATGCCTAAATCTCCCCAGCCTTTATCATTGGCAGCGGCTATTACAAAGAATGGAGAAAGTACCAAAGCGAATAGTGTTCCGGTAGAATTGATGAACGAAGTATTTTTGATTAGAATAGATATTCCGAATAGAGAAAGCACGATGAACTCAAGATAGTAATTGGGTCCGGATCCTGCTTTGAATGCACTCAAACTTGCAATTAAAAAATACCAGATAATTCCTAGACTTAGAAATGCTGCAGTTTTGAGATGCCGGTTTTTGTACAGTAAAATGGCTGCTAGTAATCCCATACCTAATACATAGGAAAATTTCATAAAGAAGTTTTTCAAAATAACTTCCATAAACCAATTTACATTGATCCCGTTTTTTACACCATCAATGATATTTAATTTAAATGCTTCCAGTGAAACCGGATACAGCCACAAAGCCACGATGAATCCGGAAAGAAGAAGTCCTGCATAAAAAATTAAAATTGTTTTGAGAGATTTGGATATGAACAAAAAGAAAATGCTGCAGAATACTAGCAGGAATATTCCGGTTTGTTTTGTACATATTGCCAGAGCGCATACAACTCCTGCAATAAAAATATCTTTCATCGATTTATTATTGCTTTCTGATCTAAGAATATTTTTTAGTAAAATGGAAATCGTTGCGATGAATAAAAACAAATAAAGATTGTCAACTCTTCCATATATGATACTTGGTATGGATAAAAAATAAATAAAAGAAAGCGGCCAGGCGATATTAGATTTCAGGGAAAGTGTTTTAATCAGTGTTCGAGTAATTAATAGCGTAGAACAAATGTCCAATGCTAAGCAGAATAGTCTGTTCAATACAGTCATAGCATGGATGTCCTTCGAAATCATCATGGCTTTTCCTGCCAATGCCACCAGATGAAAATGCAAGGGCATGTATTGAATAATTGGAAAGGGTGCCACCTCCGGATTGGTGTAAAGTTCGCTTCCGGATAAAATTCGAATAATACCATACATGACATTAATCGATACACCGCCAATCTCCGGTAAATAAGAAATTGCAAGCGTAATTCGAAGAAGTACAAGACTGGCCGTCATCAATGCGATAATGATAGTTAAGAGCAGTCCCGGAGATATTTTCGCAGAATTTATTTTCATGGCTTTTTCCACACTCCGATTAGTGATTTACCACTTGAAAAGCCAATAAGCGGATCCGTTAATTTTGAAACCGGCACAATCATTTTATCCCAGAATTTCACTTGAGCTATAGTCGGGTACTCTTTTTTTAAAAAAAACTTATTGGTAAGCGACGCAAGCAAGCCGAGGCTGTCAAGAAAAAATAATTTTTCTTTTTTCAGTTCTGAAGGGATCACTTGCAACAATCTTTTTTTGTTATATCTTCTGAAATGACCTATAGCTTTATCAAAAGGGCTGTATAGCCATTGATGTGCCGGTACAAGTATGATAAGATGCCCTCCAGACTTTAATAATTTTGAAGCCCGTTGAATTTCTTCCTGATCTTTTTCTATGTGTTCTATGACATCGATGTAAATGACCGTGTCATAGGTATTAGTGGAAGTAATATCATTGGTAGTTCCAACGTGAAGACTGCAATTGTTAGGTAGTCGATGAGTGTCTAGTTTTTCTTGGATTTTTATTGCTAAAGATGCATCTGGTTCAAGACATAGCCAAGAATCTACCTTGGTGTTGAGCAGGTGCGTAGTGGTTTCTCCGATTCCTGCGCCTACTTCCAGAACTTTCCCAATAATATAAGGGCTTAAATGCTTTTTATAATATCCTTTCCAATTGTGCGCATGACTGAAAAGCTCCAGTTCACTGCCTATGTAGTGTTCAGAATCTCCCATTTTTATTCATGATAAAATTTTTGTACTCGAGAGCAGGGATAAAATGGCGCTGAGTTCGGTAGTTAAGTACATTAAATAATAATAACAGGGATATGAGAAAAGCTTGAAATATTAATATCAAGAAACTCAATACCACGAAGGAGGCCCATCCGGGAATTGCAAAGGGAGTAAAAAAGCGGATGCCTGTAACAATGAGTATTCCAAATAAGGACAAGCTTATTAATCCAAAAGTGGAGAATAGTATTCTAACGGCAAGCACATCCGTATAAACAGCGATGGCACTCAATCCATGTATAACTAAACTGAAAAAATTCATTTTTGATTTCCCATGGTACCGCGTTCCACGGTCAATATCAATAGAAGTGTAACTAAGTTTAGAACGTATGATGCCTCCCGAAAAATGATTCCAAATGTCGGAAACAAAAACTAAATTATTTACTTTGGAAAAGGGAATGGCACAAAAATTCCCAAAGCTGATTTTTTTGCCAGTGAGCAATCTGTAAATATTTTTATATAAGATGTAAAATAACCTGAACCAAAATCCTTCATAGCGTTTTTTTCTTGTGCCGAAGATTATTTTATCTTTTTGCTCCTTTGCATTACTTAGCAAAGCAGCAATATCACTTGCCTTGTCTTCACCATCTCCATCCATCACAACAACAAAATCGCAAGCTGCTTGGTCATTGATATAACATAAACCAATTGCAATAGCACGTTGATGTCCTACGTTTCGATTTAAGGTAATGATTTCGATGGTTTTTAAACGCTCATGAAAATTGAATGGAATAAGATCTGTAGAACAATCATCTACTATAAAAAAATGTACTAAAAATGAATTCTCTTTTGAAAATTCTAAATCAATATCCTGAATGAGTCGGGAACAGGATTCCCAATCATTAAATACCGGAATTAGAATATTAACTTTCATTTGTCTTTGTGCAAGAATCAGTTTTTACGAGTGGTCTTCGGTTTTGTTTGTTTTAATAAAATCAAAAGCTTTTATTATCGCCGCTATTGCAAGAACTATGAAGGGCGATAAGAATAAATCTTCCAAATAATGTGATAGTCCTGTGCTGAGACGATAATCTACTCCCCAATCACCCATTTTTAACAGAAAAAAACTAAGTAGCATATAAATGAAATAAAGAACCGCTATGAGCTGAGCGATAAAAATAGATTTAGAATAAAAGTAGAGGATAAGCGATGTTAGAACAAGAAAGAGCAAGCTGAAAAAAACTGCAGATTGTAGTTTAATTGGGATTTTGACTCCCATTGTCCCTTTCATTGACGTTTTTTCGAATTGTGTTACTTCTTTTTTTGGGTATCTTTTGATAAACAGGAAGGACCCTTTTTCCAATATCAGCAAGTTTTTTTCTCTTTTAAATCCAACAAAAACCAAAGAAAAAGAAAACAGTAGGATCAAAGTCCATCGAATAAAATTTGGAGTTTTTGCTATGATTCTATCCATCATTTTTTTTTGAATTCATTAAAAGATGAAGGTTGCTGTAGCGATTGGTCCAGAAAATCCATAGAAAAAAAATAACCGAGTAAACAATAATAGTAAATGTATAATGATGATTGAAATCAAGATATTCCGGTGCTTTATACTGAATCAATGATAGTGCAACAGTTCTTAGGACATTTATGAAATGAATAACAACCATTCCAGCAAGAATGAACCACCATTTGTTCTTCCAAAGTCCAGGGAAACAAATGATAAATCCTGCAAACAAAACAAAGAGCTCTAATCCATTGCAAGGATTCCCAACCCCAACTACTGTTTGATCTTTTATGCAAACGATAGTTTGATGAAATCCTGCTTGTGTTCCGCCTTCCATTCCTCCTAAACGTAACAAATAACCCGCATCCGTTGCCACTCTATAATTTAAGTAATCATCCAGTTTTTGATTCGGACCAATGATAAAATCATAGACGATAAACCAAAGGATATAAAGAAGAATGGCCTTGACGACAAAAACAAGGATGGCCTTTTGTTTGGGATCTTTTTCGATGGCACTAAACATCCGGCTAAATTAATAAGCTTGGGCACATTTCAAAATAAAAAGGTCGGCAATATGTGCCGACCTTTAAATCTAATTGAGAAATAGAGAATTAATTCTCCTTTTTCTTATTGTAAATTTTTTTGATGCCATAACCTGCACCGGCTGCCAATAGGAGACTCAATCCACCATCAATTGGAACATTGGGATTACTCTTTTGAGCCAGAAGAGGTAAAGCAAACATCACCATACAAACTACCAGTGGTAAGGCGTTGAATAATGTTTTTTTCATGACTATTTTTTTGAATTTTTGTGTTTGTACAATTATAAGGTATTTTGGATATCATTCAAATTTTTAGAGAAATTAATCCCTTTTAATATGTTAAAATCAATCTTCTTACACTTTGATAAAAGGAAGGGGGTGTTTCGCCCCCTTCCCAATTAATTTTTATTCAACAATCATTCTGATTTGCTCAACTGCTTCGTTCGTCTCAATGATGATGAAGTAGATACCTGAAGCCATTTGGCTTACGTTTACTTCTCTCTGGTTAAGACCATTAGTAGCTGTTCCGCGCTCAGTCATGATAGTGCGACCGATAACATCAACCATTTTCAAGTTGAAGTCAGCACCTTCAGTACCATTGAAGACAATAGTAGCACGATCAGAAGCAGGATTTGGATACAGATTCAAACCTGTAATTGCACCTTGATCTCCGATACGTGTACAATGTGCTACGCTGATTGAAATTCCGTTCAAAATACGATTAGCACTTGTTCCGCAACCGTTAGATGCATTTACAGAAAGGTTCAATCCTGTAGCAGGATTAGTTCCCCAAGTAGACAAGATAGTTTTAGTACCCTGACCGCTAGTGATAGTTGTACCACCTGGAAGTGACCATGCATAAGAGCTAGCACCCGCAACAGTAGCGATGTCATATTGAACACCTGATTGTCCTGGGCAGATTGTTAAATCGCCTGTAACAACACCCGGAAGACCCGGAGCACCTGTAACTGATAAGTTACGAGTAGAACCAGTACCACAAGCATTAGTGCCTTGAACAGCAATGTTACCACCACCGAAAGAACCATCAAAATCTACAGTGATTGAAATAGAACCTTGACCACTAGTAATTGTTGCACCTGCAGGAACTGACCAGTTATAACCTGTAGCAGAAACTACTGCAGCAGCAGTATAAGAAACTCCAGTTGCACTGCAAACACCAGAAGCTTGTCCTGAAATTGAAGCAGGTGCTGAAGGTACATTTACAGATACACTACGATCACGATTTGGTCCGATTCCGCAAGCATTAGCTGCTCTACTAGAAACAACACCACCTAAGTATCCTGGATTTACATCAACTGTAATCACGTTTGTTCCTGCTCCGGAAGTAATAACCATTCCAGCAGGAACAGTCCAAACATAACTTGAAGCACGAGCTACCGGTGAAACAGAGTAAACTCCATTATCTCCAGGGCAAAGCTTAGTTGGACCAGAGATAGAAGAAGGACGTACAGGAATAACAGCATTAATATCAACATTGATAGAACTTGAAACACCTGAACCACAAGAGTTCGATGGAGTTACAGTAAGAGCACCAATTATACCGCTGCTTACAGCTAGAGGAGCCCATGAAACGAAGATAGAAGTAGATCCCTGTCCTGAAACGATAATCATACCGTTTGGAACTGACCAAGAGTAAGAAGTAGCGTCAAATACCGGACTGATAGAGAAGGTTGCAGAACCGGTAACTACCGCCATACATTGTACTGCAGGACCTGAAATAGGACCGGCAACTAATACATTCTCATCTACTAAACCATTACAATCATCATCTATTGTGTTACAGATCTCAACAGCAGCAGGGTTAACTGCAGCATTGTTATCATCACAATCAGTAGTATTTAAGGTATAACCTGCCGGAGCTCCATCACAAGTGCTTACAGAATTTGAAGCATCTCCAAAACCATCAGCATCAACATCTGCATAATAAGTAATGAAAGTTAAACCATCATCTACTAAAAGATTACAGTCATCATCTACACCATTACAAACTTCAGCAGCACCTGGGTATACAGTGTTGTCATTGTCGTTACAGTCACCACCACATGAAGTGAAACCGTCACCGTCAACATCAAATCCTTCATCGACATTTGCATCACAGTTATCATCAATTGAATTACAAATTTCAGTTGCAGCTGGATTAACAGAAGGGTTGTTATCATCACAATCTGTTGCATCTGCAGAATAACCAACAGGAGCAAAAGCATCACAACTCAAAATATCAGATTCAGAATTACCATAAGTATCACCATCTATATCTACATAATACGTGAATGTTGGAGCGTCTACTTGAACTTGCTGACTAGAGCTATAGCAAGCATCAAGTCCGCCTAAAGTATAGGTAATAGTATGTGGACCAACACCGGCAGCAGTAGGGCTGAAGCTAGAACCGGTAACACCTGTACCAGAGAAAGTACCACCTGCGACAGCTCCAACTAATGAAGCAGAAGCAGCATTTTCACACATAACAGCAGGTAAACCTGAGAACGCTGTATCAGCAGGACCAAGATCATCAATTCTCAAACCGAAAGCTGAATTGGTAGTGCTAGAATATCCATCAACTTGAATGTAATATGTTACACCTGGAGTTAAGCAATGTGCACTTGCATAAGAATTATAGGGAGATGCGCCGGATGAGTCATCATTAGCTGCAATTAAAATAGCTGTTCCATTTAAAAGATCACCACATGTAGCGGCTGACCAAATGGCTACTTGGCTATCCCAGTTTCCTGGAGAAAATCCAAGTCCATAACGACCTGAACCACCAGCAGGAACTGTAAATGTGAACCATACTGTGTTACTGTAAACCGTACACCAATTAGCATTTCCTGTGCAACTTCCAACAGGTGCTTGTGCTTCTCCAGCTTCAACAGTAGCTCCTACATTTGAGAAAGGACCATTCACACCAATATTCACAGGAACCGCATCGCAAACGTTATCACCTTGTAAAGTAACAACTGTAGATACGATATTTGAACTATCGCTAGCACATCCACTAACACTTGTCACCAAACGAATTTCCCATGTTCCCGGGTTACCAAAGAATATACTTTGTGGGTCATTGACACCACCTGGTACAACTTGCCATGCTGTGGCAGGTAACAAACGGCCAATCCATTGTAAGGATCCACTAGAACCACCACCGGCAGTATAAGAGGCCGCTTGATTCACATACACAGAAGCAGGACCTGAAATCGTTCCTGAGAACGGAGGATCTATTGACTCAACAAATACAGACGTAGAAGGAACTGTAGATAAACCACAAGTTACATCACATCTGAAATAGGTAGAAGCTGCTACTCCATTTGCTGTGTAAGTAGTACTTGTGGCACCGAGTATTGGAGAATAGGATACGTCATCAGGAGATTCCATCCACTGGTAAGTTTGTCCTAAACCTATGGAGTTACCATTTAGAGATAAGTTAACATTGACGGTTGATGTATTACAGAACTGAGAAATATTAGAAAGGGCTGTACCTGCAGTAGGAGGATCAATACACGCTGGTTCATTTTGAAGATCCACTAAATAATCTTCAGTTTCTCCATAAGAGTAAGTTCCGCAAGCGGTTATTGCCGAAGATTCTCTAATGATGATACGCATCCCGGTTAATCCTGTTGGTCCGCCTGAAGGAATAGAAAAGTTAAACAGTGGTACAGAATTTAAAGCGGTGGTTGGATTAAAAGAAGCAACTCTTTCAGCCGGATCTTGATATATTCCGTCTTGATTAATATCAATAAACGCAGCTACAAATGCTCCAAAATGACCACCTGAACAAGATCCATTGCGAATACGCAACGTTTGTGGCGCGTTAAAATAAATAACAGGCGCCGGAATAGCAGTATTGTTGGTATACGTCTCACATGCTGTTGGAGAAGAACCTACGTATAAAGTACCTAGTTGTACAGAGTCAATTTTTGTATCCGCAGTAATAGTAGCATTCGAAGCGCAATAGCAGTTAATAAACGAATTTAATCCTACTAGCACAGATGCAGATGTTCCTGAATTTGCACCGCAGGTAACAATACATTGAAAATATTTTGGAATAGCTCCCATGGTGAAGGATGCAGTAGAAGTATTTCCTCCAAATGACGTCCAAGTTGCATTGTCATCCGAATGTTGCCATACATATGAAACACCGGAACCTGAAGTGAGGTTTTGCAAACTTAAATTTACACTTGATCCATTACAAACAGTTGCAGAACTGGCAACAGTGTTTCCCGGAGCAGGAGTGCCTGAGCATGGAGAACCGGCAGCTTGCGTAATGGCTACATCATCAAAATTGATGTAATAATCACCAGCGGTCCAGAAGGCATCCCATTTAATAAATAAAGCACCTGCTGGAGGAGTAAAGGTTGCAGTTGCCGTTGTACAAGTTCCGGAAACAATATGGTTACTTGCATTAATGGTTTGGAAGGTTGTCCAAGGCCCGGTAGCTGTTGCACCATATTGAACATTGAAAGAACCCCATGGATTTGGAGTACCCACTGTGTTGGCACTCCAGTTAGCAACTTTATATTTATAAGTTAAAGTTGCCAAAGCACCATTGCTGGTACCTACGGAAGGAGAAACCATGTTCCCTGTAGCAGCGCTACTGTACAAATTTCTTCTCATAGAAGGAGAACCACAAGCTGTTGTTGCTGTTGTTCTGATAATAGTACCGGTCCATCCGGTAGCGTTAATATTGAAGTCAGTCGAATAACTTGCCTGACTAAATGATTGATTGGTGGAGAACGCTAATAAGAATAGCGTTACTACCAAACCCAACAACCATCCTGTGCGTTGATTTGAGTAATTTTTGTTTTTCATTTTGTTTATATTTATTGTTAGATTTTATTTAAATAATAGAATAAGAATATACAGCATGAATCATGCAGTATGCAGAAAGTGGTTTTTTCAATAGCATATAAAATTTAATTGATCGTAATTGTTTTTTGATTTCGCCGGAATTTCCGGATGCCAGCAAAAACAATATATGACTTCTTGTGACAATTGCAAGCGTTTTTTTGAGATTGTTAATATATGATTGATGCTTTTTCAACTTCAGTTAATACAAACCTTTGGTTTTCACACTTTCGAATTTACGTAGCTTAGCAATTAATTTTTCAACTGTTTGGTGAAACGGTAAAAAGCATAGGTGAATGATTGTAAGGTTCATTGAGTTTATTATAGATTTTAAAGGTTTTACTTGACTTGTATTTGTTTTTGTCTTTATCTTGCAAGGTTATAGGCCTCGCTTTTCAATTTATCGACGTCGGTTTTCCCTTAAAAAACTTATTAATAAAAAATTGGTGATGAAAACATGGCTTCAAAGAATCTTGTATTCTAATGTAAAAACTATTTTGTTTATCTCTATTATATTCTCCCAAATTCAAACGTTCGCTCGAGAGGAAAATGCATATTGGCAAATTAAGACCGAACATGAATTACTCATCTCAAAAACGAGGTATGCTTTGCCTGAAAAATATAAGGGCTTAACGTGTAACGTAAATGTGATTCGACAGCAATTAGCCAATGCTCCTATGGAGTTTACACAGGCAGCAGCTTCGAGTCAGACGATATTTCATATTCCAATGCCCAATGGTGAATCCTGGTCATTTAAAATGACAGAGACACAAATTATGCATCCCGATTTGGCTGCATTATTTCCAACAATTAAAACGTATTCAGGTCAAGGTATTGAACATCCGGATGCATTGTTGAAGGTAAGCATATCTTCAATTGGTTTTCATGCAATGATAATGTCTCCAAATGGAAATGTATTTATTGATCCCTGGGAAAGCGGCAACACAACAGATTATATCCTTTATTATCGAAATGACTTTAAACCCTACCGAAGTTTTAATTGTGAATTGGATGAGAAAAAATCCGACAACGGGCGAATACACCAAACCATCGCCTCCGGGCAAGCGAGTAAATCACACGGTACACAATTGAGAAACTACCGTTTGGCATTGTCTTGCACAGGTGAATATGCAGCTTATTATGGTGGTACGGTTTCCGGAGCAATGACAGGGATGGTAGCAAGTATGTTACGTGTAAATGGAATTTATGAATCGGAAGTAGCGGTACGTATGACCTTGGTGGCAAATAATAATTTGTTGATTTATACTGATGCCGCTACCGACCCATTTACTAATTCGAATGGTTCCACCATGCTGGGGCAAAATATTACTACTTGTAATACTGTCATTGGAACTGCCAACTATGATATCGGACATGTCTTTAGTACCGGGGGTGGAGGTGTAGCTTATTTAGGTGTTCCATGTACAACGAATAAAGCCGGTGGAGTTACAGGGTCAGGTAGTCCGGTGGGCGATGCATTTGATGTGGATTATGTTGCGCATGAGATGGGTCATCAGTTTGGAGGCAGTCATACTTTTAATGCAGGTACAGGTTCATGCAGCGGAAATCGATCTTCCACCGCGGCGTTTGAGCCCGGAAGTGGAATTACAATAATGGCTTATGCCGGAATTTGTGGAACTAATGATTTAGCACCAAACAGCATCGCGTATTTTCATGTTTATAGTTTCAATCAAATTACAAATTACATCACCACAGGAAGTGGGAATTCTTGTCCTACCACCACTGCCACAGGAAATACACCACCGGTAGTGACGCCAGATGCCTTTGCTTATACAATTCCTTATTTAACTCCATTTGCTTTGAATGCCACAGGATCGGATGCTAACGGGGATGCCTTAACGTATAGTTGGGAAGAATATGATTTGGGTGCTGCAGGGAATTGGAATGCCCCAGTCGGTGATGCACCTATATTTAGACCATTTTCTCCTGTGAGTTCCGGGACAAGAACATTTCCAAAAATATCGGATATTGTAAATAACACGACTACCATAGGCGAAATTCTGCCCTCTTATGCAAGAACTTTAAAATTCAAAGTAACGGCAAGGGATAATCGTGCAAATGGTGGAGGGGTTACATTTAATGATAGCAATGTATTGGTAAATGTAATCAACACCGGCGCCGCTTTCGCTGTTACTGCTCCCAATACTGCTGTTACGATGACCGGTGGTAGCACAACAACAGTTACCTGGAATGTTTCTTCTACGAATATTACACCGATTTCTTGCGCCAATGTGAATATATTATTGTCTACAGATGGCGGCTTTACTTATCCGATTTCAATTTTGAGTGGTACTCCGAATGATGGCTCTGAAATAGTGACTGTTCCAAACAATGTAACCACAACTGCAAGAATTAAAGTAGAAGGATCAGGAAATATTTTCTTTGATATTTCCAATGTGAATTTTACTATTGTTGCAGGAGGCTCAGTGCTAAGCAGCATTTCTACCAATCCTATTTCACCATTGAACTTATGTGCCGGGCAGGCATTGAGCGTTGCTTTTACGGGCAATGGAAATGCTAATTCCGGAAATGTTTACACTGCGCAGTTATCAACAGCTTCAGGGTCTTTTACAGGCGCAACCTCCATCGGCACACTTAGTAGTACTGCCGCCAGTGGAACGATTGCTTGTGTAATTCCGGGAGGAACGGTTCAAGGTACAGGGTATCGGATCCGTGTAATTTCTTCTTTGCCTTCTGTGATAGGAGCTAATAACGGTACCAATCTCACGATTCAAAATACTTTAGGCGCCACAGGCACAATTTCCGGTGCAAGTACGGTTTGTCAAAATCAAATCGGTGTTGTGTATTCGATTCCTACAGTAGCGAATGCATCAACGTATACATGGGTATTACCTTCCGGATTTACGATAACCGGTGGTGCAAATACGAACTCTATAACGGTAAGCATAGCCGCAAATGCAACAGGTGGAAGTATTTCTGTGACACCGTCCAATTCTTGTTTTAATGGAACTATTTCCGGTGCTTATGCTGTTGCAGTTAATTTAATTCCGGGAGCGGCAGGAGTGATTTCCGGCAATGTTTCAGTTTGTCAGGGAAATTCAGGCGTGACATACAGTGTAACTTCGATTGCTAACGCAAGCACCTATGTTTGGACACTACCAATTGGTGCAAGTATTTCAGGGCCATCGAATGGGAATTCAATTTTGGTGAATTATTCTAATTCAGCTGTATCAGGAAATATTTTAGTGAGCGGTCAAAACGCTTGTGGTTTGGGAGCGAGCTCTTCATTAGCAATTAGCGTAAATACTACTCCGCTGCCAACTGTAATTAGCAATACCGGATCAACTACCGTTTGCTCACCTGGCTCCGTGCCATTGTCCTTTTCATCACAAGCAGGTATTTCCTATCAGTGGCGAAAAAATGGAGTGGATCTCGTTGGCGCA
>Ga0209284_10000464_pt1 | contig 66041 bp, 70 predicted proteins | sample FRY03_FD_187211 | JGI IMG/M metagenome (GOLD analysis project Ga0209284, IMG submission 187211) | Freshwater microbial communities from Lake Fryxell liftoff mats and glacier meltwater in Antarctica - FRY-03 (SPAdes) (version 2) | ecosystem: Environmental > Aquatic > Freshwater > Ice > Glacier...
AAAGATTTTATATATGTGTTCAATATAGATGAGAATGATCTGGGTAATAATGAAATAAAAAGTAAGCTCACAGAGCTTGTCGCCCCCTGCCCTAGTGTATTTTTGAGTGCCGAAACCGAAGCCCAGCTTATGGACTTAGCGCCTGCTGAGGCTAGTGAGCTACTAGAGTCAATGGGGCAAAAAGAATCTGGCCTTAACTCGCTGATTCGGCTAGGCTACGAAACACTTGGGTTTATTAGCTATTTTACTAGTGGCGCAGAGGAAAGCCGGGCCTGGACAATTCGCAAGGGCTCTCTTGCCCCGCAGGCTGCCGGGGTAATACATGGTGATTTTGAAAAGGGCTTTATAAAAGCTGAGGTTGTTAGCTTTGAGGATTTTGAATCTGGAGCTGGCTGGGCTGGGGCTCAAGAGGCTGGCAAGACTCGCCTAGAAGGCAAAGAGTATGAATTCAAAGATGGCGATATTGCAATTTTTAGACATAATTAAAACTATTTAGCGCGCTCAATATAGCTAGCTGTGCGCGTGTCAACCTTGATGCTTTCGCCGGGCTTGATAAACTGGGGAGCTTGAACTTTTAAGCCTGTTTCTAGCTCTACTTCTTTGGTGGTCGCACTTGCACTGTTGCCTTTGTCTCCGCCTGGCGCAGAAGTGACTTTCAAGACTACATTTTTGGGCCACTCAAAGCCTATTATTTTATCTTCAAAAACCTGGGCGTCAATTGTTCCACCCTCTAAAATGTACTTTGGGATATTTGGGTCGTTTTGGAGTGGCAGCTCTACTACTTCATAGCTAGTAGTATCCATAAAATTAAGAGTGTCTTTTGAGCAATACAAATACTGTACGCTTTGGCGTGTAATACTAGCTGGAGCAATACTGGCGTCGTTGCGAAAAGTCTTGTCTAAAACACTGCCGTTGATCATATTCTTGAGCTTGGTGTTGACAATACTACCGCCTCGGCCCATTTGTTTTTGGGCATACTCAATCACCTTATAAGGCACAGAGTCGATCTCTATAAGTGTTTCTTTTCTTAGGTCTGTAGGCGAATACATTTTGTGGTCTTAGATACAAGATTTTATTCTTAGCATCTACTCCTTTTTATAGTTGAGGTTGTTTTAAAAATTGCTAAAAACTCAAGGCCAAGTACTATTAGTACTATTTTACTACAAAAGGTAGTAGGGCGATGTGTCTAGCTCTTTTAAGAGCTACTGCTAGCATACGCTGGTGCTTCATGCTGGCGCCAGTTCGTTTGCGGGGCTCTATTTTGCCAGCGCTGTTTAGATAGCGCTGCAATGTCTTGACGTCTTTGTAGTCGATATAGTCTATGTCTTCACTATAAAACTTGTTTTGTTTACTTTTATAAAATTCTGCCATTGTTTTTCCTTAATATATATTATCTTTAATAAATTACTTGTTGATTAGTCTAGCTGCGGGCTGGTTTTAGTGGAGCTTTTTTGAAATAGCTACTAAAACAATTTGGGCACTCTAGAGACTAGGTAGTGTAACTGCATGAGCAGCACCAAATGAGCTTGCTAAAACGGAATGTCGTCTAAGTTGATCTCCCCTTCGCCCATATCTTCTATTACAACATCATCTTTTTTGGTAGTTTTTGATGTTGCTTTGGCAGCTGCTGGCTCTGAAGCACTGGTAGCAGATGAGCCAAGATCTGGCATGTCTGATGGCCCGCCTACGAAATTAATGTCTGTCGCGACGATTTCTGTTCGCTGTTTTTTGGCACCGTCGGTGGCTTCCCACTGCCTAGTTTGTAGACGACCCACTACCAAAACTTTTTTGCCTTTTGTCATATAGTTGGCGACTAGCTCACCGAGCTTACCCCATGCTACAACATCATGAAACTCAACAGAATCTTTTTTTTCACCACTTGGGTCGTTCCAGCTGCGGTTGGTAGCGACAGCAAAAGATGCCACAGACTGACCACTAGGTGTGGTTCTCAGCTCTGGGTCGCGAGTTAGATTGCCCATAATAATTGCTTGATTGAAATCTTTGGCCATTATACTTTTTCCTCCACTGCGTTTGTTGATTTATTTGCTTTGACAGACTTCTTAGCTGGCTTTTGATTGGGTTTTTTGAGATAGCGAATATCTTCTAGTGAAACTATCAAAAAGCGCATTACTTCTTCTGTAATATTTAGCTTGTCGTTGATAGCTCTAATTTTAGCTGGAACTATTTCTATTTCGTACATTACATAGATTCCCCAGACTTGTTTTTTGATTTCGTAAGCCAGCTTTCGCTTACCCCAATTGTCTTTTTTGACAATCTTACCACCTTGGTCGGTGATTATTTTTTCTACTTTAGTTGTAGTGCTTTCGAGATCTATTTCTAGATCTGGGTGCAAGACTACTGCTATTTCGTAGTTTCTCATTTTGGTCTCTCCTTTTTTTGGCACCTCTTAGCATTATACTGCTAAGATTTTACTGCCTCGACTTAGTTGTCGAGGGAGTAAAAAGGCGTTTTTAATATTTAAATAACAGCTAGATTATATCTTATAACAGGTACATGGTCAAGTTTTGAAGCTACGCTCGGCAGTGATGTTAGATAGCGCCAGTGAGCTGGCTGTTGGCCGCAAATATGGCTCCAACTAGCGTATAATCTAGCTATGCAAACTGAATCAAAACAACTTATAAAAAACATCGTCTTTGGTGTAGCCGAATCTGCTGATATTGCTGAGGTAAAAGGCTATATAATTGACCCAGCCGGGCTGAAAATAATAGCTCTAAGACTAGAAGGTCTGAGCGATCATAAAAAATATTATTTACTTCCGGTTGATATCAAGCTTCGAAAAAGAAAAATAATTTATGTAAACTCACTGGCAGATATCAGCTTAGCCGAAGATCTTCCCCGTCAACAAGAATACATTGCAAGCAACTACAGCCCAATAGGCTCAAGAGTAGAAACTGACGATGGCAAAAAACTAGGTAAAGTAGCAGACTTCACGGTTGATTGTGATAACTACTACATAAAAAAACTAAGAGTCAGCCCGCCACTACTTGGCCGTGTAATGTCTACTGGCTTACTAATAGACCGGTCAAATATAATAAATATCTTACCAAACCTAATAGTGGTAGAAAGCGACAAAATTAGGGCCAGAAACACTGCAACCAAAATACGAGCCGAAAAAACTCTAGGCTAGCTCTGTATCTTCTAGGGCCAGCTTGATATCAGAGTAGCGAAAGCCCTGACGAAGTAAATACTGAGTGAGCTTGGTCTTATCTTGATAGCGAGTTTGGCGGAGTTTTTTCTTAGCTACGGTGGTAATAGCCAGTATTTGATCGTCTTGACCAAGCTCTGACAAAACAAGCTCTACTGTAGCTGAGTGGATACCTTTTTTGCGAAGTTCGGCACTGAGCTTCTGAAGCGATCTGGGCTTGAAGTTTTGGCGGTCAGTGACAAAACTTCTAGCCAAAGCCTCGTCGTTAAGATAGCTGTCTTTTAAGAGCATTTCTAGCACCGGCTCAATGTGTTCTGGCTGGTAATCTTTTTGGGTTAAGTAGACGCGCATTTGCGAGACGGTGCGAGCGCCATACTGAAGATAGTATAGGGCTCTGTTGTAAGTTTTAGAGATAGCTGAGCTCTCAAGAATTTTAGCTTTGTACTCGTCTGTGAGTTCTTGTCCTGGTTTGAGCCCAAGCAATGAAAGCTGGAGATCACTAAGAGAACAGAAAAACGCGTCGTCTACAAAAATATTGTAATATCCGTCGCGTTTTGTCTGGGCTTTAATCTTGGTAATTGATGCCATAATATTCAAGTACTAGAGTTACCAAATACTACCTACTCTCTACTGACTAAGGGCTTCGGCTCTTATAGCTTTCTCTAGCTCGACCATAATCTTAGGGTTGTCGGCCAAAAATTGCTTAGCGGACTCTCTACCTTGACCAATCTTCTCGTCTTTGTATGAAAACCATGAGCCGGCTTTTTGAACAAGCTCGTGTTTTACAGCCAGGTCTATCATGTCACCAGACTTAGAAATACCTTCGTTGTACATGATATCGAACTCAGCAACCTTAAAAGGTGCAGCAATTTTGTTTTTGACAACTTTCACTTTGACATGGTTACCCACGATGTTGTCACCGTCTTTGATTTGTTCGCTGCGGCGAATGTCTAAGCGCACAGAAGCATAGTATTTGAGAGCGTTTCCACCCGCTGTTACTTCTGGGTTGCCAAACATCACACCTATTTTCATACGGAGCTGATTGATAAATACTACGGTAGTGTTGGACTTAGATATTACTCCAGCCAGCTTACGTAAGGCTTGACTCATCAGCCGGGCTTGCAAGCCCATATGGGAGTCACCCATCTCACCTTCAATCTCAGCTCTAGGTACCAGTGCGGCGACAGAGTCTATTACTACTAGGTCTACAGCACTTGATCGTACTAGGGTTTCGCATATTTCTAAGGCCTGCTCACCAGTGTCTGGCTGAGAAATAAGTAGATCGTTGAGATTGACACCTATTTTGCCGGCATACTCAGGGTCAAGAGCGTGTTCGGCATCTATAAATGCTGCAAGACCACCATTTTTTTGAACTTCTGCTACAGAGTGTAGGGCCAAGGTTGTTTTACCGCTTGACTCTGGCCCGTAAATTTCGACAATTCGGCCTTTTGGAATACCCCCACCAAGTGCTAAGTCGAGCGACAGACTACCAGTTGAGAAAGTTTCTACGGCTACTTTCATACCTTCTCCAAGCTTCATTATTGAACCCTGACCAAATTGGCGTTCGATCTGCTCGACAGCTAAATCAACAGCTTTTAAGCGAGAGGCCTTTTCTTTTGCATCACTGCTGGTGATTTTTTCTGGATTTGATTTTTTAGCTGGCTCTTTCAATGCTTTCTCCTGTTTTATAATTGATTTTTCTTGTTTTTGAACTGCTGCTGTTGTTGCCATTATACCCTCCTAAGATATGTTCGGTTTTTATTCTACTAAAACCACTATACCGAACATCTTACGTACATGTCAACAACTTTTTTAAAGATTTTATGGTACTTGAGCTCTGCTAGCTAGCGATAGTTGTCAAAACTCACCGGAAACTCAAACTTTGCAGCCTTGAGTGTGGCCATCACTGCTTGGAGATCATCGCGGCTAGCTGAAGTTACTCGTACCGACTGGCCTTGAATTTGGGTTTTGACCTTAGGAAAATCTGAGCGTATAAGTGCAGTTATTTCTTTAGCCTTGACTTGGTCAAGCCCCTGCACTAGTAGCAGAGTCTTACGAGCAATCATGTTGTTTTCTGCTACTTCGCCTGTTTTGTCTAAAAACTTCAAGCTCAAGCCAGCCTTGATGAACTTACTCTCTAACACACTCTCTATTGCTTCGAGCTTGAGCTCGCTGTTGGCCTCTATTTCAATTTTGTTGTCATCTCTTTCGAACACTAGCTTGGCAGCTGTGCCCTGAAAATCATAGCGGGTAGCAATCTCGCGACTAGCTTGGTCGCAAGTATTTATCATAGTGCTGAGATCGTATTCACTAACAACGTCAAATGATGAATCTTTTGTCATAGTCTATAGTATAACAAGATGCCAAGCTCAAGTCACTACTTAATAAGATTCGCTAGCTAACTTGAAAAGCTAATTTGCAAAAACAGTGTCTTTGTTGAACTCTATCTCGACACCTGTCTCGGCGGTGATTTTTTGAATAGTTTCGCCGCCTTTGCCAATAACTTCTCTAATCTTTTCGGGGTTGATTGTGAGTTTGGTAATTCGTGGCGCATATTTACTTACCTCTGGGTTAGGCTGAGCTATGACTTCAAGCATTTTTTCCATAATATGCATGCGGGAATCTTTGGCCTGGTCTAGAGCAAGAGACATAATGCTTGGTGAGATACCTTTGACCTTGATGTCCATTTGTAAGGCGGTGATTCCATCTTTGGTGCCAGCAACCTTGAAATCCATATCACCAGCGTAGTCTTCAGCGTCTTGAATGTCTGAGAGAATAACATAGTTTTTTGGGTCTTGGTGGTCTATCATCAGCCCCATTGCAATGCCGGCTACCGGGGCGCTAATAGGAACACCAGCATCCATTAGGCTCATAGTACTACCGCAAACACTGGCCATTGAGGTAGACCCAGCGCTACTAAGTAGCTCTGAAACAACTCTGATGGTATACGGAAAATCTTCTACTTCTGGAATCACCGGAACTAGGGCTTTTTCTGCCAAATAGCCATGCCCTACCTCGCGTCTACCAACAGATCTAACTGGGCGAGCTTCGCCAGTGCTGTAGGGCGGAAAATTGTAGTGGTGCATATAGCGCTTGGTGGTGTCTTGTTCCATGGTGTCTATTAGCTGGGCATCTGAGATTGAGCCTAGTGTTGTCAGGGTTAGAGCCTGAGTAGTGCCCCTTGTAAATACAGCACTACCGTGAGTACGAGGCAAAATACCAGCCGCACCTGAAATAGGTCTAACTTCTGTTGTTTCTCGATTGTCTGGGCGTTTTTTATCTTCAAAAATAGCACGCCTAATCTCAGAATTGATCAATTTTTCAAAAGCAAGCTTGATGTCGGCGTGACTAAATCGCTTTTTGCCGTCATCAACAACATCGCTAGGTAGTGTTCCTAGGTCATGCAAGGCTTGGGTTTCGAGCTCACTGATGGCTTCATGACGAGACTGCTTGTTTTCGTGTCTTACTCTTTCTCCTAGCTGCTTGGCTAAGCTTTTTTTGACAGCTTCATAGGCCTCTTGATTGGCTGTAAAAAGCTCAAAATCAAGTGGTTTTACGGCCATTTTTTGAGCCAGCTCTTCTTGCAGAGCAATAACTGGCTGCCAGCTTTCTAAAGCTAGCTCTAGGGCATTTGTGAGAGTTTCTTCTTTGGCTTCATGAGCGGCGCATTCTACCATCATAATAGCGTCTTTAGTGCCAGCTACAGTGAGATTTAGATTACTTTTTTCTTGCTCAGAAACAGTTGGGTTGACCACCAGCTTGCCGTCTATTTGGCCAATTCTCACGGCTGCTACGGGGCCGTCAAAAGGCGCGCCTGTAAGCATTAGGGCAGTACTTGCGGCAATCACCGCCAAAATATCTGGCTCATGCTCAAGATCTGCACTTAAGACTGTCACCATTACTTGGACGTCGTTACGAAAACCTTTTGGAAAAAGTGGTCTTATGGGTCTGTCGATAAGCCGACTAGTAAGCACAGCTTGATCTGAAGGGCGACCTTCTCGCTTCATAAAACGACTTCCAGAAATTTTGCCACTTGCGTACATTCGCTCTTCGTAGTCAATGAGTAACGGGAAAAAGTCTGTTTCAGGTCTAGCTTGAGGTGCTACTACAGCGGTGGCAAGTAGTACTGTGTCGCCGTATTGCAAAGTAACAGCGCCGTCAGCTCTAAAAGCTAGCTGGCCTGTTTCGATAGTTAGTTTTTTACCTGCAAACTCGGTTTCTAATTTTATTTGCTGACCGTCAAAAGGATGAATTATTTTCATATTATTAGCTTGTATCTTTCTAGATAGCCCATTTTTTGAGTTAGTTAGAGGGTCATACGATCACTGCAAAATTACTATTCGCTAGCCAGCTGCCTGGCTTAATGAACAACTATTGTGATCAAACAGCTCTATTACCAATCTCAGGGATACCATTTTTATTCATGTTATTAATATACACTTATTTATCTTACGCTTGAAAAACTAACGTCGGAGTTTGAGTTTTTTGACTACCGCTGTGTAGCGCTCAGGATATTTCTTCTGAAGATAGTCAAGTAGCCGACGGCGCTTGCTGACCATGGCAAGAAGACCGCGACGACTATGATTGTCTTTTTTGTGCTCTTTTAAGTGAAGGGTGAGCTCGTTTATTTTTTCAGTAAACAAAGCTATTTGCACCTCGGCTGAGCCAGTGTCTTTCTCGTGCTGAGAATGAGTAGTTATTACTTTTTTCTTAGTAGTTTTTGCTAACATATGATTAGGCTATAATAGCAGATAAGTTTGACTTAATCAAGCGATATTGAGTTTTTAAGCAAGTTTTCACCTATCCTTGTGCGCACTATCTTGGTGCAGTATGCCCCTGTTTTGAGTTTTTTACCAAGATCTTCGCCAAGGGTGCGAATGTAGGTACCACTACTGACATCGGCAACTAGCCTGAGCTCAGGGTAGCTGTAATCAACCAGCTGAAGTGAAGATATAGTGACTTTTCTAGGCTGAATCTTGACCTGCTCTCCTCTTCTGGCTCGCTGGTAAGCCCTAACACCATCTATTTTTATAGCGCTGTATTGAGGGGGTATTTGGTCAATAACACCTCTAAAGCCCGCAAGAGCGTCTAAAATAGCCTTACTTGTAGGAACAGTCTTAGAAATAAAGGTTTTTTTACCTTCTTGATCGCCAGTTTCTGAGTTTTCACCTAGCTTTAAGCTAAATTCATAGGTCTTGTCGAGCTTTAAAAAGCTGTCTGAGAGCTTGGTATAGTCTTTACCTACCAAAACCAGCAAGAGCCCTTCGGCTTCAGGGTCTAGAGTTCCAGCATGGCCTACTTTCTTGATACCGCTCAGCCGACGCATCTGGGCGACCATGCTAAAGCTACTGCGGCCGCGAGGCTTGTTTATTAGGTATATTCCTGGGTTATATTGCATCAATTTTACCGACTTATTGATAATTTTAGCAGATTTTGTGAGCACTGGGGCTTATTTGATAGTCAAGTATTAGTCAGTCACTTAGGAGACTAAGATACGGCCGTCGACCATTCTGCCTTTAAAGCTACCAGCCGAAACTACGGCTTCGGGCTGTGATTTTTGAATTTTTTTGGGCTCTGCTCAACCTCGCCTTGGTTTGTTTGCGAGACTTCTTTTGCAACAATTTCGCCAGTCTGAGAATCTTTGACTCCTTCTTGAGTAAGCTCAACACCTTTTTTGGCCAGCTTTTCAGCTATTGTTTCGGCTTTTTCTGAGACAGGCTGGGCTATAGATGAGCTATCATCAGCTGAGTCATTTTCGTTGTTGCCTGGCGCTGGCTTGGGCTGAAATGAGACAGCATTTTTAGGCTGGGCTGGTGGGCTAAGCTGACTTGGTTTATTAGAAAATAAAACTTTTACAATGTCTTGCTGCATGGCTCCAGCACTCATCATCTGGGCGGCGATAGTTAAGCTTTTGGCGGTGGTGTTTGCCAAAGTAAAACCTTCGGTACCGCTCATTATACCTGTTAGTAGAGCAGTAGCTATATGATTGTCTATCATTCCCTGAGCGACAGATTCAATTATACCCACTAGCATTTCGCAAACGCTACTGGCTTGAGTCTCAATATAGTTGACGCTTCCGTATTGTTCGTTACTTCTGTGAGAATCGATATTTATCAGATGTATGCCGTCAAAAATTGTTGGGTTTTGTTCTAAGATTGTGTCTATTTTAGAAATCTGGCTGACTCCAAGTACTATTACTAAATCAAACTTATAGGCACCGTAGTCAAAGCTAGCATCGGTGCTAGTAAAGTTACCAGCAAATGGAGATATTACTACCTCAAGATTGCCTTCGTTGACTTCATAGCGGAGCTTGTCGACCTCTACTTTTGAGGTGTCGAGGCGAATTATAAAATCTCTAATACCAGAAAGATCGCGGCTAACCCTGCGAGTATCTAAAACTTGCTGAGACTTTGGTAGCTGACCTGTCATAATTGCACTTACCTGCTTGCCGGTTCGGCCTAAGATAAGTTCTAGTGCGGTCATAGCAGCAAGCTGGTCGTTAGTAGGGTTTTTACCAGCGACTAGCAAGATGTGGTTGGCTTGCTTGATAAGCTCAACTGCTTGTTGTTTTGGGGTTAATTCTTGTTGCATATGATATGTTTTATATAATTTTTGCCAATCAGTTGCGTATTATACCCAACACAAGCGTTATTGTCAAGGCTTAGGGCTAGTTTAAGCTCCAAAAATAAAAGCCACCAGATCTCTCTGGTGGCTTAGGCTAGCCGATGTTGGCTGGTGTTTTATTTATTCGTTAAAAATTAAGCTTGTTGGCAGCCTCAACAATCTGTCCTAAAGTTAGATCTTTTAAAACATCAAGGTAGTCGGTATAGTCTTTATTCTCTTCGTTAATATAGCTTTTTAGTCTTTCGTTAATAATAACTTCACCAGAAGACTGCTCGAGCTTAATTGGTGCTCTTTTTAAAATCATCTTGCGCACAATTTCTAGCCTTTCAGGGTCAATAATGCCTTTAGCTAGTTGGCTTATTTCATCGAGAATAATACCCTCTGCGTTCTTTGAGTGGGTTTTACTAATATTTGTGCAAACAATTAGGTAGCCCTGATCACCATAGACTGCGTGCGATGAGTCTACATAATAAGTTTCGCCAGACTCATCTCTGAGCTTTTGGGTTATGGTGCCAAACATATAATTGCCAATGTATTCAGAAATCAAATCCATTGCGCATAGAGTTGCCATATTATTTATGTTAACGGCAAAAATACAACCTAAAGTCAGTCTATCGCCATTTTTTAGTTCTACAGTTTCAAAAAAAGTGTTGTTTTTCAAGACGACTTTGCTCTTAGTAATATCACCAGGAGACTTTATGATAGCAAAGATTTTTTCGTGGAATTTATGAGAATTAACAGCACCAGCGCCAAGCACCACTATAGGTAATGAGCTGAGGTGCTTAAACTGAGCATCAACATCTTTTAATGTAAACCCTTGCAAAATTGTGGGGCTACCATAATTAGGCACCTGGCCGTTGTTGAGACCAAACAACTTACGGTAAAGCTCACTGTATACAAACCTAGCCGGGTTTGACTTGAGTATGGCTATTTCTGATTGTATCGATTTTTTTTCAATTTCAAGGGTCTCTGTGTAATACTTCTGAGAATAAAGCATCTGGTGCAATAAATCTGTGGCAAAATCGAAATCCTCAACAGATGGTACACCAATGTGGATTCTAGTATGATCTAGTGCAACATGGGCGTTGACGTGCATTCCCCGCTTGGCTATTTCGGACTTAAGCTTGGACAAGTTAGGGTATTTGGCTGTTTCTCTGCATAATAGATGCTCTACTAAATGAGAAATACCAAATTGGTTTGGCATTTCATGGATGGTACCAAAAGGTATGATCACGCTAAGGTAAGTCGGTGAACTTAGCCGTTCGTGATAATAGCTAGTTATTTGCTTGTGATTTTGCTTTGTAAATTTCATATATTTATTAAAAGAGGGCCTCGCTGTATCAGCGAGGCCCTAACTAGTTAGTCACCCCAACCTGTCTCATTGCCCTGTTGACTTCCCGACTGGGAGCCGCCTGTGCTATTGCCGGAATCGGCATTGTCTTGATCTCCACCCATATCACACCTCCTTTGGTTGCTAGATGAGCATTGCTATGAGGCTTATAGCCAGTCTGAGTTAGGCCAGCTAGGTATTGGTACTGGTAAGGCTTCAACTGGTAATAGCTCAGCTGGCACGGCAGCATCAGTTGTAAATCGCATAGTAGTCTTCTGTCTTTACTATGTGCTAGATAACAGAATTATTATATCTAGTTTATTTATAGCATGTTATCAAAACTATATGCAACACTAACGGGACAAATAATTGCTCAAATAATAACTGCTAGGCTAGTTCAAGCTCCAAAAATAAAAGCCACCAGATCTCTCTGGTGGCTTAGGCTAGCCGATGTTGGCTGGCACGGCAGGAACGTATAGCTGGTTGTAGCCTTCCTCGATTTTTGGTGGGTTAGCCAGTAGCTGCGTGTTCATGCGCACCATGCTTGCCTCTGGTACTATTCTGGAGCGTTTAACATTTCGCGCTAGACAAATATCTAGCGGTGTCTGCAGGTAAATGCCCTGAATATGGCCGTCACTACCCATCACAGAGCGAAGGAACTTAATGAGCTGAATTCTTTCTGACTGGTTGGCGTTTGTGGCATCAAAGACCAGCACTTCGCCGCTGATAAGAGCCTGCTGGGCTCGCTCGTAGGCCAGCTGCCAAACTCGACGATTCATGCTTTGATTGGCACTATCACCAGTTAGCTCAGCCTGAATATCATCTGGGCAAATAACTGTATGATTTTTTACTTCACTAAGCACATGCTTAATGTAGCTAGATTTACCAGAAGCTGGCAGACCAATCATCATTATGACTCGTTGTGCTGTCATTTTACTCCTTTTGTTGGGGTGTAAGGTGCGGTATTTTGTTGGTAGCAGTCTTAGCTAAGCTTTACTAATGACTGCTAGCGGCCAGAATGCTTTTAAGCGAACTGGCAAACTCTTAAGGCGAATTATAATAATGCCTAAAATGGATATGGGCCCAGGGAATTCACCCTGGGCCCCAATTAAGTTTATTTTATTCCTAAAGACAGGGCCGTATAGGCCAGAGCTTGATATTTTGAGATGTCAAAACACCAAGCTTTAAGAACACGAAACTATTATCTTCGACAGGTAGTTTCAGGCCTGCCCTTCAGCCTTTCGGTATTTTAGCAGCCTCCACCCATGGTGGCTCCTCTCTAAAATATTCAATTGTGACTTTCGCCAACGGCCAAGAATTTCCTGACCGTACCTCTTTTGTGGCCACTTTTCTGAAAAGATGAGATCACAAGAGACAATCACCTATAACAATAGCAGGAATAGCAGATATTGTCAATGTCTAGCAACAATATTTTTGCTATTCTTGGTAGTTTTTCCAGGCCATCTCAAAAACAACCCGCAATGTTTCAACAATCTGTTTGTTATCTATAACAATGCCAGTTGATTTATCATCGGCGTATGTCACCAGCGTGGCTCTTGTAGGGTAAAGAGTGATATCTGCTGCAACAGGCTTTTTGATTCTCTTTGTTTTTCTCAAAATTTTGCTGTTAGAATCTAGGGTCTTTATAGATGAATAGTACAGAACCTTACTGGAAAGCTTTTTTTTCATACGGACTGTTGCATTTTCGCTAATGTGACCTGGAAATATAGCTTCTATCTCATCAACATTTAAGATGCCGTAGATTTCATCGCCCGGCTTAGACAATCTTCGTGACTCTGCATTGGTTTGGGTTATTCCCTGTTTGCCTTTATAGAAACGAACAACTGGCACATCGGCGTCGTCAGTAGAGCGAGACATCTCATTTAGACCCGGAAGCAAGCTTTTAAGCTCGTCTTTTTTTGATACTAACGCCTTAGACTGAACATCTAGATAGCGGCCAATAGCTGAGGGTGGCTCAGCAACAAAAAAAGTCTTCTTACCTTGGGTTGATTCACTTACAAGACCCATATTTGCCAGCTCGTCTAAGATAACATAAGCTGTGGCTCTGTTTACCTCTGCTTGTTCAGCTATTTTTTGAACTGCACTTGGCCCTAAAAACAATGCCGCCACGTAGACTTTGGCTTGCTTGTTGGTGAAGCCAACAGACTGAAGTTTGGCTGCGAGTTGTACTATCTGCATACTGCTTATACTAGCCTTGTGGCAGGGCGGTGTCAATATTTACTAACAAAAAAACGCTATGGCTTGACATATTAAAATAAAAGTGATATATTAATAAAGTTAATCGTACCTGAAAGAAAAGAGAAAAATGCTAGATGTGACTGAAGATATTGAGCTCATAGAGCGTCTTGAAGACGAAAAAGACAAAATAAAGCTATATGAAATTTTGCAGATCCGTAACAAAATTGAATCAAACCCGGATTATCTTACTATAGCAAAATCAATACCTGAGAATGATGAATGGGCTATTGCAATTATGTCATTGCCTATCATTTGGTTCACTAGGCCTCGTAGAGAATGGCAATTTAGAAAGGCTGTTCAGCTACTAACTTCTAAATATTCACTTTGATTGATGTTTAGAAAAGGAGACAAGTTAGCACTTGTCTCCTCTTTTTTTTTAAATTTAGCTTTGATATAATAAAAATATGTCAGAAACAATTCAGCAGCAGCCACAAGAAAAAGAGCCTGCAGAACCTTTTCATGAATACAAAATTCTAACAACTGCTAATTATAAAGATTGCATTACTAATCAGCAACGTGTAAAAATGCCAGTTTATTTTACCAGTGATGAAAAAATGCGTGCTGTTTATATCGATCGCACTGATAAACTTATAAATGAAATAACCTCTGGTAACTATGATAGTGTAATATATTTAGACAAATCCGCACGCCCAATATACTGGTTGGTAAGAGAATTTTGGGATATCCTAGCACCAGGAAAGCCAAGGCCAGACACAAAATTTGCTAATATAGATGCTGGCCAATTTTTTCCAGAGCTTGAGTCCCGCCCATCAGATGAAGATATACAAGATTTTGAAATACCAGTGTCGATAATAAATGATCTAAAAAAGGCATTTGGTAACGAATTTTATAAAAAAGATGTGAATGGTAAGCTAATTTTAGACGAGAACAACCAGCCGATAGGTAAAAAAATAATGATTGTAGATGAGATATCTGTCTCGGGTAGTACCCTAAAACTTGCCCAAAAAATACTTAGTACCGCTTTCGAAGGAGTATATTTCTCTGGTGAAATGTGGTACCAAACAAATAGAGTTGAAGTAGCTAGTAGGTTAATACCTTATGAATTACCTGTTTGGTATCATGAAACTGATCCAAGCGGCAGAGGTGTAGGTGATTCTAAGATGAGCTCACCAATGTTTAGCACCCCACTACCAAACGACCCTCGTAGTAATGAGTTAAGAACTGATATCAAGCAACTTGCCATAGAAGTAAAAGCTGGCCGACAAGCAATTAGGCCGACAAATGGCGATGATAGCGTATACTATTTTAAAGATCCTGATGGGAAGATAAACTACAATAAACCAAGGTTCAAAATAGACTCAGCCCAGAATCTATAATTATTTTAGCTGCTAGACTTTACAGTTTATATTAATTCTGTTATCATTACTTCTGTTACATTTCTTAATATAGAAACAATATTCATAATGCCAATAATCAAATCAGCCAAAAAAAGAATGAAGCAACAAGACGCAAAGCGTCTGTATAATGTGGCTGTAAAAAATGCTGTAAAAAAACACGTCAAGGCTGTAAAAACAGAAGTAGCTAGCGGTAAAGTGACTAGTCAAACACTAGTCGCCGCAGTTGCTCAGCTCGACACAGCAGTAAGAAAAGGTGTGCTTCATAAGCGCACTGCAGACCGTAAGAAATCTCGCCTTAGCAAAGAGTATAACTCTCTAGCAACAAAGCCCTATGGTACTGAAAACCCAGCTAAGACCTCTACCAAGAAAAAAGCCGCTGGCAAGCCAGTAGCCAAGAAAGCTGCCGCTAAAAAGCCCACTAGCAAATAGTAGTCGTTTTATAAAAAAGAAACTGCTTTATTGGTAGTTTCTTTTTTAGTTCTAAGCTGGCCAAGCTAAGGCGAAGATTAGCTCTGGCATAGCATCGCTGGCGGTTTTTTTACCAGATTTTACTGCACTATCAGACTCAATTATTAGCTGGTAGGCCCGTTTGAGCTCAAATATGTCTATGTTTCTAACTATATTTTCGGCTTTTGAGGCAGCGTACGGGCTGATTGCTAGAGATTTTTGCCAAGAATTGCCCTTGCCATGATTGTCTTTGGCCAGCACCATCACGCGGTACTGGTAGACTATTGCGCCAAGCACCATTTGGCTGGCTACGCCGTCTGTAAGTAAGCGGGTGTACATATCTAGGGCCCTACTGGGTTCTTTTTGGATAATAGCATCTGTCATCATAAATGCTGTTTGGTGCAGATTGGGCACCACCAGCTGGTCTATGCTTTTAATTGTTATTGGGTTTGAGTAGCCGCTCAGCTTGAGCACCTCTTGTTCTATCTGCCACTGGTCATTTCCAACTCTGTCTATGAGTACATTTATAGTTCTGTTATCTATGGCGCTACCATTTTCTTGTGCTAGCTTGGTTGTCCAACTGGCAAGCTCATACTGACTCAGTAGCTTGAAGTTTTTGGCATTTTTGAGCTTAGAAAGAGTCTTGTAGTAAACACTTCTTTTATCTAGAATGGTGTCTATAAGAACAATGTTTGTTGATTCAGCAACAGCCTCTAGTAAGCTATTTATTTTTTCTTTTTGGAGCTTGTGTGTGCTGAGCTCTCGCACAATAAGTAGCCGACTGCTGACAAACATTGGTACTACGGCCAGTGAATTTAGTAGATCGCTGAGTGGTCTCTGAGCCATCTCGAAGCTTTCAAGATCTGCGTCACCGCCAGTTTTACTGATATAGAGCTGTTTTATTTTGGCCACTTGCTTAGCGATAGCGTAGCTGTTTTCACCGTAAAAATAGAAGATCATTTCTTTGGTTTTACCAATTTTTGGCAACTTGTACAGATATGAGTACCTCTAGAAGCAACTCGTATTTTCGTGACCTTGCCTGAGCAGCCGGCACAGTTCTTGCCTTTTCGGCCATAAACCTTAGCAAAATTGAGATAATTGCCTTTTTTGCCTTCGGCATCGACGTAGTTTCTAGCTGAGCTACCACCTAGCTCTATACTCATAAGCATAATTTCGCGTAAAGCAGTAAATAGCCTTTTGAGCTTGATAGTACTTACATCACCAACTCGCGTTGCTGGGTGAATTCTAGCTGCAAAAAGACCTTCGTCAGCGTAGATGTTACCTACCCCGGCTAAGACTGTTTGGTCTAAAATTGCGGCTTTTATAGTAGTCTTCTTGCGCTTACTTAATGCACTACTAAATTGCTCAAAAGTGTAGTCGTCTGTTAGTGGCTCTGGCCCTAGCTTGCTTAAGAACAAGTTAGAATCATACAAGCCTAGAGACTTTTCAAGCTTCACCCAGCCAAACTTTCGCTGATCGTTGAAGTACAGCTTTGCCCCGCTGGTAAAGCTAATTGTCACTCTGGTGGAGCGGTCTGGTAGCTTGGCAACGAGGCTATCGCTTGGGTGGCCACCACCGAATCCTTCACCAGCTGTTGGTAGATATACCAGCTGGCCGGTCATTTTGAGGTGAACAAGTATGCTAAAGCCAGTAGAAAGTGGAATAATAATAACTTTGCCGCGACGATTTACAGCCTCAACCGTAGCACCAATCAGGGCTTTTTTGACCAAAGCTGGGCTGTTTGGAAAGCCTTTTGGCCAATCAAAAGTCAGGCTTTTTATCTGTAAAGCTGGTAAATGTGTCTGCAAACCTATTCTAACTGTCTCAACTTCTGGTAGTTCTGGCATAGCAAAAGTATGACAGAATAAACCAGCTCTAACAACCAAAACCAAAATAATAAATAAATCTTTTAGGGGCTTTTTAGGCTAAATATAAAACTTGATTTATTTTTGTTAAAGTTGTATAATACTTAAAGTTCATCAACAAAAGGAGATTTATAAAAAATGTCTCGCTCAGTAAGATACTGGCTAGAGCTCGTCTTGGCTATTTTACTTTTGAGTACATCTTCGGGCCTCACAATGCTGGCCATATATATTGCAGGCAGGCGGTAGAATGAGAAAAAAGCCCCAAAAACCTGAAAAAGTCATCAAGATAGTCAACACTCTGTCTATGAAAATTGATTTTGCAACTGCCCAAAGCAGTCAGCAAGTCTCCTGCAAAAAAAATGGCATCAAATATAGCCTCAAATATTGCAGAAAAGACAACATCTTAATGTTCTCTTTGCAAGGTTTTGGAAATATCTTTGGCTGGAGCGCTGCAATTGATGTAAGTGGAATAACACTTGACATAAAGCCAGTTTCGCTCGATGGCGATGTGACGCTACATGCCAATGGCCGCATATTAGAGCGAGCTACTTTTTATCTTAAACCCAGTGTTGCCCAAGGGTCTAGTTTTTTTGACTAGGCTCTTTTTATTTAGTTTTTTTATGAAAAACCATAATCAATACAGCCAAAAGTTAGGTTTATGAAGCCTCTGGCTCAGGCACGCACTTGCCCAATGCTCGGCTGTCTACTCTGCTCTTTGGAGCTAAATAAGCTATCAGCTAACCGCTTTTATGGCCCAAATTAAGACACGGCCGAATATTTCTAATTTTGCTGGATTTGACTTCTATGATTGTCATTAAAGCTTCTTTAAGAAAAGTCTAGTAATTGACAAAAAGCTAAAAAAGAACTAAAATACGGTCTCTTTTGTACCTCACAAAAAAAGCTAGCTTCAAGGAGTTAAGAGTGCTTGCACAAACAGCCGGATATTCAGCTTCGAGCTATTTTATAGCTTATTTTTTACTTTTTTTTATCGGTGGAGCTTTGGTGCTATGGATGCGCAAAAGCGGCGTTACCGCTGGCAAAATATTTCTAACTTGCTTTTTGCTTTTTATGTGCCCTGTTGCGAGTATTGTGATGGCGATAGTCTATACTCAGCAAACAAAAGCTCAATAAAATTTACCACCTTGTCTCGGGGCCATTAGCCCTGAGACATTTTTTATAGCAGCAAGGCATAGTTGACTTTTTGTTGTTTTTGTGATAATATCTATTGGCTCATTTTGTAAAAAATGTGTGTAATAAAATTATAAAAATCTTATAATTTTTGAATTGAACCTGGAGGTTCAATGAATACTAATAAGATTGTTGATGTTACAAAAGATGAGGGCAAGAATCAAAATGTTGAAGACATATTGATTCAGTTCATAGCTCCTCAGAAGCTCGTTGAGGTAAGCTCACTAGAATTTAAAAGTGAGACAGACCAAGCTTCTCATAGCAGAGAGAAGGCCCTAAATGGGGTGGCTGTATTACAGCCTCAACCAGGCAGGGCTATAGATGTCTCGGCTTTTCGGGAAAGTCTGCTTAAGGCAGGCTTTCAGATAGTGAAAGCCACTATCACTGCCCGTAGCAGTGATGACAGCAGAAAAATTTTTGCAATTAGTTTTGCTTTCAAGAAAACTGAGTCTGATGGCAAAAATGATTTTTTAGAACAGGAGTTTGATAGACTAGCCGACATGTCATTTTGGCACGGCTGTAGCTATTTGAACCCCCCTAAAGATGGTGGGGCTAATAGCTGGATTAGTATTAACTTCGCTGCCAGGGTGCAGCGGTTTGTGGGTGAAGACCCCACGAACCCTGTTATGGTCGGCGTCAAAGACAAAAATGGTAACAAAACTGGTAGTAGAGTGCCAGTTCAAGCCAACTGTCGAATTATATGGGACGAAGAGGCAAGGCTCATAGAGCCACTAGCCCAAGTCTAGTAGACCACCCCCAATCTCACAATATAGTGAGATTGGGGGTTTTTTAATTCCCTAGCTAAGATCCCCCCTACAGCAGACCCAGAGAAGCTCTTGTGCTCATTCAACGAGATCACGAGTATAGCATTTTGGCGTGTGCAGATTCACCAAAACAGCAGTGGGCATGGCCCGTGGTACAGTGTTGATTGTGATTCGCGCAAACAGCGCAACAGCGGTGGAGACACCGATAAGCCCATCATGACCTACAGGCGTGAGGACGGCAAGAAAGTCGGCAATCCATCACCCATCGTTGCCGACGGTGCTCTTCACTTTTGCAAAAACACATTTAGAATCGAGAAGTAGCAGTAAAGAGTAGTTCCTATCCACCCTGCCCCGGTCTCTCACGAGATCGGGGCCTTACTTTACCTAGATTTTTATTTAATTTCCAACGTAGTATCCATTTTTATTCCTACAGCGATTAGTACCACATGGGAATCGAAAGAATAAAGAAAGCACATACTAACGAATATAAAAATCGATCAACCAATTTCACGTACATCCGAAATGCATTATTTGTATAATACCCAAACAGCAAAACCATGATTTACAAATAATCATTAATACATTACAATATTTGTAATTCAATCAAACCGGGATGAATCGTACACACCCTGAAAGGGGTAATATCATGCATACCGTTCCAGAACATACAGCCGACCGCTTGGTCGCCCGTATGCAAAAAGAGCACGGCTTCAGCGAGGATGTCGCAAGGGCGGTTCTTAATGAGACACTTGTCTTTCTTAACATGATCGCTGAGAATCCAGGCTGCCCATCTAGTCCCAGTACCATCGTTGATATCGGCTGGCATACGTTTATTCTCTACACCAGGGAATATTCAGAGTTCTGCCAGCGTGCTGCTGGTCGATTTATTCACCACTGCCCCACGGACACGCCAGAGCTTCGAGCAAGTTCACAAACAAGCCAAGCTACTGTCGAGTTTATGGCAACAAACGGCATTGTCTTTGACCCAGAGATGTGGGTTGTAGCCGCGTTCTGTAATGTTCGGGGCACTGGTTGCCAAGGCAAAATTTTACCAGCAGAAGTTCGAACATGTGATGGTTACACACTCTGTCGAGTTGACCTTCACTACCACGACGCAACCTCACATGACGTAGTAATGTCAGGTACAGATTGCGATGATGGTCGAGGTAATTGCAAGAGTTGTGGTGGCGGGCTAGGTAATTGCTCGTAATATGCCACTTAACCGCAAGATAACCTAGTTAGCTTGTCCGAGCCTCACATTTTGTGGGGCCTTTTTTTTATTTAGATCACAATTTTTACTGTATAAATGGATTGCTGAATTTTGAGCTGTGAGCTAAAAGCCAAGTGTTTCTACTACCAAATTTGCCACTAAAACTTTCATCATATAAAACATAGCCAGGGTAAACTTCTTGAAGTAATCTAGTCGTTTCATCGAAGTCAACAGAGATACTCTTTTCATGTGTACTATATTCCCTACCCTTAAAAAGGACTGGTGAATTTAGAATAAAAATGCCATCGTTATGTAAGATGGTTTTAACTTTTTCTAAGAAGTGTTTCTTGTCTTGCATAAAGGCATATACAAGACTACAAGTTATGACCCCCCATTTTTTATCAAGTAAATCACTTTCAATATTCATAACAGAAAATGACAATTTGGAGTATCTTTCTTGAGCAATCTTAATTGCACTGTGAGAAAAATCAATACCCTCAACAAAACTTCCAGGTATACATCTAGATAACGAGTCTACAAGATCGCCAGTACCACAGCCAATATCTAGTGTATTTTCAAGGTTAACGTTATTGTTCTGAGCCACACCAACTATTCTTTCGAGGAGAATCTCACTAAAAACAGCAAAGTTTCTTCCATCTTCGTAACATACGTCCCAGTTTTTAGCTTTATTCATAAAAATAGTATATCAAACAAATGCTAGATCCAACATATTTTGGCAAATTACTAATAGACTATCGTCCTGTTCTTTTCATTCTTAGAAGGAGATTTTAGTCGAGATCCCCCCAGCTAGTACCTGTTTTGATACCTACTTCTATGGGCACAGCGAAGGCATGCACTGCAATCATCTCAGCTGATACAAGCTGGGCAACTGCTTCAGCTAGTTCTAGCTTGCACTCTACAATAAGTTCATCATGAATTTGCAAAATCAATTTGGCATCTGCTGGCAATTTTTTATGAATACTTATCATCGCTAGCTTCATCATATCAGCTGCTGTTCCCTGAAGTGGCATATTGACAGCCGCTCGCTCGGCAGCTGAGCGTACCAAAAAATTACTTGAGCTAACATCTGGGCAGGGTCGCCTTCGGCCAAAAATAGTTTCGGTATAGCCCTCGTCATGGGCCATTTTTTTGATACTTGCTATGTACTGCGCGACTCCTTTGCGAAGCTCAAAATAACGGTCTATGAAGTCTTTTGACTGGGCATAATCAAAGCCAGTAGCTACAGATAGGCCGTGTGTATTCATGCCATATAAGACACCAAAATTTATCGCCTTGGCGGCATATCGCTGTTCTGGCGTGACTTGCTCAGGCTTTATGCCAAACATTTCAGCACTTGTTAAAGTATGAATGTCTGCTCCTTCTACAAAAGCTTTTATCATTGGCTTGTCGTTAGCTAGAGCTGCTGCCAGCCTAAGCTCAATTTGGCTGTAGTCTGCCGAGACTAGGACCTTGCCTTTTGAAGCTACAAAGGCCTTGCGTATCTCTCGGCCAGTCTTAGTACGGGTAGGTATGTTTTGAAGATTTGGGTTGGTACTGCTCAGACGCCCAGTTTGAGCAATTGTTTGGTTATAACTAGTGTGAATTCTTGAATTTGGCTTAACTAGCTTGGGTAAGGCATCGACGTAAGTACTGGTGAGCTTTGTTAGCTCTCGATACTCAAACATCATATCAACAATTTTATGCTTGCCGCGTAGCTTTTCTAGCTCACTTGCTGCGGTACTTATGCCAGTTTTGGTCTTTTTGAGGCCTTGGCTGTCTATTTTTAGCTTTTCAAAAAGTACTACTTGAAGCTGGGCTGGTGAGCTAATATTGAATTCTTCTCCTGCAAGAGACCAAATGCTAGAACGCAGTTTTTCTATTTCTGCGTGGTATTGAATTGATAATTTGTTCAAAAATTTTGAATCTAGCTCAACGCCTTGATATTCCATATCGCCTAGTACGTCTATCAGTGGCCATTCCATTTGCTTAGCAAGGCTAGCAAGCTGACCAATAGTCTCAAGCTGTTTTTGAAGCTTCTTGTACAACCGCCAAGTAATATCAGCGTCTTCGCCAGCATATTGACAGGCCGTTGCAATATCAATCTTGTCAAAAGTCTTTTGATTTTTTCCCTTGGAGCCAATAAGCTCTTCGATCTCTATCATTGATATTCCTAGCTCATTGTAGGCTAGCTGGCTCAAGCTCTGGGCTCGGCCAATTGGGTTTATCAAAAAAGCCGCCACCATTGTGTCAAATACTATTGGTCTTAAGCTGATTTGTTTATAACCATGAGTTACAACATAGTCATATTTAATATTATGACCAACTTTTCCAATCGAGTGATCTTCTAAGATGGGGCCAATGATCTGATAATATTGGTCTATGCCAATTTCGGTTTTTTGGTGATGTGCTACTGGTACATAGTAGGCCTCGCCTTGTTTAAAACTAAAAGATGCGCCCACTAAATTGGCATCTATCGAGTCTACGCTATCGGTTTCGGTGTCATAGGCAAAAACTTTCTGGGCTTTGAGCTTGGTGGCCAGCTGTTTGAGCTCACTGAGCTTGGTTATTAAATGATACTTAGCGGTCTTGAGATGCTGACGGTTAAATTCGGCGGCCTCTGTGCTTTCATGATCATCTGAGTCAAGAGACTTATCTTGAGTCAGTGATTGGCTTGGTAGCTTGGCGAGTAGGCTCTTAAACTCAAGCTTATGAAATAAGTCAAAAACTTTTTTCTTGTCATAATCGTGCAAGGCAGAATCTGATAGCTCAAAATCAAACTTCACATCTCGCTTGATAGTTGAGAGATCTAGACTTAGGTAGGCGTTTTCTTTGCCAGCTTTGAGCTTGTTTGCTAAAGTCGGCTTAATCAACTCAATGTTCTCATAAATATTGTCTAGAGTCTTGTATTCGCTAACTAGCTCGGTGGCACCCTTGTCACCAATACCCATCACACCAGGTATATTGTCGCTGGTGTCACCTTTTAAGGCCTTATAGACAATAAACTCTTCTGGCGTTACGCCATATTTATTTTGAACAGCTTTTTCATCGTAGACAAAGGTGTCAGTAAAGCCCTTGCGCATTGTGTAGACTGCCACGTTTTTTGAGACAAGCTGAAGCTCGTCCATGTCACCTGTCACTACCACTACCTCAAGATTGTCTTGAAAGGTCTTAGTTAGAGTACCAATAATATCATCGGCCTCAAAGCCTGGTACTTCAATCAGTGGAATATTGAAAGCTGATACAAGTTCTTTTGTAAGCGGCATTTGAGCATATAGCTCGTCTGGAGCCTTTTTGCGTGTGGCTTTGTACTGTGAGAACTGATCATGACGAAAAGTCTTACCAGGAGCGTCCCAGGCGACTACCGCGTAGTCTGGCTGAAGCTCACGCAGGGCTAGTAGCATCATCATTGTGAAGCCATAAACTGCGTTGGTTGGGGTGCCGTCTTTGGTAGTTAGGTGAGGAATAGCGTGAAAGCCTCTGTGAACAAGGGCGTGGCCATCAAAAACTACTAGCTTTTTTATTTTATTCATATTTGAATTATACCTTATGTTATAAAAATTAAACTAAATCATGATGAATTAAACATACTTTTGTGGTTTAATTGAAGCTATATGAGTGAAATAGCTAAAGATCCCCATGAAAAAGAAGAGGAGGTAAGCCAAGCCTATGAAAAAGGCCTGGCGATTGAAAGAAATAAACCTCAGCCAAATACTACAGATGAAGACTTTCTACCTGATCCGTCTGAAGCTACTGGCAGCGAGAGCCTTGGTGGTGGCTATGGCTCAACACTGCCAGCTACCCCAGCAAGGCCTAGTATTCCGGCTAGCCTAGCAGATCAGCTACCTACCAAAGAGCATACAGAGGCAGCTCGCAGAAATATTGGTAAAGCTCGCAAGGCCTTAAATGACGCCGTGGCTCGCACCAAAAAACCTTAACAATCAAGCTAAAGTATTATTTAATATAGTCTTTCAGTCTCTTAGAATCTTTATGCTTGCGTAGCTTGGTCAGAGCCTTAGCTTCAATCTGTCTAATTCTCTCCCTGGTAACACCAAATTCTTGACCTACCTCTTCTAGAGTATGGCTACGGCCATCATCTAGACCAAATCTCATACGCAATATTTTTTGTTCACGAGGAGTCAGCATACTAAGTGTTTCATCTATATGTTCTTTTAAGAGCTCAAAAGTTGCCGCTTCGTGAGGGCTGACAGTGTCTTGGTCTTCTATAAAATCACCAAGGCTACTATCTTCGTCTTCTCCGACAGTTGCATCAAGACTAGTGGTATCTTGAGAGATTTTCAAAATATGATTTACCTTCTCAACATCAATCTCCATATCTTTGGCGATTTCTTCTGGTAAGGGCTCCCGGCCAAGCTCAGTAGTCAATCTACGCTGTGTACGGGTCAGCTTGTTGATTGTCTCAACCATATGAACTGGAATTCTAATAACTCTAGCTTGGTCTGCAATAGCCCGAGTGATAGCCTGGCGAATCCACCAAGTGGCATAGGTGCTAAATTTGAATCCTCTGGTGTAATCAAACTTTTCAACGGCCCTAAGTAGTCCAGTATTGCCTTCTTCTATTAGGTCTAGCAAGTCTAGGCCACGGCCAATGTATTTTTTAGCAATGCTCACTACTAGTCTTAAGTTGGCTTCTGCCAGGGCGTCTTTGGCAGATTTATCGCCTTTTTCAATTCGCTTGGCAAGCGAGACTTCGTCTTCGGCAGTAATAAGTGGAATCTTACCTATTTCGCGTAGATAAAGTCTGACTGAGTCGTCGGCAATGTCTTTTATGTTGTCATCGCTGGCAGCATTTTCCACATCTTCTTCTGGTTCGGTCTGCCAAATCATTTTATCTTTTTGATCGACTACCTCAACACCTTGGTCTATTAGAGCTGAATAAAGATCATCTAGCCCTTCAATATTGTTTTCGGCGTCTGGAATATCAGACATTATTTCTTGCTGAGTAACAAAGCCTTTTTGACGGCCTTTGGCCACAAGCTTGTCAATGGCGTTTTGCAAATTCTGGTCATCGTCTACTGGGGCGGGGGCGGGTTTTTTGGGCATATATTCTACTCCTCGTTTATTAAGGCTTGATAAGTTTTTAATAACTCTTTTGCAGAGGCCGAATCACCGGCTTCTTCTGCATCAGATATTTTTCTAGTTAGCTGTCTTTTGTTTTTTTCATGAACAATCTTGTTCAATCTATGTATTTGGGTAAAGGCTTCGAGCCGTGCGTCGTGATCTGACTCAGCAGAATACACGTGTTCTCCCCGTAGTGAGAGTATCATAACATAGTCTGACTGTTCTGGCAATAATTTTGCGATGTCCTTGGCGCTGGCGGCTGGATTATCACGCAGAGTCTTAAAAATTGGCTGGTGAATATTAGAAATATTATTGTAATCTACATCACCCACGACATCGCGTGCTGCTTTACAAGATAACATTAGCTCTAGGGCTATGACTTCAATTTTTTCGGCTCTCGTAAGTTCTGGTTTTGGCTCTGGCTCTGTACTGGTAGCTTCTGGCTTGCTAGTAGCTGCCTGAACAGATCGGTGCGGGAGGCTGGTAGTGAGTTTTTTATGTATGGTGAGCTCTGGTACATCTATAGTTTGAGCTAGTTTTTTAATATAATGGTTTTTTTCTATATCATCTGGTAAGCCCGCTATTGTTGGCAAAACAAAGTTGGCAAAAGCTTTTTTTCCACTGGCGCTTTTGGTGTCAAAACTGTGCTTGGCGGTTGTGAAAATATAATCTGGGGCATACTCACTGTTTTCCACCGCCAGTCGCCAGGCGTCTGGGTCTTTAGTAACTAATTCATCTGGATCTTTAGCATTTTTATAGCTGATTACCATTATTTTTAGATCAAGGTCTGCAGCTACCTCGAGAGCCCGCTGAGTCGCCTTAATACCGGCTTCGTCTTGGTCGAAACAGAGCTTGATATTTTTAGTAAGGCGAGATAATATCTTTAGCTGCTCAAAAGTAAGTGCGGTACCACTAGCCGCAACAACATTTGGGTAGCCAGCGTTCGCTAGAGCCAGTACATCCATATTCCCTTCTACCACAACTACCTCATCTAGCTTTCGTATAGATTCTTTGGCCTGGGCAAGGCCATAAATAACACTACCCTTGTGGTAAACTGCTGACTCTGGTGTATTTATGTATTTCGCGCTCTCATCGTCGGCCTGCAAGACTCTGGCCGAAAAACCTACAACTCTAGCTTGGGTATCAAAAACCGGAAACATCATTCGGCCTCTAAAAAGATCATAAATACTTTTCTGACCAGTTTTTTGGCGGGCTAGGCCAGCATCTATCATCTCTTGACTAGTGAAGCCTTTTTGAGAAAGATATTTGCTCAAAGATTCCCAGCCTTCTGGGCTGTAGCCTAGCCTGTAGCGCTTGATAGTATCAGAGCTGAGCGATCTGGTGTCACGAAAGTAGCTGAGGGCTTCTGGCGACTTCGAAAGCACTAAGTGATAATATTTCATAGCCTGTTCTAAAGCTTCGTAAATACGCGATTTTGATTGGCTTTTTTTTTGGTCAAAAGCACTTCTTGGCTTAAGCTCAACACCAGCTTTTTTTGCTAGCATTTCAAGAGCCTCACGAAACTCAATACCTTCCATCAGCATTACAAATGAAAAAATGTCTCCGCCTTGTGACGAACTAAAATCATGCCATATTCCTTTGTCACTGCTAACCATAAAGCTGGCCGTTTTTTCAGTCTTAAAAGGGCTTAAGCCTTTCCAATTACTACCGGCTTGTTTGAGAGGAATATAGCCGCTTACAATATCTACTATATCGAGGCGATTTTTTATTTCATCTACTTCATTCATATCACTATTATACTCGACTAGGGCAAGTCTACCCAGTTTTTAACAATAAGCAAATAAAAAACCCATTTTATAAATGGGTTTAAGACTAAGCCTCAAGCTTAGCTACTAGGTCAATAAAGTCTTTGTTATCTCTTAGCTTAACAACGGCTTTACTAATACAGACACTGTCTTCAAGCAGCTCTTGGCTGCTATAAAAAAGAGTGTCCCGCCAAAGATAAGACTCCAGTTTGAATAATATTGGGTCTCGAAATACCACATCTTGAGAGACATTGATGCCTTGGTTTCTGAGAGCCGTTCTAATTTCAGCCTGTAGGATGCTCGTCGTATTAACTCTCAGATGTAGGGGCTTAAGCCTTTCGGGCTCTGGGTCTGAATCAGACCTCTTTTTGTAAGCTCTCATGGGCCCACCAGGCTGGAATAGACGCCGGTGCCTTTTAAGCTGCCGTAGACATAGTCTAGTATTTCTGCTAAACCATAGCCTAGCTCTTTAGATTTGTTAAGAGCGACAACAGCATGACTTTCAAGCGTGCTTTTATCTTTGTAGCTGGGGTTAGTTCCACCAAGTAGGTCTGCCACAATCTTGCCGGGCTCTAAAAGTCCGGCTCGCTTAGCTTGTTCAATTTCAAATTCTTTATAAGGAATTAAAAAACTTAGTGTGTCTAGAAAATACTCATCTACTTTTTGTCTAAAAACACTAGCACTGAGAGTTTGTTTTTGACTGTCACAAGCCAGCACAGCTCTGACTGCAAGCTTCTGAATCAAAAGGCTTCGTTGCTCATCACTGAATTGCGAAACTGCTTTTCCGTTTTCAAGAGAATTGAAAACAAAGTCTAGATATGATTGTTTAGCACTTGAAAGAACATGATCTGCTAAAGATGGTGTAAGGTGCACAATTCTCCTTCTGGGTTGGGAATGAATAATATAGACTATACACTTTTTATTAAATTTTGCAATAGTTACTAGTCTTATGAATTGCTGTATTTTAAGAGTCTATAGATAAGTCTTAAGCTTTTGTATTGGTGACAAATTATATATAGTAAATACTATAAACAATGATTCAATACTACTTTTTGAACAAATTATTACAGCAAGTAAAGCCGGCCTCGATAACGGTAGATGTTTTTGATACAATTTTACTCAGAAAATGGCAGCCCGAGGCTTGGAGATTTTTTGTGCTTGCCAAAGCCATGAGCCAAGAGATCAACAAGACTGGTCTTAAATCTAGTACCTACCAAATATACTCAGCTAGGCAAAATCTCTCAAAATTACTGCGCTCTGCCAATCTCGAAGCAGGCAAAGACCATGAAACAACCCACACAGCTATTGTCAAAGCTATAATTCTTGAGCTATCTAGACAACAAAAACTAAAGCTCACTAAGGGGCGGCAAACTAAACTTGTGGCAAAACTCAAGTCGATTGAACTCAGATATGAAATAACTCAACTTAGGCCCAACAAGTCTCTAATAAAGATCTTAAAATCGGCCAAAAATACAAACTGTAAACTGTATTTTGTAAGTGATATGTATCTAGAAACAAGAGAGCTTAAGAAGCTTTTAACAGCCCACGGAGTTAAATTTTTTGATGGCGGAATCAGCTCAGCTGACAACTTGCTGGGCAAATCAAGTGGTCGGTCTTTTTTGGAACTAGTAGGCAAATACCCTGCCGTGTCACTGCTAAAAAGTATTCATATTGGGGACAATAAGCAAACTGACTTTAGAGTGCCCAAGCAGATTGGCCTTAAAGCTTTTTATTTGTATCTGCCGCTTCACCGTCTTTATCTTTGGTCTGGAAAGATTGTTTTTACTATTTTTCTTAGATCTAAGACTTTCCAAATACACCGTCGCCAGAAAAAACAGCTTACCAAAAAGATTAAGCAGCAGTTTGGCAGTGCACAAATGAGCACTGAACAAGAGGCGATATTTATTGGCTGGCTGTTTGGGCCAGCTATAATTCACTATTTGACTCGGCTAGGCGTATCGGCTGAAATACAGTCTCGGCCAGTGGTTTTTGTTTCTTCTGAAAGCCACTTGTTGTCTCGGTTTTACAAACAACTTGGTTTTACAAACCCAAAAATCTTGCCACATTTCAACAGATCTCGACTTTTGCGAGCCTACTGCGCAGTGCTGAGCAGTAAAGGGCTGGCGCTGCACTCAATAGTGCCGATAGCAAAAAAGGTCTTGAGGCGCAAAAATACCCGAAACGCTCTAGCGGTACTAAATATTACCTCTCAAGGGAGTAACCAGTATAACTTAGTGGGGCCAAAGGGGCTAACTGAAGCAGCCCTAAACAAACTAGATATTAAAAAAAATATTGGACAATGGAAAGCTGACCTCAAATATGTACTTTCAAAATGGAACACTTTAGCTAGTAAAGAAACCCCAATAATTAGTGATGTTGGCTGGAATGACACTATTCAAATACTACTTGGCGAGGTTTTGAGAGAGTCTTCAAAAGAATCGAATCTAACTGGAATATACTTAGCTAGAACTGGAACAAATATTTTTCACAGTGATTCGCTGTCTACTTCAAGCGGAATAATTTTTAATTCTCTAAAAGAAAGCTCAGCAAAATACTTATACCAGCCAGAGGTCTGGGAAAGTTTCTTAAATAGTGATAATGTTGCGAATCCAACTCGCGAAAATATTGTTAAGGGTATTGATCAGTCAATAGACTACTACATGAGTTCTGGAGTATCATCTGAAAATCTCTGGCGGTATAGCAAACCAACCTTGCTCAGAGCCCTAAAAAGACCGCCGAGAAGAATTATTGAGGTTATGGCAAGCATGCAGTTTGATTATGGTACTAGCGACGAGCCGATCTGCCGGCTAGTAAACACCACCGTGCGGCCTCTTCAGGCCTGGAAATGGCTACTCCTTGACCGTAGAAAATTTAAAAAATTTTACTTTCATCAGGGCTGGAAATGGGGTGCCGCTAGCTACTACCATTTTAGGATCGCCTACCGTCTCTGGAGATTGAAAAGCAGAAAATCTAGCTTTTAGAGGTCGTTATACTTATAGCCCAAAAGGCTTGCAGTATCGACAAGCCCAGGTGACTCAAAGGCGATTTGTCTAAGTCTAGTGAGCTGTCTTTGCTTTTGTGCTTTCGCAAATAAAGTAGTTTTTAATCTTGCTGGATTAATATCAAAATCTTTTTGATCATGTGAGCTAGCATACTCTGTAATAGCTTTTTTGTTTCCAGATTCTAAATATGCTCCGGGATTGCCGCCAAATGCATGAAGCTCAAAAGCAGAAGTATTAAAAACATTTTTTGTAAATTTAACTCCTAAGTATTGGCATATGCCTTGCAGAGTTTCAAGCGGATTTTTTATGAAGTCTTCATGGCGGACAACTTTACATGACAGTCCAAGCTGGTTGACTGTTCTAAGCGCGTCGAGGTAGTTATCACGCCAGGCATTAGCCTCAGCCCAGAGTGGCTCAATTCCTCGTGACAAACAGCTTTTCAAATAGCTAGACGGGCTGCGCGAAAGTATAATCACTTTGATCTCAGTGCTTGTATTTTCAAAATGAGCAATCCTTAGCCAAGCCGGGTGCTTACTGCCATCAACAACAATTGGCTTCTTAAATACCTTGCGCAAACTGTTGTGAGCGTCAGAAGGCGTCATATAAGTAGTCTTAGCAATGAACTTTTCTGAAATAAAAGTACATTTTTTCTGGCTAATCAAGCACTCCATGCATTCAGCTGGAGTATTATCTAGAGAGAAACGGTCAACAAAACCAGAAGACCTAGAAAGCTCACCTACATAAGCGACAAGTGGGTGCTGGTTTAGACTGGCACCAAGTAATGTGGAGCCACAATAGGCTGTACCTAGAATGTAACAATCTTGCTTAGAATACTTTTGCATATTGCTAGTCTAGATTATAAGTTAGGCAAAAACAAACTTAAAGCAAGCTCAAAACAATCTACATCCACAACCAAGTACTTATCAAGACTTCACTGGCTTTCTTGGCTGTATCATCATTGTGAGATGTGGTAATAATAAAGGCGTTAATAATCTTGCCATCTAGTTGGTAAGTTTTTTTATCTGGAATAGTCACTATTGTCTGCTGATCTAAGCCGTTTGACTTTATAATCAGCTTTTTTGATTTGACGCCATCCAATTCAATATCATCTTGGGTAACAATGGTACCGGCGACCTTGGCCTTATCTACTAGGTTTTGTAAATCTACAACTGGTTCTGTAAAGGGCGTTATAGTCAAAGAATATTGTGACACACTACCATATTTTGCAGCCATTTGACAGACTTTCTTAGAGAAATCTACTGTTGTTGGAAGTAACACCCCAAAATTAAAGCAGTCTCTGTCTACTTCTTGATAGCCAGCTGGAATCTCAGCGGTTTGAGTATCAGCATTTTTAGTTTCCGGATCTGTTGGTACTACAACTTCTTTCTCAACCAGGTCGACGGCTGGTTTACTAGAGCTGCGGCTTAACAAAACAGCTCCAAGGCTAACTAAAGCTATTATTACTACCGCCACAATCCCGATAATAATAAATTTTAAGGATTTTTTGCCACCTGAGGCTTGCTGTGAAGCCATATCATTAGCCAGAGCATTATTACTTAAGCCAAAATCAACTGGGGGGCCAGCTAGCGGATTGTCTGGATAGGCCTGATTTGCTGGGGCCGGGTAAGCCGGGTCAACCTGAGCTGAGGCCAGGCCAGCAGCGGGGTATTGATTGCTTAAATCGAGGGTGTTTCCGGGTGGGATAGGGCCAGAGTCTAAGGCCTGAGGATAGTCTGATGGAGCACTAGAAAACTGCTGCTGAGGGCCCATAGCAGCGGGTTGGGGCTGAAAAAGCGAAGGGTTAGATTCGGGCCCTAAGGGCTGGCCAGTGGCGGGATCTAGAGCTGGTTGGGGCTGAACTGGGGCTATGCCTGACTGCGGATCAGGGTAGACTGTTGCGGCGCTTTGATCTAGATAGGCCGGAGCTGTAGCTGTGACTGGCAGCTGTGGGTCTACAAAAGTCTGACCAGCTAAATTAGGGTCTAGTGGAGCTGGAACTGGAGCTGGAGCTTGGTCTGAAACTGGAGCAGCAATATTATAGCTATCATCACCAGCGGGTAGTTGAGCAGCATCAAGTGAGGATTGATCTTGCCAGTCTGGAGAGACTGGGCCTGAAGCTGAATTGGGATTTGGGGTAGCTGGCTCGACTACCGGTGCTAGATTTGTGCCCGGGTCAACGTAGGCTGGGCTAGCACTAGCAGAAGCTGATATGGGGCTATCAGCTGGCACTGCAACAGACCCCGCTACCTGAGAGCTGGTATCGTCTGTAGCTGGCATTGGAAATGTATTGTCTAGTGGATCTGGCATATGTACCTGTACGGTTAATTATAGCAAGTAGGTCATAAAATGGCTATGCTTAATTAATATTTTAAATACTAAAAAATACCAGCCGTGCAAGCAGAGGTGAAATATGCAATAATTAAAAACATGTCAAAGCAAAAATCATTCACAGTAATAGACAAATATTATTCGCAAGACAGTATTCTTGCAAAAGATCTAGATATTGATATTGCCGGTGAAATAAAAATATGGCGGCTTGATTATAAGCCTAGCAGTCTTACCGAAGCACATGAATGCTATAAAAAATGCGGTGCAGTACTACTCAATAAAGATTTTGTGCTCAGCAACAACAAGACTGTCTCAGAAGAAACTGGGCCAGTAAGAAATAGGCTGCTAAAGAGATGGCGCCAGGGGCAGCTAGACAATCTTACCAAAACAAAAGATTATATCGCCTATAACCACACCGAGAGACACATGCGAACCATTGCATATCAAGATGTTTGCGAAAATTTATCAGAAATAATCAGCCTCCAAAAAGATTTGCTGCCATCTATAAAAATAATAGCTGGCGACAATCAAACAGAAATATCTACAGACAACGACGAAGGAACTGTGGTAAATCTACAAGTTTTTTCTCAGTCGGCCGAGGCTTCTTCAAAGCAGCAGCATGGTGCCCATTCAGATCGAGTGGATACAACAGCAGTTGTTACTATCGAAAACATTGGCCCGCATGGCGAGCTGGTATTTATTGACAACTATGCTCAGAGCTGTGCAGCGCTAAATCTAGAACAACATGAATATTTTAACGAGAATCTTATAAAAATACTAAAGCTTCAACCCCAAGCAATACGCTTTAGGGTGCACTCTACTACCGCTGGCAGTATAGTCATCGTTAGAACAGACAAAGACATTCATTTTATTACCTCAAAAAAATCAGCTGATGTATTTTCAAATATCACTACTGAACAAAAATACCAACTCCAAAATAAATCTCAAATACTTGGCAGAGGAATTATAAATATGGCTTTTGAAACCGAGCACTGCAGAAAGGTAGACAGAATATCAAAAGAGATTGAATCGAAGTACGATTTTTCTGAAGCTCACACCGATTATAAGGGATTTTTTGCTAAACTCGACCAAGCACTTCGTGAAACTGGCTTAGAAAAAGAAACTGAAGAAGCAGTTAAAAGTGCAATAATTACTCGCGTTTCAGCTCACGATCTGTACAGCTAAATATTTTTACTATTTTTCTTAATAACTGCTTGCTTGGCAGCTTTCATTTCGTCCCAGGGCTTAATTACTCCATCGTTTAATATAATGCTTTTCTCGTCACCTTTACTAAGTAATGCGACTATGTCATGCTTTTTGGCTTGAGATATTGCGAATTCAATAGCTTTTTTTCTATCTGGTAGAATAAAGTAATCTTTATTTAGGATTTTTCCCTGAGACAAAAGACCCACTTCTATTTGGGCTATAATATCAGAATTTTTTTCACTTCGAGGGTCATCTTCTGTTAGTACCACCAGCTCAGAATACTTGGCTGCCTCTTCACCTTGCCGGGGTCTCTTTGCCTTATCTCGCTCACCTGGACACCCAAAAACAACAATCAGCTTACCTTTGCATATTTGTCTGAGCTCAGAAAGTACTTTCTTAAATGCCTCTGGAGTATGAGCAAAATCGATAATTATGCCAAAATCTTGACCAGCATCTAAATATTGCATTCTACCAGCTACAGCCTTGAGGCCAGCTATGCCCTGGCTAATTGATTGTGCAGGTATTCCAAGCTGATCTGCCGCTGTGATCGCGGCAAGCGCATTGTCAATATTGAACCCCCCCAAAAGATTAAGGCTTATTGGAATCTTTTGCTTTTGAAGCTTAGCTTCAAAGCTAGTCAGCTTGTCAGTTCTATGAATATTCACAGCAGTTACTTCCCCGCCCTGACCATAAAAAACCGGCTTAAAAATAGCCCCTGCAAAAGCTTTATAGTGCTTATCTTTTCTGTTTATAACGCCTACCCTTAAGCCAGACTTATTTCTATTTGTAAGCTCGAAAAGCCTTACTTTTGCAGCCAAGTAGTTTTCGAAAGTCTTATGGTAGTCAAGGTGCTCTGGGGTAATATTTGTAAAGACAGCCATATAAAACTGAATACCCCAGAGTCTGTTTTGGACCATGGCATGACTAGTGACCTCTAAGACAAGGTACTCACAGCCATTGGCTTTGGCTTTTTTTAAAAGCCCAAAAAGCTTCTTGGGCTGAAGTGTTGTCATTCTTGTCTCATTTGCCTCTTCTCCTTCGCCCATGTCAAAAGAAACGGTAGTAAGTAGTGCAGTCTTTGAGCCATTAGCTCTTAAAATAGCTGCAATCATTGTTGAGGTGGTTGTCTTGCCGTCGGTTCCGGTAACAGCAATTACCTTCATGGCATTAGCTGGAAATCTATTCACCAGCTGAGCTGAGCTGGCGTCAAATAAATGCTTTGCAGATTTGAATTTTTCTATCATTTGTTTTCCTCTCGAGCAATACTTTTTATAACTTTTGGTGCAAAGCGGCATTTGCCGGTTTTGCGAAGCAAAACTTCAAGTTCTTAGCTTGGTCGACTAGTGTGCTTAGCGTAGATAAAAAAGTAGCTCTAATGTGCTTATTATAAAAGCTATTATAGCTGATAATTTATATTATAGCTAACAACAAAGCCAAGTATATTTAATACCAACTGTGCTTGTAAGTAAGCTGTAAATATGATAAAAACAATAGCAATGCCCAGCCCAAATAGGAGAAAAATGGCACGTACATCAAAACCAAATCAACTCAGCAAAATTGCGATAAGCGATAGAAAGTCTAAGTACAAACGAATTTTGCTCAAACTCAGTGGCGAAGCCCAAGGTAAAACATACGAGCTCGCAAACGGCTCTACTTTTGTGGCCGGTTTTGACACTGAAAAAATGCGCTTAGAAGCTAAGGAAATTAAGTCAGTCATAGAAGACCTCGAAATAGAATTAGTAATAGTTATCGGTGGTGGCAATATTTTTCGAGGAAAAGATGCTGTTGGCATTAACAAAAATACCGCTGACTATATGGGTATGCTGGCAACTGTTCAAAACGCCATGGCTTTTGAACACATTCTTAACAGCGAAGGTGTTGAAGCAGTAATGAACTCTTCTTTAAGAATTGAAGAAGTTGCAGAGCCGTACCTATACAAAAAAGCCAGTCGCAGACTTCAAAAAGGTCAAGTAGTAATATGCGCTGGTGGTCTTGGCGAGCCAGGCTTTACAACCGACACAGCAGCAGCCCAACGAGCGATGAATCTTGGCTGTGAAGCAATTCTGATGGCGAAACAAGGTACCGATGGTATTTATTCTGGCGACCCCAAGACGAATCCAGATGCCGTAAAGATGACTGAAATGACTCACCTTGAGGTAATACTCAAAGACCTTAAGGTTATGGATGCCACTGCGGCTACTCACGCCAAAGAGCACGCCATAGAAATTGTTGTTTATGACGGTAATCAGCCAGGAATGCTAGCCAAGGTTTTATGTCAGCCAGAAATACATGGCACACTAGTACGAACCGCGGCCTAGCAACAGCTTCCCCGACTCAAGCAATTGAGTTGGGGATATTTTTTTTAGAAAGCTAACTATTGGCTATTATAAAACCGGCAATTGTCGCGCTCATCCAGGCTAGCTGTGACAAAACTAAAGACGTTACTGACCAAAATATAATTTTTTTTGGCAGCTTCCAAAAATCTAGCCCCTTGCTTTCTTTAAGCTTTCTCTGAACCAAATCTAAGTTAAAACCATTCACAACTATTATAAAAACTGCTGCCATTTTAAATATTGTTAATGGTCTAGATAAATCTGGTCGCATGATAATACCAGTTGTCACGAGTCCCAATAGCCCACCCCAAACAAGTACCTGAGCTGGGCCACTAATTTGCATAACCTGCTCATTAGTTCGTTTTCCAAATGCCCAAAAAAGACCATAGAAATCGACAAACATTATTGTGCCGTAAGCAACAATCAGCGAGACAAGGTGTATGAAAAGTATTGTTTTATGCATAATTTTTTATATTTTACTTTGCTAGTGATATAATTTCTGATAAATCCTCTGATCCAGACCAGCTGTTGACAATAACGCCTGATGGGTCTACCTGAACATAGCTATTCTCAAATGGTACTTTGTATTTTTTGCGGAGGGCTACGTTTTTATCATAATCGACATTTAGAATTGTTAGATTGTCTGGAATTTTGGCAGCCTTTAGTTCTTTATCTATTTGCTTACAGGTACTGCACCATAAGGCATTGAAGAACAACACAACCTTACCGTCGCTGGCCTTACTGAGCTGGCTGGGGTCAAAAATCAAATACTCACCGGCTCTACGTTTTGGCTCTGGAGCTGCTGAGTTGGGGGCTGGAGTAGTGGGTGAAGGTGACGCTATAGACTTAGAATTTTTTGTGAGCTGATATTTTTTGTAGGCAATCAGACTTCCTGCGGAAACAGTGACTACTAGTGCCGTTAAGGCAGTTATTAGCAGTGCTTTTTTCAGCTAGACTACTTTCTTTTTAGGCCAGAGGTTAGCAAAACTTTCAAAAGAATAGCTATTATTAGAATTCCCACTAGCCAAAGGTCAAGGCTGCGGGTGACTACTTGAATAAATATTGCGATAGATAAAATACTCACAATACAGAGATAGACAAATCTTTCCATCAGAGGCATTTCGGGGTTACCTTTGTGTTTTTTGAGTTTGCGCCAGTGCGAAACAATAAAAACTAGTACTGTCAGCATAAAAATAAGCATAAAAACTAGCTGATAGTCTGCCGAAGCGGCAGTATAGAATGGCACCATAAAAAACAGCCCCATCGCAAAGATAATAAAGCCTATTAATATTTCACTTCCAAGATGGTGCTGAGTGAATAAATCATCTTGCTCAACATGGGCGGGCAATGTCTTGTGGTGAGCCTGCTTAGCTTCGTGTTTTTTGTGGCTTTTTTTACTCATTGCTAAATTGTACCACATTCTGCAATCTGGAGGGACAAGGTCTTGGATAAATTAAAAGCCCGCCTTGTTAGGCGGGTAGATACTCAAAAAAACTAAATATCTAATTTGAGCTGAGTTGAATCAGCTCTTTTTAAGGCATGTCTTATTTCTAAGATTGACTTTTTGCCAATGCCAAAATATTTACTTAAATCTTCATCAGTCAAGCCGTGGAGCTGGGAGACAAAAGCGATGTCCATTGCAGGGTTTCTAACCACTTTGCCATCACCTGAGATGTTACTATAAGCACAAGTTAGGGCGTTAAAAGTTTTTGTCTGAAGTTTTAGAGTGGCTAAAGTAGGGCCAAGTTTAGCCATATCGTCAGCTAAACTGCTCTGTACTTTTGGAGCTTCTTCTTCATCGTCGTTTTTAATAATAATCTCTTCTAGATTTTCAAACCTACTAAGGCCAGCTTGAAACTTAGTTAGCTTTTCCATTGCAGTATTTGGCGTATCGCCGACTACTAAGATAATTTTGGTCATTTAAGACTCATTTCTGTGAGAGGTGCTAGTACACTATAATAAAGCTTTTATAAGTATTTGTCAATAACTAAAAGTAGCTCTGAGTGGTTTTTAGCTGTCATCATTTCAGCCCGAATGGCCGCTGAACCTTCAAAGCCGCTGATATACATTTTTACAAACTTCTTGAGTGGCTCAAACTTGTTACCGACCCAGGTTTTTTGATGCAAAACAATATGTTTTTTAAGCATCAAAAGCATTGATTTAAGATCTTGCTGGCGATTTTCTTTGGCAAAAACAAAAGGATCGTGAAATATACCACGCCCTATCATTACGCCATCAACACCGCTCGACTTAGCTCTTGCTAAGCCTTCAGATCGCGACATCACATCACCATTCCCTACCATTATCGTGTTTGGCGAAATTTGATCACGAAGCTCTACAGCTCTAGCTATCTGCTGCCAATCAGCTGGAACCTTACTCATTTGCTTTCTAGTACGGCCATGAACTGTTATGGCATCTAAGTCTTGCCTCAGCAAGAAACCTATCCAGTTCTCAACATCTGGGTCACTAAATCCAATTCTCGTTTTAACGCTGATAGCTATGTTCCAACCAGCATCTTTAATACCCGCTTTGGTTGCCGCAATAACTGCCGCCGCCAGCTCGTGATTTTGAATCATTGCCGAACATGCACCTTTTTTGACAACGTCTTTGACCGGGCAACCCATATTTATATCTATTCCTAAAAAGCCCATTGCCACTAGATCTTTAGCCATTGTTCGATAATTTTCTGGCTTAATGCCCCATATTTGCGCTATTAGTGGCTGCTCTAGCTTGTTAAATTTTAGTCTTGGCAGTGTAGCTTCTAGCCCCGGAGAACAGTAGCCATCAGCGTTTGCAAACTCAGTCATCATTAAGTCTGCAGGCGCAGTAGTAGCAACAATCTGGCGAAACACTGTATCGGTCACATCGTCCATTGGAGCCAATACAAAAAATGGCTTTTTAGCGGCTAGTTTCTGCCAAATGTTTTGGGGTTTTTTCATAGTTTGCAAATAATACCATTTTTTTAGATATTATTCCAGTCACAATAGCGCTAATTATAAGTTATAATAAGGTACAGCTATGAAACCCCCACAAAAGCCAGACTTTGAATATGACCCGACTGCAGCCCCGGGCGAGAAAGCCCTTGATATAACTAAGAAGGCAAAGTTAGCTCAGAACAACACGTCGAAAGATAGTGATTTTGTATTTGAAGCTAATGAAACTAGTGACGATAAAATGCCTAAAACCCATCAAAAAGATGATTTCTCAGATCTACAAAGCAAGAAAAAACCACTCTGGAAAAGAATCGTTAAGTGGTTTTTTATAGTACTACTTATCTCTGGAATTATAGCAGGCTGTTTCGCCGCTTTTGTGTACCTAAAAGCTGGAAAGATATCATCTAACCCTTTTGATTTATCCAGTAAGCTAAAAGGCGAGAGTGATGGAAGAGTAAATATTATGCTTTTAGGAGTTGGCGACCCCGGTCATGCTGGTGAGACGCTAGCTGATACTAATTTGGTAGTTAGTATTGATACCAAATCTCAGCCCAATAAAGTGACTATGATCAGTTTACCGCGCGACTTGAGAGTCCAAATTCCTGGTGAGGGCTACCGCAAGATCAACGAAGCAAACGCGATCGGTGATGCCATGAAACCGCCGCAAGGCGTTGAGCTTTCTAAAAAAACTATTGAAGAAACTCTATCGATCCCAATCCATTATTATGTCAAGGCTAACTTTACAGGCCTCAAACAAGCTGTTGACGCTGTTGGTGGAATAGATATAAATGTAGTGGAGCCCTTAATTGACCCGGAATACCCTTGTGACAAAAATCAAGATAAAAGCTGCGGTCTGAGAATACCAGCTGGGGTTCAGAAAATGGATGGCACTACAGCCCTAAAGTACGCTAGATGCCGAAAAGGTACTTGTGGCGATGATTTTGGTAGGGCCTTGCGGCAACAAGAGGTATTGACCGCAATTCGCGCCAAAGCTCTGTCTAGCGAAACCCTGACTAGTCCTGGCAAAATTAATGATCTAATAAATGCTGCTAGCAATAATGTAAAAACAGACTTAAGCCTTAGAAACATTAACAGAATAGTAGAAATATCACAAGGAATTAATACTTCTGACATCACGAATGTGGTGTTTTCACTGCTACCAAATGGCTTCTTGGTAAGTTCTAAAACTTCTAGTGACCTACTGCCAGCAGGTGGAAACTTTGATGACATTCAAAAATTCGTAGCCAACATTTTTGAGTTAGCACCCATTTGGAAAGAAAACAGCAATATCATAATTGAGAACGGCACCAGCACCGCTGGTCTTAGTGGCAAGCTTAAAAACAGCCTGGTGACTGACGGCATTCCAATCACTATCGACAGCCTAACTAACGCTAAGACAAAAGACTATACTCTTTCGCAAATAATAGACTACACTGGTGGCAAAAACCCAAACACAGCTAGGTATTTAGCTCAGATTTTAGGTGTGGAAGTAACCCAGCCGGCAACTTTGACAAAATCACCAGCAGTTGATTTTGAGATAATTCTAGGCACCGACTATGTCGCTAAGATTAGTCCAAATTCTGCTGAGCAATAGCCCAAAGTAGCATTGTTTAAAATACAGCTAGCGTCGCCTATCCCATTCTATTACTGACCAAATTCGCTCGTGAATATAATACAAAATAGTCCCGCTTACCGCTGAGATACCAGTAATAGACAAGCTTTCTTCAAGATTTTTTGTTGTTAGATAGGTTATTGTAAATATTGAAATAACTATCACTATTCGGTAGGTCACAGATTTTAGTAGTGACCGAGCATTACTCTCAGATGGCTGAAGCTTTTTTTTTTGTTTTTTGCGAGCCCTCAAAGCAAGCCTTCTAAGCCCTTGACGATTTCAAGAATACCCATCAAAACAAATACAGCTGCTACTATATACTGGCCTTTTGTAGCAACAATACTCTTGATTTTATCTATTTGTGACTGAGACTGCACAAGCCTGAGCAAAGCTGGGGGTATGATAGCTGGAAGTAAGGCAAAAATAATCATCACCATTAGAATTTCTAGTTTTACAGCATCTGAATAGTTCGAGGCAAGATGCGCAGCTGGTAAAAACATAATTATACTTGAGCTATTTACGCTCATTAAAATCACACCAAGAGAAAAGGCCTTAAAAATACTAATATTATTGTTAGTATTTTTTTTAGGCTTTTTTGAACGTAGCTGAAAAATTGCAAATGCCAATAAAAGCAAGCCTATAAAAAGATCTGTAAATGCATCCCCTTTCGTAAAATTTTTAGCTGAGCTAAGTTTTGATAAAAATATAAATATCAAAACACCTATTGTCAAAATAGACCCAAAAGACCCTAGAAGAAATGCTGCTGATTTAAATGCTGAATTAGTTTTTTGACTGGCTACCAGAAGCGCGACGGTAAATAGCAAGGGACTGATTGCAGCTGCACAAGCAAAAGGTAAGACTGATAAAAATTCTTGCGGTGTAAACATAAGTTTATTATACTACCAATTCAATTTAAGAACTTATTTCAAAGAACTATATAGTATGTTTTTCAAGATGTTTTTGTCTTGGCTCCAATATATAGTATTACAAAAATCATCAAGACTTAACCAGCAAAAATCATCTGATTCCTCATTTAATACTATCGGGCCGCTGTCATTTGTGATTATTAAGTAAGCCTGTTCGGTAAATTTAATATTTGTATCGGTGCTTGAGAGAAAGCTGATTTTGAGCGGGAGCTTTAAAATGTTTTGGGTATCTCTGATACCAGTTTCTTCAGTAACTTCGCGTTTGGCAGCCTGCTCACTACTCTCTTTTTTCTCAACATTACCAGTCACTACATACCAGCGCGAGCCACCATGACCAGAGCCGGCGGTGTTATGACGGCTAAAAAGTAGGTATTGAGAATCGACTTTTTTGGCAATAAATACCATTACTTTAGCTTTATTTACTACCGGCGTCATACCACTACTATACATTCAAGCGAGCTTTATGAGCAAATAATTAAAAAACAGACCAACACAGTGTTGGTCTGAGGTAAAAGCTAAGCCTGCGTAAGCAGACCTAACGATTGGGCAATGAGTGCTAACTCTACTTCTAACTCTTGGGCTCTGAGCTCTAGCAGATGAATGCGACGTTGTTTTTCTTCACTTTCGTCGAATTTATCTGATAATGTCTCATGTTGGCTATTTGTAATCATTTGCGTTCACCTCCTAAGGTGAGTTAGGCATTTGAATAGTGCGGATTATAGACCCTACAATGGCATTTTACAAGCATAAATACTTTACCTAGTAAATAATAAAGTATTTAAGAGTGAGAGATATTAATTTCTCTTGGCTATTTTATTGGCCTAGAGCTGATGCTAAGCTGGTCTATATGAACTTGTGTTTGATACCATAGCGAAAGGCTAGATAGCCCGGCAGTGTTGGAAGCCAAAAAGTAATGGTTCTAAAAATCATTACTCCGGCGGTGGCAGATGTTGAGTCTACTCCTGCTAGCATCAAGCCCCCAATAAGTGCGGCCTCAACTGTACCGATCCCGCCAGGAGCTGGCCCGCATGAACCGACAGCGTTAAAGATCAAGAAAATGAAAACTGACTGCCAAATTGGAATTTCAATACCAACGGCCACTATAGAAAAATAAAAAACCAAAACCGTTGCGCTGTAGCTCATTAGCATTAAACCAAGGGCCAGGAAACTTTTCTTGGGTTTTTGCAAAATTAGCTTGAATGAAACAATAATTTCTTTTATTTTTTCTTCAATTCTGGTAGTTAAATCTAAGGCTCTTAGCACCAAATACATTACCCATAGAGCAATAACGACAATGAAAAATATTTTCCAGTTTGGGGCGAAGTTTGTCGCTATTCCAACTGAAGATAACCCTCCGCCAAAATACACCACAGGCACAAAATACAGCAGCCAGGCTGTAAAGTAGACTAGCTCAACTGCGCCTACATAGCCAAGCCCAGCCTGAGCGTTATAGCCTGATACAACTGCGTAACGATACATCAAGCCTGGGCCACCGAGGCCAGCTGGCAAGATCTTATAAGTAAAGGCCATCGCCAGCTGAATTAGGCTAGTTTGCCTAAAAGGCATTGGCCTGGTTGCTAGTAGACTCATAGCAAGGCCGGTGAAGACGAATGTAGTACAAAATATGACAGCTGCTAGCGCTAACAGCTGGATATTTGAGTCAGTAATTATGCCTAAAATTTGCTGATAGTTTACTACTATTGGCCAAATCAAAAAAAGCATAAATATAAAAAGCATAAACATGCCACCCTTGTAGAGCCAGGGATAATTATGTTTTTTACGACTTTTTTGTTGTTGAGAAAACCAGGAAATATCATTTCCGGCCTGGGTAGTTGGGTTAGTTATTACAATTGGTTGACTAGAATTTTGAGAGATATTTGCCATAGTAAGTATTATAGCATTTAAAACATGGATGCTGCAGCTCTGAATAAGTTGCAGGGCTTGCTTTTTTGTGAGCTGTCAAAATAAATAATTATTTGGTATAATACTGCCATGAAATCAAATAGAACTTCAACACTATTTATTGGCTTCTCTCTGATACTGCTTGGTATTTACATGTTAGTTTCTTTGATATCAAAAACCAACACCAACACCACCAACAACATTTTAGACTACTGGCCGGTGCTACTGATATTTGTAGGAATACTTTCTATTAACCCAGCTAATCCAGACTCTCTTGGAACATCTTTGGGTCTAGTAAGCTTTGGAGTTTTTGGTGGCCTATACAGAGTTGGGGCATTTCAGAGTGAACAAGGCCGCGCCTTACTTGCGGTATTGCTTGGTTTGACTGGAATAGTTGTGCTTGTAATGGTTGTTTCGGGCTCAAGCCAGAAGAAAAAAGATAGCCAGCTTCACAGCCAGCCGATAAATAAATCAAGTCGCTAGAGAAATATTATTTATTATCTTTTTTGATATTGTCTTGTCTTTCTTGGCGCCTCTTATGCATTTTTTCACCATAGTTAAGACTGATGTTGTTTATAAAAAATAAAAATACACTAATACCAAAAATTATATAAAATATCGTAAATATTTTACCGGCGACTGTCTCAGGAACAATATTTCCATACCCGACCGTGGCTAGAGTAGCTACGCTAAAAAACATTGAATCTAAAAAGTTCCAGCGTTCTACGAGCATATAAAACAATGAGCCCCCAAAAAACAGTATAAACATAGCCCCAAATAAATATCGATTTTTAATTCTTCCCATAGCAAATATTATAACACCTCAAAAACCCTGGGCCAAGAGACTAGATAGCTTGGTAAATTATGCTTTAGTTGGATCCCAGCAGGTGCGATAATTCTCATTTAAGCTACTAAGTCTAGTCATGTCTTCAGCGTCAAGCTGAAAATCAAACAATTCAAGATTGTCTTGCAGCCTATCTTCATTTGCAGACTTGGGCAAGATAACATGTCCAAGCTGAAGGTTCCAGCGCAACATCACCTGCGCAGCTTGCTTAGCGTGTTTAGCAGCTATTTCGGAAATAACCGGATCTTGCAGTCTTTTGCCGTGAGCCAATGGGCTATAGGCCTGCAGCTGTATATTATTTGCTAAGCAGAACTCGGCTAGCTCCTTTTGATATAAGAAAGGGTGAAACTCAACTTGGTTTACCATAGGCGGCTGGTCAGTGCTTGCAAGGAGCTCTGTTAGTTGTTGTACTGTAAAATTACTAACCCCAATTGCTCTTGCTCTGCCAGACTTATAGATATCAACCAGCGCCCGCCAGCTCTCAAGCCTTTTTTCAGATACTGGCCAGTGTAACAAATAAAGGTCAACATACTGCATTCCCAGTCTTTTAAGTGACTTATCAAAAGCCGCCATAACTTTTTCATAGCCCTGGTCAGAGTTCCAGAGTTTGGTTGTGATAAAAAGCTCTTCTCTTTTTTCCTCACTTACAGACAAGGCTTTTCCGATACTTTTTTCATTTAAGTATATTCAAGCCGTATCAAAATGACGGTAGCCAGCAGTCAAAGCGTGAGTAATTGCCGAGTGAGTTGAAGGACCTGGTAGAATTTTCCAGGTGCCTAAACCAACTAGGGGTATATTTACGCCGTTTTGCAGACGAGCTGTTGAGCCAGCAGTGAGTTGATTAGTTTTTGCCATTCATCTAATTGTAAGCTTTAAGCTCACTAATTTCTAGATGTGGTAGCTAAAGTAGTGGCCAGAACTCCGCCTAATGAATATATAGAATACACGACTAGAGATAGGCTAAGGTAGCTTATCGCTATTCCTATCTCGCGGGAAAGCGCAATACTGCCACCCGCCCCTAAGCTAATGAGTAGTGGCGTCAAGACAGATGTGCCGCAAGCCGCACAGCCACTGGCGAGGATTGCTAGCACCAAACTAGCGCCGGTTTTTTTAGACTGTTTGGCTACTTTGCCACGAGCATAGATCACAAAGGCTAACATACTTAGATTTATACCAAAAAGTGTCGCAAATAAAAACAATGCCAGAGCCTGAGGAGTATCAAAATTAGTAAAAACGCTACCATAAACACCCCCAATAAAGCCGATTTTTTCTGAAAAACTCAGTGGTGCTTGAAAAAGAGCAAAATAAAGTAAGCCAATATTAAAAATCCAAAGAAGGATTCCAAAGATTAGACTAGCCAAGACGACTGTCAGAGCTATTGTCCAGGGGTAGGCTCGGTACATTCTAGCTATTGAATAGGCGCTAAGTTTTACCTTTAGAAGGATTATTTTCACCTTAGCTGGGCTTCTATTAGAGGTTTATAGATTGCATATGGCTGAGTACCCGCAATGTTCTGGCTACCTATCACCACTGTAGGTGTGCCACTCGCACCTGCTAATTTAGCATTAGCTTCACTAGCTTCAATGGCTGAAGAATATTTATTACTTGTCATACAGGTAGTAAATAAGTTGGCATCAATCCCCTGCCCTACTGAGATTTGAGTTAATTTTTCTAAAGTAAAAATGTTCGCAAACTCGTCTTTTAAACTTTTTGAATAGTGGTCTTTATATATGTAGTCAAAAACTGCGTTATGATAAAGCTCAAATTTACCCTGCTCAAGGGCGCAGTAGGCACCCAGCGCTGCAACTGTTGAATCTGGAGAAATAACTGGCAGAGGCCGGTATTCGATATTAATCTTACCAGTGTCGATATAGTCTTTTTTTATCTGAGGCTCGATTTCTCTATAAAACTTACCGCAAAGAGGACATTTGAAGTCTGCATACTCAATTATGCTAACTTTTGCATTTGGGTCACCTATGATTAGCTTTGGGGGGCTAGGGCTATCAATATTATTTGTCTGGGTAGCTACTTCGAAATTTTTTATAGAACTACTTTGATCAGTTTTTTTAGGCCAGAAAAATAAAGCTATGACAAGAAGAATACTAACTATTATAGCTACCGCTAGCAAGATGTTGCGAGTTTGATTATTTTTTTTGACTAATGTTTCAGCTTGTTGCTCATCTTCTGGCTTAAGAGTTGTAACAGGCTTTTGATTTTCTATTTTTGTCAAAATACCCCTTTCTTAACTAAATAATTTCTTAAAAATATCATACATCTCACCATACCAAGCTTGCAATAGCAAAGATTGCTATTGCTGCCCAAAAGATATTGAGCAATACAGTCTGTTTTGTTTTTTTTACTATCGATATCACCAGTATTCCAATTGCGCCGGTCAGATTTAAGAGCTGATAAAACAGTGTGTCTGAGCTTATAAAATTAAAACTTATCATGAAATAAGCACCAATAATTGCCAAAGCACCATACCAGCCAGCAATCTCAGCAAAAATATTGTAACTATTTTTATGCTTTGAGTTTAACTTCTTGATATCAGCAAGCTCCAAGATTTCTTTTATGCAAATACTGTTGGTGGTAGTCTTCAGCTTTCCAAAAAGTACTGGCAGCAACTAGTTTAGTTACTATTGGGTCTGAGTACTTCTTAGAAGCAGCTAGTTGGGCTATTTTAGCTTCGGCTTGTTTTTTTTGGTCTTTGGTATGATAAAAAATAACACTACGATAGCTATCACCGATATCTGGCCCCTGCCTATCAAGCTGGGTAGGGTCGTGCTGGTCAAAAAATATATCTAGCATCTCTTGATAGCTTGTTTTGGTTTTATCAAACTCTACCTGAACAGTTTCGGCGTGCCCAGTGGTGTGGCTACAGACCTGCTCGTAAGTGGGGCTATCGACATTACCGCCTTCATAGCCAACGGTAGTCTTAACAACATCGGCCTTAGTTCTAAAAGCTTCTTCCACGCCCCAGAAGCAGCCGCCCCCAAAATCTGCAATTTCAATGTTTTTGTTCTCCATAAAGTCATGAGCCTTTCTTACAAAAATTAGTCGATATACATTTCATCTACATAGCACCAGCGCCAACTGGAACCAGGAAATTCTTCAATAATAGGATGGGCTGTGGAATTGAAGTGCTTCTGAGCATGTTTGCCAGCCGACGAATCACAGCAGCCAATGTGGCCGCAGCTCAGGCACATTCGCAGCGCCACCCAGCTCATTTTTTGCTCTAAGCATTCTTGACAGCCCTCTGGAGTCTTGGCTTTTATGTCTGGGTGTATTTTTTTTAGATGCAAGCAAGTTTTGGGAGTGTTGTTTTGATTCATAATATCTTATGCTTATTATACACTCTTCTGCTACAATAATACTACATTACAAAAAGGAGAAGTAAATGTCTACAAAAGCAATAATACTAAACTGTACTCTCAAAAAATCTCCCCGCGAATCAAACACTGAAGCGCTTATAAAAAAGGCTGCAGCCCACTTTCAAGAGCTTGGTGTCGAGTGCAATGTGGTTAGAGTTATTGACCACAATATTGCTACAGGAATTAGCTCAGATGAAGGCAATGGTGATGAGTGGCCAAGCATAAATACACAGATCAAAGCGGCTAATATTGTTGTGATAGCTACCCCAATTTGGTTTGGCGTACGAGGCTCAATCTGTCAAAAAGTCATGGAGCGGCTAAGTGGCGGGTATGACGAAGCTGACGCAGCGACTGGCCAATACCCTCTTTATAACAAAGTAGGCGCTTGCATTGTGACTGGTAACGAAGATGGTGCCCATGACGTATGTTCTAATACTCTGTTCAATCTTACTCATCTTGGGGCTACCATAGCCCCAAACTCAGACAGCTACTGGCTAGGTGAAGCGGGGCCAGGCCCCAGCTATTTAGAAATAGGCCAAAAAAATCTCTACACCAACCGAACAATCTCATATTTATCCCACAACACGACCTATATGGCCCAGCTTTTAGCAAACAACCCGATTCCTACAAACCTAAAAGAGCTTGATGAAAAAGCTAAAAAAATAAGCGATGTTCCAGGCCAAAAACACGTTCGAATTTAGAACCCAAACTAGCCACCTCTAATACTTGTAAAAATATCACTATTTATTTTGCCTCTACTATCATACATACCTTTCCAAAGTGAACTCACAGCTTTGGCTTGTTCACTGAGCGAGCTTGGGTCAAAACCAGAATCAATCCATTCTTGCAAAGCCCCTACCCCATCGCCATAACCGACAGCCAGCATGGCAATGCCAAAATCAGAATTAATATCCACTCCCCTAGCTGCTATAAATTTCTGATTGATGTAGTCAATCAGCCAGCAGCCATAATCTAAATTCTCTAGAGGGTTGTGCATATTGTAGTAACTTCTTTTTCTAAGTCTAGCAATCTCGCGGGCGGTACTTGGCATTATTTGCATTAAGCCAGTTGCCCCTGATTCATTGTCAATGTTTTGCCCACCGGATTCTTCGGCCACAATAGTAGCAGCTAAGTGCGGATCAAGGCCATAATTTGTAGAACTACTTATGATGTTTTGCCAATTTTGTTTGACAGCTACTGGCCACCAGCTAGCAGGCTGATCACTAACTGCCGTAGTCTCTGCAGCTGGGAGCTGGTCAATTTCGCCACTCACTGGCTTTGATTTTTTATGAACATCTTGGGAGGCTGGCGAGTCTTGATGCTGTGGCTTGGGCTGTGACTCTGGCTGATTAGATTGAGCTCTATCAACTGCCATACCACCAAGCAGTAGCAAGCCTGAGACAGCCGCAAGCTTAGCTTTTTTGCCTGAAGACAAAGTTCTATTAGGTATCAGGAGCGGTGATTGTGGTGAGCTTTCGATTCTGTTTCCTATAGCTTAGTGGTTACTAATTTAATTTTTGCAGCTTCTTTTCGACCATAAAAATATAATAACAACTCGCCCGGAAGGCCTTTAATAATAGTATTCTTGTCACTATGGTGGTTGGTAAGTGTAATTAGCTGATTAGTCTGAGTATTTTCTAGAATTACGCTGCCAAGATCAGATAAGGTACTCTTTTGAAGCCTTGCTAGAAGCTTAAGAGTACTCCAAAAATATTTCTGCACTTCTAAATCTGGTTCAGACCGTTTCATGTTGAGTTCACCTCTTAGAATATCTTCATTGTGGATCCAAAACTCGGCGACATTTGCGCTGGCGGGTATATACCAAGGCATTTTTTCTAATTCTGAAATAATGTATTTATGTCCTTTTTTCTTGACCTTTTCAAGCCGGCTTTGATGCAGCGAATAAAACCTTTCTGAAATAAGGCCAAGGCCACCTACCGCGCTATGCTCTCTAGCCACTAGATGAGCCGACAAATCTTCTACGCTCCAGTCTAGACAGAGGGTTCTGGCTTGCCACTGCTGAGGCTTGAGCTTTTTAAGTAAGTCTACAGTATAGCTTCTTTCTGAATTTACAAAATCTTTTTTAGTCATATCTACATTGTAACGAAAAATGATACAATAAGCATTATGTATAGCAACCAAATAAAAGCAAAAGTAGCTACTCTCAGTGCCATCGCACGAGATGTCACCCAAAACAAAGGTACAGAAGCAGCCTTTAGCGGTAAATACGTCGACGAGCACAGCGACGGTAGCTACCACTGTGTAGTCTGCGGCCAAAAACTTTTTGAGAGCGGTACAAAATTTGATAGCGGTACTGGCTGGCCAAGCTTTGATAGAGCTGTCGATGGCTCTATTGTTATGCATGAGGATAATTCTGGCGGCATGCAGCGTACTGAGATAATCTGCAGTAAGTGTGGCTCTCACTTAGGGCATATTTTTGATGACGGCCCAAGCGAAACTACTGGCCAAAGATTCTGTATCAACTCATGCGCCTTAGATCTTCACAAAAAATAACCTAAAATAACTAAACTACTGATATTAATTTGACTAGCTAAAGTAAGATACTTTTTATCTGACTACTAAAAGGTTTGGTTTGAGCATAACGGAGAGTGTGCAGGCCTGCCTGCCTGGCAGCAACAAGGTTTTCTGCGGCATCGTCAACTAGTAAAACTTGGCTAGGCTTGAGCTCGAAACTAGCCAGCACCATTTCATATAGCCCAGCGTCTGTCTTGGCTAGCCCTAATTCTTGGGTAGTTTTAACAAATTGAAAGTAAGACTTCACTTTACGGTCTTGTAGCCAGCCTGAAAGATCAGTGTTGATTGCTGAAACAATACCAAAATGATATTTTTTGTTGTTATGATGAATGAATTCAAATATCTCGCTATTAAGCTGGTCTTTGGCAGGAAAATATAAAACTCCGTAGAAGTCCCAGATGATAAACTTTATCATAGCGCCTCTAGTTGGTTTACCCAGTCTTGAATAATTGCAAAGCTCCCCTGCCAAAATTCTGGGCTGGTCATATCTATTCCAGCTTCTAGTAGTACCTCAGCTGGGTCTTGTGAGCCGCCAGCCGTTAGTATTTTCTCTATAACTTCTATAAAGCTGTCGCCCTGCTGCTGGTAGCGCTTGTAAAGCGACATACTTAGTAGCTCTCCAAAATTATAAGCGTAGCAGTAGAAAGGAGTGTGGTGAATATGCGGAATATAAGCCCATTCATGTCGAAACATATCATCAACCTCGACGCTTTCACCAAACTGGTCTTGCAAAGTCTTGCTCCAAAGCTCTGAAAGCTCTGGCTCTGTTATGCCATCTTGAATTTTTTTGTGGGCTTCAATTTCAAATTTTACAAAAAAATTCTGGCGGATAATTGATGCGTAACTGCCAGCTATTTTATCTGCTAGCATAATCTTTTTCTGAGATACATCTGAAGTCTTAGCCAAAAGCTTTTCAAACAATACCATCTCTGCAAAAGTAGAGGCTGTTTCTGCAAGTGGCAAGCTAGGGTGCTGGCTAGAGATGTTGTGACTCTGGGCATAGATACTATGTACCCCATGACCCAGTTCGTGGGCTAGTGTGCTGACATCACTGCCCTTACCAGAATAGTTGAGCATTATGTAGGGTTTGGTGCTGGGGGCAATTGTAGCGCAAAACGCGCCAGATATTTTGTGAACAGAAGGTGTGGCATCAATATGATTTGACTCCACAATCTCTCTGGCTTTACTGGCAAAGTCAGGGCTAAAATCATCAAAAGCCTCTAGTACTAGCCGTAAGGCTGCCGGGTAGTCTAAGCTAGTCTTGATCTCGCCGATTGGGGCATAAATATCAAATCGCCTAAGCTTGGTGATGCCAAGCATTCTAGCCTTAAGGCTAAAGAACTTCTGAAAAATTTCAATATTACTTTCGCAGACTTGCATTAGTGTCTCAATTACCTGATCTGAGACTTGATTGGCAGCATTTCGCATACTTATTGCACTAGTGTAGCCTCTGAGTTTAGCTTCGTAGTTCCAGTCTTTGACGATAGCCTGATAAATAATAAAAAACTTATCAATGTTATTAGAATATTGCTCAAATCTCGCCCGGTAAGCCTCTTCTCTGGTATAAGGATCTGCTGAATAAGTAAGGCCGTTTATTTCTGCAAGAGTTTCGATAATTTCGACATTTTTGTCTTTCGGTTTGAAGCTAAACTTGAATTCAGTCTCAATAACATCTCGCAAATCATTTATCACGGAGAGGCCGTTGCTATCTTTGGCTAGCACGATACTTTCCTCTTTTTCATCAAGACTATGACTGGCCTGAGATCGAGAATACTTGAGTACATAGCTTAGATCTGGAATTGCCAAAAAAAGCCTTTCAGCGTTTTTATCGTCGAGTACGGCCTTATTTACTACTTTTCGGCCCTTTAGCCACTGACTGATTTTTTGGGTTTTTTCACTAGAATAAAGCTGCAGATCTTTGAACTGATTCTTGAGCTTAAGTGCGGTTTTATCTTTTTGGTTGACGCTCTCCATAAGGCTAGCTCGGCCGGCCAGTCTTTGCAGGCCTTCAACTGCAACTTCATACAGATCTGAGAATTTTACAAACTCTTGCTCAGTCATATTAGGGTCGATCTGACTATCAAAGATATCTGAAAGCTCATCTATTTGGGAACGAGTCTTACTAAAAAGTTCTGAATATTTTTCTAGACTTATTATATCGTCTAAATTCCAGTTGAGCTGTGTTGTTTTCATTTACCTATTGTATCTTAAATACCGGCTGTATTGTTTGGTTTTATTGCAGTATTTGTGTTCTAGCTAGAAGGCAAGCACGCACATTAGAGTGATTACGGCTGAGCAGAGATGCCAAAGACCATGATAGACATCATATTTGTGCTCTTTGCCGTTCAAAAAAAAGTAAAACGCTATTATTACAAAAACAATCGCTACCGAAAAATATGGCTGCTTAAAATCAGCTAAATAAATTATATAAAGATTCGAAATAATAACTCCATAAGCCAAAACTTTATCGGTTTTTTTCAGCCCCCTTTCGTTTGTTAAATGGTAATACAGTGAAACACATGAGGCTGAAGCTATTAGTGCCGCATACAGCCAAAGCCCCTTGCTGAGCGCCAGAATAGATGGCAGCAAGAAAGGCACGTTGCTCCAGACTGGAATAATTTCTTTGTTTGATAGTATTTTCGCTAATCTCATCTGTTTAATACCGTTTTAGTTTAATAGAATTTATTTACTAGCTATCAGCAAATTGTACCACGCAATAGTGATGAAATTTATAATTATTTTTAGGATTGATATAATTTTAAAGTAAAAGTATAGGGCTAAATAAAAAAACGGCACCCTTAGGTGCCGCTACATTCTTCTACATGAATTTCGTGATATCTATAATATCTATTCCTTGAATGACCAATAGTCTATTCAGAGTAGCTTTATAGAACTGATCAAAAAAGCAGAGCATTGTAACACTAATATTTTGTTCTACTAGTTTGTACGCGATTGGTAAATGATTTTTGAGGTCATTGCCAACTAATATGACTCTTATCACAGGATGCTCTTCTATGAAGTAGTCAATGTATGCACAAATATCATCATCTATATCGCTGTCGCCTATTTTCGGCTTGAGTATCACCGACCAGTCTGGCCGGTCTCTAAGAGAGATCAAAAAGCTATAGTCAGAGTCTTCACGCTGGTTACTAAAAGCTGCAAGCTCAAGCTTAACCGTTTTTTCGGCGTGGACACGTTTTAGATACCTATTGCAGGCATCTGCCAGCTTATAGTACTCAAAGCCTTTAATTGGCAGCTTTTCACGCTCTAAATGCACACGCAGGGCTGAGTTGATGTTAGGTACGTCAAGAACAGCTAAGCAAAGTTCACTATCTTTTGACACGAGCTTTTTGCGGGCTCGAGCATTAGCGCTTTTTCTGTTCTTTGATTTTCTTATCTGGGACCGACTTGGTCCGTGATTTTTTGGCACATAAGCCTCCTTGGTTGGTCTGCTTATCGCTTATATTATATTCTATATGCAGAATTTGTCAAGTATTAATACACCAAAGGCTACCTTTCAAGATAATTGAATGGTAGCCTTTGGTGCGCCCGGCGGGATTCGAACCTGCGACCTTCAGAACCGCAATCTGACACTCTATCCAGCTGAGCTACGGGCGCCTAGAACAGAAGTAATTATAGCCTATCAAGACTCTAATTGCCAGCCTAAAACCTTAATGCCCTAAAAATCTTATCTGCTAGGTCGTCTCTGTTATCAACTTTAGGAAGCATTTGATTTAAGGTTTTTTCTACTGTGTCAAATTTATCTTGAGCTGGGGGCAAGCTTACCAAAGTACCTAGTCTTTTGTTAGGTACCAGCTCGAGTACAGTCTGGCCATAGTCATTGGCCTGATAGTATGAGCCAAAGTCGTCGTAAAGATACTTTTTTTCTCCAACCGATACGCCATAATTGGTGATCTGATAATTCAATACTCTAGGGGTTCTGTTGGCGTAGATGACTAGCACTACGGCCATTATTGCAAACAGCCCTACGGTCAAATACTGGCTAGTAAAAAGAGCCGTGGCGATCAAGATCAAAAAGAAAGCTCCAAAACCAATATACCAGCCAGCTGGCTTGTGAGTCTGGACAAATTCTGGTGCTTGCCAGCTTAATAGGGTTTGCTCTGGGGCTTTTTTAGTATTGTGGCGGTTAGGCTTGGCGGCTACTGCATTGGGGTCTGGCTTGGCAGAAAAAGGGCTAAAAACAGTGGCAGCTAGTGACCTTTTTTTGGGTGGCTCGAGTAAGCCACTTTCCGGCTTCTCATCTGCTCTTTTACCAACTAGCTCAATTGATTCTGCTGAGGGGTTTGACTCATAATCAGATTCGGGGTCTTTATCTTGAAGCTCTGTTGCAACAGGTGGCAAAACTTCTTCAGCTACAGGATACTTTTCAGGGCTGACGGCTGTGCTTTTTTCAAAAGGATTTGGGGCAGGTCTAAAGGCCTGCACCGGCTCGACTTTTGATTCTGAAGACTGGGGGTTATTTGAATCTTGCATGATTGATTTCTATTATGCTTTATTTTGTGCATAAAGTCTACAAGCTAAATATATGAAAAGCCCAATGCCTGAACTTATTGTGGAAAAATATATTAGAACATAGTAAAAACCCGAGCTATGGCTCAGGCTTTTACTATGGCGGAGAGGGTGGGATTCGAACCCACGAGACCCTTGCGAGCCTGACAGTTTTCAAGACTGTTCCCTTCAACCACTCGGGCACCTCTCCGTATTATTTTACAAAGCTGACAGTTCTAGAATGGCGGAGAGGGAGAGATTCGAACTCTCGCGGGGAATTACTTCCCCCTACCGGATTAGCAATCCAGCCCCTTCAGCCACTTGGGTACCCCTCCGTATCGAGAACTGCACCTGTAATTATATCGCATTGAGAGTTATATGCCAAATGCAAGAGTAGCACCGAAAACAATACATACATTATAACACATTTTTGCATTCTCGTGAAATTTATTATGTAAAATTCTTAAGCTAATAAACTACATAAATTTTTACTGCTTAATTAAAAGATCTAAATGAATAAAACGATCCTACAAAGCCAAAGTGTCTGATAATTTACTATTGATATTTTGTAAACTGAAGCTGACGCAATCTTTCTTGGTAGTCTTGCTGTTTGGATTTGTCACCAAGCAGTCGGTAAAGTTCTATAGCCTGGCTATTGAGTTGCTTGCTGCTGCCGTCGAGTGTTAGTCCATCTTGTAGCCTTGAGATAGCCAAACTAAGATCTCCTCTTGCTGAAGCCAGCTTTGAGAGTAGTAGCCAGTCATAAGCTGTTTTTACTTTGGTGTCTAGTAGTCTACTCTCCCCTATCTTGTAGACTGCAGTGTCGATCAAGAAATAAGCAGATTCGCGAGCCGTCAGAACCGGCCGTAGTGTATCTAGTGCAGTAGCTTCTTGTGATACTCCCCCCAAGATAGTGCAGGCTGCAAGAGCATCTTTTGCCTCTTGACTTAGAAGCGAGAGCTTAGCGGCCTGTGCCGACCTTGTGCAGCCCTCATTGGTCTTTTCTAGATTGTATAAGGCCTTGGCCTCCCCCGCCAAGCTAGCAGCCGTAGGCTTGTTTTTGCTGGCCTGAGAATAATAGCTGAGGGCTTTGGGGTAGTTTTGAGCTAACAGTGACAAATCACCCATAAGCATATAGTTGGGCTGGCTACTAGTGCCGAGTGCTGCCACCGCTTTGTTGAGATTACCTTGGCTTTTCCAGAAATCAGTTAATGCCAAAGTAGCCTTTTGGCTACTGCTATCTACCATCTGAGCCTGCTGAAGCAAGCTTAGCTTTTGCTTATCGTCTTGCTGAGACAAAGCCTGATCAACCAGTCTAGAAGCGAGATTTGCGCGGTAGCTGCCTATCGCTGGCATACTTAGAGCCCAGAGCAATGCAGCTAGCAGAACTAGCCCAATTGCCAGAAATATTGAAGATTTCTTGCTATTGGGCTTCAAGAATCGCCTTTAGGGCAGCAATTTCAGCCTGCACTGTAAGCAACTTAGCCCTCTCCCCTGCTACCAGCTCTTTGGGAGCGTTTTTAGCAAAAGCTGGGTTACTAAGCTTAGTTTTTGTAATCTTAATTAAATTAAGCTTAGCCGCTATTTCTTTTTCAATCTTTGCAGCTTGTACTTGCTTATGCTGTTTTTGTTGAGCTGATAAAATAGCTATTATATCTAGCTCAAATTGCTTGGCGAGCTGAGCGCTAGGCTTAATTTTTATTTTCGGCCAGGTTTCGGTAATCAGAATAGAATCTTGCCAGGGTAGCTCTTGCCAGATTGCCTCTGTCACAAACGGGGCGTAGGGGTGAGCCAAACGCAGTATGGTGTCTAAAGTGTAGGCCAACATCGCTGGGTTGCTAGACTGCTTAGAGTATTCAATGTATTTATCGGCAATGTCGTCCCATAGCAAAGAGTAAATAGTCTGACCCGCTTCAGAGTAATGAAGGGTCTCAATATTTTTGGTCACAGACTCGATCGCTTGATTAATTCTGCTAATAATCCAGTGGTCAGCAGGGGAGTGAAGCTCAGCTTTATCTGGCAACGTTACTTCAGGAACTTTAGCCAAAATAAATCTTGCAACGTTCCAGAGCTTGTTGCAAAAGTTTCGATAGCCTTCAACCTTCTCGTTATAAAGAGCACCATTGTTTCCAGCACTAATGCCAATTGATAGGGCCATTCTCAACGCATCGGTGCCATATTTGGCAGTAATTTCCATTGGGTCTTGATAATTGCCCTTAGACTTAGAAAGTTTTTGCCCCTTTTCATCGGTGACTGTGCCCCATAAATATACATTCTCAAATGGGATTTTACCTGTTGTATAGAGTCCAAACATTATCATTCGGGTCACCCATTTGTGCAAAATCTCAGCAGCTGTTCCCATAAGCGTGGTGGGGTAGAAGGTACTAAAGTCACCCTCTCCAGAAGTCATCAGTGTGGCATAGGGCCACTGACTGCTTGAAAACCAAGTGTCAAAGGTATCAGTTTCAGCCCGATAATTACCTTCGCCATAGTATTTTGCTGCCTCAGATTCGTCTTTAGCAATAAGATAGCTATCTGTATTGGGATTATTGTCTATTTTGTAAAACACTGGGATTCTAATACCCCACCACCCAGGCCTCGAAATACACCAGTCGTGTTCTTGACTGAGCCAATTTAAGGCAACCCGTTTGTAGCGCTTGGGAAAGATATTTATTTTGTCTGTCTCCAGGGCGTCAATAACTGGCTTATTGAGTTCTTTTACCCGCAAAAACCACTGCTCAGAAATAATCAGCTCAATTGCAGTACCGCAGCGGTCGTGAAAGGCCACAGAGTGAGTAAGTGGCTCAGTCTTAACAAGTTTACCGGCTGCTTCTAGAGCAGCTACAACGGCTTGGCGGGCCTCTAATACTTCCATTCCTGCGTATTGGTCTGGCACATTGATCATCTTACCTTCTTCATCAATCACACTTATTTCAGGTAAGGAGTGGCGTTGGCCTATTTCGTAGTCGTTTTTATCGTGGGCTGGCGTCACTTTAAGTGCCCCAGTGCCAGATTTAGGATCAACATGGTTATCAGCAATTATTGGGATAGGTCTATCGAGTAATGGAATTGTGGCGGTTTTACCCACTAGCTGGAGGTAGCTGGAGTCTTCTGGGTTGACTGCTACTGCCGCATCAGCAAATATTGTTTCGGGTCGGGTAGTAGCAATCTGGATTGTACCGTAGTCTAGTGTGTACATCGCATCATCTCGGTCGACATGCTGAGTTTCAATCTCTGGAAAAGCCGCTTGACAGCGAGGGCACCAGTTAACTATTCGGTTGCCTCTATAAATGTGGCCGTCTTTATGCAGGCGAATAAAGACATCATAGACAACATTAATTATGTCTTCATCTAGGGTGAATTTGAGCTTTGACCAGTCTGCCGAAAAGCCCATTGACTTGAAGCCAGCAAGGGCGCCTTCTTGATGGGTTTTCGTAAAAGCCATGACTTCTTCGTAAAACTTTTCTGGTCCCAGATCAAATCTAGAAAGTCCAGTTTTAGCTAGCTCTTTTTCATAGACATATTGGGTCTCGATTCCGGCGTGGTCAGTGCCGGGCAGCCAGAGGGTAGGGCGACCTTGCATACGCGCAAAACGCGTCGCAATATCTTCTATGACATACATCAGGTGTCCAGCATGAAGTACGCCATTGGCGTTTGGTGGGGGCATTATTATACTAAAAGGCTCAGCTTTTTTAGGGTTGTTGGCTAGTGAAGCTGCTGCTTGGGCTTTTACTGAGGCGTAAGGCTGATAGGCATTATTTTTGTCCCAGAGCTCAGATATTTTGTTCTCGTGGTCAGCTGGCGTATATGCCTTTGGCATTTCTGGGTTGTTCATAGAGTCTATTGTAGCATTTTTTTAAAACCTTAGCCTGACTAGCAATGCTAGTTTAAAGTCAGCTTTTAAATTGATTTAGGCTAGTGCAATCTTACTCAAAACCAAGCAAAACCAAGCAAAACCAATAAAATATTAGAAAATATTTGACAGCGATGCTTATGCTTAGGTACAATACGTGTAATTATCATTTAAATAAACATTAAAGAGGAGTAGCAGGGTGTTAAAAGATATTTACAGTCCACTAGAAATAGACGAGCAATGGGACCAGCGAGCCCCTATGACAGAAGGCGATAGCATGGGCGCTATGGGCTTAATGGGTCAGCTGCATAGCTCAGCAGAAGATGCTGGTGGGGCAACTGCGGTCATAGAGGCGCCAACAGAGAGCCCCCAAGCTGAGACAATAGCTTCTGAATCAGATGAAATGCCAGACCCTATGTCTACTCCAGAAGCAGACCCAAATAGTGGCTCAGACAATGACCTGAAAGAAGCTGACACCAGCTCAGATGATCAGGCCGCCTCAATTCTAGCTGGCGGCACAAACTCAAGCTCAGAAACAGATGCAGACAAAGATGCTACTCCAGACCCACTAGACAATAAGAACTCTAAGATTGGTATTGGTACCGTTGAAGAGTACAGCCCACAGCCTCTTGCCCAAATCACACAGCCGGTTGTTGATGTTACCCCAGAGCCCGGCAAAGAAAGAGTGCAGCCCACTAGTGCTCTAGAAACCAGTGAGCTTAGTAACGCCGGTAACTCAGCTATCGACAGTACCGAAATCAAAAATGACCATGCCGATGGTGATGATGAAGCTAGCTTAGCAAAAATACCAAATACAGGTTTAGAGCTCGACCAAGCACCTGTCATCACACTAGACTCAGACTCAAGTAAAGACAGCCAAGAATCTCAAGCCCCTGCAGCAGACACTTCTGATACCAGCAACAGCGTAATGGACAGCCTCAACAGTGATGTAGAAAACATTGTGCTAAAGCTGAAAGCAGAAGACCTTCGTTTAGAAACTGCAATAGCCGATAAAAAAAGTAACATTTCTAAAGGCGAAGCAGAACTTGAAGATCTTAATAAACAGAAGGCGGCGGTTTCAGAAAGACTAGTTGTTCTCAGCCAAATCTCCTCTGAAAAAATCTAGAGATTAGTCTTTGCCTTAATTATCAGCTTGGCAATAGCAACTTCTAAATAGTCTCTAGACTCGAGTCAGCTAGCAGCTGACTCGGTTTGGTATAGAAGCCTCGGCGAGCCATCTGTAGTGCTAGTGCCCCAATCATTGCAGCGTTGTCGGTACATAAGATTGGCGGCACAAATATAGCAGTAGGTATTATCTCAAGTAGCTGTGAGCGTAGCTCGCTATTGCAGGCCACCCCGCCACCTATCACTAAGCTCTTGGGTTGGTACCTGAGCCAGGCTTTTTGAGTATTTTTGACGAGAGCTGTTACGGCTGCAGCTTGAAAACTTGCCGAAATATCAGCCACGGTCTGCTTGTCTAGCTGATACGATTTAGTAATTACAGCATTGTTATTATTAGCATTCGCTGACTTAGCAGTATTTACTTTTTGTGCAGTTCTTGAAGAGGCGACCGCATCAGTGCCAGTTAGCTCTTGGAGCTGACGCAATACTGCTGTTTTTAAGCCAGAGAAACTGAAGTCTAGACTTTCTGAGCCAAGCTTTGCGACTGGAAACTTGTATTTTTTATCATCGCCTATCAAGGCTGCCTGCCCAATAGCCGGCCCACCCGGATAGCCAAGACCTAGCAGCTTAGCGACTTTGTCAAAAGCCTCTCCAGCAGCATCGTCTAGGGTTTCGCCCAAAACTTCTCTAGATAAATCTTCATGATACATTGAAAGGGCTGTGTGACCTCCAGAAACGGTTAAGGCCAAAAACGGAAATTCTGGCTTATTTTCTGTCAAAAAACTAGCAAAACCGTGGGCAAATATGTGATTTACACCAATAAGTGGCTTGTTTTTGGCAACAGCGAGAGTCCTGGCAGTCAAAACCCCTACCATCAGCGAGCCTATTAGCCCAGGGCCCTTTGTAACAGCAATAGCGTCTATTTGAGCCCAGCTTGATTTAGCCTCTTCTAGAGCCCGCTCAACGACGCTGAGTATTACTTCTATGTGGCTTCGGGCGGCGACTTCTGGCACCACACCGCCATAGACAGCGTGAATCTCTATTTGACTTGAGATAACATTACTCAAAATATCACCACCATAGCGGCCGCTTGACTGTACTACTGAAGCCGCTGTTTCATCACAACTTGATTCGATTGCTAAAATTCTCATTGGCAAATATTGTACCACAAAAACCACCCCAAACCTGGTACAATGTATACTATGCAATTGCCAAACAACTGGAACAAGACCATTCAAGAGCGGGGCGGACACGTGCTTCAATCTAGCCAATGGGCTAGCTTTCAGGCCTCAGTGGGGCGCCAACCTTACTATGGTATTTCTGAAGACTGGTTTTGGCTAGCCTACAGCAGACAGGTAACTGGGCTACATTATCTGCTGGCAGTTCACAACCCAAGTATTATCACTGACCCCACCTCGGCTATAAATTCATTAAAAATTAAAGCCAGCGATTTAGGCTGTGATTTTGTCAGAATAGAGCCAGTTGGAAACATCACGCATCAACAAATGCTAGATATGGGAGCCAAAAAAATAGCTGACGTGCAGCCCTCTAGCACCCTACTACTTGATCTCACCAACTCAGAAGAAGAACTTAGAGCAGGGCTAGAATCGGGTCATCGTAACCGCATCAACACTGCCGCAAAAAGAGGAGTGGTATTGACCCAAACCACCAGCCTCAAGACGGTAGAACCTTTTTTAAATCTCTTAAAAGACACCGCGGCTCATGCCAAGATCACCAATCACCCAGACTGGTATTATCAAAAAATGGCCAAAAGCCTAATTGAACAGAGTATTGCCAAATTCTATATCGCTTCGGCCGAAGACAGGCCGGCTAGTATTTCTCTGGTTATTGACTGGGGTGAAACTCGCTACTACGCACATACTGGTAACGATCAAATTCTCAACAGGCAATACAAGGCCGCGGTCAGTAACGTCTGGCAAATGATACTAGACGCCAAAGCAGATGGGCTAAAATATTTTGACTTTTGGGGAATTGCTCCGCCCAATCAGCCAGATCACTCGTGGGCTGGGCTGACAGCTTTCAAAAAAGGCTTTGGGGGAGAGGTTGTAACCAACATTGGCAGCTATGATATTGCTCTCAATAAAGCTAAATACCAGCTCTACACAACCTACAAAAAAATGCGCGGTCGACCATGATTGAGGCTCCTCACCAGCGCAAATATTTTACCTCATCTGTTTTTAAAAGCTCAGCGAGACCAAACTCGTGATTCGCCCAGCTAGCCCCCAAGAAATACTAGACTGGGACAGTTTAGTATTAAAAAACTCGGACGGTGGGCACATCTATAATTCACTGGCCTGGGGAGAGTTTAAAAAAACTGCCGGCTGGCTGCCAAACTACTTTGTCTATCAGTCAGCCGGATATGTATTGTATTTTTGCTTAAGCTCAAAACAAGCAAGTTTTCTAGGGAATATCTACTACTGCTCAAAAGGCCCAGGGTTTTTCAAAGATTTTTTAGCTTCAGCTGATTCTAGTGCACACTTTATGGAGTTTTGTAATGAGCTTGGGCCCTTTATGGCCCGCTTTGACAGCAGGGCTATCTTGGTAAAAATAGAGCCAGAACTCTTAGACGGTCAGCTTGATATGAAAAAAGTCGGCCTTACTAAGGCTAAGGCCGATCTGCAGTTCAAGGCGACTATTTTTGTTGACCTAGAGCCTAGCCAAGAAGACATAATTGCAAGCTTCAAACAAAAAACTCGCTATAATATTCGGCTGGCTGAGCGAAAAGGAGTGGTTGTGGAGCACCGAGAGATGACAGCTCAAAATGTAGATTTGATGTATGACCTAATGCTCGCTACCAAAGATCGGGCGGGGTTCTTTTTGAGACAAAAAGACTACTTCGGCGGGTATTGGCAAGCTCTGGCAAAAGCCGGGCTGGGCCAGTTACTAATAGCCAGCCATGAGGGCGAAGTTTTGGCTGGAATCTATGCCACGCACTTTGGCTCTAAGGGCTACTACAAAGATGGCGGGTCTTTTGGCACAAAGCGTAATCTAATGGCACCATACTTCTTGCAGTGGCAAGCAATGCTTTGGGCTAAACAACAGGGCGTAACCCGCTATGATTTAGTGGCGGTTCCGCCAAAGTCTCAACTCGACGACCCTAGCCACCCTCAGGCTGGACTGTATCAGTTCAAGCGGGGCTTTAATGAAGAAGTCACTGAGTTTACGGGCTGCTGGGATCTGGCGATCTCAAAAACTAAGTATCAAACCTGGCTAAAAACTGAGAGGCAATTTTTAAAGCTCTATAGCAAGATGAAAAGCAATTTATTTTGGTAAAATAAGCATATGAAGTTTCACAAAGACATTTTTAAGGCCTACGACATCCGCGGCTTAACACCACAAGAGCTAAACCCCCAGGTGGCGTACGCTATTGGCCGGGCTTTTGCAGACTTTGTACCAAGCGGAAAGATAGCAGTTGGCAGAGACATGCGAACTGATTCTGGCGAGCTAGCAGATGCTATTGTAGCTGGACTAATAAAACAGGGTAGAGCGGTATTAGACTTGGGCCAAATAACATCTGACATGATTTATTTTGCTGTTGGCAAATACAAGCTGGCGGGAGGGGCAATGATAACCGCCAGCCATAACCCTGGGCAATACGACGGCATTAAGCTAACTGGGCAGGGAGTTGTTCCGATCGGTATTGACAGCGGTCTACTTGAGATTGAAAAAAATATTACTACAGATCATTTTCAGAAGATTAACAAGCAAGGTGCTATAAGCTCTCAGATTATCACCCAAGACTGGGTTAGGCACGCTCTGGCGGTGGTGGGCAAGATAGAAAAGCCCCTTCATATTGGCATCGATACCGGCAACGGTATGGCGGCTATTGTACTGCCCTACCTGCAAAATCTTACACCGCTAAAAATAGAAAGCCTTTTTGTTGAGCTTGATGGAACTTTTCCAAATCATGTCGCCAACCCTTTGGTAGAAGCCAACACCAAAGACCTGCGCAAGCTAGTGCTAGAAAAAAAACTCGCCTGTGGAATTGCTTTTGATGGTGATGGCGATAGGGCTTTTGTGGTAGATGATACTGGCCAGCTTCTCACTGGCAGCGTACTAGGCTCAATACTAGCTAGAGAAATATTAGAAAAATTCCCCGGCGAAACAATTCTGTACAATGCAATATGCTCAGACATTGTACCAGCGACAATTGAGAGTTTTGGTGGCAAATCAGTACGCACAAGAGTTGGCCACAGCTTCATAAAAGCCGAAATGAAGAAACGCAAGGCTATTTTTGCTTGTGAACACTCTGGGCATTTTTATTTTCGAGACAACTTCAATGCTGATTCGGGCCTAATTGCTGCTTTGATGTTACTAAAAATTCTGTCGCAGACAGACAAGCCCTTATCTGAAATTGCTGCTCCTTTTAAAACAATGTTTGCCAATTCCCCAGAGCTGAATTTTTCAACGCCAGAGCCAGCTGAAACCTTGAAAGTCTTAGAGCGCAGGTACCAAGATGGTGAGATTGACAAGCTAGACGGCTTGACTGTTCGATACCGTGACTGGTGGTTTAACGCTCGGCCCAGTAACACCGAGCCATTCTTGAGACTAAATATTGAGGCAAATAGCGAGACTCTCCTCAAACAAAAACAAAAAAAACTGACAAAAGACATTGGCTCCAAGCCCAGCTAGCGGTAGACTTATTCTAATTTTCAAAACTATTTTTAGGCTTTTTTTGACTGCTTAGTTTGCAATATTTAATGCTTGACAAATTTTGTCTGCTAGCGTATATTATAGCTTGTAAAAAGTATTAGCTTAGATCAAAGCTAATTACCATTAAGTTCTTTTATAAATTTGTTGCTTAAAAAGAGTAGCTTCAGCTGAGTCTCACAACTATGCTGACTTAAGCTAAAATTAAGCAACTAGGGAGGTGCGGCCGCTGGGTTTTTACTAGTTTAGCTAGTAATGCTAATAGCCCGCACCTCCTCAACCCGCAGAAGTTTTGGCTTTCGCCATACTGACTGCTGAGCTGTGAGTCTCTCAACACCAAAAAAATGGGGCGAGAGACTCATGCAATGGGGCGCCAATACGCTGGGGTATTGGTAGTGCCCAGACTGCATTTTGTTCTTTACAGAGCATAATCAGTCTGGGCACAAGCTCCCGTTTCGATTTCGCTTGGCCACTTTCTTTATTAGAGAGTGGCTTTTTTGATTGCTATTTGTCTGACATAATAAAGCAATGATCAGTGCCAAACAAACAGACCAACGCCTACGTGAGGCAATCTTAGATATACTGAGTTATTGCGCCGTTTTTCAAACTCCCCTTAGCGATCGACAGATACTCTGGTACATAGCGGTCAAGGCCAGCCAAGCTGGGGTGAGCGTGCATTTGGCAAAACTCCTCAGGGCTGGCAAAATACAACAGTTCAAAAACAAAAAATACGGCCTTAAAAATGTCTCTTACAGCTCACACCAGGCCAGAACAAAACTGGCCTCTCAAAGAATACAAAAAGCTAAAAAATGGTCAAGGCTTTTTAGACTTCTGCCATTTGTCAAAGTCGTTTTAGTAAGCTATGACGACCTTTATTACAGCAAAAAGCCCAGTTCTAACTCTCGCTATGTATTTATTACTTTACCCAGCAGAATATACATAACCAAAGCCAGTCTTTATTACATTTTAGAAATAATGGGCAAGCGTCGCAGCACCAAAAACCCCAAAGATTCAATTTTTTTAGACAATTTTTACACTACAGCCGGGCTAAGGTTTGAAGACAAAATGAGCTTATCTACTCAAGGCCAGGTAATGTGGTTTGTGCTTTCTGAGCCAGTTTACGGTGAAGATATTTGGCAAGATATACTCAAGAACAATCCCCTCATCTACAAAAATCTGCCTAATTTTCCCTGGAAACAACGAAATACAAAAATTCTAACTGGTTTTAGTAGAGGCCTTGATAGCCTCGATACCATGGGCTATCGCCGGCACCTTCGTCATATTTCCCAAAAAGCCAATTTGCAATCAAAAGATGCCTTACTCAGAATTAGACCAGACACCCTAATAGCAAGGCCTAGTCATAGCAAAAATCTCCAAGAGATAAAGTCTAGCTATAGCAAAATTAGGTCTGTTTTATAGCCAGGCTTGGGTAGTTGTAGCAACAATTTTTCAAGAATTTGTTTATGCTTGACTATGCATTTGCTCTCGGCTAAACTGGTTACTGGCACTCTCGCACACTGACTGCCAAACAAAACAGCGTAGCCGCTCATTACGGGCGAAGTCGAGAAAAACAACCATTTCTCTATTCCAGTCGCAATGAAAAAACTAACTCAAAGGAGATTACTAGCATGAAAATAAGCCCATTAGCCGACCGTATAGTATTACAGCAACTTGATTCAGAGGAGACCACAGCTTCTGGTATTATCTTGCCAGATAGTGCCCAAGAAAAACCTTCAGAGGGCAAAGCTGTGGCTGTTGGTAAAGACGTTAAAGAGGTCAAAACTGGCGACACCGTGCTATATAGCAAATATGGCCCAAGCGAGGTTAAGGTCGACGGT
>Ga0209284_10000467_pt1 | contig 65851 bp, 71 predicted proteins | sample FRY03_FD_187211 | JGI IMG/M metagenome (GOLD analysis project Ga0209284, IMG submission 187211) | Freshwater microbial communities from Lake Fryxell liftoff mats and glacier meltwater in Antarctica - FRY-03 (SPAdes) (version 2) | ecosystem: Environmental > Aquatic > Freshwater > Ice > Glacier...
GTCGCAGAACCGACAGCGGCGCCCGCATCAAATGGATGTTCTCAACCGACCACGCCCGCACAAAGATGCGCCGTGCCTATCCAAAGCCTACCGCCAACGAGTCATAATCTCTGTGCAGAGGTACTAGGTGCGTTGAAGCGGCGACCGCACCACCCTGGGGCGTTGGCTTCAGGACCTGACCAGCAGTGCCAGCACCGCCGCGACGCCGGTCAGCAGCGGCGGCAAAGCGAGCGGCCAGGCGCGGCGGTAGAGGGCGGCGTCGGAGGTCGAGAGCGCCAGGATGGCGGCGCCCATCGAGACGCGGATCGGCGACAGCATGGTGAGGTTGGCGGTGACGCTGTTCTGGACGGCGGCGATCCAGGCCGGGTCGAGGGCCAGGGCGTGCGCCAGCGCGGTCTCCATCGGCATCAGCATCGCGTTGGCCGCGGCGCCGCTGCCGGTCAGGAAGCCGCCGACCGCGGCGAACAGCGGCACGCCCAGCGCCGCGCCGCGTCCCGCCACCGCGCGCAGCGCCTCGGCGATCGAGGTCGCCATGCCGGAGCCGACATAGAATTCCGCCATCACCACGAAGGCCAGGGTGACGGCACAGGCGCGCCACGCGCCGCGGGCCGCTTCCTGCGCGACTTTGCCGAGCGGTGCGCGGGCGATCAACACGACCGCGAGGCCGATCGACAGCAGCCAGAAGCCCGGCGCGTAGAACGGCGCGAAGGCCGGCTGGTTGTCAAACGGGCGCAGCGCCCACAGGGTCTTCAGCAGGTCGCGCAGCGGCGTGACGAGGCGGGTGGCGCAGAGCGCCATGGTCAGCGCCACATAGGGCGCGGCGGTGCTCAGGGTGGTGCGCAGCCGCGCGCCGTCGGGCCGCTCGTCCCTCCAGAAGCGCACGGCCAGCAACAGGGCGGTCGGCGCCGCGGCCGCGATCTCGACGTCGCTGAAGCGGTTGGCCAGCCACACCAGGGCCAGCAGCGCCGCCGTCCACAGCAGGTCGTCGAGCTTCTGCCGCGCCGGCACCGCGACCCCGGCCTCGCGGGCGAAGCGCCAGTAGAGGAACAGGTACATGGCGTGAATCGGCACCTGCAGCACGGCCGAGCCGAGGCCCAGTTCGCTGGGCGTCAGGCCGGCCAGGGTGGCGCCCACGGTGGTGCCGATGGCCAGCGCGCCCCACGGCACCAGCGACTGGCTGTAGAGGCCGAGCAGCAGGGCCGGCATCCCGCCGATCCCCAGCCGCCGCAGCGCCGCCAGAGCGATGATGTAGCCGACGCCGAAGCCGGTCACCGATTCGGCGAACGGCGCCAGCAGGAAGCAGACGGCGAACAGGCGACGCGGCGAGGCCTCGAGCGTCCCCGCGCCCAAGGTCCCGCCACCGGCCCCGCCGCGGGCCAGCGTGGCGCGGTGGAAGAACACGCCGGTGACGATGATGGCGATGACGTGCCAGGAGAGCCACAGGCCGGCCGGCACCTCGCGGCGGAACAGCAGAGCTACCGCGGCCGGCCCGCCGCCGTCCGGTCCCGCCGCCTGCAGCACCAGCGTGGCCGAGGCGGCCAGGGTCGCCGCGAGCCCGGCCAGGCCCGCGACCAGCGCACTGGCGCGGCCCGAGGCCAGCAGGCCGAGCACGAGGAGGAGGGGCAGCAGCGAGAGCAGCGTGGTCATGGCGGCCGTTCTATAGCCTTCCGGCGTGCCGCATGCTTCGGTTCCGGCCGAAGCGGGGACCGGTTGGGAGGGCGACCAGGGGCGAAACGGCGCCTTGCGCCCGCGCCCTCTTTCCCTTACACCCGCCGCCGATGCCCCGGTAGCTCAGCTGGTAGAGCACGTCATTCGTAATGATGGGGTCGGCGGTTCGATTCCGTCTCGGGGCACCACTACTTTCATTGATCTATATTTATCAAGTACTTAGACACCCGTTTCTGTCGCGCCAGCGAGACATGGGGATAAAGTGCGACAATCGACGCCTGTTTTGTTCGCAGCGGTCATTGGCCGATCTCCTTGTCATCGCTCTTGATTGATGCGTCGCGGGTCGACTAACGACGGCGATCGTTGGCTGTTCAGCGCACCACGTCGACGAACGGCTTGCAGCCCAGCCACGCCTGCGCGATCAGGTCCGTGGCCGACGGCTTTCGCAGGCTCGGGCATTTTGCATAGTCGAAGTCGACACCGATCTGAAACTCGTAGTTCGCCCCGCGCTTTTCGACAAAAGCCCCCGAAGGCCGGGAGGCGGGCAAGGAGACCACAAATTTCCGATAGGCCCGCTCAACGACGCCGCGAGGCCCGGCGGAAGCAAACGGTTGTCGATCTGCATGAAGTCGACGTAGCGCATCGCTTCCCGTGACGCCAGCGGGACAGGCCTTGACTTGCTCTTCGGCACCAGCACCAACGCCTCAATCCGCGTCGGTTTTCTCCAGCCAGTCATGCTCCAGCAACCTCAGCCGGCTGGTGACGGAAAGCAGGAAGGCTGTCGACCAGCCGAACAGGATCAACCCGTTGCCCGCCTCGATTGCGCCAAACAGCCTCCAGTTGCCCTCGAGCACGACGTCCCCGTAGCCCAGGGTCGTGAAGGTCACGGTCGAAAAATAGAGTGCCGTTTCGAAGTCTCTCACGGCACCGATCGCCCAGAAAGCGGCCCCATACAGCCAGATCTCGACCGAATGGATGGCCACCAGCCCCAGGACCACGAACAGGATGACGACGAGCGGGACGAGGCGGCTTTCGTGGGCCCGGATGCGATGCGCCCTATCGCGCAGCACCCACAAGAGGCCGAGCAGGCCGCCGAGATGGACGGCGACGGTGAGGCTGACCATGAAGGTCGCGAGCGCGAGGTTGGCAAACATGCGTTGTCCGACATTCTCCAGATGAACTCCTGGAAGAGTTTTGATCGAAAGTTGGTGACGGTTTAGATCGGGAGGGCGGCATATCGTGAGGTAGTTGAAGCCTCTACTTCTCCATCGAAGGAGTGATATGGCGTGTCAAATTCTAACGTCGCCAAACTGGTTCAGCCATGCACTTGCAGCGATGAACTCACCGAAGTCTTGCGCCGTCCGGTGTGTCGCCCTGCTGACGTGTCGCAGCCCTCGTGAGCACTGCTACGCCGGTATCCGCAGCTTGTCACGTTGGGCGGCGAGCGGCCCCGCCCGCGTCACGTTTCAACGGCTTGAAGGTGCGACACTCGGTGGTGGAAAGCCTTGGAATGCTATAGGACGTATCGGTGCCGCACTTGGCGTTATGTGCTTGATCGCGCTCGCTGCCCGCAGTCCGTCTCGGGGCACCATTTCCTTCAAAATTCTTCGATGCTCCCCGTGTGGGGCCGTTGGGCGTGGGTCTTGCCGTCGCCCGCGGTTTGGGAGCCATGAGCGGCACGCTCGCGGCGCTTAATCGAAACAAACGAAACAATCGAAATAGTTGGAGAGGAAAGGGCTACTCTCGACTCAGGGCGCGGAGGCGCGTCCGCCGCCGGCCTGACACCGGTCAACGAACCGACGCCGTTCCTTCATGGGCCGGCAACACGCCCGGCATATGGGTTTTCGCGTGGTGTCCCGGATTCGTAGCATCCTCGACCGGCGCAGGCCGTCTCTCGCTTGCTGGACGATTGTCGCCGCCGTGCTGGCCGGGGCCGCGGTCGGCCGTGAGCCGGCCTTGGCGATCTACCTCGTCAGTTTCGTCTATTACGGCCTTTACTGGTACGCCTTCGCTTGGGGCGTCGACTCGTTCGCCGACTTCAAGCGGGACGCGCTGCTGCTGAAGGCCGTGTCGGTCGCTGCGCTCGCCTTCGTCTACCTGCAGGCGCCGCCCGACTTGCTCTCGCTCGGCGTGATCGCCCTCGGCATTCTCCTCAACGCCCGCGCCGCCCAGATGCTGGGCGGCGACCGGACCTACTACGGCCACGAGCTTTGCGGGCTGCCCGCGCGGCGGATCACGGAATTTCCCTATTCGCTGATGTCCCACCCGATGATCGTCGGAAACGTGATGGCGTTCGGCGGCACCTTGCTCAACCCGTCGTTCCGCGCCGCGTGGTGGCCGCTTGCCGCGCTTCATGTCGTGTTGAACATCGGCCTGCTCGCGATGGAGCGGGCGGGACCGCGCCGCCGGCCGGCCATCAGGCTGGCGGGCCTCCTCGTCCTCGCGGCCACGGCGGCGGCCGGAACGATCGCCGCGGCCCATGCCACCGATTCGAGCCGCCTAAGCCAGGAAACCTCGTGACCGACATTCTCGATTCCACCGACGCCGGCACGACGCGGGGCGCGGTCTCCACCCTGTTTCCCGCCACGATCGGCCGCTTCGACACCTCCGAAGACCGCGCCGTGATCGACGGCCTGTCCCGCTGGGTCGAGGACCGTTTCCGCGAAGAACTCGGCAAGCGGTCCTCGTGCCACGTCTATGTGGAGACGCTTCCCGCCGAGATCGTCGGCCGGATCGACCGGCTGCGCGACAGCCCGGTCATCCGCGACCTGATCGTGCGCCAGGTCCCGGCCGGCAGCGGCTTCGAGCCGATGAAGCACACCGACGAACTCTACATCTCGCACTACAACAAGGATCGCGGCGGCGACCAGGGCCTGTTCGACAAGCACTACGACGGCAACCTGCGCTTCCTGTCGTCCAGCATGGTCGTGCGGGCGCTGATCTACCTTCAGTCCGACGCGAGCTACAAGGTGGTGTTCGCCGACAGCCGAGTCGAGAAGGCCTTCACCACCTACGAGTTCGGCCTGCTCGACTTCCATCGCGAGTTGCACTGGGTCGAGGGCAGCTACACGCAAGGCGCGCCGCAACGCATCCTGCTCAAGTGCAACTACCTCGTGACCGCCCCGGGCGCCGACGCCCGCGGCCGGTTCGCGCTCGCGGCCAACACCGCCGTCTTCTTCGTGGTCAAGGCGGCGATGGAATACTCGAAGAGCCCGCGCACGCCGGCCCAGAAGGCCGTGGGCTACCTGTGCAACCTGTTCCGTCGGCTCAACATCGTTCACCCGCTGGTTCCGCTCGCGATGATTGCCGCGATCGCGATCGGCGTCGCCGCCGTCGGCTATTTCGTCGTCAACCTGTAACGCCCCCTGCCAAACAGAGGAAAACGCCATGACCGGACTGTTGCACGAGTTGAAGGTCCAGCGATGGGACGACCATCGCTACTACCATCACAGCAAGGTCAATCAGTCGCTACACTTGCTGAGCGCGACCAGCTTCCTGTTCGCCTACGTCGTGGCCTTCACGGATCCCGCTATGGCGGCCCTGATCGGCTGGCTGGTCGCGATGACGACCCGCCAGATCGGTCACCTGTTCTTCGAGCCGCGCGGCTACGATGCCGTCAACCAGGCGACGGACGAATACAAGGAGGAGATCAAGGTCGGCTACAACATCCAGCGCAAGCTGGTGCTGCTTGCGGTCTGGGCGGCGTCGCCGCTGCTGCTGGTGGTCGATCCGACCCTGCTCGGCGTCTTCACGCCGCACGCCGACTGGACCGGCTTCGTGACGCATGTGGGCGAGCTATGGCTGGTCGTCGGGCTGGCCGGCATCGCCTTCCGCGCCCTGCAGCTGTTCGTGACCAAGGACCTGACCACCGGCCTGGTCTGGGTGACGAAGATCGCAACCGATCCGTTCCACGACATCAAGCTCTATCACCGCGCGCCGTGGGAACTCCTGACCGGCAGGCACAGCCGCCAGACGCCAGAGACGGTGGCCGCTCCCATCCTGCCGGAAGAGCTCCTGCGCGAGGTCATTCCCGAGCTGCCCTCGACCGTTGTCGAGGACACCGTCGCCCCGGCCTCAAAGGGCGGCGTCTAGCGGACGCGGCCCGGCAAGGCGGGCCTTGCGTCCCGGCCACGGGAAGGCGAACACGTGCGACGCCATCTCGCCCAGGATGCGCCGCTTGATCGCGCGGTCGGTGGTCAACGCCCCCGGCTCCCACCAGCCGTTGCGCTGCATCGTTTCGGCCGCCGCGACGAAGCGGTCGGCCACCGCCTGGAATTGCTCCTCGGTGAAGTTGAGGCTGAAGATCAGGCGCCCCGTGCCCACCCAGCTCAGCGCAAGGCCATGGGCCTTGAGGTAGTACTGGAACATCCAGTGGTAGCGCGAGGCGGTCGGGTAGCAGACCGTCCAGATGGAGGAGAGGTGCCCGATGCGCACCGGCAGCCGCCGCTCGGCCAGCCGGCGGTTGAGCTCGGCAGCCCGCCGATCCCACGTCTCATCGAGGTCGCGATAGAGGGCCTTCATTTCGGGCGACTCGAGATGGAGCAGGAACTCGTTCATCGCCCCCATCACGTAGGGATGGGCGTTGAAGGTGCCGCGCGCGAAGCAGATGTCGGCCGGGCGATCGTCGCGGAACCGCTTCATCAGGCGGTGGTCGCCGCACACGACGCCGATCGGAAACCCGCCACCCACCGTCTTGCCGTAGGTCACGAGGTCGGCCTCGATGCCGAAATAGTCCTGGGCACCCCCGGCCGCCAGCCGGAAGCCGACGAAGACCTCGTCGAGAATGAGAACGATGCCGCGCTCGGTGCAGACCTGGCGCAGGGCCTTCAGCCAGGCGGTGTAGGTTTCCCGGCTGACGCCGCGGTCCGGCCGGCTGGCCATCAGCGTGGAATCCGCGGGCGCGCCCTGGTTGGGGTGCATGGCCTGGATCGGGTTGACCAGCACGCAGGCGATGTCGGTGCGGCGGCGCAGGACGGCGAGGGTCTTCTCCGAGAGATCCGCCAGCGTGTAGGTATCGTGCGCCGCGACCGGATTGCCGACGCCGGGCTGCACGTCGCCCCACCAGCCGTTGTAGGCGCCGCAGAAGCGCACGACGTGGGAGCGGCCGGTATGGTAGCGCGCCAGCCGCACGGCCTGCATCACCGCTTCCGTGCCCGACATGTGGAACGACACTTCCGGCTTGCCGGAGATATGGGCGAGCCGCCGGGCATTGTCGGCCACGAGTTCCGGATAGGCCCCGAGGACGGGCCCCAGTCCGGCGACGCGGCGAGAACCGCGTTCCATGCAGCCCTTGTAGAAGTCGTAGCCCAGCAGGTTGACGCCGTAGGAGCCGCTGAGGTCGTAGCGCGCCGTGCCGTCGAGGTCGGTGACCTGGACACCCTCGGACGAGGCCACGAAAGCGCCGGCCGGCAGCGCAGCCAGGACGCGGGGACTGAACTGGAAGGGGACCCGGTAGCTTTCGGTGAACTGCAGGTCGGAGATGTGGCGCGTCGCCTCCGAGGTCAACCGCAGCGTTCGCCCCTTGCCCGAGCGCAAGGTTTCCGCCAGCGCGTTGAAGCCCGTCCTGCGGCGGGCCGCGATCGCCTCGCTGGCATCGTCGGCGCGGAAGAACAGGTCGCCTTCATAGACGTAGCGCGGGACCAGCCGGGCGATGCGCCGCGATATCCGCGCATGCCCGGCGAGGGACCGGTGCTTGGCCTGCGAGAGCAGCAGGCGGTTGCGCACCCTAGGTGCCAGCAGGATCAGCGCCAGCCCACCGGCCACCAGCGCCGCGATAGTCTCGCCATCCATCAGGTTCATCATCCAGTTTCCCCGGGGTTTTCGACGTGGCCAAAAGCGTGCATTCGCAATTGCTGAAGGTCCTCCAGCAGGAGGACATCAATTTTCTGCTGACCAACCGCATCCCGCGCCGGCTCGCCACGCGCTGGATGGGCTGGTTCAGTCGCATCGAGAGCCCGGCCCTGACCCGCGCCTCGATCGCGGTATGGCGCCTGTTCGCCGATCTCGACCTCGAGGAGTCGAAGAAGAAGTCCTTCGGGAGCCTGCGCGACTGCTTCACGCGCGAACTGCGCGCCGGGGCCCGACCCCTCGACGGCGATCGCTCGATGCTGGTCAGTCCCTGCGACGGGATCGTCGGTGCGTGCGGCGCCGTTCGGGGGACCGAGCTGTTCCAGGCCAAGGGTTTCCCCTACCGGCTCGAGGATCTGTTGATCGACCCGGGCCTGGTCGAAACCTACCGCGACGGCACCTATGTCACGCTGCGCCTGACCTCGAGCATGTACCACCGCTTCCATGCGCCGCACGACGCGACGGTCGAGCGCGTGACCTACGTTTCGGGAGACACCTGGAACGTGAACCCGATCGCGCTCATGCGGGTCGCGCGCCTGTTCTGCCGCAACGAGCGCGCCGTGCTGCGGCTGCGCCTCGCCTCGGGCGGCCACCCGGTGGCGCTGGTGCCGGTCGCGGCGATCCTGGTCGCCGGCATCCGCCTGCACTTCCTCGATGTCGTGATGAACATGAACTATCGCGGTGCGGCCGATATCGCCTGTTCGACGCGCGTTCGACGCGGCGACGAGCTGGGCTGGTTCGAGCACGGGTCCACGATCATCGTCTTCGCACCGCGCGGCTTCCGCCTGTGCGACGGCATCGCCGACGGTACGAAGATCCGGATGGGCCAACGCCTGATGGTTCTGCCCTGATGCGACCGGGGAGCGAGAGGCGGACACTCCCTCTCCAGTGCAACAGTCGCGTTGCCGTCTCGTGAGGCCGGCATGTCAGTTCAGTGACCGGCCCCTCCGGTCGTAGTCCGTCAGGACCAGCCCAGCAGGTCCGGGCCCATGACGAGGCTTGAGAAGGACTCGATCGTGTAGGCGCTGTCGTCGTTGCGGATGGTGCCGGCGGCCGACGCGGTATCGATGACGGTTCCCGCACTGGCATTGGACAAGGTGACCAGGAAACTCTCGTCTCTTTCCACCAGTATCTCACCGAGGACCCAGACCGTGACGGTCTTGCAGGCCTCGCCGGCGGAGAAGCTCACGCTGCCGGACGGCATCTCGCCGTCGAAGAGGGAGAAGGCCGGAAACAAGGCGTCGGCGTCGGAGGGGGCCTGGGGAAAGAAGGCACCGATGTAGGAGGCGATCAGGGAAAGCTGGTCGGCGGAACTCAGAAGTTCATCGAACGGGATGAAATCGGAATCGACGACCTCGGTTCCGCTCACCGCCCAACTGACGCTGGTGGCGCCGCTCAGGTCGCCGGCGCGGGTGACGGTGAAGGTGAAAGGCGTGGCGCCCAGATCGTCTTCGGGCTTGTCGGCGCCGGTGGCGGCGATCGACACCGACGCATCGTCGTTGCGGATGATGCCGTTCGCCGAGGCAGCGCCGAGGCTGGTGCCGGTGCTGGGCTGGGACAGCATCACCGAAAAGGCCTCGTTCACCTCGACGGCGGTGTCGCCGGCGACACCGATGCCGACGACCTTCGAACTCTCGCCGGCGGCGAAGCTCACGGTGCCGGTCGGCAACACGCCCCCCGTGAAGTCGGCGCCGTCGACCGCCGGGCCTGTGACGGCCCACGAGGCGCTGGCGGCGCTGCTCAGCTCGCCGCTGCGGGTGACGGTGAAGGTGAACGCCGAGCTGCCCAGATCGTCTTCCCACTTGTCGGCGCTGGTGGCAGCGATCGACAGCGACGCATCGTCGTTGCGGATAATGCCGTTCGCCGAGGCGGTGCCGAGGCTGGTGCCGGCGCTGGGCTGGGACAGCATCACCGAGAAAGCCTCGTTCGCCTCGACGACGCTGTCGCCGGCGACACTGATGCCGATGACCTTCGACCTCTCGCCGGCGGCGAAGCTCACCGTGCCGGTCGGCAACACGCCCCCCGTGAAGTCGGTGCCGTCGACCGCCGGGCCGGTGACGGCCCACAAGGCGCTGGCGGCGCCGCTCAGGTCGCCGGTACGGGTGACGATGAAGGTGAAAGGTGTGGCGCCCGACTGTCCTTCCCGCTTGTCGGCGCTGGTGGCGGCGATCGACAGCGAGGCATCGTCGTTGCGGATGATGCCGTTCGCCGAGGCGGTGCGGAGGATGGCGCCGGCGCTGGGCTGGGACAGCATCACCGAGAAAGCTTCGTTCGCCTCGACGGCGGTGTCACCGGCGACACCGATCCCGATGACCTTCGAGCTCTCGCCGGCGGCGAAGCTCACAGTGCCTGTCGGCAACACGCCCCCCGTGAAGTCGGCGCCATTGACTGCCGGGCCGGTGACGGCCCACAGGGCGCTGGCGGCGCCGCTCAGGTCGCCGGTACGGGTGACGGTGAAGGTGAAAGGCGTGGCGCCCGACTGTCCTTCCGGCTTGCTGGCGCTGGTGGCGGCGATCGACAGCGAGGCATCGTCGTTGCGGATGATGCCCTTCGCCGAGGCGGTGCCGAGGATGGTGCCGGCGGCGGGATGGGACAGCGTCACCCAGAAGGCCTCGTTCGCCTCGACGGCGGTGTCGCCGGCGACACCGATGCCAATGACCTTCGAACTCTCGCCGGCGGCGAAGCTCACGGTGCCGGTCGGCAACATGCCCCCCGTGAAGTCAGCGCCATTGACCGGCGGACCTGTGACGGCCCACTGGGCGCTGGCGGCGCCGCTCAGGTCGCCACTGCGGGTGACGGTGAAGGTGAACGCCGCACTGCCCGACTGTCCTTCCCCCTTGCTGGCGCTGGTGGCGGCGATCGACAGCGACGCCGGCACGAAATCGTCGTTGCGGATGACACCCGTGGCCGAGGCCGTGGCGAGGCTGGTGCCCGGGCCGGGCGCGGACAGGGTGACGGTGAAGCTCTCGTCGCCTTCGATCTGGGTCTCGCCGGCGACGTGGAGGGTGATCGTCCTGGAAGTCTCGCCGATCCCCAGCGTGACCGTGCCGGAGGGTAGCGAGCCGCCGGCGAAATCGGCGCTGTTCACCGCCGGTCCGCTCACCGCCCAGTTGGCGGTGGCCGGCCGGTCGGTGTCGCCGGTGCGTGTGACGGTGAAGGTGAGCGCCGTGGTGCCCGACTGGCCTTCCGCCGCGTCGGCGCCGGCCGCCGCGATCGACAAAGATGCATCGTCGTCGACGATCGTGCCCGTCGCGCTGCCGTCGAGGATCGACGCGCCCTCCGACGGATCGGACAGAGTGACGGTGAAGGTCTCATTGCCCTCGACGATCGAATCGCCGGCGACGGCGACGAGGATGTTTTGCTGCGTCACCCCGGGGGCGAAGGTGAGGATGCCGCTTTGGGCGACATAGTCCTGCCCGGCGAGCGCGGTGCCGTTCGCGGTCGTGTAACCGACGGTGACGGTCGAGCTGGAAGCCTCGGTCAGGAAGACCGGAATACTGACGTAGCGGGGATCTCCGCCGTCGCCCTCTTCGATCGACGCGTCGCCGGCGGTGACGCCCACCGTCGGCACGCCGTTGCGCACCGAGAATACGAAGGTGCCAGGAGAGCCGACGTTGCTGGCGCTCTCCAGCGCGAGCAGGTCCGCCTCGTTGCCGGACTGCGGAAGCTCGAAGTATTCGACGCCGTTTCCAGCGCTGTAGCCGGCCCGGGCCGGTGTGCCGCCCAGACCGTTGCTGCCGCCGGACGCGCTGCCGGTCGTCCAGTCGATGTTCTCGTAGCGGAAGGTGATGTCGAAGTCGCCCTGCGCGTTGATCTGGCGGATGCTGAGCTGGAAGGCGTTCAGCTTGTTGGTCTGGCCGCTGTAGTAGCCGACATCGTCCCATGTGGCGGTGAAGGTCTGGGTGACGGAATCGAGGTCGTACCAGAGCAGGTTGGTGCCGGCCGACGTGCCGCCAGGCGTCGGCGCGACGGCGCCGCCGCGCGTGTCGATGTCCGCCCAGTAGGCGGCGATGATGGGATTGCTGGTCGATCCCGTGATCGCACTCGGCGTAAAACTGCTGGAGGCGGCGTTGAAGGTCACGCTGCCGTTGTTGTTGAGATAGAAGCCCGTGTAATAGCGGCCGAAGTAGTTGATGCCTTGGGTGCCGAAGATCGGAGCAAGGTCGATGAACCCCGTCGAGCCATCGTCGTTGCCAGGGAGCGAAAACTCACCGAAACCGGCGGTGCCGCCCAGATTGTCGACCAGCGACGTCATGACGGCCTCCCCAGCGGCCTGCCTAAACCCGTCTCAGCGGTCCGGACGATATTGCTGGCGTCCGATCTTCTCCACTGATCGCTTAACTTAATGAGGGGTCTTCAAGATGGCAACGAACCGATGGTCGGCAAGTATTGGGTATACTGCGCCTAAGGGACCCGAACGCCGGCAGTGCCGGCGTTCAAGCCGCTGGTGACGCCGCCCCGTGCATGCCACCGTGTCTTAAGGAGGGGTGAGCGTTGTGCGCTTTCTGAATCGCAAGATTTGGCCGGGCGGGCGGCCGGTGGCGCAAGGCCGGCTGTCGCGGCTGGTCGCGCAGACGGCGGTCGATCCGGACCTGCGGGCCCGCGACATCAGCAGCCTGCCGGACGCCACCCACCGCTACGCCCTCTTCTTTGTTGCGCGCTCGGGCAGCACCTGGCTGGCGGACCTGCTGTCGCGCCAGCTCGATCTCGGCAAGCCGCGGGAGTATCTCAACATCAACATGGTGGCGCGCTTCGCCGCCGAGATGAATGCCGGCACACTGGCCGACTATCTCGCGCTGCTGCGCCGCAAGCGCGCCACGGCCAACGGCGTATTCGGCATCAAGGTCGACGTCAGCCAACTCTCGGCGCTCATCGCCGAGTTGCCGTTCGCCGAGGCCTTTGACGGCCATATCTGGTTCTACCTGCGCCGTCGCAATCTCGTGGCCCAGGCGATCTCGCACTACAAGGCGATGACGAGCGGGCTTCCCCATCGCCGCCGCAACGACCCGCCGGCCGAACGGCAACGTCTCGAGAGCGCGCACGCCCGCATCGACTACGACGCCGCCGCCATCGCCCGCTTTCTCGGCGACATCGTCGAAGCGGAGAAGCAGGGGGAGAGGCTGCTGGCGCAACTCGCTCTCCAGCCGACGCGCCTGATCTACGAAGACATGCTGTCGGCCGACCCGGCCGAGGTCGTCGCCATGGTGCGGCGCCAGGTGCTCGTCGGCCTCGTCGCGCCGGGCGAGGCTGCGGTGAAGCCCAGCAACATCGAGAAGTTCGGCGATTCGCTCAACCAGGCGTTCGAGGAGCGGTTCCGCCGCGACGAAGCTCTGCTCGTCCATCGGCTCGAAGCCGAACGCCCGCCCCTCGAGAGTTAGAGGCGCCGCCTCGTCTCTCTAGGGGCCGGACGGCCGTTCTCGGGCGGCAGACCAGCCTCCGCCACGCGTGCGGAGGCTGGGGCCGGTGTCGCGGCCAGGCGATGCCGTTGCCGATGGCCCGGCCTCGTCGACGATCTCAGGCGCGATGCAGGGCGCAGAGCTTGTTGCCATAGGGGTCGCGCACATAGGCCAGATAGAGCCTGGTCGTGCCGCCCTCACGCCAGCCGGGCGGGTCCTCGATGGTCGTGCCGCCGTTCGCGACGCCGGCATCGTGGAAGGCTTTCACTTTCTCCGGACTGTCGCAGGCGAATCCCAGGGTGCCGCCATTGGCATGGGTGGCCGCTTTCCCGTCGATCGGCTTGCTGATTCCGAGGATGCCCGTGGACGTGCGATAGAAGGCCCGGCCCTTCGGATCGATCGTGCCGGATGCCACCCCGATGGCACCCAGTACGGCATCGTAGAATTTCTTCGAGACGGCAACGTCGTCTGCGCCGACAAAAATATGCGAGAACATCTCCACTCTCTCCTCTTGAGATCGGCAGCGCCGCCGACCGGGCCAGCCCCGGCGTCGCGGCTTCGACACGACCCATGAGCCGCATAGCATCTGCGGCGATCACGCGAAAGAACGAGCCCGTGACGACGGGTCGGCCTCGCGCGCGGAACGGGGCGCAGACACGACGACCGTGGGCCAGTCGAGGGGCCCGACCTAAAGCGCACGATTGCGGCTGGCTTACGCGCGCACATCGCCCGCGCATGCGTGAAACGACATCCGCAGAGCGATCCCCGAGTCTCCTGGTCGTCCTGGCATCGGCATGGAGGACGAGATAGGCGGTGGGCTGCCCGATCTGCGGGTCCGTAGGCCCGCGATCCGGTGAACCTCTGCGACCGTCTTGCGGGAAGGCTGCAATACCGCGAAAATTCGAGCCCGTTCAGGGGCCATCCGGGGAAATCCACAAATGCAGTTCGATGACGTCGTCCGCGGTCGCCGGAGCATCCGCGGTTACAAGCCCGATCCGGTCCCCCGGGCGCTGATCGAGGAAATCATCGCCCTGGCGATGCGCGCGCCGTCGTCGATGAACACCCAGCCGTGGAACTTCTACATCATCACCGGCGAACCGCTGGATCGGATCCGGGCCGGCAATACGCAGCGGATGCTGGCCGGCATTCCGCAGTCGCGCGAGTTCCGGACGGGAGAGGCCTTCGCCGGCCGGCACCGCGACAGGCAGGTCGGCGTCGCCAAGCAATTGTTCTCCGCCATGGGGATTGCGCGCGACGACAAGGACATGCGCCAGGACTGGGTGTTGCGCGGCTTCCGTCAATTCGATGCGCCGGTGTGCGTGATCGTGACCTATGACCGGGTGCTGGACGGCAGCGACGACACACCGTTCGATTGCGGCGCCGTGACGACGGCCCTGGTCAATGCCGCGTGGTCGCGCGGGCTGGGTGCGGTGATCAACAGCCAGGGCATCATGCAGTCGCCGGTGGTGCGCGAGCATGCCGGTATTGCCGAAGACCAGGTCATCATGAAGAGCATCGCGCTGGGCTGGCCGGATGAGAGCTTCCCGGCCAATGCGGTCGTGTCCGAACGAAAGTCGGTCGACGAAGCCGCGGTGTTCGTGGGCTTCGACCAATAGGCGGGCCGCCGGCACAGGGGCGGTCTGTGCCGGGCAATCGACGGCGTCCAGCGCCGCCGCCGCTGGCGAGTCGGCTGCTTTCCGATCGATGTCGCATCCCGCGCCTCGTCGTTGGAGGGGCCGGCGCGGGACAGCCCGTCCCGGGGCATCATGCATCCAGGGCATCGGGCGGGTGGATGGCCGGACGCCTCGGCCAGTCGCGCGTCTGCCTGACCTCGCGGCCACCTTCCCGCTGCCCCGCGACGGCATCCCCGTCCAGTATGGGGACGAGCACTCGCCCGCACATCGATTTTGAGACTGGGAGAAATGTTATGAAGCGACTGATCGTGGGCGTGTCCGGTTCGAGCGGAGTCATTTTCGGGGTTCGGCTGCTCGAAGTGCTGCAAACCATTCCCGACGTGGAGACCCACCTCATCCTGAGCAAGGGCGCCGAGGTCACGCTGCGGCTCGAGACCGATCGCAGCACGGAGTCTGTCAGGGCGTTGGCCGACGTCGTCCATGCCCACGACAATCTCGCCGCTTCGGTCTCCAGCGGCTCGTTCCGGGTTTCCGGCATGGTGGTGATGCCGTGCTCCATGAAGAGCCTGGCCCAGATCGCCCTGTCGCTGAACGAGAACCTGCTCACCCGCGCGGCAGACGTGACGCTGAAGGAGCGCCGCAAGCTCGTCGTGGTGCCACGCGAGACCCCGCTCCATCTCGGGCATCTGCGCCACATGGTGGCCATTGCCGAAATGGGGGGCATCATCCTGCCGCCCGCGCCGTCCTTCTATCATCGTCCCAAGACCATCATGGACGTGGTCGACCAGACGGTCGGCAAGGTCCTCGATCAGTTCGAGATCGAGCACGAGCTGTTCCGGCGCTGGAGCGGCGATGACATCTGAGGAATTCGAGGTTCGCCACGGGATCGCTGTCGCGAAGTCGTCTCCATAACCCTGGCCACACGTCCCGATGACGTATCGCGAGCCAGCGACGTCTGCTTTGCCTTGACGGACTTCAACCTGATGTTCTTTTCCTCGCCCGATTCGCGGCACTGCCGCAACCTCATGGCCAATCCGGTCTGAGCCGTGCCGGTGGTACGCCGGTTACCACCTGGCGGGACGTCCTGGTTAGCAGCGCAACGCTGGGCGGCGGGGCCGGCGTTCCCTCGTGAACGGGAGTTTACGGGTCGCCTGGCGGCAAGTCGCCACCTGCTGGAGCCGTCGACAGGGGCGCAGGCGCTGACGGGCCCAGGCTCGCAGGCGCAAGGGGTGGTCCCGATGTCGACCGCCCCATGGGCCACGGCGGGATTTATGGGCTAAGATGCCCGGATGTCCGATATCGAAGCACTCCGCAAATCGCTTGCCCTGCCCTCCGAAGGGTTGGCCTCCGAAGACAAGAAGAAGATGGCGGTCGACGCCATCACCACGATCATCGACGCGCTGGGGCGCGGCGTTGGCGCGTTCGGCGAGTGGGAACAGCGCTGCCTCGCGGCGTCGATCATCACGTTGCGCGCCGGCAAGTACGACGAATCCCGCGCGCTGGCGCGGCGGGCGATCTGGCCGGATGAAAACCGGCGCAACTCCGGGGTTGCGCGCTTTCCGTTGCGACCCGGGATGCTGAGCCTGCCCGAACTGACCCGCGAACTGGATATCGCGCGGTCGATGCCGCCCCGGCGAGTCCGGCCGGTCGAATAGAGCGGGTCCCTCGCGGGGCGTCCCACGACGTCTCCAAGCCGCGAGCTATCTTTGGTATGGCCTGATCTCCGGCGGCCGCCTCATGCGCTGCCTCGAGCGAATCAACGTTTCAGAACGGCGAGCGCGATCAGAGCTGCGAAGGCAGTCACTCCGGCGGCCAGGCCGGATCCGATCGCCAGGGGCAGACGGCGCTTGCGATGCTTCCTGCGAAGAAGGGAGAGATGCTCCTGGCGAGTCATCCCGCCCGGATACCTGTGCTTGTCGGGCGGATTATCGATGTTGCGCGTCCCGCGCCACCATCCGGCCAGTGCCCCGACGACGCTCGCCATCGCCACGATCGCCACGATCAGTTCCATCCTCAGGCTCGACCTGGGAGAGGTACTGGGTTCGACACCTTGCGCGTGGTCATGCGCATTCCTCATGCAAGAAACGTTCCGCCCGGACCAGGCTTTCCCGCAGGCGTTCGATCAAGCCAGCGGTCACGAGGAATGCGATCTTTCCGACGTCCGCGGTCGTCACGACGAGGGCAGCGGCACCGTCCATCGTGGTCAACGCCTGGGAGTCGAGAACAGTCGCGGCCAGGAAATGCTGCTCGATGTGGACGTTCAATACGGGCGCTCCCTTGGCCGGACAACTGTAACGCCGGCTCCGCACCGGATGCTCTGGCGCCGCATCGGGCGGGCAGGGATCTCGTCGACTTTGAACAAGGCGCAGCCCGGCAAGGGCGACTGCGTGCGACCAACACTGACTGCGGATCGTGACTCTATTTTGAAGGTCGAGCCCTCGGCCGCCCTTGCTTCGTCCGATTTGAAACGGTTCGACCATTCGGGGGTCGAAAGACGCGCCGACGTCCGATGGGGGGGTGAGGATGAAACCGATACTCATGACCTGCGCAGGGTCGAGTGCCGCCGGCGGTCAGACCGGTCTGCTCAGGCGGCGGCCGTTCCGGCCGACCTGTCGCCCCACCCTTGTCGGTATGTTCAGCAGGGACGCGACTGAGCACGGCGATCCGGCTGGGCCCTGACCCGGCCTCGATCGCATGCCGGGCCGAACTTCTCCCGGGACCGCCGACCTCCCCCTTGCGACGACGGGCGCGGCCTGTCCGTACCCCCACAGCAGATGAAGGCGGTCCTTGGGCGGTCGCCTTCTCAGATATTCTGGAGCTTGTTCTCGACGCCGAGGATGTGGCGTCCGACCATCTCGACATGGCCCATCATGCCCTGCAGATGCTGGCTGGCACTCATGGCGTCGCGGAAGCGGCGCTCGAAAGGGGCCGAGTTCAGTATCGATGTCGTTCCAGCGGCGCGATAGGCGGCGATCGACACGTCGGTCGCCTCGTTCATGCCGTGTGTGGTCGCAAGGCGCAGACGCATGCGACGGTCGACGTCGAGCGTGCCGTTCGCGGCCGCGTCGTAGACCTCGCGAACCTCGGCATGCAGGAAGGCGCGGGCCGCCGACAGCCGGGCCTCGAGCAGGGCGATCTCGCGCTGGATCGCATTGTTTGAGGACATGGCATTGATCGACGCCCGGCTGTGCTTGCCGCGCGCCAGATCGATGTAGGTTTCGAGCATCCGTCGCGCCAGGCCCAGGGTCACGCTGCAGAAGCCGCTGGCATAGAGCAGCGTCGACATGATCGTGTAGATCGGGCCGCTTTCGCGGCGCTCCTCCAGGGCATCGCGCGCCGGCGCCTGGGCGTCGGGGATGAACAGATCCTCCACCGTGTAGGTGTCGCTGCCGGTGCCACGCAGGCCCAGCACGAACCAGTCGTCGACGATCTTCGCATCGCTGCGCCGGAACACGAAGCTGCGGTCGTCGGGCCGGCCATGGCGATGATGCGGCGTGCCGTCCGGATTCTGCACCGCGCTGTGAGCGCCCATCCATGTCGTGTGACGGCCGCCGCTGGCGAAGCTCCAGGTGCCGCTCAGCCGGTAGCCGCCCTCGACGCGGATCGCCTTGCTGGTGCCGTTGCGGGCCCCCCAGGCGAGGCCCACGCCGGGATTGCCGAAGAACGCCGCCGCCGTTTCGCGCGGCATGGCGGCGGCGGAGGTCGCCGACGAGACGTTGGACTGGTTGACGAACCAGCCGACGCTGGCATCGGCCCAGGCGATGGCCTCGACGGTCCTGCAGAACTCGAGCAACGGGAGTTCCTGGCCGCCCAGGCTCCGGGGAAGGAGCAGGCGCAGCATGTCCTGGCCGATCAGGGCGTCGACCACTTCCGGCGTCACCTCGCGGCGGCGGTCCATCTCCGGGCCGTGCCGGTCGAGCAGCGGCTGCAAAGCGCGCGCCCGCTCCGGGGCGCTGAGGGTGGGGGCCGTCTGAATGCGGGTGTCCATGGAAATCCTCGAGGATGGCGTCTGCTCTCCCGTCGCATACTGGCCCGCTTTGGCAGGTGGTCAATCGATCGGCTGCGAAAGCCACTACCCAGCGAAAGGGGCGCCTATCGAGCGATGTCGGCGGCGATGCGCCGGTCGCGCACGACGGCCTCGGCGATGGCGGATGGCCCGTCGAACTCCAGGGGGATGTTGGCGAGGCGGGCCTGGGCCTGCACGGATCTGTCGTTGCGCAAGCCCACCAGCGCGGCGGTCAGCCGGCTCGCCACCGGCGAAGGCGTCGCCGCCGGCGCAAACACGGCGAAGCTGATCGTGTAGGCGAGCCTGGGGTCTCCGACGAGTTCCGCCAGGGTCGGCACGTCCGGCAGTTGCGGCGAGCGTCGGGCCCCGGAGGTCGCGACGACGCGGAGCTTCGTGCGGTTGCGGGCATTGTGGAGCAGCACGGTCCGCGTATCGACGACCGCGATGTCGGCGCGACGCGTCAGCAGCATGTCGACGGCGGCATTCGTTCCCGGTACCGCGATCTCTTCGAACGACAGTTTCATCCGGCGTTCGACCAGCGCCAGCAGGAGGCCGACGGTCGAGTCGGCGCCTGTCGTCGCGGCCTTCAGTCGACCGGCCCGGGCCGCCGCGAGCAGGCCCGGCCAATCCCGGATGTCGGAGAGTTCGTTCACCGCCAGCGCGGTCGAAAAGCCGCGCGTGATCTTGGCGATCGGCAGGAGTCGCGACAGCAGGAGCTCGGCCGGCGTCTCCTGCAGCACGAGGTTCAGGATTTCGGCGATCAGCAGCAGCCGCCCGTCGGGTTCCGCGCCGATCACTTCGAGGGCTGCCCGCCGGCCGGCCTGGCCCAGCGTATAGTCGAACTCGACGGGTTCGTTGAGCGCGGCCGAGAAGCCGTCCTGGATGAGCTGGGCGCAGAGGTCGGTGGGATTGCCGACGCCGAAGCCGCAGATCAGGCGAACCGCGGTCGTGGCCGCCGTCGCGCGGCAACCGATGAGACCTGCCGCCGCCAGGGCGGCAGTTCCTCGAAGAGCGTCGCGTCGGGGCAGCCTCATGTGGCAGATGATACGTCAACTCGCCAGCGCGGTCTCGCTGGCCGGGTCGCCGGCGATGCGGCTGTGCCACATGATGCGCTTCTGGGTCATGTCCCAGGGCGTCGCCTGGTGCAACAGGCAACGATTGTCCCACAGCACCGCGTCGCCCGGCGCCCAGTCGTGATGGTAGAGGCGCGGCGGCTGGCAGGCGAAGTCGATCAACTCCTTCAGGAAGCGTTCGGACTCGGCAGGGTCCAGTCCCCGAATGGCGTGGGCATGGCGGCCGATCAGCAGCGACTTGCGGCCGGTCTCCGGATGCGTCTTGACCAGCGGCCGCAACGGCACCGGTCCGTCATGCAGCCCATAGCCACTATATTCGCCGTCGGCCTTCTCCGTCTGGTGGCCGAGCCGGGACTGACTGTAGTGCAGCGAGTGATGAGCCTGGAGCTGCTCGACGCGTTCCTTGCGGGCATCGTCGAGCGCATCGTAGGCCGCGCGCATGTCGGCGAACCCGGTCTGGCCGCCGATAGTGGGCACCACCTCCGCGCTGAACACCGCACCCTTGGCCTGGACTTGCATGTAGGTGCTGTCGGCGTGCCAGCCCATGTTGCCCTTCAGGATCTTCATGACGTCGTCATTGCCCGTCTCCAGCCGCAAGGTGCCGTCGGAGCGCACGTTGCTGATCGCTGCCATCTCGAACTTGAGCGGTCCGAAGCGGCGGGCGAAGGCGATTTGCTGGTCGCGCGTGAGGTGCTGGCCGGGAAAGACGAGAAGCGCGTATCGAAGCCACAGGGCGTGCAGGTCGCGCCATCCTGCTTCGTCGAGAGCGGCGAGCTTCACGCCGGTGACGACGGCGCCGAAGGTGGCGTCGAGCGGGGCGATGTCGAAGGCGCGTGTCATGCGAATCCTCCTGGTCGTTTTCGCCAGTCTAGCGCGCCTTCACCAAAAGAGAACGGCCGGGCAAGGCCCGGCCGTTCGTTAGTCTTTCGGCTGATCGACTTACTGGAGCACGATCTCGACGCGACGGTTCTGCGGCTCGCGGACGTTCGGGCCGGTCTGCACCAGCAGGCCCTGCTCGCCACGACCCAGGACGGCGATGTTGGTCGCCGGCACGCCTTCGCGGACCAGCGCGTCCTTGACGGCGTTGGCGCGACGCAGCGACAGCGCCATGTTGTAGGCTTCCGTGCCCGACGTGTCGGTATGACCGGTCGCCGTGATGCGGGCATTGCCCTTCTGCTTGTAGGCCGAGGCGGCCTGGCGGATCGTGGTCAGCGCCTGTTCGCTCAGGTTCGAGCGATCCCAGTCGAAGAACACCATGAACGACGGCGGCGCGACGGCCGGCGCCATCGGCGGCGGCGGCGCGACGGCGGGCTGGCCGAACTTGTAGCTGATGCCCAGCATCGCGGAGATGTTGTTGTTCTGGTACGCGCCCGGGTTCGTCGTGCCGTAGTAGCGGCCGTCGAGGTTGACGCGGAAGTTCTGGTCGACGTTCCAGCCCAGGCCGACGATGCCCTGGTACGCGAACTGCGTGCTGCACAGGGAGCAGCCGTTGATCGAGGAGTCGGCGAAGGCGATACCGGCACCGGCGCCGACATACGGCGTGATGGTCGCACCGGGGATGAAGTCGTACAGCAGGTTGGCCATGACGGACAGCTGCTCGATGCGGCCGCTGGTGTTGCTGAAGACGTTGCCGAAGTTGGCGGTGCCGCGTCCGTTGTTGGAACGGAACACGCCTTCCAGCTCGATCCTCGGACCGACGAAGTCGTAGCCGACGAAGCCGCCGGCCGCGAAGCCCAGGTCCATGTTGTAGTTGTTGTTGTTCATCAGCCAGTTCAGGCCGCCTTCACCACCGATGTAGATACCGGGGTTGGACGGGCCGGGACTCCACATCGACTGCGCATTTGCGGCCATGGGAACAGCCATCAGTGCTGCAGCAGCGAGAAGTACCTTTTTCATTTTCAATAATCCCTCGTTGGATGAACGCGTCCGGGCTGACGGACGCACGCCTGACCAACGAGGGTTGCAGAATTAAGTTGCCGTTGCCGGGGAACCGGACGGCATTGGCCCCGCGACCGTGGCCGCAGGGCAACAGTCTGGCGCGCCTACTGCATAAACCAGCCATGGCTGACCACGGCGGACTGGCCGCTGTGCACCGTGCTCTTGGCGGCGGCATAGAAGAGGACCGCGTCGGCCACGTCGTCGGTTGTCGTGAACTGCCCGTCGATCGTATCCTTCAGCATGACGTTCTTGATCACCTCTTCCTCGGTGATCTTGAGCTCCGCGGCCTGCTCGGGAATCTGCTTCTCGACCAGCGGCGTGCGCACGAAGCCCGGGCACACGACGTTGGATGCCACGTTGTATTCCGCGCCCTCCTTGGCCAGCACCTTGCTGAGGCCGATCAGGCCATGCTTGGCCGTGACGTAGGGCGCCTTCAGCTTGGAGGCTTCCTTGGAATGCACGGAGCCCATGTAGATCACGCGGCCGTACTTGGCCTTGTACATGTGCTTCAGGCACGCCTTGGTGGTGAGGAAGGCGCCGTCGAGATGGATCGCCAGCAGTTTCTTCCAGTCGGCGAAGGGGAAATCGACCAGCGGCTTCACGATCTGGATGCCGGCGTTGCTCACCAGGATGTCGATCTTGCCGTATTTGGCGATGGTGTCTGCGATGCCCTTCTCGACCTGGGCCTCGTCGGTGACGTTCATGGCGACGGCGAAGGCATCGCCCCCCTTGGTCTTGATCTCGTTCGCGGTCGCCATCGCGGCCTCGAGATTGAGGTCGGCGATCACCGGCGTGCCGCCTTCGGACGCGAGACGCAGCGCAATCTCCTTGCCGATGCCCGAGGCAGCGCCCGTGACGACGGCAATTCTTCCTGTGAAACGCGACATGGCTGATCCTTATGTGTCGGTTATTTCGTGAGATAGTCGAAAACCACTTCACCGAGACCCAAGGTCAGGTCGGTGACGTAGTGGCTGGCCGAGAGGACCTCACGCACCGGCAGGCGCGAGACGTCGCACATGGCGTGATCGAAAAGCTGTAGCGCCGCCGGGCCCGACCACGCGCCCTTCAGGGTCACGTCCTCGCAGTAGTAGCGCACCAGCTCGCAGATGCGCGGCGTGCAGTCGACGTGCGGGATGATCTTGATCATGAAAGCGGGCTTGGCCAGTGCCTTGATCAGCGGCGCATGGTCGATCTCGCGGTGCTTGTAGCCCATGGTGGCGTTGACGCAGAGCACCGAGCCGTAATGCAGCGTGCAGACCAGCGTCTCGTTCTCGTGGCGGATCTTCGGCGTGGCGAGCTTCTTGGGGAAGCCCCAGATCTCCCGGCCGCCGGCGATCGGCGAATTGTCGTCGAGATACATGGCGTGCACGTAGCCGCCTTCCTGCACCTGGCCGTCCTTGTCCTTGAAGCGCACCGGGATGACCTGTCCGGTCTCGGTATAATCGCCGAAGCCCGTCGAATCGGGCATGCGGATGAACTCGTAGTTCACCGTGTCGCCAATCACTTCGAGCGGCTCGGGCACCAGCGCGCGCAGCGCCTCGGGATCGGTGCGGTAGCTGATGACGACGAATTCACGATTGTAGAACTTGTAGGGAGGCCGCGGATAGCTCGGGTTGTTGAGCGGCATCGCAAAGGCATTCTTGCGGACGTCGTCGATTTTCATTTCTGGGCCTCCTTGCGGCCCTGCAGGGCCAGATCGAACGTGAACACGCCGTCCGGGCTGGTCGGACGCTGCAATACTTCGGGATGCTTCAGCGTCTCCGTCATGTCGGCGTAGCCCGAGGCCCAATGCTCTTCCATCGTGCGGCGCGAGAACTCGTAGTCCTTCGAGGCGCCTTCGTAGGATCGTGCACGATAGATCGTCTGGATGATGTTGTAGACCTTGCTGTCGGCGCCCTCGGCCAGCAGTGCGGCTTCGGGAGTCTGGCGCAGCTCCGCCGGCAGTTCGCCCAGCAGCTTGGCCGTGGCGCGGCGCAACGCCTGCATCTGGCGGAACTGGTCGGTGCCGGCGCGCGTGCGGCTCGAGTAGCGGATGTCCTTCATGCGCGTGTCGACCTCGATCATGTCGCGCGGCAGCTCGCCACGCGCGCTCCACAGGTCGATCTGGAAGGCGAGCGTGTCGGCGCGCGGGCGGGCGTCGAGCACCCACTGTAGCGGCGTGTTCGAGACGACGCCGCCATCCCAGTAGAACTCGCCGTCGACTTCGGCCGCGGGAAAGCCCGGCGGCAGCGAACCGCTGGCAATGACGTGCTGCGGGCCAACCTTGTGCGTGTCGTTGTCGAAGTAGACGAAGTTGCCGGTCCTGACGTTGGTGGCGCCGACGCTGAAGCGCATTTCCTTGGCGTTGATGCGATCGAAATCGACCAGGCGTTCGAGCAAGGCCTTGAGCGGCGAGACGTCGTAGTAGGCGAGGTTGCCGGGATTGCCGGCGGGCGTGAACATCGGCGGCGGGAAGCGCGGCTTGAAGAAGTCCGGCGCGCCGAACAGCATCGTCCCGAACGAGCGCATCTGGTTCACGAACTGATGCTGCATGTCGCTGGTGAAATCGAAGCCCTTCATGGCGGGAAAGCCCATCGGCGGTCTGGTGATGGTCTCCCAGAAAGCACGCAGCTTTTCGACGCGCTGCTCCGGCGGATTGCCCGCGATCAGTGCGGAGTTGATGGCCCCGATCGAGATCCCCGCTACCCAGTCGGGCTGCAGATTGGCCTCTGCCAGGGCCTGATAGACGCCGGCTTGGTAGGAGCCCAAGGCGCCGCCGCCCTGCAGAAGCAAGGCAACTCGCTCGAAGGGAGGGCGGGGTCGGGGTACGGACTGGATACTGATGTCGCTTTCTCCCTTTGTGGAGCGTCGCCGCGGTGGCGCTTTCTGACGGGCCGGCCGGATGTCGGCAACGACGATTCCGCAATTTCCGGACCGAAGCCTAGATCGGCCATATTGTGGTGGCATTACAAATGCGATCGGGAACCGTCAACCGCCGCCGACAACCGCTTTGAAGGCGAGCCGGCACGGGCGGCTCGCATAATAGGCGCTCCACAGCGCAGGAGGTAGCTTCATCGCTTCGTAGTCGCCCGCAGTGGGAGTGAATGCGAGCTTCAGGGCTCCCTTGATCCGGTCGACCGTCCGGTCGCACAGGAGAAGATCCGCGAAATGCTCGACCTTCGGCGGAGGCGGCAGACTGCCGCGCATCCGCCCCGTCAGGGAGAGCGCCCGTTTCCGCACCCTGTCGCTGGCCGCCACCCAGGACGCGAGCGCCGGGGGAACGGCGGCATCCAGCAGCTCGTGCGCCATCGCACAGCCCAGCAGAACGGCGTCGCCGCAGCCCCGGTCCTGCGCCCGCAAATGGAGCGCCGCCCAGTCGAGATCACGATGCCGCTCGACCATACGGGCGAAATCGCTCACCCACTTCAGCATCGCCCAGCCTTCTTTCGTGCCATGCCCGGCCAGCATCAGCGCCATATCCGGCGGCGAGAGAACCGGTACGTCGCGGCCGCCGACAGTCAGGACAGGCGGGTCGTCCCAGATCTCGTCCGGCGCCAGGGGGAAGGGCACGTGCGTGCCGCTGAAGTCCCAGTGCAGGTCGATGGCGGCACCATTGTCGGGCCGGGTGAAGGCATATTGCTGCTGCGGGGCCAGAAAGGTGCGCCGGAATCGGCGGTCGCCCTGGAGGCTGGCGTACCCCATCGACACGATCACGTCTTCGGCATCGTCGACCTGGCGTCGGGGTATGATGACATCGACGTCGTTGTGTTCGCGCCCGGCGAGGCCGCCGTAAAGGGCGAGCGCCAGCGTCGGACCTTTGAAGGCAACGAAGGGGATCGATCGGTCGGACAGCAAAGACGCCAGGCGGTGGAGCTCGCCGGCGAGGGTCAGCGTTTTCAGGAGGTGATGCTGGCGAAAGCGCTCGAGATCGGCCTTTGCATCGTCCGGTATGGTCTCCCAGGAGAGTTCGCCCAGGCTGTGCAGCAGGGCGGGCCGAACTCCATGGGCGGCAGCGAGGCGTATGAGCGCCTGGTGATCGATGGCGTTGCCAAGCAGCTCGCGCAGGCGCGTCAGATCGGGCCGCGGACTCGCTGCGATACAGAGAAGCTGAAATTCAGCCGTCACCCCGACACCGGCGCTCACGCCGTCGAGGCGAGCATTTCAGGAGGTGGCGGCCTGAGACACGCCATTGATGCCGCCGCGGCCGGTGTTGCGGTTCCTTTGACCGTCGCGGCTACCCCTGGATGTATTGATGGTCATCGTCAGGTCGCGCAAAGCGCCCAGCTTGGTCAGGACGGGCCGCTCATAGGGCCTTTTCCCGGGCGATGGCTCGGAGGCCTCGTCGTCCGTATGAACCGATTTGTCCGACATGGATCAGCCTTTCACCCTGGTGAGGGCTCTTCTATCGCGTCGCTTCAATCAGGCCCTCGGCCTCGAGGCTTCCCAGTATTCGTACGATATCCGCCTGGCACGCTGCTCCCGATACCTCGAATTCAGCCATCACCGAAGCACAAAGCTCGTCCACCGACCGGGGTTGTTCCAACGACTCCCAGACATGAACCCCCACGCCCTGGAGGCCAAAATAGATCGACCGCTCCAGGTCCAGAATCGCGACTTCGTCGTTGATCTTGCACGAAACCTGACGCGCCGACTTCCTGTAGAGGGGTGAAGACCCGTTCATGCCATCCGTATCCAAAGACGCTGCGGCAAGCCTAACAACAGATTCTTCGCGGTGCAAATGCAATAAGCCCTTGATTTTGCTGGATCATCGGCGCTTCCACGCGAGCCAGTGGTTCAGCGCATGGACGTTGAGCGCGGTCGCCAGTTCAGGGTCCGAGGCGGTTCGATCCGGCAGGAATTCCGAGTCTGCATAGCTGGCGACGCCATGAGAGTCCGGCAGGATGGGAACGCCGTGCTCGCGCATCGCCGCCACCTCCGGATAGCAGTCGAGCGGTGTCTTCCTGCGGGTCAGCACCTCCTCCGGCAGCCGGCCGCGCATGGCCTCGCGGACCAGCCGCTTCTTCCAGCCCCAGGGAACCGGCGGGACCGACAGCATGAATTCCAGGACCCGAAGGTCGAGAAAGGGAAAGCGCCATTCGAAACCGGCGAGCCCTCCCTCGAAGGCACGGTTGTCAAAATATGCCTGCCAGATTGGGCTGGTGAACGAGGCGATCGCGGCAGGATGCCAAGGGTGCGACATGTCACCGCCAAAGCCGAGCGCTTCGTGGCGCTCAGCCAGCCTCAGCCGCTCTGCAAAGTCGTGTCGAAGCCAGGCCGGCGTCGGGTCGACCGGCTCCAGCTCGGGCTCGTGCTGAAGCTTGCTGTGGCGACCGATCGACTGCGCCCAGCCCGAGAGGCCCTTGGTCGCGGTGTACGCGACCAGGGCCTCCGCCAGCCGGCGCCACGACCGCTTCCGTCGCAGCCATCCGAGATAGGCGTTGCGCTCGAGGCTGAGCGCGTTGTCCGGTCCTTCTCCGTCCAGCCAGACGGGGGCGATGGCGGCCATCTCGCGCCCGATCCTCTGGATGTTGTGTGCGTTGACCAGGGCCGTTGTGGGTTCGGCAGCCGACAATTCCCGCGACCGCCACTGGGGATCGTAGGCAATGTCGTCGGCGGGCCGGATCCGCAACTCTATCCCGAGATGGCGTGCCGCAAGCGTGGCATAGTGATCCTCGCGGATGTGCATCAGCCTTTCGTAGTGCTCGCACTCCGCGAAGATCCGCGACGGATCTCCGGTCACTTCGACGGCGGTCGCCGCCAGTGTCGTCGAATCGAGGCCGCCGCTCATTGCAACGCCCACCCTGCCGGCGGGCAGCCGGTCCGCCACGGCATGCGACAGCAGTTCGCGAAAACGCTGGCGATAGGCCTCGGCATCGCGAAGGTAGATCGGCTCGGAAATGTCGAGTCGCCAGTAACGGCGCAGCGAGAGCCCCCCTTCGCCGAGCTTCAGCAGATGTGCCGGCGCGACCCTGCTGATGTTGCGATAGACCGTCCGCTCGAACTCGCGCGACACGCCGAGGACCAGGAAGTCGGCGATCCAGTAGTCGTCGAGCGCGTCGTTCGCCGCCGCCCGCCCGGCCAGCCAGTCGAGCGAATCGCCGAGGAGCCATGTATCTGCGGTCTTCGAATGGAAGAGCGCGCGCACGCCCAGGCGGTCCCGCACGGCGAGCAGGCACTGCCGCTCATCGTCCCAGAGGACGAAGGCGAAGTCGCCGGCCAGCAAGTCGGTGAAGGTCTCGCCCCATTTCGCATAGGCCTGCAGGCAAAGCTGCGGGTCCGAAGCCGTCGCGGCCGCCGGGCCGAGCCGCGCGCGAAGCTGGTCGCGCGCGTCGAGGCGCAGGCGCCCCACGATCCAGTAGCGTGCGCCCAGCGAGTCGAGCGTGCTTCCCGGTTCGGCACAGAAGGCCGCGCGTCGCGCCCGGCCTACGATCTCGAAGCCGGGCGGCAGCCGCAGGGCGTCGATCGGCTGATCGTGGACGCTGAGGAGCGCTGCGAACACGTCTAGCCTGGCGTGCCGAAAGTCTCGCGGGCGTCCCACGCGGTGAGTCTGGTGTAGCGCTCATGCTCCTCCTCGCCGATCACCACGACGCCGTCGTGCACCAGCCAGGCGTGGGCGATGAAGCCCGTGGCATCGCGGGCAACACCGATATGGACCTGCGACGGATGCCCCGCCGACGACAGCAGGCGCTGAAGCGCGAGGGCCGAGCAGAGGCAGGTGGCGCCGGGTACGCGCCGTGCGGCGGCGCGCACGGACCAAATGATGAGGTCGGCAGACCGGCTGCGTTTGCCGACGTCGCCGGCCCAGGCGCGCAGTCGATCGATCGACACGACGTGCAGCGCACCGCGCACCAGCACCAGCGTCGCGGCCGCCTTGACCAGCGCCAGGCGATCGCCGCGTGGCAGGGCGAAGAAGGCGGCCAGCCGTTTCACGGTCCGATGATCCGGCGGATTTCCCGGGCGACGCCGTCCAGCGCTTCGGCGGTGCGCGGATAGCGCAACGCATGGACCGGCAGCAGATCCGCCACGCGTCCGACGAAACGGATCTGGCGCTCCATGCGTCTGTTCCTTGTGTACCTCGTGTCCATCGCCGAGGACATCAGGGTCTTCGCGAGTTCAAGGCCATTCAAGCGGACGCTCGATATCGTCGCGACGGTGTCGTCGTCGGGTTCACCGAGATGCAACAGGGCGACCAGCCGCGACGGTGCCCGGTGGCGACGCGCCTCCGGTCGCGGGCGAACCATGATCTTTCCGCTCAATGCGTTGAAGTATCCGTCGGCCACCGCATCGGGCAGGAAACCGGTACCGGGCTGGTCGAGCAGCTTCAGCCGATAGGGGCCGGGATAGGCCAGGATGGCGTCGCCCTCAAAGCCCACGCGCAGCATGTCGTCAGTGATCAGGTCGGCACCGCGGCTGATCAGATAGGCCGCGAGCGTCGACTTGCCGGCGCCGTTTTGGCCCAGCAACCCGACGGCGCGGCCCCCCATCTCCACCACCGTCGCATGCAGCGTCTCCTCGCCGAGCAGCGTGAGCGAGGCACTGACGATGAAGTTCAGCAGGTTGGCTTCGAAGGCCCTCTGCTCGACGTTGCCCAGCATCCTGCAGATTGCCGTGCGGCCGTCGACGGAGATCGTGGCCTCGAAGACTTCACCGGATTTCATGTAGACGCTGCCGTCGGCCAGCACGACATGCTCGATCCAGTCGTCGGGATCGCGGACGCCGCCGGGCACGATCGCCCGGAAATAGTCTGCCGATCCGGCCAGCAACGTGATGTCGGCACCGCCTTCACCGCCGGCCACCTCGTGCACCGACGTCAGCGGCAGCTCGGTCTCGATCACCAGGCCGTAGACGAGATAGCGATGACGGGCGTTCACGTGCACTCCAGGCGGCGGCCCGGGACGGACAGCTTGCATACTCATAGCAGAATGCCTTGACTTCCTCGATTGTTGGGACAGCTTATCGTCGACACGGCCCCGCAGCAGCGACGGTGGAATTGTGGGCTGCGGAGTTATAGGCGAAGCGCATGTTCCGAATCGATTTTTCCGGTGTTCCGACCGAAGGTCTCGCCCAGTCGAAGGTGGTGGAGGCGGCCTGCGACGCGTTTACGCGGCAAGGCTACGTCATCCTCGACAATATCGTTCCCCCGGACACGGTTCGCTCGCTGCATGCGGAGTTCGTCGAATCCTACCAGGACCAGATCAAGGACAAGGAGACCGCCCATTCGCTGGAGGTCGGCGCTCGACGCTTCATGATACCGCTGCGTTTTTCCGGCGGCCTGGGTGCAGAGCAGATCTTCGCCAACCCCTATGTCATTGCCCTGGTCCGCAGGATCCTCGACGAGGAGGCGATCATCGATGCCTTCGGCGCGATCCTCTCGCTGAGCGGCGCCGAAAGCCAGCACATCCACCACGACGGCCCGATCCTGTTCAACTCGGAGATTTCGCGCCTGCTGCCGGCCTATGCCATGACGTTTGGCCTTCCCCTCGTCGAAATGAACGAGATATCGGGAACCACCGCGCTATGGCCGGGCAGCCATCGGCGGGGAACATACCAGGGCGCCGAACCGGAGCGACCGACGATTCCGCTCGGCTCCGGCTTTTTGTGGGACTACCGCACCTACCATAGCGGGATGCCCAACCGGTCCGATCACGTTCGGCCCATGGTCTATGCCACCTATGCGCGGCGCTGGTATCAGGACCCGGTCAATTTCCGGAAGGAGACGCTGCAGCGCCTGGTCTTCGAGCCGGGCTTCCTCCAGAGCGTGCCCGAGAATCTCCGCAACCTGTTCGCACACGTGCGTTCAGCCGGTTGATGCGTGCGTCACCCGAGCAGCTCGTCTCGGCTGTTCCGGGCGCTCCTGAAACAGTCCGAGCTGTCGCCCGTGGACACCGAGCGGCGCTTGGGCGAAGCCCTGGACATCGATCGCTGGCGCCGGCTCGCGCCCTTCGCCTCGATCGGGGCTGCCACCGCGAGCGCGCGGGATGCCGGCGAGCCCGCGCGCACCTCTGCCGCCCTTCAGGCTGCGCCTGTTCGCGATCGTCAAGGCGCTGCGCGAGTATACCAAGTTCGAGCCTTTGCTGAGGCGTTACCTGCCGCTGGCCGAGCGCATCTTCGCCGAGACTTCGGACGCCAGCGCCGCCGTGTCGAACGCGCCGCCGACATCATAGGTCAGCCAGCCCGGCTGCGGCGGGAACGCGCCGTCGGCCAGTACGATCCCGTCGCACAGCAGGCCGGTGACGTGGCCGAACGTGCCCCGCGTCGTGACGAGAAGGTCGGCCTCGATCATCTCGCGCATGCTCCACAGCGGATCGGCGTCGAGGAACAGCTGGCTGGCCGGAATGTCGAGCGTGAAGAAGTCGGCCGGGTTGCCCTGCGAGAAGATGCGCAGCGTGTGATCGACACCAAGCTGGTGGAGGATCGAGCGGACCTGCGAGACGACCCGCGCCAGGCAGGCCATGTCGGTCGCGTCCTCCGAATGGAAGTCGTGGCCGTTGCGCCGTCGGACATGGATGCAGACGCTGGGCGGGGTGTTCGTGCGGGGGGACTTGTCCGAATGATACTTGCGTCTGAAATCGCGAACGAGCGCGTCGTCGAAGGGACGCTCTTCGTCATCGACGCCGCACAGTGCGCGCAACGTGGGAAAGGTGAAGGCGAAGTTGATGGCATCGCGCGTGTCCGACGTCTCGCCGGCGCCGAGGTTGAAATGCGATTCCCAGGCCGCCGCCCATGCGCGCATCGGACGGTCGGCGTGGTGGATGCAGGCGAACGGCGTGTGGACATAGGTGATGCCCCGGGCGCGCGCGAATTCGATGGCCCTCATCGTCATCAGCGCCTGTGAGCCCGCGCCCTCACGTGTCGAGGGGATGCAGGTGATCCTGGCGATCTTCTCTCGCCCCGCGAGCTGCCGGACATACTGCCGGAACAGCGTGTCCTGGGCGGTGAAATGGCGCGACCGGCCCAGTGCTCTTTTCACGAGGTTCTTGGCGACGCTGCGCGCGTAGTGGAGCGATCCGACGGCCAGGAAGCGGAGCGCAGTCCTGTTCACGCCAGCCTGCCCTCGACCAGGACGACGTGACGGTCGGCCATGGCGACGGCCGCCGGGCGATGGGTGACGAGCAGGATTGTGGCTCGTCCCTTCAACCCGGTGATGGTCTCCAGGATGCGCTCCTCGTTGCCGGCATCGAGCGCGCTGGCGGGCTCGTCGAGCAGGATCAGCCGCGGCGCGCGCAGCAGCAGGCGCGCCAGGGCCAGTCTCTGGCGTTCGCCACCCGACAGGTTGGCGCCGCGGTCGCCGACGATCGTGTCGAGGCCGTCGGGCAGCGCGGCCGTGAAGTCGGCCAGGCCGGCCAGTCGCAGCGCCTCCCGCATCGCGTCGTCCGAGGCGCCCGGCTGCGCCCAGGCGAGATTGGCCCGGATCGAGGCATGAAAGAGGAAGGCCTCCTGGGCCATCGTGCCGACCGATCGGCGCCACGCCGGCGCCATCGCCGGCGTGAGCTCGCGCCCGTCGATCTGGATACGTCCCGATTGCGGTGCCATCAGCCCGCCAAGCAGGTCGAGGATCGTACTCTTGCCCGCGCCGGACACGCCCGACAGCACGGTGAGCGAGCCGGCGGGAAGTGACAGGTCGACGCCGCGAAGGGTTTCCGGCTGGTTCTCGCCATAGCCGAAGTGCACGCCCTCCAGCCGGATCTCGCGCTCGAAGGCGACCGGCTCCCGGGCAGTGGCCTCCGGCGCATCTGCCGCTGCTTCGCATGCCTCGATCGCGCCGGCGACGGCGCGGTAGGCGGGAGAGGCATGGACGAATTGCTGGCCGAGTTCCTGTACGTTCTGAAGCATCGGCAGCAGGCGCTGGAAGACCAGGATCAATACCAGCAGGTCGGCCAGCGGCAGTCCGGCCCAACTCGCCGCCGCCCACAGGAAGCCCGCCAGCGCGACAGCGACGACACAGTCGAGCATGAAGCGGGTACTGGCCTGCAGCTTCGTGGCCGCGAGATCGGCGCCCTCGGCGCTGCGGGCGGCGTCGGCGAAGGCCCTCACATGCTGGGTTTCGGCGCCATAGGCCTTGGTGAGCTTGAGCGCCTGGAGAAATTCCGTGATCTCGCGGCTGACGCGCATGTTGGCATGCGACGCGACCTCGCCGAGGCGCCGGCTCTCGGTCAGCTGGCGTCGCATCAGCCAGGCCAATGCGCCACCGAAGGCAAGGGCGAGCGCGGTGAAGCCGGGCGCGATCGCGAAGGCAACCACGAAGTGCGCCGCCAGGATCGACAGGCGCGCCGGCGCTTCGAGCAGCAGATGGGTCGCGTGCTCGACGCGCTCGATCTCGGTCGAGAAGAGTGCGTGGAAGTCGGCAGTGCGCTGGCGCCGCAGGTAAGACCACGAGGCGTGGGCGATCGCGGCATACGCCCTGACCCGCAGCGCCACGGCGAAGTCGAAGGAGAGGCGCGCGGTCGCCATCTGGCGCGTGTACGAAACCAGCGCGCGCACCAGCACGATGCAAAGGAAGGCCAGCAGCAATCCGCCCAAAGTCCGGGGCAGGAAGGCGAAAAAGCCTCCCTGGGCGCTGACATCGGCGGCACCCAGTGAGTTCAGCAGGGGCACGAGGAGGGCGAGACCCACTCCGTCGGTCGCGCCGGCGAGCACGATCAGCAGGGTGAGGAAGGCCAGCCGGCTCAGTCCCCCCTGTCCGCTGCGCAGGCGCCAGGCCGCCCGGAAATCAGCTAGCATCGGGATCAGCCCGCATCGGCCACGATCGCATCCATGCCGCACCGTAGCAGGCGGACCGGGCCCGCGCCTGCTACTCCGCGGCGGCGGCGGCGAAGCGCAGGTCGGGCAGGGGCCGGGAGCGGTCGATCGCCGCGCCGGCGTCGAACTTCCGCAGTTCCGGCAGCACCGTGCGCGCGAACATCGTCATGTTCCGCGCCGCTTCCTCGTGCGGCATGCCGGCATAGGAGAAGACACCGACATAGGCGCAGTTCTTCGTCTGCCTGTGGATCGCCATGATCTTTTCGTGGACCTGCTCCGGCGTGCCGTAGACCTGCAGGTCGGCGAAGAATTCGATTGCCTTCTGGTCGCCGTAGACCGCGAGCTTGTCGTTCATCTTGGCGTAGTACTCGTAGCCGCGCTGGTTCTTCATGTGGGCGCCGGCGAACTGATAGTGATCCAGCACCGTGCGGTAGTAGCCGCCGATATATTTCACGGCCATCTCGCGCGCCCGTTCGGCGCTCTCGTCGACGAAGGTCCAGCCGGCCGAGATCGGCTGCGGCGCGTCGGCGCCGTTGATCTCGCGGTAGAGCGTATTGTACTCGGCGAGTTCCTTCTCGACCTCGCGCCACGGCTTCTGCGGGATGATCAGCAGGCCGACGCCCAGCCGCGCCATGATGCGCGCGCTTTCCGGCGAGACGGCGGCAGCGTAGGTGCGGCCGCGGAAACTCTTGAACGGGGCCGGGCGGATCTCGACCGGCGGTTGCCGGTAGTGCTTGCCCTGGTACTCCATGACCCCGGTCTCAAGGCCCTTCAGCAACGCCTCGCCGTATTCGACGAACAGCTCGCGGCTGTCGCCCATGTCGAGGCGGAAGCCGTCGAACTCGACCTTCCCGGCGCCGCGGCCGAGGCCCAGGATCATGCGGCCGCCCGAGAGATGGTCGAGCATGGAGATCTGTTCGGCGACCCGCATCGGATCGTGCCACGGCAGCACCACGACCATCGATCCCAGCCGCACATGCCTGGTGCGGCCCGCCATGTACGACAGGAACTGCACCACGTCGGGGCACATCGTGTAGTCGGTGAAATGATGCTCGACCGACCAGATCGACTCGAAGCCCAGCGGCTCGGCCATGTCAGCCAGCGCCAGCTCGTTCAGGTAGATCTGGCGGTCGCTCAGCGCCCGGCCGGTATTCTGGAAGACTGCAGCCATTCCGACATGCATGGCGTTACCCCCTGCTGGTTGCCGTATGGTAAACGCCTGTTCATAGGATTGGGAAGTGCCGCCGATGCTTGATTCCGCCGTATTCGACCGTCATATCCGCCCCATGCGCATCCTGTTCGCCGCCCTGTTCTCCTTCGCTCTGCTCGCTCTCGGAACTGCCCAGGCCCAGGCGCCGGCTTCGAATCCGCAGGTGGCGGAAGTCGAGCGCTACTTCAACGGCATCCGCACCATGCAGGCCCGCTTCGTCCAGTCGAACCCCGGCGGGACGGTCGTGCAGGGCACGCTCTCGGTGAGCCGGCCGGGTCGCATGCGCTTCGAATACGATCCTCCCTCGCAGCTCAAGATCGTGGCCGACGGCAATCAGGTGACGATGTGGGACATCGCCAACCGCGACTTCGGCCAGTGGCCGATCGGCTGGACCGCCGCCTCCTTCCTGGTGCGCGAGCCGATGGTGCTGCAGGGCGGCGACCTCACCGTGGAAAAGGTCGAGCGCAGCGACGGCATGCTGCAGCTCACGATGAGCCAGGCCCGCAAGGCAAACGAAGGCAAGGTCATCGTCCGGCTGGGCGAGAATCCGATGGTGCTGCGCGGCTGGACGATCATCGACAATCGCGGCCAGCGGGTCGACGTGTCGCTTAACGGCCTGCAGACCGGCCTGCCGCTCGCTCCCGCGCTCTTCAAGTTCGACGGGCCGGACGCCGGTGCGATTCGGCGCGGCGCCAACTGACGCGCTATGATCCACGCCTGAACCGGCGTGGAGACTGAGACGTGAGTGGATTGACGGTGAGGGCCTCGACCGAGGCCGATGTGGCGCGTTGTGCTGAAATCTACGGGCATCATGTGCTGAACGGCACGGCCTCCTTCGAGGTCGGTCCGCCCGACCTTGCGGAGATGAGAAAGCGCCGCGCCGCCGTGCTCGATCTCGGTCTTCCCTATATCGTGGCCGAGAAGGAAGGGCGTCTGCTGGGCTATGCCTATGCCGGCCTCTATCGCACCCGGCCCGCCTACCGTTTCACCGTCGAGAACTCGATCTACATCGACAAGGATGCTGTGGGGCAGGGCGTCGGCAAGGCGCTGCTCGAGCCGCTGATCGATCTCTGCACCCGCGACGGGCGTCGCCAGATGATCGCCGTGATCGGCGATTCGGCGCACGTCGCCTCGATCAGGCTCCACGCCTCGTGCGGCTTCGAGATGGTCGGCACGCTGAAGAGCGTCGGCTTCAAGTTCGGCCGCTGGCTCGACAGCGTGCTCATGGAGCGGCCGCTGGGGCCGGGAGATACCACACCTCCCGTTGCCTGAAGCCCACGCGTCGATTATACTGAGACTAGTCATTTGACTAGTCAGGAGGCGTCATGAAGGCTTGGCCCGTTCAAGACGCCAAGGCGCGTTTCAGTGAAATGCTGGAGGACTGCCTGAAGCATGGTCCTCAACTCGTAACCAAGCGCGGCACCGAGACGGCCGTCCTCGTGCCCATCGAAGAATGGCGGCGTTTGCGAGGTGCTCCGGTGCGGACGCTCAAGGATCTCCTGCTCTCGGACGAAGCGCGGGGCGATATCAAGGTCCCCCCGCGCGGCCGGCATCCGCGCCGCGCGACACCGCGCTTCGACTGACGGGCATGTACCTGCTGGACACCAACGTCGTTTCCGAATTGCGACGCGTCAGGCCGCATGTCGGTGTCGTGGCCTGGCTTCGCGCGATCGACCATCGCCTGCTTCGCCTGTCTGCTGTAACTCTCGGGGAAATCCAGGCCGGGATCGAATTGACCCGCGACCAGGATCCGGGCCGGGCGGCAGAGATCGAGCGCTGGGCCGACGAGGTGGCGCGCGCGTATGAAATCCTGCCGATGGACACAATGATCTACAGGACGTGGGCCAGGCTGATGCACGGCAAGTCGGACACGTTGGCCGACGATGCCCGTATTGCTGCCACGGCCGTGGTGCACGGGCTTACCGTGGTGACGCGCAACGTTCGCGATTTCATTCCTTTCGAAGTTCGGACCTTCAATCCCTTTCAGGTGCCGAGATGAGGCTGATCGACTATTTCGACCGCGGGGCCGATCTCTATCCGGAGCGGCATTGCCTGCATGACGGCACGCAGGGCTGGACCTATCGCGAGGTCCGTGGCCAGACCCATCGCGTCGCCAACGGGTTGCTGGCGCGGGGCCTCGGGCGCGGCTCGAAGGCGGCCGTCTACAGCCCCAACCATGCTGCCGCCTATGCCTGCCTGCTGGGCATCGTGCGGGCCGGCATCACCTGGGCGCCGGTCAATGCGCGCAACGCGCTGGAGGAGAATCTCTACATCCTGAACAACACCGACGTGGAGGTGCTGTTCTACCATTCGAGTTTCGAGAACTATCTCGCGCGCATCCGCGAAGCCTGTCCGCGCATCACCGAATTCATCTGCATCGATACGCCGTCCTTCGAGGCCTGGCTGGCGGTGCAGAAGGATCAGGCGCCGGACCTGCCCGACGCGCCCGACGACGTGGCCTTTCTCGCGAGCTCGGGCGGCACCACCGGCCGGCCCAAGGGCGTGCAGATCACAAACGGCAACATCGAGACGATGAACTCGATCTTCTGGGCCTGCATGCCGGTGACATCGCCGCCGGTCCATCTGATGGTGGCGCCGATGACGCATGCGGCGGGCGTCTGCTCGTTCCCGCTGCTGGCCTTCGGCGGCACCAACATCTTCATGGGCACAGCCGATCCCGGCGGCATCCTGGCGGCGATCGAGAAGCACAAGGTGACGCATGTCTACATGCCGCCGACGCTCATCTACATGCTTCTCGCCCATCCCGACGTGGGCAAGTACGACTACAGCTCTCTGCAGCACCTCGTCTATGCGTCGGCGCCGATGTCGGTCGACAAGCTGGTCGAGGCGGTGAAGGTGTTCGGCCCCGTGCTGACCCAAACGTACGGGCAGGCCGAGGCCTGCATGATCTGCACCTTCTTCTCGCCGGCCGACCATGTGGCAGCGCTCGAAACCAACAACCGTCACCGGCTGGCCAGCTGCGGCAAGGTCTCGCCGCTGGTGCGGCTCGAGGTGATGGACGACGAGGGCAGGCTCCTGCCGCGCGGGCAGCGCGGCGAGATCGTCGTGCGCGGCAATCTCGTCATGAAGGGCTACTACAACAACGTCGAGGCGACGGCCGAGGCTTCGGCCTTCGGCTGGCACCATACCGGCGACATCGGCGTGATCGACGAGGATGGCTTCGTCTATATCGTCGATCGCAAGAAGGACATGATCATTTCCGGCGGCTTCAACGTCTTCCCGAGCGAGGTCGAACAGGTCCTGTGGGGCCATCCCGCGGTCCAGGATTGCGCGGTGATCGGCGTGCCCGACGAAAAATGGGGCGAGGCGGTGAAGGCCGTGATCGAGCTCAAGCCGGGCGCGGCGGCCAGCGCCGACGAGCTGATCCAGCTCGCCAGGGACAGGCTGGGCGGCGTCAAGGCGCCGAAGTCGGTCGACTTCGTCGCCGCCCTGCCGCGCAGCCCCGTCGGCAAGGTGTTGAAGAAGACCCTGCGCGAGCCCTACTGGGCCGGTCACGAGCGGAAGATCTGATGCGCGACTGGCTGCGGCGTCTTCCGCCCAACGTACAGGGCGCGCTGTGGCTGGTGAGCGGTGGCTTCATCTTCACGTCGACGGGCGTCATGATCCGCCTGCTCTCCGAGCAGATCGAGAGCGTCCAGACCGCCTTCTTCCGGGCCATCCTCTCGGTGGTGATGCTGCTGCCGCTGATGATGTCCGGACGCGTGAAGCCCTGGCTCAGTAAGCGCATCAAGGGTCACTTCTGGCGCACCTTCATGGGCACCACCTCGATGGTGCTGGGCTTCTACGCCATCTCGATGCTGCCGCTGGCCGATGCCACGGCCATCGCCTTTTCCCAGCCGCTGTTTTCCGTCGTCGTGGCGGCCGTCATCGCCAAGGAGAAGGTCCGCTGGCGACGCTGGACCGCCACGCTCGTGGGCTTCATCGGCGTGCTGGTGATGGTCCGGCCGGGCGAGGGCAGCCTGCAACTCGGCGCCCTGGTGGCGTTGGCCAACGCCGCCTGCGTGGCGATCTCGATCCTGCTGGTGAAGCGTCTTTCCGATTCGGAAACGCCCCTGATGATCCTGACGCAGTTCGCCATCTTCTCGACTCTGCTGCTGGCGCCGCCGGCGCTGTGGGTCTGGCGATGGCCCGACCTGTTCGGCTGGGTGCTGGCGGTCGGCATCGCGTCCACCGCCACGGTGGGTCAGTATTTCTGGGTGCAGGCCTTCAAGGCCGGCGAAATGTCGGCCATCGCGCCCTTCGAGTACATGCGCCTGCCCTTCGCGGTGTTCATGGGCTGGCTGATATGGAACGAGATGCCGGTCGTCTGGACCTATGTCGGCGCCGCCATCGTCATCGCCTCGGCGCTTTACATCGCCCACCGGGAGCACAAGCTCGCCCGCGACCGGCGTCGCGCCGCCGCCGTCAGCCCGCCGAAGAAGCCTGCGGAGGGGCCTCAGTCCGGGCCTGCTCCTTGAGCAGCCAGTCGCGCGCCCGGGTGCGGTGTGCATCGGTGATGTGCATGCGGGCAGCGGTGAAGGCTGCGACCATGATGGCGGCGTCGTCGGTGAAGCCGAGGCCGAGCAGCAGGTCGGGAATGACGTCGAACGGCAGCACGAAATAGGCGAGCGCCCCGAACAGCGTCGCGCGGATCGGCAGCGGCGTGGCGCTGTCGGAGGCGCAATAGAAGGCCGCGACGGCGTCCTCGGTGAACGGCACGCGCCCGAGATTCTTTCGTGCCTTTTGCCAGAAATTCCGGCGGACGGTGGTTTCGTTCCGGACCAGCTCGGATGCGTCGTTCATGCAGGGAAAGGTTGGGTCGGCGGGCCCGCTTGGCAAGGGGGATGGAAGTGCTAAAAGCGCCCAACCACGGAGGGCATGGATGAACGTCAAGGGGCAGGCCGCGATCGTCACGGGCGGTGCATCGGGATTGGGCGGCGCCACGGCGTCGGCGCTGGCGGCGGCGGGCGCCAAGGTTGCGATCTTCGACCTGCAGGACGAGCTGGGCGAGCAGAAGGCCAGGGAGATCGGCGGCATCTTCGTGAAGACCAACGTCGCCGAGGCGGCCAGCGTCGAGGCCTCGGTGAAGACGGTCGTCGAGAAGCTGGGCGCTCCCCGCGTCGTCGTGAACTGCGCCGGCATCGGCCGGTCCGGCCGCACCATCTCGAAGTCCGGCCCGCACGACCTTGCAATGTTCAGCCAGGTCATCCAGGTCAACCTGATCGGCACCTTCAACGTGATCCGCCTCGCGGCCTACGCCATGAGCCAGGCGGAGCCGATGGACGACGGCGAGCGCGGCGTCATCGTCAACACCGCCTCGGTCGCGGCGTTCGATGGCCAGATCGGCCAGGCGGCCTATGCGGCCTCGAAGGGCGGCGTGGTCGGCATGACCCTGCCCATCGCGCGCGATCTGGCGAGCCTTGGCATCCGCGTCTGCACCATCGCGCCGGGTCTGTTCCTCACCCCGATGATGATGAGCCTGCCTGTCGAGGCCCAGAAGAGCCTCGGCGCCCAGGTGCCGTTCCCCTCGCGGCTGGGCGATCCGAAGGAATATGCCCAGCTCGCCATGAGCATCGTCGAGAACCACATGTTGAACGGCGAGACGATCCGCCTCGACGGCGCCATCCGCATGGCGCCGAAGTAAGCGATCTGGGGGGCTTTCCGATGCGGCTTGCGACGTTACTGATGACGGCAGTCGGTCTGGCTGCCGTCGCTCCGCCGGCAAGTGCCGAGCCGCGCTGGCTTGCCTGCAAAGTCACCGATCAGGGCGGCCAGGTGCGCAATTTCAGTGTCGTGTTCGACGACCGTCGCAACACGGCCGGCGTCTGGGACGGCACCGCGATGGCCACTGGCACGGACGTGGCCATCACCTTCCAGGCGCTGCGCGCGCGCTTCACGAATTTCTCGATGACCTACAACCGCAACGACGGGGCCTTCTCGATGACGCCGCTCGGCGCCAACTATGGCGGCCTGCTGCACGGCGAATGCCGGCGCAGCGTGGCGCCGCCCGGCATTCCCGCCGAGCTGCGCTGAAGTCGTCAGTCGTCAGTAGCCGAGGTCGGCCGGCTGCTCGCAGCGCAGGTCGGCGATGCTGTTCTCCGTCGCCTGGCGGCCCGGCGTCGTCTGACCGTTGCAGGTGTAGCGGATGCGGAGGGTCTTGGTCAGGCGATCGGGCATGCCGAAGATATAGGCCATCGCCGGCACCTGGCAGCGGTTCGAGCCGTCACCGCAGATCTCGCGGACCTGCTGGGTGACGTCGACCGTCGAGGACGGTCCGCCCCAGGAGGCTTCGAGGACGTCGATGCGCCGCGGCACGAGCGGCGCGCCGCCGACGCATGCCATGCGGACCTTGAAGCTCGGCGTCGCGATTTCGGACAGAACGAAGTTCTGCGGCTGGCAGGTCCAGATCACCGTGAGCCTCTTGGCGATATCGAACCGGCTGTCGTTGTAGGCCGGGCCGTTGGCGAACACGTCGCAGGGATAGCCGCCCGGGCAGGTCACCATGCTGGTCACGTCGGCGCCGGGACCGGCCTGCGGCAAACCCCAGTAGGCGCGTTTGATCTGCGCCGTCGACGCCACCACCCGAGGGGCCTGGCTGCACGCCACGACCGTACCCACGACGGCTATTGCCAAAAGAACAAGACGACCCCAAGCCATGAAACCCCCGGTATTTTCCGCACACACAGTCCCAATTCCCGGGGCAAACTAACGCCCGCCCGCGGTCGCGGCAATCGAGCAAGCTTGACACTATTTGCACTCTCTTTAAAAGAAGCGGTGATGGGGATCGCGATCTCCCCACGAGGCGACAGCCGAAGCATCGCGTCCTGCTCCGCTTCAAGAGGACGCCCCACATGCCTTCGCCCAACGCGATTTCTCCCGACAAGCTCGCCCGCCTCATCGGCCGGCCCTATGCACCTGTACTTATAGACGTCTGCACCGAGGAGGATTTTGCCTCCAACCCGCACCTCGTGCCGGGTGCGGTGCGTCGTCCGTGGGCCGAGGTACCCGCCTGGGGACCCGCCTTCGTCGCCGCCCGCCGGCCCGCCGTGGTGGTCTGCAAGAAGGGCCTGAAACTCAGCCAGGGCGTGGCCGCGTGGTTGCGCCACCAGGAGGGCGTGCCGGCCGATGTGCTGGAGGGCGGAATCCTCGCCTGGCAGGCGGCCCGGCTGCCGATCGTGCCGGTCGAACGCCTGCCGCGGCGCGACGCCAGCGGCCGCACCGTCTGGGTGACCCGCAGCCGCCCCAAGGTCGACCGTATCGCCTGTCCGTGGCTGATCCGCCGCTTTGTCGATCCGCAGGCAGTCTTCCTCTTCGTAGCGCCTGCCGACGTGCTCGAGGTCGCCGACCGCTTCGGCGCCACGCCATTCGACGTCGATCACAAGGACGTGCACTGGAGCCATCGCGGCGAGCGCTGCACCTTCGATCTCATGGTCGAGGAGTTCGGCCTCGCGACAGAACCGCTGAAGCGGCTGGCCACGATCGTGCGTGGCGCCGACACGGCGCAGCCGGAGCTCGCGCCCGAATCGGCGGGCCTGCTCGCGGCGTCCCTGGGCCTCTCGCGCATGTATTCCGACGATCTCGCCCAGCTCGAGGCCGGCCTCGCGCTCTACGACGCCTTCTACCGCTGGTGCCGCGACGCGGCCGACGAGAGCCACGACTGGCCGCCGGCCGCGAGGAAGTCGTGAGCTCGATGCCGGCGCATGGCGTTCCGCTCTCCGAGGCCGTGAAGGTCTGGCTCAGGGTCGCCGCCCTGTCGTTCGGCGGTCCGGCCGGGCAGATCGCGGTGATGCATCGCATCATCGTCGAGGAGAAGAAGTGGATCGGCGAGCAGCGTTTCCTGCAGGCGCTGAACTATTGCACCCTGCTGCCCGGTCCCGAGGCGCAGCAGCTCGCCACGTATATCGGCTGGCTGATGCATCGCACGGCGGGCGGCCTGATCGCCGGTATCCTGTTCGTGCTGCCGGGCCTGTTTGCCATCATGGCGCTGTCCTGGGTCTATGTGCTGCTGGGCAAGGTCAGCGTGGTCCAGGGTCTGTTCTTCGGCCTCAAGGCCGCCGTGCTGGTGATCGTGGTCGAGGCGGTGCTGCGCGTCGGCGGGCGCGCGCTGCGCAACAACGCGATGCGCCTGCTGGCGGTCGGGTCCTTCGTCGCAATCTTTTTCTACGGTGTGCCGTTTCCGCTGATCGTCATCGCGGCGGGGCTGATTGGTTTCACCGCCACGAAGCTCGGCTGGACGGAATTCCAGGCCGGCGGCCACGGCGCCGGCGGCCGCGCCGGACTGGGCGACGCCCAGTCGCTCCTGGGCGAGGACACGCCGGCACATGCCAGGCCCAATCTGGCCTGGTCGCTATCGATCGGCGTGATCTTTCTCGCGCTGTGGCTGGTGCCGGTGGCGCTGCTATGGGTTTTGCGCGGGCCCGACGACGTGTTCACGCAGATCGCGGTTTTCTTCAGCAAGATGGCCGTGGTGACCTTTGGCGGCGCCTATGCCGTGCTCGCCTATGTCGCGCAGCAGGCGGTCGACAATTACGGCTGGGTGACGGCCGGCGAGATGCTGGACGGGCTGGGCCTTGCGGAGTCGACCCCCGGCCCGCTGATCATGGTGACGCAGTTCGTGGGTTTCCTGGGCGCATGGCGCGATCAAGCGGGCATGCATCCGCTGCTCGCGGGGACGCTGGGCGGCCTGCTCACGACCTGGGTCACCTTCACGCCCTGCTTCCTCTGGATCTTCGTCGGCGCCCCCTATGTCGAGGCGCTGCGCTCGAACAAGGCGCTGTCGGGGGCGCTGGCCGCCATCACCGCCGCAATCGTGGGTGTGATCCTCAATCTTGCCGTCTGGTTCGGCCTCCAGGTCCTGTTCGGCGAGCTGCGGCCGGTCAGCCTGCTCGGTGCCACCGTCGACATGCCGGTGCTGGGCTCGGCCAATATCGCCGCCGTGGCGCTGGCCGCCGCCTGTGCCGTTGCTGTATTCCGCTTCCGCTTCGGGATGATCCCCGTCCTGCTGGCCAGTTCGATGGCCGGCATCGTCTATGCGTTGATGCTATAGGAAACCCATGACCGACACGCTCCCCGACCGACTGTCCACAAATCCCAAGAGCCCGCACTATGACGAGGCGCTTCTCCAGCGCGGCATCGGCATCAAGTTCGATGGCCAGGAGAAGACCAACGTCGAGGAATATTGCGTGAGCGAGGGCTGGATCCGCGTCGCCGTGGGCAAGACGGTCGATCGCAAGGGCAATCCGCTGACCATCAAGCTCAAGGGCGTCGTCGAGCCCTTCTTCGAGACCAAGTCCTAGAGCGCCGAATGGGACGGCCGCGTGAAGCAGGCGACACGACGACTTCGCGCCGGGGGCGGCGCGACGTGCTTCGGTTGGCCGCGGCCGCCGGCGGTCTCCTGTTCGCGCCCGCACCGGCCGGAGCGCAGGCCGTGAAGGTCCGTCTCGGTACCGCCACGCCCGGCGGCGGCTTCCCGGTCTATGGCGCGGCCTTCGTCGAGGCCGTGCGCATGGTCGATGCCGGGCTCGAGATAGAGGCGATCAACACCAGGGGCAGCACCGAGAACGTGCCGCTGCTGGAGGCCGGTACGCTCGATATCGCGCTCGTGCAGGGCGAGGTCGTACACCAGTCCCTGCAGGGTGTCGGCCGCGCGCCGGCCGATCTGCACGTGTTGACGGCGATGTATCCAACGGCCGGCATGTTCGTCGTGCGTACCGATTCTCCCTACCGCACCATTGCCGACCTCAGGGGCAAGCCGATCGCCTGGGGCGCCGGCGGCTCGGGACTGGTGATCCTCGGCCGCTATGCCATGGACGGGCTCGGGCTCGACGCGACCAGGGATTTCCAGCCGATCTACCTCGAACGCGCCGGGGACGGGCCGGCGATGGTGCGCGACGGCCGCGCCGCCGCGTTGTGGGGCGGCGGCACCGGCTGGCCGGGATTCGTGACCATGGCCAACAGCCCGGAAGGCGCCCGCTTCATTGCGCCCGACGCGGATGAGATTCGGCGCATCCTGGCCAGGCACCCCTTCCTGAAGCCGGTGACGCAGCCTGCCGGAAGTTTTACCGGCCAGGCGGCAGCGATCGCGTCCGTCGGCTCCTGGAGCTTCGTGCTGGCGCGGCCCGGCCTCGACGAGACCGTGGCCTATCGCATCGTCAAGGCGCTGCACGCCGTGCAGCAGGCCGGCAATCCGCCGCCGCAGCTCGTCGAAACGACGGCGGCCAATACGGTCGCGGTCGTGCCGGGGCGCGAAAGGTTGCATCCCGGAGTCGTCCGTTTCTATCGGGAGATCGGCCTTCTCACGTAACCAACGCCGTGCTGTCGCGTTTCCCGTCTGGAAACGAAGGAGCACGCAATGGACAAGGCCAAGGACAAGATCGAGGGCGAAGGCAGCTACACCGCCACCGCCGACTATAACAAGCGCACCGCCGAGTTCCTGAAGAAGGGGACGGTCGACGGCGCCGCCCGCGACGCCGCTGCGGCGCTCGACTCCGGGGAAGCCGCAGACCTCAAGGCCGCCGAGGCCAAGGGCAAGGCGGGGGATCCCAAGGGCAAGGGCAAGGCGAAGACCAAGTAGGTCGACTACTCCGGTTTCAGAAGGCCCTTCTTGGCGAGGTCGCCGATTCCGGCGTCTTCGGTTTTCAGGAAGGCCGCAAAGGCTTCCGGCGTCGACGGTCGGACCGTGGCGCCGAGGTCGACGAACTTCTGCTTGATCGCCGCATCGTCGAGAGCGGCGATGGCGGCGGCATTGAGCGTAGCGATGATCGGTGCGGGCGTGCCGGCCTTGACGAAGACCCCCAGCGTCGTGCCCCCGTCGAACGCGGTGCAGCCGGCCTCGGCCAGTGTCGGCACGTTGGGCAGTTCCGGTGCGCGCTTTTCGCCGACGACCACCAGCGCCCGCAGCTTGCCTGACTGGATGTGCGGCAGGGAGCTGCTGAGCTGGTCGCAGTAACTGTCGATCTGGCCGGCCAGCGCGTCGTTCAGGCCGACACCGGAGCCGCGATAGGGCACGATCGCGAAGCTCACTTTCTCGTTTTCCTGGATACGCAGGATGTCGGTGTGGTTCGGCGTCCCGTTGCCGGCATGGCCCATACTGATCGTGCCAGGCTTGGCTTTGGCTGCGGCCAGCAGCGACTGCCAGTCGGTGAAGCGGCTGTTGGCCGGCACCACGACTATCATCGGCACGGTGCTCAGCATGCTGACCGGTGCGAAGAAGGGAACCATCGACGGCTTGCCCGCCATCAACGGTGAAACAAAGAGCGTCCCGAACGCGGCGATCACCAGGGTGTAGCCGTCGGCCGGCGCCTGCAGCACCATCTCCTGACCGACCACACCGCCCGCACCGGGCCGGTTGTCGATCAACACCGGCTGTCCGAGCTTGCGCGACATGCCGTCGCCCGCCAGCCGCGCCGTCACGTCGGCGTTGCCGCCGGCCGCGAAGGGCACGATGAAGCGGATGGGCTTGCTAGGGAAGGATTGAGCCCGGGCGCCGAAGCCTGTCGCCAAGGCCGTCGTCGCCGCCAGCCCGCCGAGCAGAATGTTCCGCCTCTGTGCCACGATGCATTTCCTCCGGTTTGATTGGGGGAAGCATCCGCCGCGACGTCGCGGCCGGCCACTCAAATCGCCGGCGCCTTTCGCGACCCGAAAGGCCTCACTCGGCCGCTCTTGCCGTCATCCGTTCGAACTCGACGAGTTCGGCGCGCTGCTTGGGCAGGGCACCGGGATGCTCGTTCTGAAGGAAAGCGATCAGCTTCTCGCGAATCTCGCAGCGGAGGTCCCAGGCCTCGGGAGAGGTCCGCGCGCTCACCAGACAGCGCAACTGCAGAGCCCGCTCGCCGCTGTCGACGACCTGCAGACTGACGACCTGCCCGTCCCATAGTTTCGAGGACTGGGCCAGCTCCTGGAGTTTGGTGCGGATGCCGGCCACCGGCACAGTGTAGTCGACCCATAGCATCACCGATCCGATCAGGTCGGTGGTTTGCCGCGTCCAGTTCTGGAAGGGCCGTTCGAGGAAGTAGGAGAGCGGCACGACAAGCCGCCGCCAGTCCCAGATCTTGATGACGACATACGTGCCGGTGATCTCCTCGACCCATCCCCATTCGCCTTCGACGATGACGGCATCGCCGATGCGGATGGGCTGGGTAATGGCGGTCTGAATTCCGGCGAACAGGTTGGTGAGCAGGGGGCGGGCCGCCAGGCCGACCACGAGGCCGGCGGCGCCTGCGGAGGCGATCAGGCTCACGCCGTACTGCTTCACCGATTCGAACGTCATCAGTGCGGCGGCAACGGTGACGACGATCACCAGGGTCGCCGCAACCCGCCGCAGGACGCGCACCTGGGTCAGGTGCTTGCGGCCGAGCGGATCGCCACTGAAGTCGATGTCGGAGCGGCGAAGGTAGAAGTCCGACGCCAGCGTTATGGCCGCCGTACAGCTCCAGCCCAGCAGGAGAATGAAGGCCACGATCAGCCCGTGCCCTACGACGGCCCGGCCTCCACTTTCGAGCGGGACCAGGGGCAGAGCGAGGGCGACGGCGAAGATCACGAGAGCCGCCCGAAGCAGGGCCTGAGTGGCAGACACCAGGGAATGGAGGAAACTGAACGAAGCAGGGATCATCCAGCGCAGCAGACGCAGCGCCCCGCCGTGCAGCGCGAGAGCCACGATTGCAGCCACCACGAAGCCGGCGAGGGAGATCGCCCAATTCGGAGCCCAGGACGCAACGCGATCCAACCAGGAGAGCGGGTTTTCCATGGTGCACCGCAAACGTCAGCCGGCGGCACTAGTTCCATTGGAGGCTACGGCTTGTTCTCCGGGCCCTGGCGCAAATTCGGGTTCGAACAGCGCGCAACCACACTCTCTGCGCTGGCGTTTTTCTGCTGAACCCAAACGAGAGGGAGCAAGGCCATGCGAGTGAGCGAGGCAATGACTCGTGATGTATGCGTTGCAAGGCTGGACCACACGATCGAGGAGGCGGCGCGAATGATGCTGGCGATCGATGTTGGCCTGCTGCCGGTCGGCGACGAGGATCGGCTGGTCGGCATGATCACGGACCGGGATATCGCCGTACGCGGCATCGGCGATGGGAAGGGCCCCGCCACCGAAGTGCGTGAGATCATGAGCACGGACGTGAAATACTGTTTCGCCGACGAGGAATCCGCTCATGTCGCCAAAAACATGGGCGAATTGCAGGTGCGGCGCTTGCCGGTGGTCGATCGCGACAAGCGTCTGGTCGGTATTCTGTCGCTGGCCGACGTGGCGTCGCACGAGAGTGACGGCCGGCGGGTTGGAAATGCCCTGCGCGAGATCGCCCAGCCGGGTGGCGAACACAATCAGGGTGACGAAGAACGCGGGAGGGGCATGTGAGCGCGCCGCATGCCGCCGTCTGGCTGAATGCCGACGAAGCCCATATTTTTCGATTCGGCTCGGGCGAAGTCGAAAAACTCGAAGTGAAAGCCGAGGGGAATCGCCGCGTTCGCGACGATCGCGAGTATTTCGAAGCGATTCTGGCCGAACTCACTGAAGTGGAACGCTGGATGATCGCGGGCCCGCCGGGCCCACGGCAGGACTTCGAGAAGTATGTCCGCGTCGGCCACGCCGAGCAGCTTGCGAAAAAGCTGGTTGGCGTCGAGGCGATGGACGAGCCGAGCGACGGCGACCTTCTTCGCCACGCTCGCAAACGTCTGGCGTCCTAGTTGCTGTTCTCCAGGCGTGTGACGACATAGCCGCGGCCATCGCGTTCGACGTCGAAACGAACGCGGTCACCGGCGCTCATTCCTGTCAGGACGGCCGGATCTTCCACCGCGAAGGCCCGCACGCCGCCTTCGGGCAGGAAAGGAAGCGGCCGGTAGTCCAGAACGATCCGACCGGCTGCGGCATCGACCGCCACAACCCGACCGCTGGCGAGGGAGCCATCCTTGGGGGCTTCGCCTGAATACATGTCGATATCGGCGTTGCCGTCCGCGTCGGCAACGCCTGGCAGGCCTGCGGCGGAAAGCTGCGACACGAAGAGCGGCGAAAGAGCCAGTGCGGCAACCGCCGCACCGAGCGTGAACATATTCCTGGACATTTGAGGCTGAACTTTCCGCTGTGAACGCTACTGAGTGGGATCACATCTGGGAAGGCGCGGCCGGATTTCCAGAGGTTACAAACCGGTGACAAGCGCGCCGATCACGCTTGTCACGGGGCTCAAAGCACGTCTGCTCAGCGCCGCATAACTTGCGCGGTGGTGGCAGATAAACTCGAATTGAACGGCCGCTACTCCGGCTTGATGTTGCCGTCGCGAATTACCTTGCCCCAGCGGTCGCGGTCGCCGCTCACCAGCGTGACGACGTCCTGCGGCGGGCCGGGGAGGGGCTCGGCATCCATGGTGGCGAGGCGCTCGGCGGTGGCCGGCGAGGCCAGTACCTTGTTCACGGCAGCGTTCAGGCGCTGCACGACGGCGTCGGGCACGCCGGCCGGTCCCAGGACGATGAACCAGCCTTCGATCTCGGCGGCGGCGAGGTTCAGTTCGCGCAAGGTGGGCAGGTCGGGCGCCAGCGTGGAGCGCTTGGGGCCCGTCACCGCAAGCGCGCGCATCTCGCCGCGCTGCACGTACGGCAGCATCACCGCGACATTGTCGAACATGGTCTGAATGCGACCCGCGAGGATGTCGGCGCGCACCGCGCCACTGCCGCGATAGGGGACATGGAGGATCTGCACCCCCGCGGTGCGTTGCAGCACTTCACCCGCGAGATGCTGCGCGGTTCCCATGCCCGTCGATGCGTAGGCGATCCCGTTCGGCTTGGCCTTCGCCATGGCGATGAGCTCCGCCACCGTCTTCACGCCGAGATCAGGGTGAACGACCAGTATGTAGGGCGTGCGCGCCACCGTGGCGATCGCCGTGAAATCCTTGATCGGGTCGAACGACAGATTGGGGTAGAGCGCGCCCAGCGTGGCGTGCGAGCTCGGGGCCAACATCAGGGTGTAGCCATCGGGTGGCGACTTCACGATCATCTCCGAGGCGATGATGCCGCTCGCGCCACCCTTGTTCTCGACCAGCACGTTCTGGCCGAGCTCGGTCGTCAGCCCCTGCGCGAGCACGCGCGCAATCACGTCGGTCGCACCGCCCGGCGGGAAACCGACGACGAGCCGGATGGCCTTGTCCGGAAAGGCCGGCGCCTGTGCCGAGGCCGGCAGGGCGAAGGCCAGTACGCTGCATGCGAGCAGCCACACGAGTTTCGAACGTGTCATTTCATCCTCCCGATTCATTCTTCTTGTCTTGTTTTTGTCTTGTCGTCGGCGCGCCTTGGCGGCCCGCTCAGGAAACGGCAGTGACCGCCTGCAGCATCGATTCGCGATCCGTGCCCGCAACGCTGCCGGCGACCCGGCCGGTCTCGACCTCGCCCTCGAGCGAGCAGCGGAACATCACGCGCGGCTTGGTCTGGTCGAAGTCGCCCAGCGCCACGTGGCAGCTGCAGCGATTGTCCCACATCACCACGTCGCCGAGGCTCCAGCGATGGCGATAGACGAATTCCGGCGATGTCGCATGCGCGTTCAGCATCGCCAGCAGGCTCTGGCTTTCCTCGTCGGACATCCCCAGAAAGCGGCGGATGCGCTGGTTGACCAGCAGCGACTTGCGGCCGGTCTCGGGATGGGTGCGCACCACCGGGTGGACGATCGGCGGATTGCGCCGCTTCATCTCGGAGACGTCGGCGGGATCGCGGAACTCGATGCCGCGGATCATCGACACGTCATGCAGCGCCTCCAGAGTCTCGATCAGGCCGCGGATCGGCGGCGTCAGCGTTTCGAGCGCGAGATAGAGGTTCGCCCACATCGTGTCGCCGCCGACCGGCGGCTTCTCCTTGCAATGAAGGATGGCGCCCTTGGCGGGACGGGACGTGTAGCTGAGGTCGGTGTGCCAGTTGCGCCCCGAGTTGTAGGTGCCCGACTTCTTGCCGCCGACCATCTTGTTGGTCAGGACGAGGATCTCGCGATGATCCGGATGCAGGGTCGAGGGCGCCTGCGACTCGTGATTGTCGAGCACGCCGAAGCGGCGCGAGAAGGCGATCTGTTCTTCCGGCGCCAGGTCCTGTTCGGGAAAGACGAGCACGATGTGCTCGAGCCAGGCCTCGTTGATCCGGTGCTGGTCCTCGTTGCTCAAGGGCTTGCGAAGATCGATGCCGTTCACTTGGGCGCCGGCTGCAAAACCCAGCTGAGTGATGGTCATTGAACTCATTTTCTTCTCCCGCGTCCCAACTGTATCCAGTCGATCGATTATCGGTCAATATACTGTTTATTGTCAGACAAAAATAGGGATCGTCACATGGACGCCAGCCCCGCGGGCTCCGCCCTCATCACCGGCCTCGTCACCGGCCCGGTCGAGACGCCTCTCGGCAAGCTCGTGAAATCGTTGCCCGAGCGACTGGCCGAGCGCGTTTTGGAAGACGTGATGACGGGGCGTCTGCGGCCGGGGGACCGCCTGAAGGAAGAGATCCTGGCCCAGACCCATGCGGTCAGCCGCGCCACGGTACGCGAGGCGCTGATCGCGCTGGCGCGGCAGGGCTACGTCGTGCGGATTCCGCGTTCGGGGGCGCGTATCGCACAGTTCTCCCGAAGCGACCTCGACGACCTGTTCGAACTGCGCGCCGCGCTGCTCGCCGTCGCCGCCGGTCGCTATGCGCGGCAGGCCGGTCCGGCGGAGCGGTCGGAGCTGGAAGCGCTGGTGGCGGCCCTGGAAGGCATGGCGGCCGTTGCCGACCTGTCGCCGCAGGATTTCGCGACCCAGTCCATCCGCATCCAGACCCTGCTGACCGACCGCTGCGGCAACAATCACCTGCCCGACATGTACAAGCGGCTGGCGGGCATGGGCATGTGGCAGCTCATCCGCGGCCAGGCCAGCAGCTTCCTCACCCAGGCGAGTCGCGAGGAATCGGCGGCCGACTGGCGCCGCCTCGCCGACCGCGTCACGGCCGGCGATGTCGATGGCGCCGAACGCGCGGGGCGGCTGCTGCTCGAGCACTCCGCCGTTCGCGTCCGCCTGCATTTCGACGAGGTCGTTCGGTCGGCGCCGCAGTCTTAGCCAAGAGCGTGCGACAGGTCCCGGCGTCGTCGGAACTGGCGCCGATTTTCAGGCGATCTGGTCGATGACCTTGGCCAGCGCCACGTCCTTCAGCGAGAGGCCGCCGGCATCGTGCGTGGACAGCACGATCTCGACCTTGTTGTAGACGTTGGACCATTCGGGATGGTGGTCGGCCTTCTCCGCGGCCATCGCCACGCGGGTCATGAAGCCCCAGGCTTCGTTGAAATCGGCGAACTTGAAGCTCTTCTGGAGGGCGTCGCGTCCGCGCACCTTCTTCCAGCCCTTGATCGAGGCCAGGGCTTTCGTGCGGGCGGTGCCTGTGAGTTTGTCGGTCATCTGTTGTCTCCTCGGTTGGCGTGAAGCTTGCCTCATCGCGGTGCTGCAGCCTACGCTCACCCAACAACCGGAGGCTTTCTTGAAAATCACCCGTCGTACTGCCTTGCTTTCGACCACCGCCGCCGCGCTCGGCGCCGCCGCTGCCGTCCCCCAAGCCTTCGCCCAGAAGAGCGCCGATACGCTGCGCATCCTGTTCAACGACGCCGTGCCCAACGTCGACATGTTTTTCAACAGCCAGCGCACCGGCCTGATCCTGGCGCACCAGGCCTGGGACATGCTGGTGCACCGCGATCCCGCGACCTTCGACATCAAGCCGTCGCTCGCCACCGACTGGAAGTTCACCGACGACAATACGCTCGATCTTACGATCCGACAGGGCGTGAAGTTCCACGACGGCAGCGGGCTCACGCCCGACGACGTCGTCTATACGATCAACATGGCGGCCGATCCCGCGTCCAAGGTGGCGACGCCCTCGAACTACGCCTGGATCGACAAGGCCGAGAAGACCGGTGACTGGACCGTCCGCATCAAGATGAAGAAGCCGACGCCGGCGGCGCTGGAATATCTAGCCATGGTGACGCCGATCCATCCCAAGGCCTATCGCGAGAAGGTCGGCCCGGAAGGTTTCTCGGCCAAGCCGATCGGCGCCGGCCCCTACAAAATCGTCAGGAACGACCAGGGCAAGGAAGTCTTCTTCGAGCGCTTCGACGACTACTGGAAGGGCTCGCCCAAGGGCGTCCCGGCGATCAAGAAGCTGCATGTCCGCTTCGTGCCCGACCTGGCCACCGCGGTGACCGAGCTGCTGGCCCAGCGCGCGGACTGGATCTGGAACATCAATCCCGACCAGACCAACGACATCAACAAGATGCCGTTCCTGCAGGCCGTGCGCCAGGAATCGATGCGCGTCGGCTACCTCTCGATCGATGCCGCCGGCCGCTCCGGCGCCGACAATCCGTTGACCAAGCTCAAGGTGCGCCAGGCGATCTGGCACGCCGTCGACCGCAAGCAGTTCGCCGACAAGCTGGTCGGCGGCGGAAGCCGGGTGCCGCCGGCGCCATGCTTCCCGAGCCAGTTCGGCTGCGATGCCGACGCCGCCGTGAAGTACGACTTCGATCCGGCCAAGGCCAAGGCGCTGCTGGCCGAGGCGGGCTATCCCAACGGCTTCGACGTCGAGATGGTGAGCTACGTCCAGCCGACCTCGTGGGGCGCGGCCATCCAGAACTATCTCACCGCGGTCGGTATCCGCGCCAAGATCACCCAGCTCCAGGTCGCGCCGGCCATCCAGAAGGCCCAGAAGGGCGAAGCGCCGCTCTACATGGGAAGCTGGGGCAGCTACTCGATCAACGACGTCTCGGCGATCCTGCCCGTCATGTTCGGCGCCGGCGCGCTCGACAACTATTCGAAGGATCCCGAACTCGAGAAGCTGGTCGCCGAAGGCGGCGCCACGTCCAATACCGAGGCCCGCAAGAAGGCCTATTCGGCCGCGGTGAAGATCGCGACCGAGAAGGCCTACTGGCTGCCGATCAACACCTACGTGAACACCTACGCCTTCTCGAAGGGCCTGGAGTTCAAGACCTTCCCCGACGAACTGCCGCGCTTCTACTTCGCCAAGTGGAAGTGACACGCCAGAGGCGTGTCATCCCGAGCGTAGCCGAGGGATCTTGCCTGTAGCGGGCAAGGTCTCTCCACTTCGCTTCGCTCCGGTCGAGACGACAGAGACTTAAGCAACCAGCAGACACTCCACGCCGCCGCCGGGCCGAGGCCTGAGCGGCGGCGTTTCCGTTGAGCAGCGCGGCTCGGCGATCGGGCAGCGCGGATGGAAGCGGCAGCCCGGCGGGATGTTGGCCGGATCGGGCATGATGTCGCCCAGGCCGACATCGGGAACGCCAAGACCGGGCTCGGGCGTCAGCACTGAGGCGAGCAGCGCCCGGGTGTAGGGATGCTCCGGCTGGTGGAACAGCGCCTGTGTCGGCTTCTTCTCGACGATGCGGCCGAGATACATCACCGCCACCTCGCTCGCGACATGCTCCACCACCGCGAGATTGTGGCTGATGAACAGATAGGTGAGGCCGAGGTCGCGGCGCAGTTCGGCGAGCAGGTTCAGGATTTGCGCCTGCACCGAGACGTCGAGGGCCGAGGTCGGCTCGTCGCAGACGACGATGCGCGGGCGTAGCACCAGGGCGCGCGCGATGGCGACCCGCTGGCGCTGGCCGCCCGACAGTTCGGCCGGCAGGCGGTTGCCCATCTCGCCGGGCAGGCCGACGCGGGCCAGCATCTCGTCGACCCTGCGCGCGATCTCGGCGCGGCTGAAGCTGCCCTGCGCCTGCAGCGGCATCGCCACGATGTCGCGCACGCGGGTCAGCGGATTGAGCGACGAGAAGGGATCCTGGAACACCGGCTGGATCAGCCGGGCGCGCGCCTTGCGGTCCATGTCGACGATGCGCTGGCCTTCGACCGCGATGTCGCCCGAGTCGGGCTTGAGCAGGCCCAGGATCAGGCGGGCGAGGGTGGACTTGCCGCAGCCCGACTCGCCCACGACGCCCAGCACGCCGCCCGGCGGTACGGCGAAGGAGACGCCATCGACGGCGACGACGCGGCGGTCCTTACCCAGGATGCCGCCGGAGACACGGAAGGTCTTGCCGACCGATCTGAGCTCGATCGCAGCCTGGGTCTTCGTGCTCATGGCGCCAGCCGGCAGAGATAGTCGTGACCCGGCGCCGCCGTTTGATGCGGGACGGTGTGGGCGCAGGTCGCGTCGGCGAAGGTGCAGCGATCGCGGAAGCCGCAGCCTTCGAAGCCCGGGCCGATGCGGGGCACCGTGCCGGGGATCGAGCCCAGCGGCTCGTCCTGGCGCTGCTTGCCCGGCACCGGCACGCAGCGCAGCAGTCCCTGCGTATAGGGATGCTTGGGATCGGCGAAGAGCTGCGCGGTGGCCGCGCTCTCGACCACTTCGCCCGCGTACATGACCGAGACGCGATGGGCGATGCGGGCCACGATGCCGAGATCGTGGGTGATCAGCAGCAGGCCGAGGCCGAGATCGCGCTGGAGCTGCGCGAGCAGGCGCAGGATCTGCGCCTGTACCGTGACGTCGAGCGCCGTGGTCGGCTCGTCGGCGATCAGCAGCTGCGGCTCGCACATCAGCGCCATGGCGATCATCACGCGCTGGCGCAGGCCGCCCGAGAGCTGGTGCGGGAACTGGCCGAGGCGAAGCCCCGGCGCGGTGATGCCGACCTGGCCCAGCAGGTCGGCCGCGCGGTCGGTGGCGATCCTCTGGCTCACCTTCTTGTGGCGACGCATCACCTCGGTCATCTGCGAACCGATCGTGTAGGCCGGATTGAGGCTGGTCATCGGCTCCTGGAAGATCATCGCCATGGCATTGCCGCGCAGCCGCGCCATGCCGCGATCGTCGAGCTTCAGCAGGTCGTCGCCCTGGAAATCGAGCCGCTGGGCGGTGCGATGACCGCCGCGCGCCAGCAGGTTCATGATCGCCAGCGCGGTCACCGACTTGCCGCAGCCCGATTCGCCCACCAGGCAATGGGTCTCGCCGCGCTCGACCGTGAGCGAGGCACCGCGCACCGCCGACGTGGCAGCGCCGAAGCCCACTTCGAGGCGCTCGATTTCGAGAAGCGCGCTCATGAGCGGGACCGCGTGCCGAAGGCGTCGCGCAGTCCGTCGCCCAGCAGGTTGATGCCCAGCACCAGCACGAACAGCGCCACGCCGGGGATCACGATCACCCACGGGCTGAAGAACATATAATCCTTGGCCTCGGCGATCATCAGGCCCCACGAGGGCAGCGGAGGCGGCACACCGAGGCCGAGGAACGACAGCGTCGCCTCGAGGAGGATGGCGAGTGCGATCTCGAGCGTCGCCACCACGACGAGATGGCTGGCGATGTTGGGCAGCACCTCGCGCGACAGAACGCGGAAGCGCGAGCAGCCGGCGCACCAGGCGGCGGCGACGAAGTCGAGGTTGCGCACCTGCATGGAGGTCGAGCGGGCCACCACCGCGAAGCGATCCCACAACAGGAGGCCGAGGGTCAGGACCAGCAGGGTCATCGAGGTGCCGAGCAGGCCGACGACGGCCAGCGCCACGAGGACGACGGGGATGGAGAGGCGGGTCGTGATGGCGAACAGCACGGCGTCGTCGATGCGCCCGCCGAAGAAGCCGCCCAGCACGCCGATGGTGATGCCGATCAGGCCCGACACGATCGTGACGGTGATGCCGATCAGCATCGAGATGCGGCAGCCCCAGATCAGGCGCGAGAGATAGTCGCGGCCGAGCTGGTCGGTGCCGAGGATGAACTCCGGATTATGCCCTTCCATCCAGAAGGGCACGAGGAGGCGACGGTCGAGGTCCTGGGCGAACGGATCGTGCGGCACGATCAACGGCGCGAAGATCGCGCAGATCAGCGCAATGCCGACGATGAACGCGCCGACCCAGGTGCCGGCGCTGCGCCAGCCCCGCCGCGGGCCGGCATTGACCGTAACGACACTCATTTACGCAGGCTCATGGTCATGGTTGTCATGCGCCTCGGCCTCACGCCCGCAGCCGGGGGTCGAGTACGGCGTTCATCAGGTCGGAGACCATGGTCAAGGCCACATAGATGACGGCGAGGACCAGCACGACGGCCTGCACGACCGGGAAGTCGTTCTTGGCGATGCTTTCCCAGGCCAGGAAACCGACGCCGTGCAGGGCGAAGACCTGCTCGATGACGATCGAGCCGCCCAGCATGAAGCCAAGCTGCACGGCCGCGATCGCCACGACCGGAATGGCGGCATTGCGCAGCGCATGCTTGAGCAGGATGGAGGCGCGCGACAGGCCCTTGGCCCGGGCGGTGCGGATGTAGTCGCTGCCCATCGCCTGGATCATGCCGGCACGCGTGAGGCGCGTGAGGGCAGGGATCGCCGAGAAGGCGAGCACGATGCCCGGCATGACGAAATGCTCCCACGAGCCGGTACCCGAGATCGGCAGCCAGCCCAAGGTGAGACCGAACAGGATCATCAGCAGGAGGCCCAGCCAGAAGGACGGCATCGCCTGGCCGATCAGGGCCACCATCTGCACCGCGCGGTCGAAACTGGTGTTCTCGCGGACCGCCGCCAGGATGCCCATCGGCAGCGATACCAGAAGCGCGATGGACAGGCCGGTCAGGCCCAGGGTCAGCGTCACCGGCATGCGCTCGGCAATCAGCGTCGAGACTCGCGTCTGGAAGAAATAGCTGTTGCCCAGGTCGCCGGTCGCGGCGCGGCCCACCCAGTCGAAGAACTGGCTGAGGACCGGCCGGTCGAGTCCGTAGGCCTTGCGCACCGCCTCGATATCGGCCGCCGTGGCGTTGGGCCCCGCGATCGAGATGGCGAGATCGCCCGACAGCCGTGTGAGGATGAAGGCGAGGGTCATGACCGTCGCGGCGACGAGCAATGCCACGATGAGGCGGCGGAAGAGAAACTGAAGCATGTGCGGGGTGAGCTTAATGCGGATTGGTCGGGAAGGCGATCATGCGAATAGCGCGCCAAACTTCGGGGCGCTGCCCCAAACGATCACGACGCGGCGCTTGGCGCGGGCGCGCCGGTCCTATATGGGGGAGTCATGCCGGTCTTCAACAATCCACGGCGTACGCCCTGCTTCGGCATCGCGCCCACTCTAGAGGACTTCGAAGCGATCTCGGCCGAGGCGCTGGCGACGATTCCCGAAGAGTTCCGTCGGCACGTCGGCAACGTGCGCATCCAGATCGACGACTTCCCGTCCGACGAGGTCGAGAAGCAGATGGAACTCGACACGCCGTTCGACCTGCTCGGTCTCTATCAGGGCGTGTCGATGGTGGAGCGCGGCGCGGGCCATGTCGCCAACGACATCGACCGCATCTTCCTCTATCGCCGTCCCCTCCTCGACTATTGGTGCGAATCGGGCGAGGACCTGCCGCACATCGTACGCCATGTGCTGATCCACGAGATCGGCCATCACTTCGGCCTGAGCGACGACGACATGGAAGCGATCGAAGCCAGGGCCGAGGAAGAATCGCAGCGCAGCCAGCCGGGCGCCTGAAACTTTCTCCTCTCGGCGATCGCATGGGACTCAAGGTCCTCACTACGTTCGGGATGACAACGAGTCCTGTATCGGCGCACGGCGCAGATGCCAGCAAGGAGCCTCTCGCTTTCCCACGGCGCGGGCCATATGCGCTGTCGGGGATCACACGCGCATGGCCTCGCGATAGAGGCGCTCGGCGTTCGTCCATTTGATCGCCCGAACGAAGGCCTCGATGTATTTCGGCGCGTCGGTCCCGTAGTCGGCCGCGTAGGCATGTGCGTACATGTCCATCGCGAGCAACGGGACGCCGCCGGCCGGCGCCATCGAATCGTCGGCAGCCCACTGATTGAACAGCCTCTTGTCGCGCGCCGAATAGGCCAGGATCACCCAGCCGGAACCTGAATCAAGCGACTTGCCGGTGCCGACGAACTCCGCTTGCCATCGTTCCAGGCTGCCGAAGTCGCGCGACATCGCCTGGGCGAGCAGCCCCGACGGCTGGCTGGGCGCCTCGGCGATCCCATCGAAATAGATCTCATGCAGGATCGACGAATTGTGGGCGATCTGCTCCTCGCGCTTCAGCTCGCCGATCCTCGGCGCCGGCGTGTCGGCGAAGTCGACCTTCGCAAGTTCTTCGCAGACCGTGTTCAGCCTCTTCACCACGCCGGCATACTCGTTGTCGTGATGGCCGCGCAGCAGGCCCGCCGACAGGCCCTTGATCTTCTCCGGATTGAAGACGAGCGGCTTGGTGATGAATTTCGGCACGGTCACGACGCTGGAGAGCTGCGGGGCGGCTTGTTGGGCCAATTGCCGGGCGTGTGCGCCAACAGCGATGGCGCCAACCAGCAAGCCGGCGCCCGCGGCCAGGGAACGGCGGGGGATGTCGGTCATGTGGGCTCCTGCTTGTTCGCGGGAGCAACGCCGGTCAGGGGGAGGAGTTGCGGCGAACGGCGGGCACGCGGTAACGACCCTCGATCAGCGCTTCTTCGGGCTGATAGGCGCGCAGCACCAGCCGGGTCGGCCCGGGCGGCGTCGGAAGCCAGTTGGCCGCACGCTCGCCCGGCGGCTTGTCGCGCTGGATGTAGATCGTGAGCGATCCGTCGGCGCCGCGAATCAGTCCCGGCGTGCGGTCCCCGATGGCGTAGCGATCGATCGGATTGTCGACGAAGAAGGCCCGGCCGTCCGGCATCGCTTCGTAGGCAGACAGCGACCAGAAGGCGCGCGCGGGCGGCATGCCATTGGCCGGAAAGGTGAGCGCATAGCGCTGGGTTCCCGAGAGGGGCCGGCGTTCGGAATCGACCGCGCAGGTCACATAGACCGCTTCGTCCGGCATGAGCGCGCCCAGTGCCGTCAGCGCAGTGGCGGCGCGATAGAGATAATCTTCGCCGAAATTGCCGAGGTGCCGCTCGCCATAGGTCCAGCCGTCGATCGTGCGGTCACGCCCGGCGGCGGCGCGGATGTCGGCACGGCCCTGTTCGATGCCGGCGCCGATGGCGCGCCGCTCGGCGTCGCTGAAGGCGCGCTGGTCGAACCTGCGTCCCGGCCTCAGCTTCAGCGGCGCCAGCGCCTCGAACAGCGCCCGGTCGCGCTCGGGCAATGGGCTTTCGGCAAGGGCGCGCATGCCGATGTCAAAGAGGTCGAACGGATCGGCGGGATGCGCGGCGGGCCAGTCGGCGACGGGCTCGGGCGGTGCCTGGGTCCGGAAGCGCATCAGCTCGCCGGTTTCGAGGATACGCCGCTCGTTGCGCATGTCGGGCGTTTCGAGCAACACGCGGCTCTGCAGGATGCGCACGCGGTCGAACTCTTCAGGACCGTCGACCAGGATGCGGCCCAGCAGCCATACCGACGTCGTGGGCGCGCGGACCACTGTCACGTCGCCCGGCGCGTCGCCCTTCCAGGCCGGCCCGACGATCATATGCGTGGCCAGCCCATTGGTTTTCTGGCGATGGCTGACGACGAGGAAATTGTCGGTGAACAGATCGATGAAGGCATAGCTGTAGTAGAGGTCGCCGACCGGCGGCACGGTCAGGAACAGCGGCTCCAGCGAGAGGTCGAGCCACGCGGACGAATAGAGCGTGTCGGCATTGGGCGTCGTCACGTCACGCGTGCGCGGATCTGCCAGCGTCGGGACGTGGCGGAAACGGTTGAGGCGCTGGCGGTACGGGTTGCCCTCGTCGACCGTCGCGCGCCAGCGGGCGCGATACATCTCGTAGACCGGGAAAAGATAGATCGTCGCGCGCCGGGCGAGGTCGCGCAGACTTGTCGGCGTGTCCTGCGCGCGCGCCCTCTGGACGCAGGCCAGTGCGGGCATCCCGATCAGGCCGCCGAGCGCGGCGCGGCGGCCGATCCTCACGCCGCGCCCCCGCGCAAATGTCGCCGCTCGGCGACAAAGGCGGCGGCCTCCTGCCAGGGCGCCAGCGTCCAGAAGGAGCGCGCGCGGCCGGAGGGCGAGGCCAGCACGAACGCCACCGCGCCTTCGAGGGTGCCGACCTGTCGCCCATAGGCTGGCGCCTTGGTGCCGAGCGCCAGCGACGCGGCGTTCTTGGAGGTGAAGGCGATGGCGGCGGGCCGAAAGCGCCGCAGCTTGGCGTGCAGCGCGTTTGCGTCCATCGCCGCGGGCGAGAGCTCATGGTCGGATCCGACCTCGGTCTTGTTGAGGTCGGTCAATCCAAGCCCGAGAGCCAGCAGTTCGGGAAAGCGCTGCGGCGCCAGCCGCACGGGCGTCAGGCCGACCGCATGCAGGGTCGGCCAGAAGGCATTGCCGGGATTGGCGTAGTAAGCCCGCGCCTTGTAGGACGCGGGGCTCGGCGCGGTGCCGCAAAACACCAGGTCGAGCCCTCGCGCCAGCAGGTCCGGGATGAGAGGGTTACTCCGCCTTGATGCCCGCGGCACGGATGACCTCGCCCCAGCGCTTGATCTCGGTCTGGATGTAGGCGTCGATCTCGGGAACCGTCATGATGCCGGGCTCGAAGCCGCCCGCCTTCATGCTCGCCATCACGTCGGGCGATTTCAGCGCCTTTTCCGTCGCGACGCGCAGCCTGTCCTTGATCTTCGCCGGCGTGCCGGTCGGCACGGCCCAGATCGACCAGGAGGTCACGACCAGGTCCGGCGAGACGGTCTCGGCGAAAGTGGGCGTGTCCGGCAGGACTGTCGAACGCTTGGCGCCGCTCGACGCCATTGGTTTCAGCTTGCCCGCGCTCACCTGGCTCATCAGCGAATCGATGTTGGAGATGACCATCGGCACGTGGCCGGCCAGCACGTCTGCGGCGGCCGCGGCCGCGCCGCGATAGCTGATGAAGGTGATATCGACGCCGGTCTTCTGCTTGAACAGCTCCATCGTGAGCGTCGGCGACGTGCCGAGGCCGGATGAGCCGAAGGAGTACTTGCCGGGCTCCTTCTTCGCCGCTTCGATCAGCTTGGGCAGCGTGTCGTGCGGGAAGTTGGGATTGCAGCACAGCAGGTTGGGCTGCGTGCCGATCCAGGCCACGGTCTCGAGGTCGGTGACGGCGTTGTAAGCGGGCTTGCGGTAGAGATGCGGCACCAGCGCGTGGCTGCCGATGTTGCCCAGCAGCACCGAATAGCCGTCGGGCGGCGACTTGGCGACATTGTCGGCGGCAATCGATCCGCCGGCGCCGGTGCGGTTTTCGACCACGAACGTCTGGCCGAATTCGTCGCTGAGCTTGGCGGCGAGGCGGCGGGCGATATTGTCCTGCGAGCCGCCGGGTGTGAACGGGCAGACGATGCGGACATTGCGGTTGGGCCAGTCGTCGCCCTGCGCGAGAGCGAAGGTCGGCACGAATGGCAGCGTCGCCAGCCCGGCGGTGAAGTGACGTCTCCTCATCGTTTTTTCCTTTGTCGATTTGTTCAGTGCCGATGATGCACGAGCGGCGGCAGGCCGCCTAGTGCCAAGGACCGCGGAACAAAAGACTGTGCGCGGCGTTTCCCGGCGATGAATGAAGCAGGGGAGTCCTCGCGAAATCCTGCCGCGACTTCCGCTCGGACCGTTCTCGTGGTCGACGACGAAGTGCTCATTCGCATCGCGATCTCCGAATATCTGCGTGAATGCGGATTTTGCGTCGTCGAGGCCAGGAACGGCGACGAGGCGATCCTGGTCCTGCAGGCCGGGGTGGCGATCGACGTCGTGTTTGCCGACGTCCAGATGCCGGGTGAGAGGGATGGCATCGATCTGGCGCAGTGGGTGCGCCGCGAGCGGCCCGACGTGAAGGTGATCCTGACTTCGGGTGTCGCGCGGGCGGCGAGGCAAGCGGAGCGTCTCTGCGCGGACGCCCCCCTGATCGCCAAACCCTACGATCAGGAAGATCTCCAGCTCCGTATTCACGAGCTTCTGGGCCGGCAGATTTCGTCCTGAGGCTCCGCGGCCTTGTCCGCTTTCCCCCGTCGGGCATGATGCCTGCCGGGAGGACTCAATGAAGACGATCGACAAGGCCGACGAAGCCCAGCTGTTCGCCACCATCGACCGGTGGATCGAGCGCGAGGTGGCGCCGCGCGTCAAGGAATTCGACCACGCCGACAAATGGCCGGCCGAGATCGTCGAGCAGATGAAGGAGCTGGGCCTGTTCGGCGCCACGATCAGCCCGGAATATGGCGGCCTCGGCCTGCCGGCCACGACCTATGCCGAGATCGTCATGCGCGTCTCCTCGGTGTGGATGGCCATCACCGGCATTTTCAACTCCCATCTGATGCTGGCGCTGGCCGTCGAGAAGTTCGGCACGCCGCGCCAGAAGGAGCGCTGGCTGCCGAAGTTCGCCACGGGCGAGATTCGCGGTGGGCTGGCGCTGACCGAACCCGATGCCGGCACCGATCTCCAGTCGATCCGCATGGTCGCAAAGCGCGACGGCAACGATGGCTATGTGATCAACGGCACCAAGACCTGGATCTCCAATGGCATCGAGGGCCACTGCTTCGCCATGCTGGTGAAGACCAATCCTGAAGCCAGTCCGCGCCATACCGGCATGAGCCTGTTCATCACGCCCAAGGGTCCGGGATTCAAGGTGGGCCGCAAGCTGGAGAAGCTCGGCTACAAGTCGATCGATTCGGGCGAGCTGGTGTTCGAGGATTACAAGATTCCGGCCGATCACCTGATCGGCGAGGTCGAGGGCCAGGGCTTCGCGCAGGTCGCGGGCGGGCTCGAACTCGGCCGCATCAACGTCGCCTCGCGCGGCGTCGGCATCGCCGAGGGGGCGTTGCGACTGGCGACAAGCTATTCGCAGATGCGCAGGACCTTCGGCAAGCCGATCTGCGAGCACCAGGCGATCCAGCTCAAGCTCGGCGAGATGGCCACGCGCGCCCGCGCCGCCCGTCTGCTGACACTCGACGCCGCCGCCATCTTCGACCGTGGCGAGCGCTGCGACATGGAAGCCGGCATGGCCAAGTACTTCTCGTCGGAGGCGGCGCTGGAGAACAGCATCGAGTCGATGCGCATCCATGGCGCCTACGGTTACTCCAAGGAATACGACATCGAGCGACTCTATCGCGATGCGCCGCTGACCTGCATCGGCGAGGGCACCAACGAGATGCAGCGCATCATCATTGCGAAGCAGTGGGTCAAGCGGAACGCGATCACGTGAGCGCGGGCATGAACGGCAGGCCGCTCGCGGGCATCCGGGTCCTCACGCTCGAACAGTTCGGCGCCGGCCCTTACGGCACGATGTTCCTGGCCGAACTGGGCGCCGAGGTCATCAAGATCGAGGCGCCGCAGGGCGGCGATCCCTCGCGCCAGGTCGGGCCCTACAAGCTGGGAGCCGACGACAGCGAGTATTTCCAGGCCTGGAACCTCGGCAAGAAGAGCGTGACCCTCGACATGAAGTCGGAGCAGGGGCGCCGCCAGTTCGAGGCGCTGGTGACGGGCGCCGACTGCGTCGTGAACAACCTGCGTGGCACCCAGCCCGCCAAGCTCGCCATCGATTATGCGAGCCTGAAGCACCTGAAGCCGTCGATCGTCTGCCTGCACATCTCCGCCTACGGCCGCAATAACGAGCGCGCGGACTGGCCGGGCTACGATTTCCTGATGCAGGCCGAGGCGGGGCTGATGGAGCTGACCGGCGAGCCCGACGGACCGCCGACCCGGGTCGGCGTCTCGATGATCGACAGCATGAGCGGTCTCACCGGCATCGTGGGCCTGCTCGCCTGCCTGCTGCGGGCCCGCACCACGGGTCAGGGCTGCGACGTCGACACCTGTCTCTACGACGTCGCCATGCACCAGCTCACCTATCCCGGCCTCTGGTACCTGAACGAAGGCGATGTCTCGCCGCGGGTGCCCCGGAGCGCGCATCTTTCGCTGGCGCCGGTCCAGACCTTCCCGACGCAGGATGGCTGGATCTTCATCATGTGCATGACCCAGAAGTTCTGGCTGTCCTTGTGCGATGTGACGGGGCGCGGCGATCTGGCGAGCGATCCGCGTTTCCCCGATCCCAACACGCGGGCAAAGAACCGCGCGGCGATGTCCGCCGAACTCGACGTGACGTTCCGCACGCGCACGACCGACGACTGGCTCGCCGCGATGAACGGGCTGCTGCCCGCGGCGCCGGTCTATCGCCTCGACCAGGCGCTCGACAGTTCGTTTGCGCACGCCACCGGCATGGTCTCCTCCGTGCCGCATCCGGTGAAGGGCGAGCTGCGCATCCTCGCCAATCCGCTGCGCATCGACGGCGAGCGTCCGGCGCAGGCCGCCTGCGCAGCCCTCGGCGCCGACAACGAGGCACTTCTGGGCAAGGCATCATGAAACTGCAGGGCATCAAGGTCGTCGATCTCTCCTGGTTCCTGCCGGGCCCGTATCTCACCACCTCGCTGGCCGATCACGGCGCCGAGGTGATCAAGGTCGAGCCGCCGGGCGAGGGCGATCCCGGCCGCCACATCCTGCCGCCCGACCAGCGCACCTCGGTGTTCTTCCGCAACATGGGTCGCGGCAAGAAGAGCGTGGTGCTCGACCTCAAGAGCGAGCAGGGCCGCGCCGATCTGTTCCGTCTGGCCTGCGAGGCCGACGTGCTGGTCGAGTCGTTCCGGCCCGGCGTCGCGGCGCGCTTCGGCATCGGCTACGACGCTGTCGCCGCCAGGAACCCCGGCATCGTCTATTGCTCGATCAGCGCCTTCGGCCAGGACGGCGCCTATCCCGGCCGCGCCGCCCACGATCTCGCGCTCGAAGCCATGACCGGCGTGCTGAGCCTGACACTCGGCGACGACGGCCGGCCCGCGATCCCCGGCATCCCGGTCGCCGACCTGGTGAGCGGCCTCCATGGTCTGGCCGGCGTGCTGATGGCGCTGCTGCGGCGCAAGGACACCGGCCGTGGCGACTACATCGATGTCTCGATGCACGAATCGCTGATGGCCTCCTGCGCCAACGTGGTCGGCACGACCTTCGCCGAGAACAAGGCGCCCGACGTGAAGCAGCAGCGCACCACCGGCGGCTCGGCATTCTATCGGGTCTACGACACGTCCGATGGCCGCCAGCTCGTGATCGCGGGCCAGGAGATGAAGTTCATCAAGAATCTTTTAGGGGCGCTCGGCAAACCGGAGATGGCGTCCTTGTGCGAATGGCCCGGCGCGCATCAGAAACCGGTGATGGATTTCCTCGCCGAAACCTTCCGCGCCAAGCCGCTCGCCCACTGGATGGCCACCTTCGCCACGCTCGACATCTGCTACGGCCCGGTCAACACGCTGCCCGAAGCCATCGCCGACGCGAACTTCGCCAAGCGCGGCTTCATGGTGACGGACGGCGACGGCCGCCTCCACTTCGGCCCCGTCGTCCGCTTCAAGGACGAACCGTCATCGCCCTTGTATCGCGAGCCGCTGCTCGGTGAGCATACGGACGAAGTACTGAAGCGTTAGAGGAAAGGTCCCCCCGGATTCACAAACGAAGTGCAACACCAGATAAGGGTGTTGTCATGGGAAGCCATTATGGTCAGCTCGACCTCGACGAGCGCTGTACGATTGCCCATC
>Ga0209284_10000469_pt1 | contig 65789 bp, 49 predicted proteins | sample FRY03_FD_187211 | JGI IMG/M metagenome (GOLD analysis project Ga0209284, IMG submission 187211) | Freshwater microbial communities from Lake Fryxell liftoff mats and glacier meltwater in Antarctica - FRY-03 (SPAdes) (version 2) | ecosystem: Environmental > Aquatic > Freshwater > Ice > Glacier...
TCCCAACTCGCTGCGCTCGCTCGAGCTGGTCAAAGGCCAGGGCTCGGTCCTCTACGGCAGCGACGCGATCGGCGGCACGGTCAATGCACTGACCGCGCGTCCGGTCTACGCGGAGTCGGGCTTTCTCAATACCTCGCGCGTCTACGGTCGTCTCTCCTCGGCCGAAGACAGCTACACCGGCCGATTCGAGACCTCAGTCTCGGAGACGGACAAATACGGATTTCTTATCGGCTTCACTCGCAAAGATTACGGCGATCTCCGCACCGGGGGACAACAGCAGAACCCGAAGACCGGCTACGACGAGTGGAACCTCGACATGAAAGGCGAGATCTTCCTCAACGAGGACACGCGCCTCACCTTCCTCCATCAGCAGGTCCACCAGGACGATGCCTGGCGGACCCACAGCACGATCTTCGGCGTGCCCTTCCGCGGTACCACGATCGGGGACGATCAGCGCCGCTCGCTCGACCAGGATCGCACCCTCACCTACGCCCAGCTCGAGGGTACCCCAGGTGGGGCGATCGATCACTACCTCATCAGCGTCAGCCATCAGCGTCAGTCCGAGGAGCAATACCGGATCCGCGCGATCACGGACGGGCGCAGCGACATCGGGGGATTCGACGTCGATACCTACGGCACGATGGCCCAGTTTTCCTCCGACACCGACCTCGGCTACCTCACCTATGGGGCGAGCTACTACCTCGACACGGTCGGCTCGTTCCGCAACAACTTCGCGGCCGACGGCGCCTTCACCGGTGCGTCGATCCAGGGACCGGTCGCCGACAATTCCCGCTACCATCTCGCCGACGTCTTTCTACAGGATAAAATCGAGATCGGTGAGCGCCTCGACCTCTGGCTCGGAGGACGCGCCACCTACGCCGAGGCCGAGGTCGGCCGCAGCGAAGACCCCGTCACGGGCGATCCCTTTGCCTTTACCGATGACTGGACCAGCACCGTGGGCAGCGCCCGCTTCGTCTACGACCTGACTGCGGACAAAGCCTTCTCCGCCTTCGGCGGTGTCTCCGAGGGATTCCGTGCGCCGAACCTTTCCGACCTCTCCCGTCTCGACCTCGCCCGGTCGGGCGAACTGGAAACGCCCTCTCCCGGGCTCGCTCCCGAGGAGTTCACCTCCTACGAGATCGGGCTCCGCACGGAACGGGGAAGGACCCGCGCCTCGGTCGCCTACTACTACACGGACATCGCGGGGCTCATCGTCGGCTCCCGTACGGGACGCATCGTCGACGGGGCCTTCGAGGTGACGAAAGAAAACGGCGGTGACGGCTACGTCCACGGCGTCGAGTTCGAGGCCGAACAGGGTCTGACCGATGCGCTAACCCTCTTCGGTTGGGTCTCGTGGCAGGATGGCGACCTCGAGACCGAGAACGTGCGCGAGCCGATCAGCCGACTGATGCCCTTCACCGCCCAGGCGGGCCTGCGCTGGACCACACTCGATGGCGATCTGCGTCTCGAAGTACTCGCGATCGGGTCCGACCGGCAGGAGAACCTCCCGCTTCGCGATCAGCTCGACACCCAGCGCATCCCCCCGGGCGGTACGCCCGGCTACGTCGTCGGGACCGTGCGCGGGGCCTGGCAGATGAATGACGGACTCACCCTCACGGCGGGACTGGAGAACTTCACCGACGAAGCCTACCGCGTCCACGGCTCGGGGATCAACGGGGCGGGGCGGAACGTCCTCGTCGGAGCGGAGTGGAGGTTCTGATCTGCGGACCGAAGGAAACAAAAAAACCCGCCCGGCGGAAAGCACGGGCGGGTTTTTGGAAAGATCACGAAAGGATCAGATTAGGCTTTGGGTTTGCCCTCGCCTTTGCCTTTGCCTTTGTCGCCTTTGCCCTTCGGCGGAGTGGAGAGTTCAGCCTTGTCAAGCTGTCCGTCCTTGTTGGTGTCGCGAGCGGCGAAGGCTTTATCGATGGCGCCGTCGCCACCTTTTTCCTTCATCTTGGCAGCGTTCGGATTGGCGGCGAATTCCTCTTTGGAAAGAGTGCCGTTGCCGTCTTTGTCGAGGGATTTGATCATGCCCTCGGCACGCTTGACGGGATCGCCGCCTTTGCCTTTGCCTTTTTCTTTACCTTCATCAGCCTGTGCCAGGCCGATTGCGAATCCGGCCACAAGGGTGGTTGCTACTACGAGGAATTTTTTCATCAGTATTAAGTCTCTATTGGAGTTTTAAGCGGGAATTACTCTTCCCGCGGATAAAACGATCCACCAGGGTAATAGTTGCAATTTTTTTTCCTATTCGGCCGATTTTTTCAGTGCTTTCTCCATCAGCTCAAAGCCCCGGTTGATGAGACTGACGCGATCTTCGAGCAATCCGGCACTGAGGAGGGCGTTGTCGAGGAGCTGCCCGGCGACGAGTTTGGCGAGTTCGGGATTGCTCTCCCGAGCTCCGGCAAGGGCATGGATGAGGGCGTGGCGGGGATTGAGCTCGAGCTGCACCTTCTGCGCAGGGAGAGGCCCGTCCGGGTTCATCGCCTGCATCATCTGGCGCATCTGGGCCGACATGCCGAAGGCGGGAGCGAGGACGGCGGCAGGGCTGCTGACGAGACGTTTCCCGGCGGCGACCTTCTCGACCTGCTCGCCGAGTTCGCTCTGGAGATACTCGCAGAGGGCTTCCATCTCGCTGTCGGCGAGTGGCTCGCCCTTGAGGACGATGCTGTCGTCGTCGGCGAGTTCGAGCTCGGCGCTGGCGGCGGAGACGAGTTCTTTCCCGTCAAAGTCGCGCAGGTGCTGCAACAGATACTCGTCGATATTGTCGAGGAAGTAGATCACCTCGAGACCGCGCGATTTGAGCGCTTCGAGGTAGGGACCCGCCTCGACCGAGGCACGCTCGGTGCCGGTGAGGTAGTAAATTTTATCCTGTCCGTCCTTCGCCCGGGTGAGGTAGTCCTCGAATCCGGTGAAAGTGCCGGGATCGGTCATGGAGCTCTCGAATCGCAGCAGCTTGGAGAGGCCCTCGCGATGCTCGTAGTCCACGACGACGCCCTCTTTGAGGAAACGACCAAACTTCGCGTAAAACTCGCGGTACTTGTCGGCGTTGTCCTTTGCCTCGCCATCGAGGAACTTGAGGAAGCGCTTCGTCACGACGCGGTTGAGCTTGCGCACAAGGCTGCTGTCCTGCATCGACTCGCGGCTGATGTTGAGCGGGATGTCGGCGCTGTCGATGACCCCGCGGAGGAAGCGCAGCCACTCGGGGAGCAATCCGGCCGGTTTGTCATCGATGAGGATGTTGCGGCAGTAAAGCGAAACGCCCGGCTCCATCTGACCCATGCCCCAGAGCTCGGTGTTGTCGTTCGGCACGAAGAGGAGCGCGTTGATCTCGATCGGCATCTCCGAGCTGAAGTGCATGCGGTAGCGCGGCTCATCGTAGGCCTTCGCGTTGAACTTGTAGAACTCGGTGTATTCCTCGTCGGAGATGTCGGACTTCTTCTTTCTCCAGATCGCCTCGATCTTGTTGACCCGCTCTTCCCCGATCATGATGGGGAAAGGGACGAAACTCGAGTAATTTTCAAGGATGCGGCGGACCTCGTCGATTTTCGAGAAATCCTTGCACTCTTCGCGCAGCTTCAGGACGATGCGGCAACCGCGCGGCAGTTCCTCTTCGGACTCGACGATCTCGTAGCCGGACTTGCCGTCGCTGGTCCAGACGAGATTTTCCGCTTCGGGGCGCCAGGACCGGCTGTAGACCGTGACCTCGTCGGCGACCATGAAGGCCGAGTAAAAACCGACCCCGAACTGGCCGATGAGGGCGCTGTCTTTGCGGGCGGATTCCTCGAGTGACTTGATGAAGGCCTTCGAACCCGAGTGGGCGATCGTGCCGATATTCTCGTGCAGCTCCTCGCGGGTCATCCCAAGCCCGTGGTCGATGATCGTGAGAGTGCCGGCCTCTTCGTCGGCGGAGAGGCTGATCTGCAGCGGCAGCTCGGGCTGGTAGATCTCGCTCTCGGTGAGCTGGGTGTGGCGCAGTTTTTCGAGGGCGTCAGAGGCATTGGAAACGAGTTCGCGCACGAAGATCTCTTTGTCAGTGTAAAGAGAGTTGATGACGATGTCGAGAACCTGACTGACCTCAGCCTGGAACTCGCGTTTTTCGGGAGTGGTGGATGTTGTCATGGGGGATGCAGATGGGGATAAGGGGGATGAATAAAAGTCGAGCCTCGAAAATGGAGACGGAGCGGGGAAAGTCAAGCAGTCGTCTTCGCTGAACCATCGCCCGAAGCTGTCAACACCTTCGCTACGCTCTTATTCGGGCGCGTCAGGCGTAGCGGAACTCGTGAGAGTTTCGAGAACTGAAGGCTAAATGAGCCAATCGGCTAAGCGGATCTGAAGGTCCGGGAAAATGAGGCTCGTGCAACTATCGGTCGCCGGGATAACGGTGTGTTCCCCATAACCGCCGGGTCCGGGAGCGCTGAAACGCTCAATTCGGTTCTTCTCCGGCAGCACGAGCCAGTATTCCTCCACGGCAGCCTCTGAATAGATCCTGGCTTTTTCACGGTCGAGCGCCTCGGTCGGAAGGCAAACCTCGATCACCAACCGGGCGGACTCCGGGTGTCGGAACAAAAAGTCTTCCTCCCGACCACAAATGATGGCCAAATCGGGTTCCGGACAGGAATCTGAGAGCCTTAGCGGCTGCTCAGAGCTGACAAAATGATCGCCATAATCGCTTCCATCAAGAACCGCCTGAATGGTACGGAGGAAAATGCGAATCAGGCCGGAATGAAGCGGAGACTTGCTCATTTTCTCACCCCCCCCCTGATGAGCTCAGTCTTTTCCTCAATGAGACCGAGTTCTCCCATCTTCTCATAACCGCTCACGCTCAACGGCAAGGCGTGGCGGCGCATTTCAGGTTCATCCAGAATGGTGAGCATGGCTTCGACTCATTCCACCCCGAACCGGCGGGTGATCACGGGAGGGAAGTATAACGAAGGGAGGATGAAATGGAAATGGGAAGTTTTGGGCCGTTACGTGTGTTGCCTGCCTCTGTGAGGCCGGATTAGGTTCGCAAATGGAAATCGAACGCCCTTTATCACTGATCATCGAACCCCGGCCTCGCAGAGGCCAGCTACATTGGGCCGATTGCGTAAGCAAGGCGTAGCGGAACTCGTGAGAGTTTCGTCCCGCGCCGGGCCATTGCTCGAAGGTGTCACCACCTTCGCTACTTTCCGGTTCACCCGCCAATCGGTGGTGGGGTCCTTGGCACTTCTCGCTCGGCTTCGAGGGCGGGGAGGATCCCGGCTCCGGTGGGCATCATGATGACTTCGGCACTGCCGCTGAGGATTTCCTGGGTCTCGAGGACGCTGAAAAGGGTGTCGACGACTTCGGGATCTTCGCCGATCTGGCGGAGGGCCTCGCCGACGAGACGGGGGCGCACGGCGTGGGCCTTGGCGAACTCGATCGAGGCCTCGCGCTCGGCGCGGGATTTGATGATATCGACCTGGTTGTCCCCCGCCTGACGGATCGCCGAAGTCACCTGGGTGAGCCGGTTCACGACCTTTTGCTCGATCTGATGGATCATGCCCTGGTCGCGGAAGTGGACCTTACGGATGTAGACCGAGCCGAGCGAGTAGCCCCAGCTCTCGGACTTGGGCGAGACTTCGGTGCGCACCTCGCGGCTCATCTGGTGACGGTTCTGCATCATGTTGTTCAGCGGCATGTTGCTGAGACTGCGAACTGTCGTGTTCGTGACGTTGGCCATGAGCGAGCCCTCGGGATCGGTGTTTTCAAAAAGGTAGGCGACGGGATCACTCACCCGCATTTCATACCAGACCCCGAGTCCGACGGGGGTGCCCTCTTCGGAGTTCACCGGACGACTGCGCAGGTAACGCTGGTCGAGACGCAGGTCGAGAGTGTGGACTTTTCCAAAAAACGGCACAAGTAGCACACTCGGTCCGATCGAGAGGGGCGTGATGTGCAGACCGGGCTCGTCGATGACCCCGATAACCTTGCCAAAGAGGACAAAGACCTTGCAGCGGCATTCGTTCACCGTGGTGAACCAGCACAGGTATTTAAGGATACCGATGAGAATGGGAAGCCCGATGATCAGACCGAAAAAGGTTACGGCAGCGGTGGTGATGAAGGAGATCATGACGAGAGGGAAGGATGATCGGAGATGACGCGACGGGCGCGGCGGAAGAGCTGGAGCTTCACATTGCGGAGGTAGGACACGAGCGAACGCGAGCCGCCATTTTCCTTGAGCGCCTTCAGCTCGCTGGCGACCCGCAGGAGCGGCTCGACCTCGGCCTGGACCCGCATCGTCTGGATCTCGACGGCGCGTTTTGACTGCTCGATCTTCTGATCCGCCTCGGCCCGGGCGAGGCTGATGTCGGCCGAGACTTCGTTGTGGGCGGTGTTGATCGCCGCGAGGGCGGAATCGATGTCCGAAGGAGGGTCGATCCCGGTGATGAGCGAGGCATCGAGCTCGATCCCGTAACGGGCGGTCGAGCTGAGGCACTCAGTATTCATCTGTTCGTTGAGCTCGTTGAGATTTTTGCGGAGATCGTTGATCGAGATACCCTCAAGCTGCGGCGTGTCGCCATCCATGATTGCGTCGTCGATCTGGTCCATGGGGACACCGTCAGAGTTCTGCGCCTGGAAGTTCGCGATGCGCTCCCGCAGGATGGAGACGAAGTAGCCCATGATGTGGGCAACGGGATGTTTCACCCCGAAGATGTAGGCATAGAGATTCCGCTCGGACACTTTGAAGCGGAGCTGACCGGTCACGCCGATGTTGAGCTGGTCTTTGGAAACGGCCTCTAGCACGGTGCCATACTGATTGAGCTGCGGGTCTTCGGGATCGTAGGCGATGCTGGCGGTCTCGATCGCGACGCTGACCTTGTGGACGCGCTGCCAGGGCATCTTGACGTAGGGACCGCCGGGACCGATGACCCGCACCTGGGGGTAAATGTAGCGGGTCTTGTGATCGTCACTGAGGTGATCGGCGATCGGGAGATCGAGGGTCGTTTTCCCCTTGAGCCGCTGGACCCGACCTAGCGTCGTGACGACCGCCCTCTCATTTTGCTCCACGGTGTAAAAGCCGGTGAGGACGCACCGAATCACAAACCAGGCCGCAGTGCCGACCAAAACCCCGAGAATCAGACTTGGATCCATATGGTTGAGAGAGTGGACGAGGTCCCGCCCGAATCCAAGAAAAATTTACGTGACTCTTTCCGTAGCGCGTAGGTCCCGGACGAGTATTGCCCCCGCTGTGTCAGGGAGATGTCCCGTGCGCTTTGGGCTCTGTCGGTTTCTTCTGCAGGACCCGGTGTTCGACGATGTGCATCAGATAGTCGGCCCCCGTCTTGAGACCTGTAAAAAGGAGCAGGGTGTGCATGGCGGACCCTGCCATTGCCCCCAGAATAATCGTAAGGTGCATCGGCAGGATGCGGGCATAAGGCAGAAACATCATGATCCCCAGATTCGGGCGCCGCTCCAAATCTGCCCGCACATTCTGATAGAACGAAAAGGCGTGGCCGACGACAAAGCTGACGATAGAGAATAGGAACCACCGCGCAGAGTCCGTATCCCCGGGCGTCGGGCCGAGGTTCGTCCCGACCTCGCCAGGGTCTATCGCCGAGGCAGCGAATCCGATCAGGAAGATCCCGTAGATGAGGTGGAAGAAACCGTAGTGAATCGCAAAGAAGAAGGCTGTGCTCCGCTTGCCAGCCGCCGACTCGGCCTCCCGTTTGCCGTTGCTTGTGAATCCCTCGCTACAAAACGACCGCAGCAGGAGCAAGATGTGAAAGATGCCGATGATGACGCTCTGTGCCCAGTAGATCGCCATCATCGCCTGAAGGTTCCACCCCTCCCGCAAGGCGAAAAGGATGACGAGCACATTGCTGGCGAGGATCCCGATACCGGAATAATCCCGCGAGTTTGTTCCGGCTGCTTCCCGATAGAATTTCACCACGGAACGAAGCGAATGCCGTCGGAGAGTCCAGCAGAAAAAACCATGAAAACGGCGTGATTTATGCCATGGAAAAGGAAGAATGAATTTTGGTTTTGTCTCAACACGCTTTTCGGGAACGGACGGGGTCTCGCTCGAGTCGCGCAAATGGGCCGACGTGCTCGAACGTGACGGGCACGCCACCTTCTGGTTTTCCGGTCTCTCGGATCGTCCTGCCAGGTCATCCATAGTCGTGCCCGAGGCGCATTTTGAGCATCCGGAGATCGAAGCGATCACGCAGGCGATCTGGCGATGCGAGACTTTTCCGGAGGGCATCGCCGGGAAGATCGCAAGACTACAGGGACTCCTCCACGCTGCGCTCGACGAGTTTTGCGACCGCTTCGGGATAGACGTGCTCATCCCGCAGAATGCCCTCACCATCCCGATGAATCTCCCCCTCGGTCTGGCGATCACCGACTTCATCGAGGGCAGCGGGATCCCGACGATCGCCCATCATCACGATTTCTACTGGGAGCGAGACCGCTTTACCGGTGCGGCGGTGCAGCCCTACCTCGCGCGCGCCTTTCCCCCGGTTCTCCCCGGCATCGTGCATGCAGTAATCAACTCGGCCGCGGCGAGGGAGGTGAAGGATCGCTGCGGGATCAAGGCAACGCTCGTGCCGAACGTGATGGACTTTGAAAAGCCGCATCCCGCGCCGACCCGGAACCCTGACGAGGCCAGAATCGCACTGGACCTCGGGGGCGACGACAGGCTCATCCTGCAGCCGACGCGCGTGGTGCCGCGCAAAGGCATCGAACATGCCATCGAACTCGTCCATCGTCTCGGGGAGAGCCGGAACAAGCTGCTCATCTCCCACGAGGCCGGCGACGAGGGGCTCGACTATCGGAATCAGCTCTCCGCTCTCGCGAAAGAAAAAGGAGTCGATCTCCGCTTCGTCGCGGATCGCATCGCGGGGACAGAGTCAGAAGCCATGGGAGAAAGTTTCACTCTCGAGGAACTCTATCCGCTCGCGGATTTCGTGACCTACCCCAGCCTCTACGAGGGCTTCGGCAACGCTCTGCTCGAGGCGATCTACTTCCGGAAACCGCTCCTCGTGAATCGCTACTCTGTTTTTAGAGAAGACATCGAGGGAGTTGGATGTGAGTTAGTGACGATGGACGGAGAGATCACGGATGAGGTCGTCGGGAAAGTGCGGCGCATCCTCGACGAGCCGGGATCGCACGCCGCTACCGCTGAGAGAAATTTCCGAATCGCCGGGAAACACTTCGGGTATCGGACACTGGAAGAGCGATTGCGGGCGATGGTGCAGATGGCGGTGCGGGGGTGATGGTGAGGGTGACTCTCTGCCGGACCGCGGGCGTCCCGCCCGCCCCATTGCCCATGAAACCTGCTGCGGTTGGGGTTGTAAAGCGGGCGGGACGCCCGCGGTCCGGCATTGGTCCGGCGGCGAAATCCTCAATTTGGTTTCTCGGAGGATTTCGAATCCACCACAAACTCTCCGTAATACACCCTCGCTGAGGCGAACGAGACCGGTTCGCCTGAGAAGGGAGTAGCGAACAGGGTCGGCCGGCCGGCGAGGGGGAAGAGCAGTTCCTCGGCAAAGATTTTGTATTCGAAGGCCTTCTCATCCGGCCGCTTCTCTTCCCCTTTCCAGACGCGGCCCGAGACGAGCCAGTGATTCCGCTCGGGGCGGACCGAGAGTTCGAGATGGCAGAGATCTTCCTGCGTGACGGGGAACGGCTCCTTGAGGAGCACGACACTGCGTCGCACGAGCTCGATCTCCTGTGTCGCGGGGGCGAAGCGGAGCTGGAAGCCGTTCTTCCCGTAGAGACCGGCACCAAAGCGGGACTTCAGTCTGCCCTTCCCCTGCGCCCGACCCGAAGCGACGATGGTGGCACCCTTTTCCCGTATCTCGGGACCGAATTCCAGCCAGCAGTCGAGGAGCGGTTCGGGCGCTACCTTCAGTTTTTTGGCTCCGGCATCGACGGTCCACTTGCCGCTGAGCGGCGTCGCTCCGCCCGGGTAGTCCCCGTCCTTGCTGTTGGCGATGTCGAGGATCGCGGCAGGGACATTGACGGGCGGAGCCGGTATCTCCGGAGTTGGCGGGGCCTCCGCCTTCTCTTTCGCGAGGCTCCCTCCCGTCGCGAGGAGAGCGGCGAAGAAGAGCGCCATCACTGGAGCGATGACCCTCATTCCCGGCGAATCGCGTCCATCAGATTTCCACGCAGGACGAGCCGCGCGGCGGCGGCGCAAAAGACGAGCCCGCCGACGAGGACGGCTCCGTTGATCGCTGCGAGCAGCCCCCAGGGCAGCGAAGACGATCCTTTGGTCAGCTCGGGCAACACCGCCAGCAAGGCCGCACCGAGACCGATGATGACACCTGACAGGTGCAGAAACCAATGCTCCGCGAGGACCATTCCGGCGAGCTTTTTCCGGGTGAATCCCATCGCCTGCATCACCCCGAGCTGTCCGCGACGCTCCATCACATTGCGCCCCACGATGATCGCGAGGCCGAGCGTCCCTAACAAAATCCCGAGGCCGCCGAGGGTGGAGAAGATACTGAGATAGGTATTCTGCACCGCATTGAACTCATTGAGCCGGTCCGCCGCCGGGCGCATCTCCAGCCCGAGATCGCCGAACATGCGCGTGAGGTGGGCCGCGACCGGCTCGAGAGTTCCCCCGCCTTTTCCATCCATCAGGAAGAAGCGGTAGCCGCCCGCATCGGGGAAAAAGCGGATGAAGTTTGCCTCATCTATCAAGAGACTTCCCTGCAGAATCGAGGTCTCGAGAAAACCGCAGATGAGCACGGCGAAGGACTGTCCCGAAACAGTCTCGTACAGGACCGTGTCGCCGATGCCTTTTTGCAAGGCATAGATCGCGGTGTTCTGATCGATGATCCCGGCGACGACGGGAGTCCCGTCTTCCAGAGCAGGATGCTCGGCGGCGAGGAGGCGCCAGGGACTCTCGCCCGTCCTCGGCTCGGTGATTTTCCCGGTGAAGGTGAAGGGATTGATCGCCGCGATCTGTGCGGTGCTCACACCCATGATGCGGGGACGCTGGGCGCGGTTAAGATTGAGACAGCTCGCATCGTCACCGTTGCTGACGCGAAGGGGCAGAATCGTGAATTTTTCTTTAAACCCGTCGAGCCCGAATTTCTTTCGCCCGGCCTCTCCGTTGAGATCTTCGTAGACCGGCAGGGTCGACTCCCCGACGTAGGCGAAGCCCCCCGTCCCGGCATTGCGACGCTCGGCTCCGCGCTCGCCCTCGAGGCGGAAGGAGTTGATCGCCGTGACCATGAAGACACCCGCCGCCATCAGCCCAATCACCGCGAGGCTGCGGCCGCGACGACGCACGGTGTGCTGACGGCCGAGCGCCCCGAGAGATTTCAGAACCTCGGACGGACGCAGGAATCGGCGGATGAGGATGGAGCAAAAGGCCACCCCGGCCACGGTCATGAGAAATCCCGCGCCGAAAAAGAGGCCCTGCGCGGCCATCGTGCCCTCGACCTTGGGGGCAAAGAGACACCCTAACGCTCCCACCACACCGACGGCGAGAGCGACGACATCACGACGGCTTTTTGCATTGCCGCCGAGGGAGAGATCGTCACTCCCCGAGATCAGGGTCGAGGGCTGGATCGCGGTGATCTTACGGCTCGCGAACCAGACCACGGTGAGCGCGACGAGGATGGTTATGAAGAAGGAAACGAGCAGCGTCTGCGGCTTCAGCGAGTAGGTGAACTCCATGCCCGCAGCGGCATCCTGCCAGACGCCGGACATGCCGTAGAGGGCGAGGCGGGTGTAGACATAGCCGCCGAGCAGCCCGAGCGCGGAGCCGACGAGAGAGAGTAACAAGGCCTCGACGAGGAAAAATCGCCGCACCCGTGTCCGCGTGAAACCCATCGCGAGAAGCAATCCGATCTGGCTGGAACGCTGCTCGATCCCGAAGACAAAGACGAGCCCGGCAAGCACGAGGGCCGCGACGATGAGGAAAAAACTCATGCTCGCGAAGAGCGCGCCGAAGTCGAAGGAATTCGCCACCGCCGACTTAGCCTCGGCCGGCAGGTCGCGGTAGACCATGCCTAGGTCGGTGAGCTTCAAATTCGCCCGCAGTTGATCGACAAGCGGGGCGTCCGACGCCTTCAGTTGAAAGCGCACCGCCGTGGCATCACCGAAGCGGTTGGCCCACATCGAGCGCGCCGCTCCGAGGGAGACGAAAGCCTTGGGCGTCGCCTTGTATTGATCCCAGTATTCATCGTCCTTGTCGCGGATGCGGTCGCGGTCGATGGGAATGCCGGGCTCCCAGTCGTCGAGTCCATCGACGTCGAAAATGCCGGGGAACTCGGGCGTCCAGGTCTGATCCCAGCCCGCCTCGCCAATGGGCTCGACCGCCGCCACGGTAAAGGTGCGACGATGCTCCTCGAGGGCGCGTCCCGCCCCGACGACATTGTAGACGAGGGTGACATCGTCGCCCGGCTTTACCGCGAGGTCATCGGCGAGCCATTGGGAGAGGATGATCTGACGATCCGTGAGATCGCTGCCCACGATACCGTTCAGCGCAGGCCCGACCCCGGTCACCATGGAATAAGGAGTGCGATTTTCACCAGATGTGATGTCCGTCGCGAGATAGGTCAGGACGGGCGAACTCACCGCCGCGACATTTTCCAGCGCCGAGACGATGACACTGTCAAAAAAGACCCGCGAACTCACGATCTGACTCGTGCCGCCGGTGTCCGCCTGCGAGACCTTGAGCTGCAGATCGTCGAGATCCCAGGCCTTCTCCGCCGCCGCCGCGAAGGTCGTCGCGTCGAGGGAATCGTCGCCGAGAATGAGGTTCGCCCGACCGGACTGCTCAATGATAGCCTCGAGCCGCTCGCGCCGAAGGAAGATCGTCGCCGGCGGGACTTGCTCGGCTTTCAGCGAATAGAGCCCGAAACTCTCCGCATCGAGGATCGCGGTGACAGGGGCGGTGAAAGGCGTCGTCTGTTCGGACTCGCCGGAGAGAGGGGCATCTTTCGAGAGTGCTCCGGGGATCTCGACCCGCACGATGAGGGTATCATCGACGCCTGCTCCGACGCGGTCGGCGAGAGGCGCGTTGATCGCGATCCAGCGCTCGTCCGCAAAGCCGTCGGGCGCGACGCCCTTGTTCGAGAGTTTCCAAAAGCGGTCATCGATCCCGAGGATCTGCACCTGATTGACCCGACGTCCGCCGTCCCGGTTCAGCGCCGTCCCGGTGATCTGCAGGACCGGCGCGACGACGGCATCACCACCGAGATCCGCCGCGATGCGATCCGCCAGGGTAGAGCTGAAAAATCGCTCTCCTCCCAGCATGACCGGACCGATCTGCGAAAGACGTGCCGCCGCATTCCGCCGCAGGCTTTCCTTCACTGAATCGCCGACGACGAGGGCGCCGCTGAGGATCGCCGAGGTCAGCGCCACGCCCGCGAGGACCGAGAGATTGATCCAGCGATAGTGGAAGAGGGAGCTGAGGATGAGGCGAAAAGTGCTCATGAGAAAGAAAGCCGCTGAGGATAGCCCCCGGCCTCACAGAGGCCAGCTACAGGTGCCGATGCCTGCATGGGAAAAGTGCTTACACCTACACGGAATTTCTTCCTGTAGCTGGCCTCTGTGAGGCCGGTGTTGGGGGAGGTAAGGTCAGGGAAATCCCGCTTCGGGAGACTTTCCCTCATACCCCGCCCTCCAGCTTTCCACGATGGAGCGTTCGAATCGAGCCGACCGCCTCCGCAATCATGCGATCGTGCGTCACGACAATAAGGGCGAGACCTTCGGAGTCATTCAACTCCACGAGCAAATCCATGAGCCGCTTCGCATTGTCCTCGTCGAGGGCACCGGTCGGTTCGTCGGCGAGGAGGAGCCGGGGTGAGTTGATGAGCGACCGCACCACCGCGACGCGCTGCCTTTCGCCCCCGGAGAGCTGGCCAGGTTGGCTGTTGAGCTTATCAGCGAGCCCGACCCGGTCGAAAAGCATCTTCGCCCGCGCCGTCGCCGCCGCCGGATCGGGCCGGTTCGCAAGAGCCAGCGTGGGAACGAGCACATTCTCCAGCGCGGTGCATTGCGGGAGGAGATGGTGCATTTGAAAAATGAAGCCGATCTTCTCGGAGCGGATCCGGGCGATCTCGTTCTCGGAAAGGCCGCTCGTATCGATGCCGTCGATGATGACCTTGCCCTCCGAGGGAGCGTCGAGGGTGCCCAGGATATTGAGCAGCGTGCTCTTCCCGCAGCCCGACGGCCCGACGATCGCAAAACGCTCGCCTGCGTTCACGACGAGGTCCAGTCCATCGAGGATGCGCCGCGCCGGAGCGGCTCCCTCACTACCGGATTCATACCATTTGGAGACTCCCCGGAGTTCCACACTCGATTTCAGAATTTCGGCCATTTCTAAAGTCTCGACTGCGGCCCGTCCCGCTTCAAGTGGTAAAGGCGCAATTTCCGGGACGGGCTTGCGGGGCGATAGAGGGGGCGGAGCGGGATCACTCGCTTCGAAACATCGTCGAGGACAACAAAATGCCCCTCCCCCCTGCGACAAGACTTTGTCGAAGAGAGAGGGGCCTGGGTCGTTGGCAAATCTACCGGAGATTCAATGAGCATTCCCGCCCTACGGCATCAGGCGCACGGTGCGAACGATGCGGTAGGAAGGGTCCATGTAATAGGCGGTGTTGTTGTAGTAACGCACGCTTAAGCCGGCATCCGGATTTGGCACTTCGATGAAGCGGGTGCGAGTGGTCTCAGGAATGACATAGCCTTCGACGTAAGCACTCGCGTCAGTCGTCACCTCGACCGAGGAGTCGAGATCGACAACCCGCACGATCTTCCAATCGTTCGAATTGACATAATAAGCGCGGCCCCCGTAATAACGCACGACGACGTTCTCCCCCTGCACCGCAGGGACTTCGGTGAAGTGGGTCTGGTACTCGGTCGGGACGGTGTAGCCGTCGACAAAAGTGGACTCGGATTGGGACTGACCATCGCAGACCGAAGTATCGATGCCAACGGTGGCACCCTGAGCGTGAGAAACAAGCCGCTCTCAGGCTGCGTTTTCACGATTAATCTGCCCCGGCACTCAATGCCGAACCCCGCGAGCTGACGGGAGCGTCCTACTGCAAAACGACCTCCTCCAGCGGCGACGTCCAGTCCCTCACTTGAAAACCGCCCGGGATGGCCGTTCTCTTTGCTCTGCCGGTGCGCATCGTAAACGACGAGCGGCCGGAAAGAGCGGTGGACTTACGCGTTGGCGAACACCTCCCGGGCGACCCGCTAGCAGTCTGTCTGACTTAGAGCGTCTGAGCGAGGGAATTGGGGTTCGAGTCAGAATTTTCATGAGTTTGAGGAGTTTGTGTGAACACAAATGATGAAAACGAAGGGGAATTCGGGCCGAATCCCCGATTTCCGCAGCCGGGCGGGATAAGTCCGACAGGCTGCTAGGGCTTACCATCCCCATCCAGATCAACATTCAGGCTTCGGGCGGACCGCGCGAAGGAGACCGGGGCGAAAGCGGCGGAGAGGTTCACATAGAACCGGATGAGGAGAGATTGTGGAAACCCATCCTACTCTCGCGGATCAGCGCCCTCACTCCGCCATCAACTCTTTCACGCGCGGCTCGATCGCTTTGGCCCAGATCTCGTAGCCGGCTTCGTTCGGGTGAAGCAGGTCGGGCATGATCTCTTTCGAGAGAGTGCCGCCGGACTCGAGGAGGGGCGCGTTTACGTCCATGAAAAAGACGCTCTTCCCGTCATCGAGCTTGGCGATGAGCTCGTTAGTTTCATCATTTTGCCGGCGCATCTTATCCTCGGGGGTCTCGCCCCGGGGAAAAATGGCGAGGAGCAGAATCTTCATCTGCGGCTGCTTTTCCCTGAGCACCTTCACAATCTCGGTGACTCCGGCTGCCGTTTCCTCAGCGGTGCTGGAATAGATCGCCCCGCCGTGCTCGGCCATGGGGCGCCCCTGGTGTCCGGTGTTGTTCGTGCCTATCATCAGGACGGTCAGCTTCGGCTTGAGTCCATCGTAGTTCCCGTTCGCGAGACGCCAGAGGATGTGCTCGGTGCGGTCGCCGCCGATGCCGAAGTTCGCGGCCTTGAGGGGTGCCCAGTACTGCTCCCACACCGCTTTGCCTTTTCCACTCCAGCCTTCGGTAATGGAGTCGCCGAGGAACACGAGCGGGGCTTCGCCTTTTTTGGAAATCTCGTTGAAGGATGCGTGCAGAGCCTCTTTCCCCGGATGAGGTGCCGGCGACAGGGCGAGCGGCTTGGGCGAATCGGCGAGAGCAACTGAGGCGATGGCGGAAATCACGGCGAGAGGAAGGATCAGACGGAGGGGATTCATTGGCGGAGATTCTGGCGGGAAGGGAGGCGCTGAGCAAGTGCGGAAATGCGGGGTCGGGCTTGCAGGGCGACAGATAGAATGTCGCCCCTCCCTGTAGCGTTTGGAAGAGTATAACACTTGGATCATCGATGCTCACCGTGTCGCCGAGAAACCAGTGGCACGGCATCCCCCGGATCACGCGGAGTGCGTCGAGAGCGGCCTCCGGCGAACCCGGACCGCCGGGATAAGAGGGATAGCCATAGATCCTGATGAACCCGTTCTCCGTGAGCGGGCAAGTCATGAGATCCACCCCCGTCCTGGCATTCAACTAATGCCGGACCCGCTGATGATGCTCGTGCCGGGGATCGACGCGCGCAATCAACACGTTGATGCCGAGAAGGAAGGCCATCAATCACACACCCTCGGATTCCCGGAGTTCGTTGACCAGCGCATCGGAGACGACGACGGTGTCTTCCGGATCGGTCCGGAGAACGGGCCATCCGCCTTCATCCACTCGAAAGCGATACCGCCCCGGATCACTGGCCTGACCGCGCAACTCTCGCTCCAGCGCCCGGGTGAAAAGAGTCTTTAGTGAGACTCGCCGCCGCAGAGCCACGGCCTTCGCCTCAGCAAACAGATCGTCGGGAAGTTCAACGGTGGTCTTCATATGGGTATATCGAACGGGTTTATGGGTTGCTGTCAAGCCGCAGCGGGGATTCTGGTGTGGATCTACGAGGTTTCTCCGAATCTACCGGACGGGAATTTGGACATCGCCTCGACTTGAACTCGAACCGCAGCAGCCCCCCCCCCTCTTCCAAGACTCTCACCCAACCCCCCGGCTTGTAATCAGCCCCAAGGAGGTGGGACACTCCTGTCCCACGCGTTCGACTCTCACCCACCCTCCTACTCCCTCACTGCCTCACCCAGCGCTTCGACTTGAACTCGAACCTCGGCAGCGAGCCCTCTTCCACGACTCGCACCGGAATGCGCAGGGTAAATGCATCGGCCAACTCGCGCTGGACGCGTTCGCCGAGATCGGGTTTGGCTTTGGCATCGGCCTCGATGCTCACTTCCAACTCGGCCATGGACTGACGGGTCGTCTGGATAACCTGGAACTCCACCACCTCCGGAAAACCGCGGATGATTTTTTCCACGGCGGTGGGATACACATTGACCCCGCGGATCACGACCATCTCATCGACGCGGCCGAGGACTCCGCCCTCGAGGCAGAAGATCGCGTCACCTCCGCCGGGCGGTGCAAAAAAGGTCTTTTCGACGAGGTCTCCGGTGCGATAGCGCAGGAGCGGACAGGCCGTGCGCGTCAGGGTCGTGAGGACGAGTTCCCCACGCTGCCCCGGCGCGACCTCGCGATGGGTCTCACGATCGATCACTTCGGCGTAGTAGGCCTCTTCGATGACGCAGAGGCTTACTGGCTTGTCAGGGTGTTCGTAGGTGACGGGGCCGGTCTCGGTCATACCGTGATGATCAAAAACACGCGCCCCTTTCCAGAGATCCGAAAGCCGCTCCCGCACTGCCGGGATGCTGCCGCCGGGCTCACCCGCGACGATGATTTTTTTCAAGCGGTAGGCTGCCGTCTCGTCGTTGCGATGCGAGGCGAAAAGCTCCCCGAGACGCATCGCATAAGTGGGTGTGCAGCAAAGCACCTCGACCTCGTGCGCGACCATGGCCTGGAGACGGGCCTTGCTGCTGAGCCCGCCACCGGGGATGGAGAGGTTGCCGCGACGAGTCGCCGACTCGAAGGCGGTCCAGAATCCGAGGAAAGGCCCGAAGGAAAAGGCGAAGAAAATTTTCTCCGAAAGCGGAACTCCGGCCGCCTCATAGACCCGGTCCCAGCAGTCGAGCATGGCCGACCAGCTTTCCGCCGTGTCGAGTGAGGGTAGCGGACCGCGTGTCGTGCCGCTGCTTTGAGAGTAGCGCGAGTAGCGCTCGACGGGGTAGGTCAGATTGGATCCGTAGGGCGGAAACTCCTCGCGATCCCAGACGAGATCCATCTTCGAAGTGAAGGGCATCCGCGCCGAGAAGTCGGCGAGGGTGACCGGGCCTGTCCCGAGCCCCGACTTCTCGAGACGCTCGCGATAGTAGACATTGCCGGCGCGCAGCTCGTTGAGGAGCGCCCCGAGGCGCTCGGTCTGGACGGGTTCGATGCGGCTGCGGTCAGGCATGGCAGGCGGAGGTGATTCGTCGGACCGGAGCCGATCAGAGACGTTGCGAATCTGACGGTGAGGTGGAACCCGGTGACGCCGGATCGAGCGCCACGACCTTATCCGCAGGCTTCGCCGACGGAGCGTGGACAGGCTTGAACTTGGTCACGAGGAATCCCCCGGCAGCAGCCATGCAAAGACCGAGGATGAATGGCCATCGGATTTTTCCCCAGTCGTGGGCCATCGAGATGGAGATGATCGCGTTCACGATGGGAGCCCCGGCAAAGATGATGGACATGACGACGGCGGGGGCATTCTGCACCTTGGCGGAGATCGCGGCGCCGAGAGCGAGGAGCACAAAAAACGCTCCAATTGCCCCGAGGATACCGGCGAAGAGCGAGAGCCAGAGACCTTTGGCGGGGAAATTCCAATCCGTCCCTTTGAACATCAGCACCGCGAGAGGCGCGAGCACCGCCGTGAGGAAGTAGGCGACCCCCACGAAGAAGAAGGCCTTGTAGCGGCCGTTCACGGGATCGACCATGCCCATCTGGCCCATGTGGAGGAAAATACCGTAGAGGCCCCAGGTCACCACGGTGCCGAGGGCGAAGATTAGCCAGGAATAACTGCTCATGGGATCCATCAGAAATGTATTACTAAAAAACAAGGGGGTTCAGGCGGGGATCGCACCTTCAGGAGCGACGCTCAGTTTTTCGCGCCATTCGTCGGGGATCGCAACCGCTTTCATGCGCCGGGTCTCGTCATCGAAGGATACGCTCACGACGGTGAATCGGCCGGTCGCGGCGATGACACGGCTCCCGGGCGAGTCAGGATGCTTCCAGAACTGGAAAAAATACTTCACGCTCTTGGTCCGGATCTCCTCGACGAGCAGCTCGATCTCGACCTCCTCTTCGAAGTGAAGCGGCAGCCGGAAGTCTGCCGAGGCCTGGACACGCGGCCATCCGACGTGGGGCCCGTCGCCCTCGGCCCCGTGTTTGAAAGGGTGCACCGAGAAACCGAGAGACCGGTAAAACGCGTGCTCGGCCACTTCCATAAAGCGGAAGAAATTCGAAAAATGCATGATCCCCGCCACGTCCGTGTCGGCGAACTCGACGCGGCGGCGGTAGAGAAAGCGATGAGTCATGCTCGGAACTTGGCGGCGACAGGAGAGATTTGCAACGCCGGAGAACGATCGCGCTCCTGCAATCGGCGAAATTTCCCGCTTGAGTTCCGCGCCGGATTCCGTTGAAGTGCGCCCATCATCCATCCCTTCCCCACCCCATGAAAAAAGCCCCGATTTTTCTCTCGCTCCTTTTTTCCGCCACCCTCGGCCTCGCTCAGGACGCGGCCGCGCCGAAGTCTCTCCTCATCGGGAACGCCCGTGTCGCGGTGATCGGGGACAGCATCACCGAGCAGAAACTCTATTCGAAATACATCGAGTGCTACCTCCTCGCCTGCACCGGGAGAACCGACATCACCGTCTTCCAGTTCGGCTGGAGCGGCGAGCGTGCCGACGGTTTTGCCAATCGCCTCGCGAATGACCTCGCCGTCTTCGGGCCCAATGTCGCGACGACCTCCTACGGCATGAATGACGGCAGCTACCAGCCCTACAACGACGCCATCGGCAAAGCCTACGAAGGGAACATGCGCCGTGTTCTCGAAGGGCTCAAGGCCGCCGGCGTCGCTCACATCGCGGTCGGGTCTCCGGGCGGAGTCGACCCCGACCTCTTCACCCGTCTCGACGGCAAGGTCTACAACGGGACTCTCGCGCGGCTCCGCGACATCGCGAAAGGACTCGCCGAAGAGAACGGCCTCGCCTTTGCCAATGTCTATGACACCATGATGGAGGCCCTGCCGAAGTCCAAGGCAGCCCTCGGCGCCAGCTACGCTCCCTTCGGCGGCGACGGCTTTCACCCCTCCCCCCCGGGCCAGCTCCTCATGGCCTCGGCTTTCCTCAAAGCGCTCGGGCTCGACGGCGATATCGGCACGATCACCGTCGATCTCGCGGCAAAGAAGACGACCGCCAGTGCCGGACACCGTGTCTTGAGCGAAGCCGACGGCACCGTGGAACTCGAGAGCACCCGCTGGCCTTTCTGCTTCGACGCGAGCACGACCGATGCCGGCAGCACCCGCAGCATCCTGCCTTTCACCACCTTCAACGAAGACCTCAACCGCCTCACCCTGAAAGTGAGCGGTCTCACGGCGGCAAAAGCAAAGGTCACCTGGGGCGAAGCATCGCTGGAATTCACCCGCGAAGAACTCGAGGCCGGGGTGAATCTCGCCGCCGCCTTTGCTGCGACGCCCTTCGATGCCAGCTTCCAATCGCTCATGGAAGCGGTCGCCACAAAGCAGGCCTACGAGACCGTCGCAATTAAGAATCTGGTGACCCATTTCCGCCTTTTCGCCGAAGACGCAAGGAACGATTCCGAGTTCGCCGCCGCCCTCGAGACGGTGCGGAAAAAGGTAGCCTCCAAGCACGCTGCACACGATACCTCCGTGCGCAAGCGTCTGAAGCCGGTGAAACACACCGTGAAGATAGAGACACTCTGAGCCAACTCAAAAAAGCTCCACGAGCGGGCGGCCTTCGTCGAGGAGGTTAAAAGGTCGGCCCTCGCGGTCCACTGCGGCGAGGCTGTCTATCCCCATCGCGTGATAGACGGTGCGGGTGACGTCTGACGGGCTGAGCGGTTTCTCATCGGGGTATTCCCCGTAGCGATCCGTGCTGCCGTAGACCTGACCGCCCTGCACCCCGCCCCCGGCGAGTAGCATGCTCATGCAGGCGGTCCAATGATCGCGCCCCGCACCCTCGACGCCGCCCGAGCGACGGTCGCCGATGAGTGGCTTGCGCCCCATCTCGCTGGAGACGAGCACAAGGGTGTCCTCGAGCAGTCCGCGGCCCGCGAGGTCTTCGATCAGGGCCGAGTAGCCGCGATCGAACTCGGGGAGGAGATCCTCCTTGAGACAGGCGAAGTTGTTCCCGTGCGTGTCCCAGCCGCCCGCGCTGCGGCACTTTTTATTGAGCGAGGGATCCTCTTTCCAGAAGACGGTGATGAAGGGCACACCCGCCTCGACGAGTCGGCGCGCCATGAGCAGGCTCATGCCATTTATAGTCTGGCCATAGCGTTCGCGCAGGGCGAGAGGTTCACTCGCGAGATCAAAAGCCGAGGCTGTCGAGGCCGAGGCGAGGAGGGTGAAGGCCTTTTCATGGAGCGAATCGATCTGCCCCATCGACGCGATCTTTTCAAAATCACGACGGGTGTCGTTCAGTGTTCCGAGGAGGGCCCGGCGTTCATCGAGGCGCACTTTGCCATCGGCGGAGAGACTCAGCGAAGGGGCCTGGAACGTGGTCGGCTGGTCCCGGTCTCCATTGAGGTAAAAAGGCTCGTGATCGAGACCGAGCTTGCCCGCGAACTGCCCCGGCCGGGTAAAGGGCAACTTGCTCGGCATGTGCGGTAGCGAGATCACCTGCGGCAGAGACGGATGCGGATCGCGACGCGAGCCCACCACGCTGCCCATGAAAGGCCAGTCCGTCGCCTGCGGCTTGCGGTCATTCCCCTGGGTGCGGAAGGTCTCATCGGGGGCATGGCCGGTGAGATTGTAATAGTATCCCGCATGATGATCGCCGGTCGCCTTTCCCCCATCGGTCACCGAGCGCACGATCGCGAGATGGTGCGCCACCTTCCCCGTCATCGGCAGATACTCGCAGAGCTGGATCCCGTCGGCCGAGGTGGAGACGGGACGAAAGGGCGTGCGATAGGCGCTCGGGGCGTCGGGTTTCATGTCCCAGGTGTCGACCTGTGAGGCGCCGCCGCAGAGGAAAAAGAGAATCGTCGACTTGGCCGGCTTCGACGATCGCGAGGCCGCGAGCCCACCCGGAGCCGCACCGGCGAGACCGCGGCCAAAATGATACCCGGCAAAACCGGCTGTCGATGCCGTCAGGAAAGAACGTCGTTTCAGAGCCATGTTGTGAAGTGTAACCGAAACACGCCCCGTTCGTCATCCTTCCTTTCAGCCGTTATCGCGCCACTGCCGGCGGCGGCGCAGCGGACCTCACGTCTCCACCGTCGTGCCCTGGACGCTGCTCTCGATGATGCCTGTCTCGATCGCATGGCGGGTCAGCCCCGCAGTGTCGTGGATGTCGAGTTTTTCCATGAGACTCTGGCGGTGTTTCTCCACCGTCTTGATACTGATGTCCAGCTCCCACGCAGTCTCTTTGTTCGCCTTGCCCTCGGCGATGAGTTGCAGCACTTCCATCTCGCGCTGGCTCAACTCACGGGCGCCTTTTTTAGGCGGCAGGTCGCCCTTGGCTTTTGCCTTGTCCTCGCAGCGGGAGAGCCGCTTCAGGACCGCGGGGCTGAAGTAGGCATTGCCGCGATGGACTTCACGGATCGCCTTGGAGAGCAGATTCGACGCGGTCTGTTTCACGAGAAAGCCCGTCGCCCCATAGGCGAGAGCCTGCTTCACATAGGCGTCATCACTGTGCGCCGAGAGCATCAGGATCTTCGTCTCCGGGGCAGTTCTGAGGATCTGCCGGGTCGCCTCGAGCCCGTTGAGCAGGGGCATCGCGATGTCCATGACGACGACATGGGGCCGATGCTCCAGCACGAGGGCGACCGCCTCCCGACCATTCGCCGCCTCGGCAACGACCGCGAAATCCTTTTCGAGACCGAGGAGTATGCCCAGCCCCTCCCGGACGATGGTGTGATCTTCGGCGAGAATAATTGTGATTGTATTCATGTCAGGGAGGGAGTGGAGAGCGGCATAATCTTTGTATCTAGTTCAGGGGAGGTGCGGTGAGCGGCATCTCAACGCTTATCGTCGTCTCGTTACCGGGATGAGACTCGACTTTAAAGACGCCTCCGATCATCTCGGCACGTCCTCTCGTCTCTCCGGCACGGACAACTTCGGCAAAGAAAGCTTTTCCCCGACGCACCTGTTCGTCATCAGCATCACAGTCATGTCCCGCGAGGACTTTCCGGATGGCAGCTTCGTGAATACCGTCAAGTTCGAAAAGATCGAGTTCGAGGCACTGGGATTGCGCGGTGAGCGGGGTGACGAGATCGTCCGCTTCACATGCTCCGCCGAGATGCCGTGCAAGAGCCTCCCGATAGGCTCTCGCAAAAGCATCCCGATCACTTTTTTTTCCGATTCCAGGATCAAGGGTCTACGCAGGTTGAGTGTTGGGGCGGGTAAGGACAAGTCGATGCCCATGCTACGAAGAAGATCAATGTGAATCGCTCGCGGGAGAAAAGCCATGGGGTCAAACCCTACCATCGTTTGTTGGCCGGAGTCGAGTCGGGTTTCACCCCATAGATCCGTGATCCGGTAAGAGCGAGTATAACCATACTCCCCCATCCACCATGAAAACCACCTTGTTCCTCAGCCTAATCCTCATCCTCGCGGGAGGGGCTCTCTCTTTTTCCGGCTGTCGCACGGCGGGCTCCGGGCCCGGGCCAGCTCCGCACCGCCCCGATGGCGAAGGAACCGCGTCCCTACTACCCGCCCATCGCGCCGCAGGCTCAGTTTAAGATCAGGCGATACTGATTTCAGGGTTTCAGAATGGATCGAGTCACCGTGGATTCGTCCCTTGCCCGGGGCGGGCGTACTCTCTACAGTCGGGACATGCCTACTCTCCTAGACCAGCTCATTCAGGATCACGGAGACGAGATCACCCGCAAGATCTCCAGCACCCTCGGCGTGAGCCGGGAAGAAGCCGCGAGCGTGCTCTCGGCCACGGCGCCCGTTATCCTCAATCGATTCGATGGAGGGAAAACATCGGCCGAAACATCCACCGCGCCGGCAGAGAGCCTCGACGACCTCCTCGATGGCACCGGCGAGCAGATGAACGACCGCATCCGGGAGGAAGCCGGCGTCTCACCCGAGCAGGCGGCAAAAGTCATCCCGCTGCTCGTCCCCATCGTCCTGAAATTTCTCATGCGCCGGGTTCCGTATGGCAATGCGGCGGTCCCTGTGATCGTCTCGTTTGTGGAAAAACAGGGCTACGGTTCCCTCGACGAGCTGGCTCTCCGCCTCGCCCGCAAGTTCACCCCGTCGCCCGAATCACCGAGTATACCCACCCTGCTCGGACGCTGGGCCGGCAAGTATTTTCCCAGCGGAGACTAGACTTCCCCCTCAGTGAGCCCTCTCACTCCCTCGCGTATTCGCAGGATCTTTTCCCGGGTCGATCTTGCGACACTGTCAAGACCTGGAAATCCCGGCACCGCCTCCCTATCTCCAGGCAAAATTGCCAGGGTAAAAGGGTGTTCTGTGAGAAAACGGGCGATCTCATCCCCCGACGCGAGGCTGAAGAGTCCTGCGTAAAACCAAGGCTTCGGATCCTCATTGCTCCCGTAGCAATCCGTGAGACGGCGAGCACGACGGCACGACCGCTGCAGCCTCTCCGTGTCGTGCGAAGCGAGATGATCGAGATACCCGGCGGCGCTCTCGCGCAGACCCTCACGCACGATCCAACTGGAGTTGACCCGTCTCGCCCAGGCGACGTCATCAGAGGTATCGGTAGTCATCGGGCCGATAAAGAGACGAGCGGGTGAACGACCGCGAGCAAAGAGAGTTTGGTCATCGGGCAAAGAGGGTTGGGTCCCGGATAGTGAATCGAATCACCACGGCACGCAAGAGCAGACTTGGGAGAAGATCTGAAGACGGGGACGCCCGGAAGGAAGAGGGAACATTGGCATGTTCCGCTACGGGAGCCCCACCACTCACTCCCCCGCGCCCGCCTGCGCGGCTTCGTCGAGATCGAGCCGATAGAGGATCTGATTGTAGTCGTAGCGGGGCGTCGATTTTTTCGCCCTGGAAAACGACTCGGTATAGGTGCCTTCGAAAAGCAGGACCGGAGAATCGCCCGGAGTCAGCGCGGGATGGATCCGCGGATTGTAAAAGGTGTATTCCTGATGCGAGAGCACCTTCACCGCACTGCCCCAAGGCCCGAGAGGCGAGTCGGCTTCGGCATACCAGACTTCGCCGAGCAGTGAAGGTTTACCAAAATGTTCGACGAAGATCGTGACCCACTTCTTCCTGTAGTCATTCCATGCAATCGAGCCGCTGTGGGGTTTCACTTTTCCACCGCCGACCACCTCGAGTGTTTCCTGCGGCTTCAGCACCTCCCACTGTGCCGGATCGAGCCAGGCTTCGTAGGTCGGCGGCATCTTCATCGTCGGGAGCGGATTGCCGAAGAGGAGCCATTCCTTTCCCGCCTTGTCGGTCCAAAAGGCGGGATGGCCCACCGGCGAGGCGGGTTCCTTTTTCCCATCGGTCTCGCGATCCCAGAGGACCTTGACCGATTCGAAGTTTTCCGTCTCCTCATTCCAGACACAGAGTCCCGTGCGGTAGCTCGCGAGGGGCGGCTCGATCTTCGCGTAATGACCGACGAGGCGCGCCTTCCCGTCGGCGGCGGGCAGACTAACATAGCCAAACACCCATGTCGGACCCGGATCCTGCGGCGCGACGTTGGCGACGTTGCGCACTTTCCCCTCCGCGTCGCGGAAGTAGTCGAGGGCGAGTTTCAGCGGTGGCTCGAAAGAGCTGAGAGGACTCGTCGAGGTCGTTGCACTGCTCATGTGAAAAAGCCCGAGCGGATACTTCGGCACGATCGTATCGCCCCAGGCCCAGAAGAGGCGCCCCCGGTGTAGCGCCGACTGGATGCTGTCCGACCCGATGATGCCGCTCTCTTTCCAGTCGAGGTGCTCGCCGAGCTTTTGACTTTCGGCGAAAAGCCCCCCGCCGGTGAGACGTCCGAGGCGTTTCGCGATCATCGTGCGATCCACCTTCACGCTGTGTTTTCCGCCCGCTTCGGGAACAAAGCGGAACCCGCGATACCCGAAGCCGTCGGCCTTCACTTCGTAACCGTCCGACATGACAGTGAACCAGGTCTCGACGCCCATCAGTTCGGGCAGGTCGAAGGCGACTACGCCGGCGTTGTCCGTGTAGAAGGAAACGTGGTGGTTGGTCCGCAACTCGACGAGCGGAACGGGCCAGCCATTTTCACTGTCGATCACTTCGATGCGGCAAGGCTCGGCGCCCAAGAGCGAGCCGGCGATGAGGACCGGGGCGAAAAGCGACGTGAGGAGAAACGAGTTTTTCATCATTGAAATTTCACGCCAGGATACCCGCGGCGACCTTCCCCGAGGTCTCGGTGAGCCGGAAATCGCGACCGCCGTAGTTGTAGGTGAGCCGTCGGTGATCAATTCCTAACAGGTGCAAAATGGTGGCGTGCCAATCGTGAATGTGCATGGGATCCTCCACCGCCTCGTAGCCGATCTCGTCGGTCGCACCGTAGTTGATCCCGCCTTTCACGCCACCGCCGGCCATCCAGAGGGAGAAGCCCCTGTGATTGTGATCGCGACCATCGAGCCCCGGAGCATAGGGCGTGCGGCCGAACTCCCCTCCCCAGATCACGAGCGTTTCTTCGAGCAGGCCGCGCCGTTTTAGATCAGTGAGGAGCGCTCCAACGGGACCGTCGACGGACGCACACGCCTTTTGCAGATTGCTCGTGAGTAGCGCGTGGTGGTCCCAGTGCTCGGGCGAGGCGATCTCGACAAAACGCACCCCGGCCTCGACGAGGCGGCGACTGAGGAGACATTGCCGCGCAAAGCTGTCATTGCCCTTCCCGATCCCGTAGAGCGCGAGCGTCTCCGCCGACTCCCCGGCCAGATCGAGGACTCCGGGCACTTCGCTCTGCATGCGGAAGGCGAGTTCGAACGACTCGATCATGCCCTCGACCTCGGGCTGCCCCGGCTCGCGCTGGAGCCGGCCTTCGTTGAGACTGCGGATGAGATCGAGCTGGCGGCGCTGTTCGCCGGTGGAAAGATGCGCGTTCGCGATGTCTTTCATCGGCGGACCGGGGGCCTCCTGCTTTTTCAAAAAGGCCGCGTAGAGCGCCGGAAGCTGACTGCCGCCGAGGCGCGTCCCCTGGCAGATGCTCGGGAGAAAAGCGCTGCCATAGTTCTGCGCACCACCGTCACCCGCCGGAGGATTCAGGGTGATGAACCCGGGGAGATTCTCATTCCCGCTCCCGAGGCCGTAGACCGTCCAGGCCCCGAGGGAGGGCCGCACGAACTGGAAGCTGCCCGTGTGCATCTGCACGAAGGCGGGCGAGTGATTCGGCACATCGGTGTGCATCGAGTTCACGATGCAGAGGTCGTCGGCGTGTTCGCCGATGCGGGGCAGGAGAGACGACATCTGCAAGCCCGAGCGACCGTATTGCGCAAAAGGATGCGCCGGACCGAGGAGCTTCGCCCCGATCGAGTCGCGTCCGATCACGGCCGCCTTTCCCGAGTTTTTGATCAGCCCGGGTTTGTAATCGAGCAAATCGACATGGGAGGGCCCGCCGCGCATCGTTAGAAAGATGACGCGCTTCGCCCGCGCCGGGAAGTGCCCCGCCTTCGGCGCCAGCCCCGACGAGAGAGAGGACGCTGCCCCGGCCTTCGCCGCGAGGGCCGAGAAAGCCAGCCACTGCAGCCCGAGAGAAGACGAGCGCAGAAACTGACGACGAGAGGAAAAAATGGGGTCGTTATTCATGGCGGGAAAAAGGTTGGAATCAGTCCGCGACGCGGAAGTCCGCGCTCACGAGGAGCGCGTGGCAGAACTGCACCAGCATTTCATTTTTGCCTGCGTCAGGATTTTCGATACTTGTGAAATAGGAAAGAACGAGCTGTTCCTCGACCGCATCGGGCGGACGGTTGAAACAGATCTCAAAAGCCCTCCGAACCCGCGCGCCGGGCTCTGCTTCCTCGCGCTCGAGACGTCGGGCGAGTCCCTCGGCGCGGGCGCGGACGAAGTCGCTGTTCATGAGAAAAAGCGCCTGCGACGGCACATTGGTGGTGTCGCGCCGTCCCACGACGAGACTGGGCTCGGCAAAGTCAAAGTGTCTGAGGATGTCCGGCATCTGATCGCGCAGCACAGGCAGGTAGACCGAGCGGTGAAGCGACCCGTCGAGATCCCCTGGCACCTCCTTGTTCAGCGCGAGGATCCCGACCGACTGACTCGTCAACTCCGCCACGAGCGATCCGGGGCGGGGCGAGAGGTCGAGCTCGCCCGAGACCGAGAGCATCGCATCGCGGATCACTTCGGCATCGAGACGCTCCTTCGACTGACGCCAGAGTAGCCTATTGTCAGGGTCTTTCGTGAAGCCATCCTCCCTCCAGATCGAGGCCTGTTGATAGGTGCGCGAGAGAACGATCTCACGGACGAGTTTTTTCACCGACCACCCGTTTTCCTGAAAACGGATCGCGAGGTAATCGAGCAACTCGGGATGACTCGGCGCCGCACCGGTCGGGCCGAAGTTGTCGACCGTCTCGACGAGACCTTCCCCGAAGAGATGACTCCAGATGCGGTTCACCATGACCCGCGCCGTGAGCGGATGCCGCGGGTCCGTGACCCAGCGGGCGAGTTCGAGACGGCCGCTCGCATCGGCCGGGGCAGGCCCCTCGCTCCCGAGGGAAAAGACCGCCGGCACCCCGCGCGAGACCGCTTCGGTCGGGTGATTGATCTCACCGCGTTCGTAGCGGACCGAGTCGATCATTTCCGCCGCCTCGACCGCGCCCATGCAGAGCGGGAGCGCCCGACCCTCATCATCGACGGTCTCGAGCTTGCCCACGAGCGGGCCCCGCGACCAAAAGATGCGCAGGGCGTCACGGAGCATTTCGTTGAAGTCCTTCTGCATGTCCCGGCCTTCGGCCCTCGCTGCCTCCGCCGCGATTTCACTCTCCTTTTCCTCAGCGTTGAGCGCGGCGAGTTTTGCCCTCGTGTCGGCGAGTTCTTCTTTTGTGAGGGAGCGGTTCGGGATGAGTTGCCCCGGCAACGACGGCAGCGGAATCAGTTTGCTACCATGGCCACTCTCAGAGTCGATCCAGGTCCCGAAGCGTGTCTCAGTGCTCTTGAAAATCCCGGCGATGGCGTAGTAGTCAGCCATCGTGAACGGATCGGATTTATGATCGTGACAGCGCGCGCAGGCGATCGAGGTCGCGAGCATGCTCCGGGAAAAAGCGTCGATCTGCTCGTCGGCGACGTCGGCGGCGAACTGCAGCGGATTGGTCTCGGTCAGCCCCTTCGGCCCGAAGGCGAGGAATCCCGTCGCGGTGAGCAGCCTGGCCCGCTCGCGGTCATCAGGCGCCTCGATCAGATCACCGGCAATCTGCTCACGCAAAAAGCGGTCGTAGGGCAGGTCCGCTGCGAAGGATTCGATGACGTAGTCGCGATACCGCCAGGCGTGCGGGTAGGTGATGTTCGCCTCTTTCCCGTTCGACTCCGCGTAGCGCACGACATCGAGCCAGTGCCGTCCCCAGCGAACCCCGAAGCTTTCCGAGGCGAGCATTTGATCCACCACCGTCTCAAGATCGTCGGGGGAAAAGGCCGCCGCCGCCTCGGGCGAGGGAGGCAGTCCCGTCAGGGCAAAACTGAGCCGCCGCAGCAGGGTCACCGGCGCCGCCTCGGGCGAGGGCGCGAGACCGGCTGACTTCAGCTTCGCGTAGACAAAGGCATCGACCGGCGTTCCCGCCCACGCCGCGTCATCGACTGCGGGCATAGCAGTCATCACCGGCAGGCGATAGCTCCAGTGCTTCTCCCATCCCGCAGCCCGCCCGCCCGCCGGGACGACCGTATCCCCGGGCTCGCGCGGATCGGACGCGCCGCTCGCGATCCACGAGGCAAAGTCCGCGCTGACGGCGGCGGGCAACTGCGGCTTACGCGGCGGCATCTCGAGATCGGGATCCTCGTGACGCATCGCCCTGAGGAGCAGACTTTCCCCCGGCTTACCCGCCACCACTGCCGCTCCCGAGTCCCCTCCCCGGCGCAGCGCCTCACGATCATCGAGTCGCAGTCCGCCCTTGGCTTTGCCCGACTCGAGCGAGTGGCATTCGTAACAATGCTCGATCAGGACAGGCCGGATCTTCGCCTCGAAAAAGTCAAGCTCTTCCCCATCCGCTGCGCTGGACAGGGAGCCGCTGACATACAAAAGCGGGAGTAGAAAAACGGTTTTTTTCATGGCGTGTCAGTGGGCATGGAGTTGTCCTCGTTCTTTTCGAGCCAGCCCGAGGTCGCCCCGTCCGGCCAGTCGGCGCCGAGGTCGAGCGGCTCGTCACTGCCCGGTTTCCAGAGAAGCCACCGCGCTTCGTCTGTGGCAGGATCGAGCGCGACGTAAGAAAGTGCATCCGCCGATTTCCACGACGGAAGAGTACGGCATTTCCAACCCGGATGAGGCACCGAAAGCAGTGCGCTCGCTCCGCTCGCGAGATCGATCACCGCGACCGCGTCGGTCCCGCTCTCGACAATGGCGACACGACGACCATCGGGCGAGGGCACAAAGTAGCCCAGATCCATCGGCAGAACCCCCTCCCCCGTAGGCACTTCACGGACCGCGCCGCCATCTGCGGGGACGAGGTAAAGGCGCGGCTGACTCACCGATTCACCGGCCCGCATCGGCAGTCCCCCCGGCTGGCTCGCAAAGAGGACATCACCGCCCGGCAACACCACCAGACGCGGGGCAAAGGGCACGACTGCGATGGCGATCTCTTCCGCCTTGATCGCTGCTGAAGAGAGCGGTCGCCCCTGCCCGTCGAGGACTTCGCTGCGGAGCACCCGCATCAGCGGCCCCCGTCCCCCCGCGACCGGGGCAAGCGAAACGAGACCGCGACCGTCCGGCGTCCAGGCAAAGGCCGCGCTCATCCCCCTCGCGACCGTCTCGCGTGAGCTTCCGTCCAGCGCGATGACTTCGAGGTCGTGGCCCAGATCCTCCGTGCCGGGACGGCTCACCGCGACCATGGGGAAATCCGGCGAAACCTGCAGCGACGCCACTCCCCGCAGGCCACGCGTGATCGTTCCGCCCTCTTTTATCCCGCCATCGCCGTCCGCCTGCACGAGGACCAGCTCGTGGAGAAAAAAGCCGCTCCCCTCACCCGACTCACGCGCGAGCGAGGCCCGCGCTTTTGGTGCGTCAGTCAGGGCCGATTCCACCGCTCCACGATCCCTCACCACGGCCAAACGCAGGGCGTTCAGGATCGCCTCGCTCTCTCCCGGCGCGAGTTTTGCGAGCAATTGATCGGCACGATCCGCATCTCCGTGAAGGACCACCGCCGAACGGAGGAGTTCCGGCAACATCGCGGCGAGGACCTCGACACGGCCCGCTTCCGCCGTCGGCAGGAGCGGGCGCAGGTCCTCCCAGCGCGGGGCGAGACGGATCCAGTGGACGACGAGACCGCTCCCGTCAGCGAGCCATGCCATCTTCTCGACTAGGAGCCGTCCCGGTTCTCCGTCGGCGGGCTCCAGCGAGCCGGTAATACGGCCGTCTTCATCAGTGAAATAGAGCTGATGTCCGATCAGGACTGCGGCGACCCGACCGTCCGGCGACCAGGCCGCCCGCTCCTTCGGTTCGCAGGCGCAGAAGCCGAAGAGGAGGAGGATGGCAGTGATGGAATGGCGAAATTTCAAGGCGATCACGGGAGAAGTTTTCAGGACCGCGGCGGGTTCGTCGGGATCACGGCGAGTCGACCGTCGGCCTCGACGCGGTAGCGCGCCCATGGGGATTCGGCGGAAGCTGTTTTCTCCGCCACTGTCGGTAGGGCCGATTCGGTCGTCGCCTGCCCGCTCCGGTAACCGGCCCCCGCCGCGAGGGCCAGAGCCGCCAGCACCGCCGCGAGCTTCGCACCACCGGCCAGCCAGCGGGGAAAGCAACGGTGCGGGCCCGACGAACGATCCGCCGCCGGTGACTCGCCGTGGAAAAGTTCCGGCCGCGTCGCGACCACGTCGCCCGTGAGCCTCAGCGCCTCCCGTATCGCCGCCGCCGATTCGCAGAGGTCGCCCCGCTGGGCGAGGAGGGCTTCAAGGAGGGCGTCCACCTCTTCGGGCAATTCGCCGAAGGCCTGGTCGATGAGGAGCATTTCAAGTTGCTGAGTCGTCATGGGAAAGGAAAAGAAAGGTCAGTTTGGATCGGAGGCGTCCGTCCCCGCCGCGAGTCTCCCCCGCACCGCCCCGATGGCATGGTGCAGACGCGAGCGCACCGTGCCCACCGGGATGCCCAGTGACTCCGCGATCTCGGCGTAGGAAAGTTGATGGCTGTAGCGCAGGTCGAGGACCTCGCGATGACTCGCGGAAAGGGTGTCGATGGCTGCGTGAGCCATCCCGAGACGGGCATCTTCGGTCACGGAAGTCGCCGCGATTGCCGACTCCGCCGCAGCGGAGGCGATCCCCTCGCGCTCCCGGTAGTCGCGCCTCCACGCCGCCCGGCTCACATGACGCGCGATCCCGAAGAGGTAGGCGCGTAGGGACTCCGGACGCACCCCTTTCTCCAGTCCCCGCGCCATTTCCACGAAGGTATCCTGCACGAGATCCCGCGACACCTCCGCATCCCCGTGACGACGGGAAAAATAACGCGCCAGATCGTCCGCCGCGTCTCGAAAGAGTTGCTCGAGGTCAGGAGTATTTTGAATGGCTTCCAAGGAGGGTAAAGGTCAGAGGCGTTCTCATCCTCTACGTGCCTTTATGGTGGGGAAAAGTTCATCGAGTGTCGATTTTTTGTTTTTTGTTCTTAGTTCTTAAAATCTGCGTTCATCCGCGAAAGCGAAGCGCATCGCCTTGCTCCCGCGCTAAGCCGACTCCGCTGGAGGTGGAGGTGGAGGGGGGCAGTAGGCCGGCAAAGCGGGATTGGAGGAAGGTGGCGGCCGCCCGGGCAACAGGCGATCGCACCACGGTCCGGCGGGACTGGATCGCAGAACGCCTCAACCACAATAGCGCCAGCAACGTTGGCGAGAGAGTGTGGCAATGCGGCTTCAGACCTGATGGCGACAGGTTGAAGCAGGAACGGAGCAGGAACAAGAAGTTGCGTAGATTCTAAATTCTGACCCCATTTTACTATTCGACCACTATTAGGTCATAAGTTCGAACGCCGTAGAATGTGAGGTCGATAAGTATTGTTCGGCCAACACCGGCCCCTCACTCCAACAGCGACTTCAGCAGCGCCTCTTTCGGATCCTTGTAAAATTGAAGATCGATCTCCGTCGCCATGTCATCCGAGAGATCGAGCAGCTGGCGGCGGCAGGTGACCGGGAGCAGCAGGGTCTGAGCTCCCTTCTCCACGGCGAGTTCGGTGATGCTGACGGCATTGAAAATGTCATCGATGGAGCCACCTAGGTTGATGTTGCCGACCACGATCAAGCCGCCTTTGAGGCTCTTGTTGAGCAGACTCCCGCAGAGGGCGATGAGGGTTGCCATGCCGAGGCCTGACCCGCTCTTGGTGGCGTCGAAGGCCCGTAGCTGAATGTTAAATTCGTGCGCCCTCGGATCACGGTCACCGACGAGTGTCTTTGCTTTTGAGTAGAGGTTCTGCTCGGCATACTGGACACACTCTTTGAAGGGACCCGGCACCGGTTTGTTGAGCACCTTTATCCCCGACCCGGGTCCTTCGTTGGATTCGACTTTGAAGAGGCCGGGATTCTCGTCCATGCCTCCGGGGCTGATGGTCCAGACCTGGCCCGGCGGTAGTGGATCGAGATCGATCTGGTCACTGCTCTGCAATTCGGGCGTGGCGACGAAGACCTCGACACCATCGTTCCCCACGGTGTAGCTGAAATGTGTGTTTCGGAACTCTGCGGAGCCGATGCGCTTCTGCTGCTCCTTTACCCGGCGACGGCATTCCAGGGCGAGCCGGGCGGCCCATTCGATGGAGTCGTCGGGGATCTCGGACTCGGGGTCGGGATACATCAGCTTCAGTAGTCCGCTCATCGTCTTTTGTACGGCGGTCGTGTCCCGTCCGCTGAGAGCACCTCCGAACTGGATGCGTCCCTGCAACTTGTTCACCCTGCTCTGTGCGCGGAGATGATTCCAGCACGAGGAGAGGAAATCGCTGACGAGGCCGAAGTGATTTGTGAGCTGCTCGGAGTTGACCTTGGGAATATCCCATCCGGGTAGGTAGGCATGGATGCGGTCCATGAAGGCGGTGTCGTCCCGCATCTCGGGTGGCATCGGGCCGAAGAGATGGCCGATGCGTTGTTGATGGGAAACGTCCACGTCAAAGTTGCCGACCATGACGACGCCGCCAAATCCGCGGATACTCTCCTGACCCCGGCTGAATTCACCGGACTCCATGTAGCCCTTCATGATGTTCACTCCGTCCTTCTGGTCAAAGGAAATTCCGGAGACTTCATCAAAACAGACCACATCATACTGGCAGACGAGACCGCGCTGTCCGTTGGCATTGTTAACGAACATCTTCGCGACCGAGGCCTTGCCTCCCGAGACGAGGTGCGCATAGGGCGAGACCTGCTGGTAGAGGTGGCTCTTACCCGTTCCACGCGGCCCCAGCTCCACCATGTTGTAGTTGTTCTCCACGAAAGGAACCATGCGCAGCAGCATGATATCGGAAGTGCGCGGCCCGAGCACGGCCGGCTCGAGCCCGATACTGCGGAGCAGGAAATCACGCCATTCGTCGAAGGTGAACATCTCGCGCCCCTTCGCCATGGTGCTGAGAGCGTCTCCCCGGGAAAGCTGGATTTCGCGCAGACTCTCGATGCCGAAGGGCCTACCGTTTTTCTCCTCCGCGATACTGGCGTCGTATTCCAAATCGATCTCGGCGTAGAATCCCCCCGTCAGCATGCGGTCGTGGGCGTGGACGAGTTCATCACTGATCCTCACGTCGCGCAGTTCGAGACTGGGGAGCTGGGCGATGAAGCAATCGTTCTTCGCGTCGAGCTTGGCTTTGATGAGATCGATCAGCTTCACCCGTCCCTCGCTCTTCGCCTTTGCCTTGAAAAGCTCATCCGTCCCCGCGCGGACTGTCCGTGTCGCCAACTGGCGCTGGACGATGGCGAGGCCCTCGTTGATCTCTTCCGGGTCGGTGCTGGCACAGTAGCGCCCCAGCAAGAACTCACCGACATAAGTCGGCACTGGATATTGCCCCTTGAATTTACGCACGAGATCTTTGCGGACGAGAAATCCTTCAAAGGCGGCAGCTGAGATCCGGTCAATCGAGTCGAGTTCCATAGGATAAGGTCGTAAAAGGCGATCAGTTCTCTCCCACTGTCACGGCCTGTTTGCAAATCACTTCGCCCTGGTGAAGCACCACGAGAGTGGCGGATTTCCCCTCGTGGGATTCATCATCGATCAGAGTCGAGATTTTGCCATCAGAGCGGATCGGGCGGGGTTCTTTTGGATTAAAGAAAGAGGTGGACGGGTCCGCAGCTTTGGCGCGCACATCGACGAATAGATCCGGAGTCGCTCCCTCGAACTCGGCCTGGAGTCGCAGCCCGAGCCACCGCACTGAGACGATGGAGACATCGGCCAGGCCCATGGTTGCCTCGCTCGCCACAGTGATCGAGACCGTTAGAGCCTCCTGAATCGTGAGGCCGCCGTGGGCGTATTCGACCCCGTTCCAGAGGGCCGTCACACCCGGAGCGAGGACGACATGATGTTCGCTGCCCCAGAACCACGGTGCCGTCGGCAGTGAATGTTGCACCCCGGCCTTGGCAACGGCGCATCGGCCCCACTTCGACGCAGTGAGATGTTTGGGCAGGTCCGTCTTCGGCAAACCACCAGGTAACCAGAGCCAGCCGTGATCGGTCACGATGACGACCTTCTTCCATCCGGCCTGCAAGAGTTCGGTCACCCGGTGACGGACCACTTGGAGCTCCTCCTTGATTCGCCACGCGAGTTTGGCCCCTTCCTTGTGTCCTCGGGAGTCGAAGTCAGCTGCTTCTGTCCAGCCCGTGCCTGACGGGTCACCGGGAGTGGCGCTTTCAAAATAGGTGATTCCCAGCCCGGCGATTTGTTTGCGGAATTTCGCGGTGTTGAGTTCCGAAAGGTCAGAGGCGAGCTGCGGGCCGAATCCTTCGGGCAGTTTTTCTCCGCAGAGGAGTTCCGTTAGCGGCGCCCATGCCGGCTTTGCCGTGGCAGTGACCGAGGGGAGTGCGGACCAGTCGCTCGTGACCGAGGGGTGCAGACCGCTGTAGCCGAGGAGACGACACAGCTCACTCGCCAGATCCGCCCGCAGGCCATCGACAAACAGATAGACGGTGCCGGACTCGACTTTCAAGACCCGCGCCGACTTCGGACCGGAGTTCGGATAGGTCGAGGTGATGGGGACCAGCTTCTCCGCCTGCTTTGCGAGCCAGGGCAGATAGACCGCCTGCAGGGCCGCCGTCACTGCGATGATGTCGTCGTGATTGCGGACGGCGGCGAAAGCCATCCGTGCCTCCGCGTCGATCTTCCAGGCGCTCTTCAGGTAGTGTTCCGCCAGTTCCTCCCAAGTTGAGCCGGGGAATCCCTCCTTGATCGCCGTGATCATCGCGCCGAGGTGGGCGACCGCATCGGCCAGCGGGGCGTCGCCGAGCTGTGCCCAGACCGACCCGGCGCGGGGACGGTGTTCCCGCTCCAGCTTCACGATCGCCTCGCTTGCGGACGACTCGGCCGTCCCGCTCAGCGCCGTGAGCGCACTCCGCAGGGCGCTCTCAGCCGTCTTGTTGTTTTCGGGGAGTCGGGGGTTCGCATTCTGAAAAAGATCGACTGCCTTGACCAGCCCGAGAGCCTCGCGCATCCCCCGGTAGTTGGTGGGGGCTTCTTCGTAGCGCGCCCACACTTTGTCCCACGCACCACCGCCTTCGACGAGTTTCTCCGCCGCGCCGATGCGTCCCTCTCCCCTCGGGTCGAAATCAAATTCATCGCGGCAGATGCCTTGAAAGGCGGAGCGCTGCTCCGGTGTCCACGCTTCCTCAGCTGTCACCGGGTCGGATAGCCACCGCAGCATCATGCCGACCGGATCACCCACTGCCAGCCCGTTGAAATCTGCGGACTCGAGGCGCTTGCCCTTCAGTTTTGCGACCGGCGTATCGAGGACAGCTTCCAGTTGCATCGAGAGAGCTTTGATCGTGCCTTGGTCCTGGGCAAGATCGAGGCCGAGACCGCCATTGCCCGACCCGAGGAGCGCGGCCGGAGTCCAGTCCTTCGCGTTGAGCTGGGTCCAGAACTGCCCTTGAAACTGCAACGCATAGAGATGACGAGCCTCGTCCGGGAAATTCACCGGTGAGCGGAAGGCATGTCGGGGCAGCCCGGGGAGATAGATCACGGGGATACCGCCCTTGTCCTTTTCCGTCGTCAGTTGGTAGCGAATCCAGGTCGACGGTCCACAGCCGGGTGTGTCGCTGTCCTCCCCGAGGATGTAGAAGCGATCCAGCGACTCGCCGACACGGTTCGCGACCGATTCCCAGTGACGATCCCCGTCAGTCCAGAGAATGACCGACGGAGCCGCCACATCGTGTTTGTTGAAGTGGGTGGCGAGGCGGAGTGATTGGACGATGTGGTCGAGGACGGTCATTGAGGGGAAGTAGGACGGTGCTACGTGATTTGCAAAGATGGAGATCAAGGTTTCCGGGGATGTCGGATCGGAATCTAGAATCCCGTGGTAATAATATAGAAGCTAACACCGTATCGATCATAGTTGATCGTCTCGTTTCCCGCATACGGACGGACGTTACCGGTGTCAACGGTGGCAGTAACCCGGTAATCACCCTTTCGGATTTGAAAGGTTCTCTTTTGCTTCGGTGCGATGACGTGCTTTTGCGAATCCCTGCCGCTGTAGCGCACGGTCAGGCTGTAACTCGTGTCATTACTGATCTCGACCGAGGCCAGATCCAAAGTATTCGAATTCCCCAAGGGCTGAAGTTCGGGCAGTTCACCGACGTCGCCTTTCAGAATCTCGTCGACTTCGAGATCCACAATCCTCCTCCGGGCACGAGCCGCGTCGGAACCCGATGGCATCTGCTTGAGATAGAGTTCGTATGCCTCTTTCGTATCGACGCGACGGACAAACTCGAAATCCCGATATCTCTCAGCGAGGCGATCAGAGGCCCGTTGACGCAGCGGTTGAATTCGCACCACCGAGACTCCCGGAAGATGGTCGATGTCTTTGAAAAACGAGAGAATCGCTTGGAGGTCCTCGGGGCGGTCGGTAGATGCGACCATCGCCTCAAGCCTCTCCATCATGAGCTCGGCTGCTGCCTTGTCCTCAAAGAGCCTGTAGAAGTGGATTGCGGCTTCGGGGTTCGCAAGTTGGCGTTCGAATCGCGCCCTCGCCTCCACCAGGAAACCGGCGGCTTCTCGTCCGGTATCGGATTCGGGCATTTCCTCGATTATCTCCGCCGCCAGATCGAACAACTCCTGCTGCGTGCTGGATGCCGGATTGACTGTGTCGCCAAGTTCCTTCGACCGGCGATCAAATGCCCTCCATTCGGCCTCCAATTCAAGTTGCCGAATCCGCTTCTGAGCATCGTCAGCACGGTGTCCATCCGGATTCTGCCCCAGATAACCTTTATAAGCTCTGACCGTATCAGCCTCCTCTGCCCTCTTGAATTGAGATCCTTCGGAGAAGTAATGGCCCAAGAAACCCACGAGACAAGCGGCGAGTATCAAGGCCACCAGGAGGCTCCATCCAAATCCACTGTCGCTTCCTTTTTTCGCGGCAGTCGGTTGAGCCGAGGCACCCGCAATCTTTCCGCCCATCTCGCTGTTCATCTTCGGCCCCCAGTTGGACGTACCAACAATTCCCAGCTCCGCCCGCACATCGGCGATTTTGCGGAGAAGTTTGAGATTTCGATCATAGACCGCCCGTGCTTCGGGATCGAGGAGCACGCGTTCGCAATCCCCGCGAATCACCTCATCCTTCACAAAGGGCAGGAAGCTTCGAATCCTATCTGCGCTCTCATTCATCGAAACGCCCAGATGTTTGTAGAGATCCTTCATGGAATCAGAAATTCGTAGGCTTCCCTTATGCGGCGGAAGGAGAGGGTCGCTGCAACGACAATCTCGTCGCTCAGTCCCTCGAATCGGTCAGGGTGATGGACTTTGGCGAGACGTTTGTAGGCCGCCTTGATCTCCTCGTTTGTGGCATCTGGGCCCAGGCCCAGGTGCTTAAGTGACTCGACCCGGCGGGGGCTGGAGAATGGCGGCGGCGAAGCGCTGCGGCCCCCGGCCGACTGGCGCTGGTCTTGGTCGCGTCGCGCTTTTTCCCTCGCTTCCCTGGCTTTTGCATTTCTCGCCTTCGCTTCCTTTTCGTAGCGCCGTTTGTCGCGCTCGTTCCACCAAGATGCGCTGCTGACGTCACCGGGTTCTAGAGGGGTCCGTCCGGTCACGGCCTGGAAAGAAGTGATGAACTGCTGACGCGAGACCCCGAGCAAGTCGCCGAGGAAGCGGACGATATGGTTTTCACCTACGGAGAAGACACCGTCGGCCATAGCCATGGCAAGAGTGACTTCGAAGACGAGATACCCTTTCGACGGATCTACCGAGCTCTTGAGTTGACGGCATGCGGTCAGTAGGTCGCTGGTAGGGGCCAAGAGCACGAGCGGCAGGAAGGCGTCGGCCGCAGCTCGATCATTGAGCAGAAGTCCGCTGAATTCGCGGAGAAACTCTTTCTCACCGTCGTCGATGTTTCCGTCACATCCTGCGAGCCAACCAAGAAGATAAATCATCGCGACGCCGTGTGGATTGCGGTAGCGGGCATTGAGGGTGGCGAGAGTTTGCATGGGGCGAGATCTCTACGGATTTACCGGTTGTCTATCAGCGTTCCCGCACTTGGCGGGTTAAACAGGGTTGAGTGGAAGAGGAGTCGTAGTTGTTGAAGTGGGTGGCGAGGCGGAGTGGTTGGACGATGTGGTCGAGGACGGTCATGGGAGGGAGAAAGGAGAAATCCCGCTGAATCAGGTTGATTCTCCGGGAGAGAGCTGAAGAAAGGAAAGGCCGTCGAAGCGGGCGAAGTCACTGTCGAACGAGACCAGACGACAAGCCCCCGAGATCGCGAAGGCGGCGAGGTAGGCGTTGGTCCAGAGGCGATGAAGAAAGCCGTCGCCTCCGGCTAGTCGTTCGAACTCGTCGTCGAGTCCCGTCGTCTCCGCGAGGAGACGGACGCTGTCCCGTGCGAGATAGTTCCGATAGATGGCCCAAGCCTCCGCAGGAGTGAGAGGGCGGCTCAGCACGCCCGGTCGGGTGCTCAGGCGGAGGAAGCCCATCATCGTCACCCGGTTGAACGCCGCCACTGGAGCCGCCTCGGTCGCCCAGTAGGTTTGGGCGGCGAGGTGATGGAGGTGCTGTCCATCCGCGAGAGCGAGCCACACGTTGACGTCGGGGAGGTCGATCATGCGCCGTCGCGAGGTTTCGGCGGCAGCGACCGCTGGTAGTTTTCAAGATCCTCTTTGTCGAGCAGAGCTTGCAGCTCCCGGTTGCTCAGGGCATTGGCGGGCGATTTGCCAACTTCCTGCGGGATCGCCACCGGCAGCGGCTCCGCATGGCCCCGGGCGTCAGACCGTGCGACCACCGGGCCACGGAGACCGTTCTCGATGTAATGGGCGATCAGCTCCTTGAGCTTGAGGCCTTCTTTGGCGGCGCGGGATTTCACTTCGCGGAAGAGCGGGTCAGGTAGGTCGAGAGTGGTTCTCATGATGGGAATTTAAGCATTAAAATGCGAAAACATCAAGCTTTCCGAATGCGTGATCAAAGGGGATGAGGTCTTGGTTTCAATCATCACGGGTCAAATTCTTGGATGGCCGTTAAGTTCAGCTTCACCGTTGATCTCACCGCGAAGTCTCATTGTGCCACGGATCTCCAGCGGACGGGGCTCCGCGTGGAGCATTGAGATCAGGACATGCCGACGGGTGGTCTCTGCCGCTTCTATAACGACCGGGGTGCCCTGCAATTGCCACCCCTCATCGACAAGGTTGCTCAGGAGGGCCGACCATCCGGCTTTCTCATCGGACAGACGGATGCGGAAGGTGTGGTAAAGATAGCCGAGGTCATCCCGTTTGGAATGCCGTGCCTGTTTGAGCGCCTCTTCGAGGGTATCGGTGATAGGGAAGTGAGACATGCGATTTTTCCGTGTCGGGTGAATAGGGAGGTTTCAGTGGGCAGCGAGGGGTTGGCTCAAAATACCAGCAGTAATCGTCAAATGGGATGAATGCGGGTATTTACAGCAGCAAGGTGGTGTAGATGGTATGCCCCTTCACCCAGCTGCTCTTGGCACAAGTCCAACAGGTGTTTGTGGTGCGTGGATAGGAAAATCTGGGTGCGATTGGAAAATTCCGCCAGCTGCGAGAGGATGGCCTTGGCTCGCTCGTCATCAAAGGTGATGAGAAGATCGTCGAGGATCAGCGGCATCGGCTCGTGCTCCTCCAGATGCCTCTCCAGTGCTGCAAGACGCAGGGCGAGGTAGAGCTGGTCTCGGGTTCCTTCGCTCATCCCATCGACAGGAACGTTCGTGCCATCCGCCCTGCGACCGGTCATGACCGGAACATCCCGGTCGGTGAATTCCGCCGCCAACCCGGTAAAGGCCCCCCGTGTGATTGCGGCAAAACACTGGCCGGATTTCTCCAGCAGCGGGCCTTGATTCTCCTCGCGAAACCGCTCGATCTGGGTCTGCAGGAGGTGGGCGGCCATGCGAAGGCGCACGAAGCGGGGAGCATCGTGCCTCAGGGCGGCTGCGGCGGACTCAGCTTGCTGCCTGAAATCGGCGGCCGCATCCCCCGCCTTCTCAAAGTCGCCTCTCTGCCGATGCAGTTCGGTTAAGGTGGCCTGCACTCCATTCAGAGCGATCTTCTTTTCCGCCTTCCGGGTGCCCAAATCATCTTTGCGTTCAGGCAGTTCCTCAGCGCTTTCGTTTTGCACGCTGGCGATGAATTCATCCACTGCGCCACCGCGAGCGAGCCCACCGAGAGTTTCGCGAAGGTTTTTCAAACGCCCTTGCAGCTCCGACTGTTTCTCAAGATTGGCGATGAGGGGTTCAAGCTCTTCGGCAGTGTTCAATCGGGACAGATCGAGGAGTTCTTGCAGAATGATCAACGCCTGCGTCTCCGCCAGTTTGGCTTCCTCTAGGTCAGACTTCCCACTTTGAATCTGATTCGCGATCTGATCGTATTTCGCCTGGGTCTCCCGGGCCTCGCGCAGTGCCTTCCAAAGGGCGGACTCCTGCGCCAGCACTCCGGCAGCCTCGATCCCCAGCGAGACGGCCATTGCCTGCACCCGCGCCTCATACAGGCGCAGGAACTCTCTCACTTCTGCGGCCTCGCCGTTTAATTGCTTCCAGGCGTCAAACTTGGCGAGCAACTGCTTCTGCTCGTGCAGCAAGGCGAGGCCCGATTCGGCGGAAATGTTCTCAGGAAGGCCTGCCTCTTTGCTTTGGCTCTCCCACTTTACCCGTGCGTCTCTTAGCTTCGTTTCCAGTCGCGTCGAGTTTTGAGCCAGGTTTTCTTGCTCCCTCCTACGCTTGTCCGACTGCTCCGCGAGTGTCTTGCGCCTGCCATTGGTCTCCTCGCCGGATTGGACGCGGCTCTTGGCAGAGTCGAAGAGAGTTGAGAAAGCCTTGTCTGAGGAATCCGCCAAGGCTGTTGCGAGGGCGCTGCGGGCCGTTTCGATTCGTCCGAGCTTGGTTTCGAGGACCGCCTCGGCATCCCGCAGTTTTCGGACGGTGTCCCCGAGCGCAACCCAGTTTTCACGCCATTCCTCCATCTCCTCGGGCGAGCGCGGCTGGAGCCCGCTCGCTTTCCACGCCTCCTCCCATTCCTCGTGACATTTTTTCGTCGAGGTCTCCAACTCTCCGATCGCTCCGATTTCGACCTCGACCTTCCTCTGTCCCGCTTCCATCTGGAAGCGCTTTTCTTCCGCTTGGGCGACCACATCCGCATCGCGGCGCAATCGATCGACGATCTCATCCGCCCTCGTGACGGCAAGAGGAAATGCCTCCTCCAAAGGAAGTGTCTCATCCAGGTTCTCGTCCGTGCCGGAGCCTTTCCAATCGGCGAGTACAAGTTGCCAGCCATGGTCACGGTGTTCCCTTGCCTTGTTGAGGGAATCTTCGCTCGGCAGTTCGCCCCGCCGTTCGAGGCGGTCGAGTTCAGCCCGCAGCTTCTCCATCGTCGTCTTCTCTTCGCGAATTCGTCTCTCCGCAGTCTGTTGCTCAGTCTTGTGCTGGGCAAACCGCTCACGGAAAATGCGGATCGTGTTCTGAGAGGGAACCGAAAGGCGGGCGGCGGCATCGAGTTCCTCCGGCGCTTCTGGAATCAGCGCGCGGGCGTCTGCCGCCTTTCGCATCAGACTCTTCACCTCGATCCGGCTCGCTTCGAGAGTCTTGTCGGCCTCCGTGGCCATTTCGGCGACCGAGAGAGATTCGCGCAGCTTTTCAAGATCCGTCTCCGCCAGAGACTGCATTTCCTGATGCTGTTCCTCGATCGCCCGCTTCAAATCTTCGGCCTTGTTCAGGCTCTCTTCGTGTTGCCTGCGAGCTTCGCCCAGTTCATTCACTGCCTCTCCGCAACTCATCAGAATGGCGCTGCCGAGACGCAAGGTTTCCAGCGAATCCGGTTCGCCCGGGATTTGGAGATCCGCCATGCCGGCGCGCAAGGCCGGTTCGATCGCCGCCAGTTTGGTCTGCAGGCCGGTCAGATCCTCCGTTCTGGTTTGGTAGGTTCCGAGCCCCTGATGCAGGGCATCCAGCTCATCTTCCTGAGCCAGGACCTGCGGAGACCTAACGCATTGGGCCATCTGATCTTTCAGCCGCACAATTGAGGCGGTGAGGTGCTCCGCCTTGCCGCTCGACTCGCGGGCTCCAATCCTTGCAGCCGTGGCCCGCGACGTGAAGTCACTGGCGACCTCGGGCAGGGTGGGAAGTTCTCCCAATAACCGCCGCTGCTCATTCAATAGCCCGATGCTCGGCAAGGCATCCTCGCATCGCTGAATCCAGGCAATCTCGCGCTCGATCCCGGCGATCTCGCTCTCGAGGCGATCCTTCGAAGACTCATTCTCGTTCAGTGCCTTCGTCAGCTGATCCCAGGCGTCCGCACTGATCATCGAGTCACGGCTTTGCTTGAGCAGGTCTTTATAGCGGTTCACTGCCGGGCGGATGGACACGTTGGCGGTCGCGCGTCCCTTGAATAGCTGCTCGGATTCCGCCACCAGGGCATCCAGAACATGCTGAACCGGCGTCCCCCCGAGACTGGCAGAGAAAAGCGCGCTGCCGATTTCCCCTTCTCCCTTGAGTAGCTGGTGCGCGCCCTCCCGCAATTCGCTGCTTCCCAGGCCGAACATCGTGGAAAAATAGGTCTGATTCACTCCACCGAGAAAGGGCAGCAGCGCCGTGTCCGTGAGCGGGTTTCCCGCTTCGTCGAGCAAGGTGTTTTTGGTTCCCTTGCGACGTTGGAAGATCAGCCGTTCGCCTGCCCGGTTCTCGATCTCGCCGAGCAGCCGCAGGTTTTTGTAGTCGTGCAGGAAATTGTCGGGAGACTGGCCATGGATTCCAAAGAGCAGATCGCGGATGGCACGCAGCAGGGAACTTTTACCGGCTTCATTCTCCCCGTAGATCACATGCAAATCCCCCCCGTTTGAGGGGAACGAAAGCCGCAGTTCCGTAAACGGGCCATACGCAGGAATGTCGAGTCGCTGAAATCTCATGATTCATTTCCTCCTTTGGTCTGGAGCGCTTCAAGGATGATGGCGCGCACCTCTTCCATCAACGCCGGGCGCTGCGCAGAATCCCATTCGCACGCCACCTCGGCCCGAAGCTCCTGAGGCAGCACGTCGAGCATTTCAGTGATGCCGTCCGGCAGAGCCGTCAGCGTGTTGGCGGCCGTATCGAGCGACTCCAGCACTGTCTTGGTGAGGGCATCTCTCGATGCCAATTCGGCGAGATCATAGATCGGCGTGGTCCCCACTCGGAGCTTCTCAATCCACACCGCCTCCTCGCCAAAATCCTGAGCGATCGCCAGCGCCTGGGCCCGCCAGTGCTGAGAGTCGCGGTGCAAGCTGCCGTGCAGAGAGCTTGCCCCCGTCAGCTGGATCCTCGCGGCGAGCAGGCGCCCATCGGCATCATCGACCGCCTCGTCCAGCGCCCCGCGTATCTTCTGGAGCGCCTCCGCTTCGTTGTCCACGCCGCCGAGCCCCACCTCGATGGACTGCCACCTCACGACATCGAGATCTCGCCACTCAGCGCCATCGACCTCTAGCGAATCGTTCACCGTCACCAGTTGGCATCCGCGCGGCCCGGTTTCACGGGCGTGGCGTCCCTGGCAGTTGCCGGCAAAAACGATCCACGGGTCTTTACAGACGACCTCGGGCTGATGGATGTGCCCGAGCGCCCAGTAGCCGTAGCCTCTGTTCCGTAGATCCTGCTCCGAGCAGGGCGCATAGGTGTCGTGATCGGGCCTCCCCGTCAGGCTGGTGTGAAGTAGGCCCAGATTGAACTTGCCCGGCACAGCCGCAGGATATTCCACGGCCAGGTTCTCCGGAACGGCTCGATTCGGAAAGCCCCGCCCATGGATCACCGCTGGCAGTCCGGCCACGTCGATCGATTCGGCGGCCCTGGTCGAAAACACATGCACGTTCTCTGGTAGGGTGAGCTTCTTGGAAATCACCGAGGCTGCATCGTGATTTCCGGCGATCAGATAGACCGGGATATCCTTGGCCTGTAGCCTCACCATCTGTCCCCGGAAGAACAGTCCCGTGCTGTAGTCCTTCCAGTCCCCGTCGTAAAGGTCACCGGCGATGACCAGAAAATCCACCGCCTCCTCGATGGCCAGGTTTACCAGATTCTCAAACGCCCTGCGGGTCGCTCCTCGGAGGGTATCGACAGGTGCGCCCTCATGCACCTCCAGTCCCCGGAGCGGGCTGTCGAGGTGGGGGTCGGCGGCATGGATGAAGCGGAACATGGGAAGGGCGGATAGCGATCTAGAATCAGTTCGTAAAGTGGACAGGGTCAGGTCGGAGATGAAATAGGGTCTGTGCGGCGGATCTTGCGATTTGCCTTTAAACGGTCATTTTAGGGTGTCCAGGTTTTCGATGTTCATGGCGCGTTGAAAGTTCCTTACCGGATCCCAGAAATCGTGCCACCGGGTAACCTCGAGTCGATTCATCCCCGCCTCAACGGCCTCCCGCAAGGCGTCTCCGGTCTCAATACCGGTAACCACAGAAAGGTTTTTGAAACCCCTCGCTTGAGTCGCGCGAGTGAAGAAGGGGTAAGCATGGTAGGAATCAGAATAATACTGAAGCTGAGGGAACCACCATCCTTCAGGAAAAATTAGCGCCACTAAGAACACCAACATGTCCGCCTGCTTCAGGTCCTCGAAGGATACATCACTGCGGTCGGCCTGTTGCTTAATCAACGCGGCGGCGGGACTGTTGAGCTTTTTGCCCTCAGACGCCAGAATCTGAAGCGAATCCGATCGAGCGGAGAAACATCGGAAAGTCTCGAATCGATCGTGGTATGACTGCTCCGTCTCCGGTGTAATGTAATGGGTCGTGAACACCTCGTGGAGTGTCTCGAACGCCCCGGCCTTGATCAGGGCAGCGACGAGGTAGAGGAAGGTCTCAAAGACAAACACCGAATGCGCTTCGAACCACCCGTCCTGCCAGGAATTCAACTCTGCCGGGCGGGCCTTCAGCTCCCGTAATCGCTCTAGGAATTCGATGACGGCCGTGGTGAACTCTTCCGACGGATTCGTCTTCCCTTCGAGCAAGAGCCAGTTAGTGACGTGGTCTCGAACCAATTTCAACTGTCCGCAGTCGGCGAGCACTTTCGCGCCTACGTTCTCGACCGTCGGTCGCTCGCGTACTCGGAGCGCATCGGCATATTCGATGCAGGAATCGAGAAACTCACCCCGGTAGAGGGCCAGCCCCGGCTTGCCTTGGAGCAGGGCTTGTTTGAAGGTGTTGAATTTGGCGAGGGCGGGACTCGCGGGGATCGAAGTGTTCTCGAGGATGTAAACGGGCGGTTTACCGAGCTTTGGCTTCACGTGAAGGGGCTTGTCAAAAAGACGGCGGATCAGTTGTTCCCAGTTTTCGTTCACCGCTTCTGGCGTGGAGAAGTCGATCATAATGCGCGAACTCATGAAGATGGGCAAGCAAGGCTCGCCTTTCTCGTCCAACTCGCAGGCAATCGGGATGAACTTCGTCTGCTCGACCGACTCGTAAATCTGTTTGGACATGATCTGCGATTCGGTGCCGACCCCGGCCTTCTTCGCGTCAGCCTTCGCGGCGTAGGTCTTGTCGCTGAAGACGAGCACATGGGTGACGCTCGGGTCCGCCACCATCAGCTCCATGTAGGCGAACTTGTCCTGGCCCTCCTTGAGATCGTAAAGATCGAGGAGGACTTCGACTCCTTCGGCGATGAGGCGCTCGGCCCATTGCAGCACTTCCGTCTGGTGCCCCGGTGAGGACCAGCTGTAGGAGATGAAGGCTTTGGGTGTTTTGATTTCCATGGGGAGCTGTCGATGTGAACGTCGGCGAAGTTGAGGAAGCGGGACGGGTTGAATTTATGGCAAGTTGTCTGCAGCCGATCCGGTTCCCAGACTCGCCCGGACACGCAGAACGGCTTCGTGCAGTTTCTGGCGGAGTTGTTCCTTGGGCAGGACATCGGTCCAGTAGGAGGAAACCCGGATCCCGTCCTTTTCCATGTCCAGCAGTTCGATGGTTTCGTCTTTCCGGCCTGCGCAGAGGATGAGGCCGATTGGCTTTTCTTCTCCTTCGCTGCGTCCGTGACGGTTCAGCCATGCCAGATACAGCTCCATCTGGCCTTTGTCGGCCGCCTTGAAGTCGCCCAGTTTCAGATCGATCGCCACTAGCCGACGGAGGCCCCGATGGTAGAACAGCAGATCGAGGTAGTGATCCTCGCCATCGATGGTCATGCGCTTTTGGCGAGCGACGAAGGCAAAGCCCGTGCCCACTTCGAGGATGAAGCTCTCGATTTCCCGCAGGATAGCCGTCTCCACATCTCTCTCGGAATAAGTGTCTTTCAGGCCCAGAAAGTCGAGGAGGTAGGGATCGCGAAAGACGAGATCCGGCGTCATCCGGTCTTCGGTTCGGAGGGCTTTGAGCTCCTGCCGGATCAGGGCGTCGGGCTTCTTGGAGAGCGCGGTTCGCTCGTATAGCATCGAGTCGATCTTCCGGCGAAGCGTCCTCGTGGTCCATTGCTCCATCCGGCACATCTCGGCGTAGAAGTCCCGCTTCAAGGGATCGGAGACCGGAATCAGCATAGTGAAGTGCGTCCATCCCAATTGTCGCAGCAGTGCCGCGACAATCTCAGAATCAGGGAAGGCCTCGGCGAATTGCACCATCCGACGCAAGTTCTTCTCGCCAAAGCCCGAGCCGAACTCGACTTCCAATTGTCGCGACACTGCTGCGACAATCCGCTTCCCATACTCCGCCCGCTTTTCCTCGAGGACATCCCGACGGATGCGGTTCCCGATTTCCCAGTAGAGCAGCGTCAGACCGGCATTCACGGTCCGGGCCATCCCTTCCCGCGCCGAAAGGATGAGGCTGCGCACCTCGTCCAAGAGAACCGGACCGATCTCGGCCAGAGGGGCAGGAGGTGCTGTCGCGGCGTCTTTCCTGCCGCTTTTCTTCTTGGCACTCATTTCTCCTGCGCCTCCCTCTTCCTCGCCAAGGTCAAATGCACCCCATTCCACCGCCGCCCGGCATATTCCTTGCCCGGAACGGGATCGGTGGTGGGGGGCTTTTCAGACCAGAACCAGGGGTATTCGGTTTTGTCGCGGACGGGTTCGGTGCCGCGGTCGGCTTTGGCGGGGTCGATGACGATGCCGGGTTTGCTGCGGAATAGTCCGGCCCCTTTGAGTCCGACATCGCCGCCGAGGAGGAAGGGGCGGATGTTGAGGCGGACACCGTCGTTGAGGTCGGGATGCCAGCCGATCGCCTGCTTCGAGAGGGGCTTCCAGCGGACGAAGAGATCGAGGGGGGCCTCGCCTGCGAGGATGGCGGCGAGGCGGACTTGCAGGGCGAGGGCACTTTTGAGCCGCTCGGCGGCACCGGGCACGTCCTGGCCGGCGGCAGCCTTCTGCTCGCGGATCCAGTCACCGAGGTAGGTGTAGGTGAGGGTGTTGAGGGTGGCGTGGTCGAGGCGGTGGTAGTTGAGGAGGACGTGGAAGCCGTCGCCGAGCCCATCCCAGACATGCCAGACGAAGGGGCGGTTGTGGAAGAGGGTGACGTGCTGTTTGAAAAAGTCGTCGCGCAGCCAATCCTCCAGCGAAGTCTTGGTGGAGCCGGTCTGCTGGATGAGGGCCCGCTCGTCGTAGTTGCCGAGGGCGGCGGCGAGGAGCTTGCGGAGACGGCTCCCCGCCGTCGCTTCGCGGTGAATCGCGGAGAGGCAGACGACCCCGTCACCGTCGGCGAAAGATTCGAGTCCGTCGGGACCGAGGGCCGGGCAATCGGGGAAGCTGCTGCCGGTCTGGCGCGGCCACTCGTAGCCGAGGAGACGGGCCACGGCGACGTGGAGGGGGGCGTCGGAGTTGGCGGGGTGGCCGTTGAAGAGCCACTGCGTCGGGTCGCTGGAGAAGGGTTTGGGGAGACCGTTCGGGTATTTTTCGGCGGCTACTTTTTGCCAGTGGGCTAGGTCGAAGGGGACTTTTCCGACGTAGCCGTTATTCACACTTAGTTTCGGGTTCGCCTTTCTAATTTCGGTGTGAAATCTCTCACTACTTACAAAGCACCACACCGCAGAAATATCCTTCTTCTCTATTGGTACGATAACAGGCGAAGAGTCAGCGAAAAGTTCACCGGTATAAAGTGTTGCTGGGAGCGCCTTCACTTGTCCAATGGCCACGCCGTACTTGTTGCTAGCAGCTCCACCACGAATGGCAGCACCAGGAACACCAGCCTTCAAAGACGCAAAATCGACGATCTTTTCTCTCCCCAGAAAAAATCCGGTTCTGCCTGGTGGATTCTGCTCGGTTATCCAACGCTCACTCAGGTTTTCAACTTCCCAGAACTGAAGGATAAACCTCTCTGCATCGGTCGTTGATATCCCTTGATAGCAATTTGCAAATCGAGCGAAAAGACTCGCGTCAGAAACTACGTCCTCTCTGATCATTGAGTCTGAACTCTTTAGAAGCTCAAGCTGACTCGGAAAATGCAAACCGTTTGATCGAAGTCCTTCGGCTTTATCGCGCGTTGTTTGGCTCTCACTTACATCTATGTGGGCGATTCGATTGTTTCCGGAATCAAGAGCTGCCGAGAAGGCGAACAACGACCCTTTAACCACCTCACCTGTAATAGTTTCAAAAGCCCCAGCGCCAAGTCTAGTAACAAAATTAAGCGTTTCTTTTCTAAGGATATCTCTCCGAAAATTTTTGTATTCTACAAGAAACAGCCAATTCTGCGGTGTTACAAGTATGACGCTCCCGCCCTTATTTAGGAAGTATCTGGCGCGGTCTACGAAACAGGTAGCTAGATCTGCTGCCGCATCGCTATGAAATCGCTCATTGTATTCTAAAAGTTTCTCACTCTGCTTGCCGCGCCCGAGATATGGTACATTCGTCGCCACTACGGTAAACTGCCCCGCAAGCATCTCCGCGGCCTTCGCCAGCCCCCGCGCCGTCACCGCCATCTCATGCGCGGTGTCGTCCTTGGTCTCCCCCGACAGTGCCTTTTCCAGCAGCGGTTGGAGTTCCTGAAACTCCGCTTCAAACAAATCATCGCCGCCAACTCTCGGATTGATGAGGCTGCCCAAGACCTCCGCCTTTTCGAAGAGCCGGTAAAGCCGGTCCATGCCGCGCTGAAGATTCTCATTCTCTCCCGCGAGTGCGATCCATTCCTCCTTCTTCCCCTGCGGGACGATACCCGAGCAGGCGATTTGCAAAGGCGGTAACACCTGATATCCCCCCAGCTTCCACGCTGCCAGAGCCAGATTAAAGGCCCCGATCTGGCAACAGCGCGGATCGAGCTCAAGTCCGTGGAGATTGTCCCGCAAGACAGCCGCAACCGCCTCGGCCGCAGATAGCCCTTCCTCCTCCATCCTTAAACGAGCAAGAATCGGCAGAGCAAAGACGGGAAAGTGGCCCGAACCCATGCAGGGATCTAGAAAGGTGATAGCCTTCGCCTCGGTGGGCCAGCCGTCGAAGGTTCCGGCTGCCGGCTTCCAGTCGGCGGGCGTTTCAGATTTCACGTTTGAAGTTTGACTCCGTCTGTCTCGCAGGCTCGGCTCAAGTTCCGGGCTGTCGGCATCGCTACAGACGAAGCGCAGGTAGGTCCAGTCTATGCCGGGAAGTCCATCGCGGGGCGGCAGACTCGCGGCGCGGCGGGCGTCTTCCTCGGTCGGACAACGTGAAACGTGAAACTTTGAACTTTGAACCGCCGCGCAGCGGCCAGCCCACCACGCCCCCAGCGTATTGTGGAGGAGGAACTCGACCATATAATCCTCGGTGAAAAGCTGGGTCACGGGGGATAGTTCGGCGGCTCCGATCTTCGTGCCCGAGTCATTGACCTCTTTCTTCCGCCGGGTCTGCCAGAACTGGTAAGTCCAGCCGAGGGCATCCTGAGCGCGAAAGATCTCGTCGGGCAGACTCTCGACGAGTTTGCGCAGCGCGATGGTGTGGTTGGCGGCGAGGGAGATCACGAGGATGGGATCGTCTCGCCGAAAGACACCCGGCAGGGTCTCGGACGAAAAGCGACAGGCCAACTCGAAACCATCTTTCGCTCCCAACTCCAGGGCGAGTTCATCACACTCCTCCAGAGTCACGGCGACGTTGCCATTCTCTTCGTCGGTGAAGAGCAGGTTGTTGCCCGCGAGGAAGCGGGTGAAGAGGAGCCGGTGCCAATGCTCGTAGGCCGCAGCCTCGACGAGTCGGGTGATCTCCTGCACGCCGCTGCGGTAGTCCCGGTCATCCCCCAGCGCCCGCCCTCGCGCCCGCAATCGGTTGCGCAACTGGCGCTGATCGACGCCCATGTGCGGGCGGTAGTCCTTCTCGTGCACCGCGAGATTCTCGATCGCGGCTCCGACCGCCTCCTCGGCAAGGGTGCGGGCTTTTTCGGTGGTCTTGGCGAGCTGGTCGCGTTGGGCGCGGGGGAGTGATTTCATGGTTTGGCGGCGGCGGCATTCGCCTCGGCGAGAAGTTTCTCAATCTGGACACAGCTGGATAATTCCTCGATGAAATCGGTATATCCGAAGATGCAGTCGAGTTCCTGGAGGTGTTGTTGGCTCAGCTTTTTGCGTGCAGCGGCATCGAGATCCGGATTCTGAAGAACACGCCAGTATTGACTGAGTAAACCCTGGGCTTCAGCCAAAACCCGACCGAAGGTCTCAAAAATTCGGGTATTCGGCTCACACAGTTCCCCTAGCGTCTTCACCAAGGTCGGGAAATCTTTGGTCGCGTCGGCGCATTCGAGAATAAAGGGATCGAGGCCGTGCCACGGGTCGGCTACACGGGGAAGTGTCCATCCGGGCTCTTTTGCGGCTTTCCCAGCCACCACGATGCCGGGCAAGGATAACACCCAAACTTTGAACGCCTCTTCGTGGGTGTATTTCAGGAGTCCATAGTCACGCAATTTGTTCGCCGCAACACGCGTGTTGGTGAAGCATCGAAACACCCCGGTCTCGGTCTTCTTGAAGTCCCGAGTCGAGAGGTCGGGGCGAATCTTTCCGACAAAGGCTTTGATGATGTCGAGCACGTGCTGATGCTTCCCATGATTCAGTAGCAGAAACACCAGCAGCCGTCGCTGCAACTGGAGAGCGGGTGTGCCGGTGTCCTGGTGGCTCGAATTACCGAGGTCTCCGAAGTAGATACTGTCGGTGTCGACCAACCACGTGCAGTCGAGAAATTCCTCGAAGACCACTTGATTGATCAGTTCATGCCGCTCAATTCTCCAACGTTCGATCAAGCGGTCCAGGAAATCGATTTTCCGTTCGACGGTCGCAGCTGACTCGGGAGTGACGACAATCAAACGGTCAACGAACTGTTCGAATTCGCGAAAAGGATCTCGTGGCGTGTCCATCGGGTTTGTCCTTTTACACAATCGCCGGCCCGTCTTTTAACGTTTCCAGGACGCTCTCGCGCACCCGCTCGATCCAGGCATCCAGTTCAGCCTCGGTCTTGATCGTGGCGCCGGGCAGGCTGACCCGCTTGGCCTTGGGCTCGGTCTCTTTGATCGCGGTCGCGAGGACGCTCTGGCAGCGGCTCGCAATCGCGTCGGTGTGGCTCTGCCAGGTGGCGAGACTGCATGAGGCGAGGGCATCGTGAATGGCGGCCTCTGTCTCCAAGGCAGGCTCGGGGCGCGAGACGACGTGATTCGCCGCGAGCAGCGAGCTGCGCTTCTCCTCCGGCAGGGCGGTCCAGGCGGCATGCACGGCCAGTTTTGCGATCTCTTCGGCGAGGCGTTTCTCGTGTGACTCGTGAGCCACTTTCAGAGTGCTGCGCAGTGTCGAGGCGGCAGCCTTGAGCACGGTGGCGGCGGGATTGGGATCATCGAGGATGGAGCGCTGATCCCGAACCGCGTCGAGATTTCCCTGGAGGCTATCCATCCCGGGAAGGCCCGCCTCGACTCCGCTGGCGACAAGACTCTCGGCGAGGGCGAACCCTGGGAGGCGCTTCGCCAACTCGGCGGCGATGGCGGTCCAGTTCTGAATCTCGAGGGTGAGACCATCGGCCTCGCTGTAGAGGCGGTGGAGCAGGTCATTGCCCGAGAGCCCCTCCATCTCAATGAGTTTGGGGCTATGCGGCTTCTCCGGTGCGGGGGGGAGCCCGCCGGTGGTGTCGGCAAGTGTCTTCAGTCGGGTCACGAACTCGCGGGCGGCGGCGGCCTCTTCGCCGGGGGAGACCGTAAAATTGATGGCTTTGAAGAGCTTTTTCACCTGCAGCTTCTCGGTGGCGGAGAGGATGGGGTGCTCGACATTAAACTTGGCTTTGCCGAGAGTGCTATGGTTGAGTTCTTTGATCCCGACCCGCTTGTGGTCCAAGGTCGCACCGATGTGACCGCTGACGACGAGGATGCAGAGGACACCATCGACGGCGTCCTTCGGCCAGCCGAACTCGCCGCCGGTGAAGTGTTTCACGACATCGACGCCGGATCTGCCGCCGCCGATGTAGAGGAGAATCTCCTTGGCCACGGGGTGTTTCTCGGGATCGCCCTTGTAGCCGAGCGCTTCGAGGGCATTGGGGTTGCCCTCTTGGACGTGTTTCCAGACATTGCCCCACTTCGCGGAATCACCGACGTGGAAGCGGGGGTAGAGTCGGTCGACGACCTGCCGCGCGGCATCATCGACGCCTTCGCGCAATCCGATGAAGGACTGCTCGTGCCCGCCAGCGAGGAAGACGCGGGCGTCGCCAATGATGTGGGCGACGACGGTCAAGATCTTCGACTCGGCCAAACGCAGGCGCGACTCAATGCCGTGGCGGGCCGCTTTGCCCTCGTCGGTGCCCGGGGTGCCCCGTGCCGAGATGGTCTCAGAGGCGGCCAGCTTCGAAGCAATGGCCGCCTTCAGCTCATCGAGGCGGCTTTTCGGCACGAGCACGAAGACGGTGGCGTCGTCGATGGAGGCACCATTGATCTCCTTGATGATGCTGGACTCGGGTTCAGCGAATCCGTCCCGCACCCAGATGACGGGTCCCTCGTGCTCGCCGGGGGACCCGGTGCCGAAGTGGACGAGGGTCTTGCGGGCAACTTTGGCGTCACCTTGATTGATGGAAATGCCGCTGAGCGCTTTGTTCAGCTCGCGCTGGAGCAGATTGCCCCGCTCGCTGGCGATGAGGGCGTCGTCGTTTTTGATGGAGGCGAGCTTTTTGCGGAACTCGCCCTCCCAGGTCGCGCCCTCGGTGGTCTGGAGCCGGAACTCGTCCTCGACGTCCATGAGCACGCCTTCGTCGTGGAGCACTTTCAGCAACTCCGGCACGGCCTGTCGGATCGCTTCGCCGCCCTCGGTGAGGCTGTCGGTGAGGAGATCGGCGATATGCTCGGCATTGGCCCGGATGCCGAGCTTGGTCTCGTCGTCGGGGAGTTTGTTGATGAGAAAGACGGTCGCACAGATGCGGCTGCGCAGGGCACCCCGGGGTTTGGTCTTCTGCTCTTCGATGATCTCCTGGAACCGCTTCTGCAACTCGCCCGAGATGAGCAGATCGCTCGCGAGCTGATCGTAGATAAAATCACCGGGGATGACCGATCCGATGGGGTGGTCCGCCACGGAACGACAGGCCTCGTGGGTGACGCGCAGCTGCGTCCGCATCTGGCCACTGGTCCCGGTCGAGTCGGTGTGGTGAAGCACATGCTTCCAGAAACGCTGTCGCACGGGCAGCAGCGGGAAGTCGGGGGAGTAGCTGTCGACGTCTCCGGGCTGGGTGCCGATCCGGGTGTCTTTGAGCTGGCGGGTGATCTCGCCGGAATGGGTCGTCACGAGGTCTTTGATGGTGACCTTGTGCTCGGGTTTCTTCTGGAGCACGACGGTGCGAATGACACGCTCGACATCGTTGTCTTTCAATTGCCCTTTGAGCGGGAAACGTCCCATGATTTTCTGCAGGGCAGGGACATCATTGAGCGCGCTCTGTCCGGTGGCGACGACGATGACGCGTCCGTCGAGCTTTTTCTGACAAGCCTCCACGACTTCCTGCACGTCGAGGGAGACCTCGGCATTGTTGTCGATAAACTGCTGGACCTCGTCGAGGACAAGGAGAGTGCAGGGAAGCTCTCCGCCGGGGGCAATGGCCCGTCGCATCGCAGCGATCATCTCGTCGATGGAGATGGTCTGCAGCTTGGTCGGGTATTGCTCGCGCAGGGCTTTCGCGACGCTCTCGGTCGAGCCGAGATTCGGGTAGATCTCCAGATAGGCGTCCTGGAGTGTCTTGGAGACATGCATCTTGCCAATCTCGGTCGCCGGGTCCTTGCCTGCGGCGGTGATCTTCGCCAGCAAGGCCTCGAGATTGCCCTCGTCGCGTAGGTCCATCATGAAGCTCGCCTCGCTGTATTTCTCGGGGAGACCGACAGATCGGAAGACGATCTGCAGAACACGCATGCGAACGTCCCCTGACCCCGATTTCAAGGTTCCCCCGGCGGCATGGAGACCCGCTCCCTGCTGCCCACGGGTCGAGAGTTCGGTGAGAAGTTCGAGGACATCGAGCGGGAGGGAAGCGACCTCGCGGGCTCTCGCTCCGTCGGAGAACGCGTGATTCACCCAAAGGTAACGCAGCACTTTGACGAGATGGGATTTTCCCGAACCGTAGAATCCGCTGATCCAGGCTCCGGCCTGCTCTTTGCCGAGCCGTTCGAGGAAGCCTTTGAGGATCTTATCCATGGCATCTTTATACTCACCTTCGCAGACGAAAGTTTTCACCTCCCAGCGCAGGGTCGCCTCGTTGGCGTCGTTGTTGCTCGAGACCCCTTCGTTGGCGAGGGTCCAGGAGAGCGGGTCTTCGAGGAATAGTTCTTTGGTCGTCATAGTCAAAAATCAGTCGGCGGTAATGGGTGTCGCGAGGTAGTCCCAGCCATCGCGGGCCTCAAGAAAGCGGTAGCTGTTACCCTGACGGGCACCGGGGAAAAAGAGTAGCAACACCCCGCGAATCTCGCGGCCCAGCTCTTCCATGATCTCGGACACATGGATGAAGTCGTAGAGCTCCATGAGCCCGTGGATGGCGAAGACGGTGCTGTCGGCCTCGTCCCTCGGAACCGCTGCGATGGTGACACGAATCTTCTCGACGAGGTAGTCACGGAATCCGGGATTGGCGTAGTCCTCAGCGATCTCGCGATCAAAAAGAACTGACGCGCGCTCTACTTCATCACTGTAGGCGGAGTCGATCCAGGCGGCAAAAGATCCATCGAGGTCAATCTCTCTCCAGTGGAGCCCGGCGTCGCTCGTGGCGATCTCAAACTCGGTGAGACGATTCTGCAGACGACGTTCGTCCTCGGGAGCATACACGAGAAACCAGATCCGCTGTGCGAGCGGTAACCCGGACCGCAGGGGAATCGCGACGTGGCGGCGGTAGCTCTCTTCAAGTTGATCGAGTCGGGACATGGGATTCTTTTTTTAAATGGGAGCCTTCTCCGAGAAATCGATCTCGACCACCCCGCCCGCATGTCGAAGACGCAGCCAACCACGGCTGCTGGCGGCGGAGAGATGGGAGATCAGAGTCTGCGGCCGTGCATTGACAAGCCGGCCAAAGACTGAGCCCAACAGGATCTCACCCCGCAGATCGAGCAGATACCCGAGGAACATCGCGTAGGTCGAAGCGGCCCAACCGGGCGTGGGGAGGGCGCGGACTTTTTTGGACCGGCCCGTAAGGTGTCCGGAGACGGTCCAGGTGGTGTTGACGTGCTGGGAGAGACTCTCCTTCATCACCTTGCTAAAACGTCGCGGGAAGCCTTCCTCGAAATGCTGCTCCATGCGGGTGCGGGGGAGGGTCTCGCCCTCGGTAAGCTGACTGATCAGCTCGAAGCTGTGACGCAACTGGGGATCACGGCAGTAGGTGCACAGCATCGCAAGCAGAGCAAAGTCATCAGGTGCCTCTTGCCCCAGGCTCCGCAGCGTGCGGAAGATGAGAAAGGCGGGATCCAGACCGTAGAGCTCGGTGAGGTGATAGAGGCTTTTGACCCGGCTGCTCTCGGTGGGTTTCCCAAGGATGTTCTCGCCGAGGATGGCCTCTTTGAAGGCGTCCTTACCCGCGTCGAGCGGAAGCGCTCCCTGGAGGATCTGTAGCTCGGTCAGCATCATCGATCTGGCCATGTGTCCGCCCGTCCGCTTTGAGGAAAATCCAAGAGGGAGAAGGGAATCGGGAAATGGACTCTTGCCGGGTTGCATGGAGACGGGGAACGAAAAAGCGGAGAGAAAGGAGGAAACGGTAGAATAGGGGTTTGTCGGTTAGGCTCGTCAATACCGCATTCTTTAATTCGCCTCAACCCTTCCCGGTGTTTTCCTTCAAGATTTCCAAATAACCCTGCGAAGTTAATCTCACTCCCGCCCCTCCTGCCCCCAACCTCACTCCTCGGTCCGCTAAAACCCTCCTTCGGCCCCGCAAGCGCCACTGAAAACGGCCCCCGCATCGCCTGAATCTCCCGGCGGAACGGCTTTGCTGATCCCGTCATCCCCTGGTCGCTGAAGTTCGCGGTCATGGCGTTATGAGCGTAAAAATCCCTCTGGGCCGCTGCGGAATGGGGCGGCATCGATCCCGAGCGGTCGCGGATGAACACACGAAGCAGGTAGACAGAGGAGCGAAGCGACACAGGTGGCCGCAGGATATAGAGAAGCCGCCAAAGCGCCGCGAAGGCAACGCCAGCTCGGATGTTTTTAGCTTTGTTTTCCCGGTCCGTTGTTCGCTCATGCCCCGAATTTCGCACAGGGGGTGGGACAGCCGCGGGGGGGGGTGGCGGGGAAGTTTCAGGTTTCAGGTTCGCAGATGCGCTTCGCTTCCACAGATGGCCGCAGATTCCCGGGAGCTAATCCAACTCCCAAACTTGAAACCTGAAACGTGAAACTTGAAACTCTCCCTCCCGAATCACCCTTCCTCTTCGCGTAAAATATCCCCCATCGGCTTGATGAGGTCTTCATTCGGAGTCGCCATATACTCCATCGACAACGACTCCCGCATCGCCTGGGCCTTGCGGCTGATGGCTTTGGCTGATCCGCGGACGCCTTCGGCGGTGTGGCTGGCGGTCGCGGCGTTGTGGGCGTGGATATTCATCTGCGCGGCGGTGGCGATGGCATCCTGATTGGCTCCGAGGAAGAGGAACTCCCATCCCTGCTTCGCCTGCCGCCGCCTGATCTTGCCGGCGATGTCGCGCCAAGTGTACTGATGCGAGGCGTTTTCTTCTCCGTCGGTGAAGATCGCAAAGATGACCTGATCGGGTCGCGCCGCCTCGGGCAGGGCTTTGATTCGAGCCTTGAACGAATCGATCGTCTTTCCGATGGCATCGAGCAGAGCGGTCGAACCGCGCGGGACGTAGGTGAGGGTATCGAGCTCGCAGACTTCGCTGACGGGTATGTTGTCGGCGGGGAGTTCATAGCGGTCATCGAAGAGCACGAGGGTGAGCCGTGCCTGTCCCTCGACGGCCTGCTGGTCGCGGAGGAATTCATTGAAGCCGGCAATGGCGGCCTCGACATGGCCGCCCATCGATCCCGACTGGTCGAGGATGAAGGCGATCTCGGTGGTTTTGGGTCGGCTGTCTGCAGGGGGTGTTGTGTTCATGAAATAAATCTAGCACCGGGGGTGGGACAACGGCGGGGGGTGGGGGGGGAAGTTTGAAGTTTGAAGTTTGAAGTTTGAAGTTTGAAGTTTGAAGTTTGAAGTTTGAAGTTTGAAGTTTGAAGTTTGAAGTTTGAAGTTTCAGGAGTTCGGGGCGCGCTTGTTTCGCGTTCGGGAGGGTGTTCTCTCAGGCAGACAGGAATCGTAGCAAGGCGAAGATTGCCAGCCGAAGGCTGCCCGAAGGGTAAGCGTAGCGCGGCAATGCCTGCCCCATCTTCTCCTGACTCCTTCGTAGAACGGGTCTCCAGGCCCGTTCTTCCCCCACCCCGATGCTTTTCCAAACGGGCCTGGAGACCCGTTCTACTTTCACTTGCGTTGGAAACTCTCACTCCGTTGCCCCACATTTCCCCGCTCCTCGTTCCGCGCGGAGGGAACTTTTCTCAGCGGCTCTCGCGGATGAGGATGCGGTCGAGCTCGGAGAGCGGCACGGCGATGTAGGGCCTCGCGACTCCGCGGGCTTCCCAGCGCTGCGCTTCGAGGGCTTCAAAGTCGGGAATGAGACGGTTCGTCCCCCACATCACGAGCATCACGAGCAGGTAAAAGCGGATCCGGCTGAGGATGCGTTCTTTTTGGCTGATCCCGAGAGTGTTCACAAATCCGATTAAAGCAGAAAATAACCATGAGTCCAGAATTTGATTCTGATTATTGAAATAATTATCAATTTCGCCAAAGTGCGGATTTTGTCCTTATTTTTCGAATCCGGGGGGAGAGAGCCTTGAGCAAGGCCCGAAAATCCATACACTGAGAGGTGAATTCAGACGCCCAGACGATGCCGACTACGCCCGCGCCCTATCAGGTGCTCCTCTACTACCGCTACGTGACGATCGCGGATGCGGCGGCCCGCCATGCCGCGCACCGGGCGCTCTGCGAGTCGCTGGAGCTGCGGGGTCGCATCATCATCGGCAGCGAAGGGATCAACGGCACGGTCTCGGGGACGCGGGAAAACACGATGCGCTACATGGAGGCAATGCAGGCGGATCCGCTCATGGCGGGGATCGAGTTCAAGGTCGACCCGGCGGAGGGCCATGTCTTTCCCAAGCTCTCGATCAAGGTGCGCCATGAGATCGTTACTCTCGGTCTGCCCGGCGAGGCGGACATCGACCCTAACAGGCTCACCGGCGAACGCCTTTCCCCCCGCGAGTTCTACGAGGCGATGCAGGAGGACGATGTCGTCGTGATCGACGGTCGCAATGACTACGAGGCCGAGCTGGGCCGATTCAAAAACGCGCTCTGTCCTCCGATCCGGAATTTTCGGGATTTCCCGGAGTGGCTGAGGGAGAATGCGCCGAATCTCGAGGGCCGCAAGATCCTCACCTATTGCACGGGCGGGATCCGCTGCGAAAAGCTCTCGGGCTACCTCCGCAGGGATGGCTTCGATCGGGTCTATCAGCTCGACGGCGGCATCGTGAAATACGGGCAAGATCCGGAGGTGCGGGGACGGGACTTCGAGGGTCTCTGCTACGTCTTCGACGAGCGGGTCGGGGTGGAGGTGAACCACACCGAGACGCGCAAGGTCATCACCTGCTGCCGCTCCTGCGGGGTCGAGGAAGCGCGCTACGGGAACTGCCGCTGGCCTGACTGCAATGAGCAGATCTTCGTCTGCCCGGACTGCCGCGAGTCGCACGGTCTTTTCTGCGGGGACGCCTGTCGTGAGGCAGCGGCTGCAGCGGCTGCAGCGGCTGCAACGGCTGCAACGGCTGCAACGGCTGCAGCGGAAATCACGGTCGTGGTCGCTCCCGATCTCACCGCCTGAGCTGCCATGAAAAAACGCCGCGTCTTTTCCCTCTCTCTCGTGACGTGCTTTTCCCTTCTCCACGCCCTCCCCGCCTTCGCCGCGCTGCCGCCCCTCACCCCGGAGGAAAAGGAGGCGCAGGCGACGCTCATCGTGACGGGGCGGGTCGTGGGCTCGCGGATGATGACATTGCGCAAGCCTACTTCGACGGTCACTTTTGTGCGACTCGCGGCGGAGATCGAGTCGGTCGAAAAAGGCGGTGAGGAGGTCCCGGCAAATCGGCTCCTCGACATCCGCTGCCGCCGCATCGGACTACACGACGCGGACGGGCCGCATGGCCATCGCGGGATCCCGGCGGAGGGCTCGCGTTTTACGATGTGGCTGCGGAAAAATCCCGGGGCACCTGACCAGGCGCAGTGGGAACCGCTCGAGCCGAACGGGATCGAGCTGCTCGACGGCTCTGCGGCGATGGTCTTCCCCGAGGCGGCCCCGTCCCACTCGCTGCGCGACTACACGATCGGCGCGCTCGTCGGGCTCGCCACCTTTTTAGCGCTCGCGATCCACCTCTGGCGACGGCGCGTGATCCGGTGAGAGACTGCGGGGTCAGTGCTCGACGTTGCTGAGGACCTCCTCGATCGTGGTCTCGCCCGAGGCGACCTTGCTCCAGCCGTAGTCGCGCAGGGTCCGCATGCCGTTGGCGATGGCCTGCTTCTTGAGCTGGGCATAGGAGGCGTGGGTCGTGATCATCTCGGACATGGTCGGGTCGATGAGACAAATCTCGAGGATGGACATACGCCCGCGGTAGCCGGTGTCGCGGCAGGCGCGGCAGCCGACCGCCTCGTGTACACCGCCGCGCCACTCGGGCGGGAAACCGATCTCGGCGAGGTAGGCATCTTCGAGATGGGACGGTTTTTTGCACTGCTCGCAGAGCCGGCGCACGAGCCGCTGGGCGAGGAATCCCCGCACCGATGAGGCAATGAGAAAGGGCTCGACGCCCATGTCGAGGAGTCGGGTGATGCCCGAGACGGCGTCGTTGGTGTGCAGAGTGCTGAAGACGAGGTGACCGGTAAGAGCCCCGCGGATCGCGATCTCGGTGGTCTCGAGGTCGCGCATTTCCCCGACCATGATGATGTTCGGATCGCCCCGCAGGATGCTGCGCAGCCCGCTCGCGAAGGTGAGCCCGATCTCGGGTTTGATCGCGATCTGGATGACGCCGTCGAGGCGGTTTTCCACGGGATCCTCGACCGTGACGATGCGGGTCTGCTTGGTATTGAGGCGCTTGAGGAATGTGTAGAGGGTCGTCGATTTCCCCGAGCCGGTCGGCCCGGTCACGAGGATGATGCCGTTGGGCTGACGCAGGAGCGTCTCGATCGTCTGCACCGTTTTTTCATCGAGCCCCAGCATCGACATGTCGAAATTCTGCCGGGTGAGGAGTCGCAGACTGACGCTCTCGCCATTGACCGAGGGGATCGTCGCGACGCGCACATCGACGGGCGAGCCGTCGAGTTCGAGATTGATACGGCCATCCTGCGGCAGGCGGCGCTCGGCGATGTCGAGCTGGGCCATGATCTTGAGGCGGGAAATGAGGGAGGCCTGGAGCGCGCGGATGTCGGGCGGGACCGCGACCTCCTGCAGGGCTCCGTCGATGCGGTAGCGGATCCGCAGACTTTTCTCGAGCGGCTCGATGTGGATGTCGGTCGCCCTTTCCCGCAGCGCTTCGCGGAAGATCTGGTTCACGAAGTTCATGACCGAGGCTTCTTCCTCCTCTTCGTCGAGCTGGGTCACCTCTTGCTCGAAGTCATCGCCGCCGGCCGGATCACGACCCTCGAGGAGTTCGTCGAACTGCTCAGCCCCGACCCCGTAGCCCTGGCGCAGACCTTCGAGGATGCGGTAGCGGGTGCTCACGACCCACGAGACCGGCTTTGTCACCTCGCGCCCGACCGCCTGTCTCGCCTCGAGGTCGAAGGGGTCGTAGGTCATCAGGGTGATCCCCTCTTCGTCGATCGCGGAGGGGAGGAGCCGGTAGCGCAGGGCGAGCTTCGCGGGAAAGCGACGGTGCAGGGCGCTGGTGAGATCGAGCGAGGATTCGGCGACGAACTCGAGCCCGGCCTCGTCGGCGAGCTGGCGGGCAAAGGACTCCTCCTCGACGAGCCCGGCGTCAAAGAGGGCATCAACGAGCGGGGATCGTTTTGCCGCAGCCTCGGCGAGGACTGCTTCGCAGCGCATCGCATCGGCACACCCGCTGCTGAGCGAGACACGGGTAAGGAGAGGGATTAGGGACATAGGCGCAAGAGTAATATCTTAATCTTAATCTTAATCTTAATCTTACTCAAAAACCGAGCATCCTTTGTCGCCCGATCCGAGGATTAAGATTAAGATTAAGATTAAGATTTAGATTAGGAATAGAAGGAGAGTAGGGTGGCAGAGAGAATGCCGAGTAGTCAACCCCGCTAGCGCTTGGGGGTTGCGTTGCGTTTGCGTTGTGGGTCGCCCAATAAAACACCGACGGGAAAAATCGCCCTTTTTGCGCCCGATTTTGAGACGGAATCTCTGGCAAACTCCGCTTTTTGGGGGTAGCTCTCGCGAACCTTCCTCCTTTGCCATTCGGGCGCCTCTATGCCATTCGATTTTCTCACCCCGGCCTTCTGTGTCGCTGCCCTCTTCCTCGCAGCCCTTGTCGCCCCGTTCGCCGGGCGAAAGACGGACCGTTTTCCCGCCACGCTCTGGGCGGTGGTGCCGGGGGCGATCTTTTTCTACTTTCTCTCCGGTTCCGGACCGGTCTGGGAGGGCTCGATCTGGCGCGGTTCACTTTCCTGGGCTCCCGAACTCGGGATGGACTGGGATCTCTGGGTCTCGCCGGTGGGCCTGCTCCTCGCCCTGCTCGTCTCGGGGATCGGCACCCTCGTGGTGATCTATGCAGCGGCGTATCTGAAAGGGAGTGACCGGCTCGGGCGCTTCCTCTGCTTCCTCTTCCTCTTCGCCGGGGCGATGCTCGGGATTGCGGTGACGGAGAATGCCCTCGTCCTGTTTGTCTTCTGGGAGCTGACCTCGATCGCGAGCTACCTGCTCATCGGCCATTTCCACGAGAAGGCCGAATCGCGCAAGTCAGCCCTCGACGCGCTCCTCATCACGGCCGGCGGCGGGGTCGCACTGCTCGCGGGCTTTCTCCTCCTCGGCGAGATCACGGGCAGCTACCGCATCGGGGTCTGGGTCGAGGCGGCTGACGCGATCCGGGCGCATCCGCTCTATACGGGGGCTTTCCTCTGCGTCCTCCTCGGTGCGATCACGAAGTCGGCGCAGTTCCCCTTCCACTTCTGGCTCCCCGGGGCGATGGCCGCGCCTGCTCCGGTGAGCGCCTACCTCCATTCCGCGACGATGGTGAAAGTGGGGATCTTTCTCCTCGCGATCCTCCATCCGGTGCTGGGCGGCACGCCGCTCTGGCATTTCACCCTGCTGGGCCTGGGAGCAATCACGATGCTCTGGGGGGCGCTCGTCGCGATGGTGCAGACCGATCTGAAACGGCTCCTCGCTTTTTCCACGGTGAGCGCACTCGGCACCCTGACGATGCTGCTGGGGATGGAGCACACCCTCTCGGTCAAGGTGGCGATGCTCTTCTTCATCGTGCATGCGCTCTACAAGGGGGCTCTTTTCATGGTCGCGGGAGCCCTCGAGAAAGGGACCGGGACCCGCGAGATCACGCAACTGCGGGGCCTGATGCGGAGCTTCCCCCTCCTCGGGCTCTCTGCAGTCGTCGCCGCCTTTTCGATGTCGGGCCTGCCTCCCTTCATCGGCTTCATCGCCAAGGAACTGCTCTACGAGGTGAAGCTCGAGACGCCCGTGGTCGGCATCGGTCTGCTCGTCTGCGGGATCGTCGCAAATGCGGCAAATGTGGTCGTAGCATTGAAGGTCGGCGTGCTCCCCTTCCTCGGCGAGTCCCCGACGACTGAACCGAAAAGCATGAAGCCAACAAAGATCGGATTCTGGATCGGGCCGGTCCTCCTCGGGTTCGGCAGTATCGCCTTCGGCGTTTTCCCCGACGCGATCCTGGGGCGTCCGCTCGAGGCGATGGTGGCACAGATCGCGGCGGAGGAGGTGACGATCGAGCTGAAGCTCTGGCACGGGTTCAACCTCGTCCTGCTGCTGAGCCTGGTCACGGTGGTGTCAGGCGTCGCGCTCTTTCTGATGCGGGAGCGGATCTCGCGATACAGCGACGCTCTCCGCGATCGCTTCGGCTGGAACGGCACGGCGGTCTTCCGCTCGGGCATCGCCGGTTTTCTGTCCATCGCGGGGGCCATCACCCGCACGATCCAGTCGGGGCGGCTCCACACCTACCTCGCAGTGATCTTCTCGGTGGCGGTGGCCGGACTCATCGCGGCCTGGTGGAAGAGCGGCTACGTCCTCAGCCTGCCCATGCGGGGCGAGATCCGCCCGGCTGCCGCGTTGACCACGATCTCCCTCGCCGTGGCCGCCGTGGCACTGGTGCGCTGCCGCGGCCGCATGGCTTCGGTGCTGCTCCTCGGGTGCATCGGCTTCGGGATCGCGGCCTTTTTTGCCCTGCACGGCGCGCCGGACCTCGCGATCACCCAGATCCTCGTCGAGACGCTGACTCTGCTGCTCTTTGCCCTCGCCCTCTACGGGCTGCCGGCGATGCGGGAAGAGCGCCGTGCCGGTGTGCCGCGAGTGCCC
>Ga0209284_10000470_pt1 | contig 65724 bp, 58 predicted proteins | sample FRY03_FD_187211 | JGI IMG/M metagenome (GOLD analysis project Ga0209284, IMG submission 187211) | Freshwater microbial communities from Lake Fryxell liftoff mats and glacier meltwater in Antarctica - FRY-03 (SPAdes) (version 2) | ecosystem: Environmental > Aquatic > Freshwater > Ice > Glacier...
ATTACCGTTGGAGGTAACCCCAATATAAAATTAACAGTAAAACAGCTTGATAAAGGGATTTACGAAGTAAGAGGAATATTTCCTGAAAAGAAAGCTTACAACCTAACTGTAAATATAAATTCCACAATAGGCCCCGATTTAATTTTAATAAAAGACATTGAAATAGGAAAAGAACTAGCAGTAGACGAAACTACACAAGAACAACATTCCCATTGGTATAGCAGCAATTGGTTTTTTGGATTAGTGGGTTTGCTAATCGGAGTAATTATAATGTTTTTTATCAGCAAAAAACGAAACAGTAAAATAATTACCGCTGCGGTAATCCTCTTTTGTTTATTACCAACAGCAACATACAATACCCTATCAGCTCATGATGGGGAAGACCATGCTGGCGCCGCAAAAAAAGGCGGTGCAATAACTAGCACATTTATGGTTGAAAAGGAATCTCAATTCCTGTTCTCCATCCTTACACAAAAAATTAAAACAGGCGATTTTAATCAATCAGCACAGGTGTTAGCCACTGTTGTAGCATCGCCACAAGGCAGGGCTGTAATACAATCGCCACAAACAGGTAAAATAATTTCATTAAAGGCAACACCAGGACAAACTGTAGGTGCAGGGCAGGTAATTGCAGTTGTTGAACAAACTATTGATGCAGGAACTCAATCAAGTATCATTGCACAAAATAGCGACTGGAAAGCAAAACGAAATGAAGTAGAAGCACAATACTCAGCAGCAAAAATTCAATACGATAGGTTGATGAAGATAGAAGATATTGCTGCCAAAAAAGATATTACCGAGGCTAAAGCAAGATTGGAACAGGCAGAAAAAAACAGGTCATTGTATCAAAATATTCCTTTACAAAAAGTACAAGGTGCAAAATATTTTAACTTGGTTTCTCCTATTATCGGAATAGTGGGCAATTACAATTATTCAGTGGGTTCTTTTATTAACAGTGGCGAAACTTTATTGGAAGTTACCAACTTAAATAAAATTTATGTAGAGGCACAATCGTTTACAACAGATGCCAACCAATTAAAAGAACTGGCGGGTATAACCACTTCATCAAATAATAAAAATGATACTACCCAGTATCAATTAAAATTAATATCCGCAGCTCAGGAAGTGAACGCCGCCAACCAATCGCAGAAAATAATTTTCGAAATTATAAACCCTAAAGGGCAGTTTAAAATTGGCGAAAGTATCAATCTATATCTATCCTCAAAAAATATTTCTACACAAGTAATTGTACCCAATGATGCAATTGCAGAAGTAAATGGCAAACCGGTATTATTTATAAAAGATAAAGCAGAACAATACAGCATCAGTTACATAAGCAAAGGTGCCTCCAATGGAAAATATACGACAATTATCAAAGGTGTTGAAGAAGGCGAAAGAATAGTTAGCAAAGGAGTTTATCAAATGAAAACAATTTATCTCAATCAATAATTTTAAACCATAAACAAACATGAAAAAAATTCTAATTACAGCAACAACTATATTTTGTAGTATAGTTGCTTTCTCCCAAACAAATGATACGGAAGCTGTAGAAAAAGTGCTGGACAATTATAAAAAAGCAATTGAAAAATTAGATACTTCCGGCGTAGTAAACCTGTTTGTGAAAGACTCTAAAGTATTTGAGCAGGCAAAAGATGAAGGAACAATCGGCCATTATCTTGAACATCACCTAGGTCCTGAACTTAAACAATTTAAATCATTCACTTTTAGCGACTATAAAGTAATGGTAACGCTTACTGGGGCTTATGCTTTCAGTACCGAAACATATCTCTATACCCTAGTACCGGCAAAAGATGGAAGTACCACTATCAAAAGCCAAGGTGTAGCTACATCAGTATTAAAGAAAACAAAGGATGGATGGAAAATTGTTCAAACACATTCGTCATTTCGAAAAGCAAAAAATTAAATCACCATAAAATAAAAACAAATGAAAAAAATAAAAGTAATTATCACAATGGCAATAGCAATGTTTGGCTTCACTGCGTTAAATGCCCAATCAACTAAAATAATGACCGATAAAGTAGTTGCCGATACAGTTTATTACTGCCCGATGAAATGTGAGGGAGATAAAACTTATGATAAAGTAGGCAAATGCCCTATTTGTAATATGAAATTAAAACCAACGCCCAAACCTGCTGCTGTCATTTTTCAATGCCCCATGAAATGTGAAGGCGACAAAACATATAACAATGCAGGCAAATGCCCTGTATGTAATATGGCATTAAAAAAACGAAACTAGCAAACGTAAAAATTGGCCATGACTGGCGCAATCATAATTAATTAATAAATAAATAAAAAAAAATGAAACAGGTATTAAAACTTACGACGGCAATTATTGCCATCTGCACTATCGCATTTTTATCAGCTTGCAAGAACAGCGCTTCTACAGAAAAAACAACTGCAACAGATACTGTTGCACCAACTACGGGAGAGCATGCGCATCAATTCCGCTGCCCAATGAATTGTGAAAAAGGTAAAACTTATGAAAAAGAAGGCACCTGTCCGGTATGTGGCATGAAGCTTGAACATTTTGATGGCGTTGATAATGGGCTTTCATACAAAATGGAATTTGTTGCTGCCCCTAGCAAGCTGGATGCTGGCAAAGCTGCTGTTTTAACTTTTACTCCAAAAGTTATAGGAAAAGAAACTGAAGCTATTGCACTAGATGTTCAGCATGAAAAGAAAATCCATTTGATTGTTGTAAGCAATGACCTCAGTTATTTTGAACATATCCATCCCGATTACCAGGCCGATGGGTCTTATAAAATAACTGTATTAGATAATAATAAAGCTTACAGCAATGGCCCAGGCAAAAATGAAACTCGTTTTTCGAATGGTGGTGACTATACTTTGTTTGCTGATTATCTTCCAAGCGGAGGTAGCCATCAGGTAGAAAAAATTGCTGTAAATGTGAATGGCACTAAAAAAGCCACTGTTACATACAATGCAAATAAACTTATTGGAACATCCGACAATTTTACTGTTACCCTTCAATCTGACGGTGGAAAATTAATAACCGGAACTCAAATGCATATCGCAGGAGAGCTTACACAAAATGGCAAAGCAGTTGATGTAAATACATTGGAAAATTATTTAGGTGCTAAAGCCCATATGGTAGTGGTTAGCTTAAACGACAAGGAATACCTGCATGTGCATCCGGATGTTAGTGCCGGTAAGTTTGATTTACACACAACTTTCAAAAAGCCTGGTATTTATCGTGGCTGGATTCAGTTTAAGAGTGGGGGAAAAGTACATACTGTTGATTTTGTGATGGATGTAAAAGAAGGAACAGAAGAAAATGGTGAGAAAAAAGCTGGGCATGAACAGCATTAATTTTTTGAGTAAGAGGGTTTGGCTAAAGTCAAACTCTTTTACTTATTTTATCAATAATTAAAAATAGGAAGTATGCAATTCAATAAGATTTTATTATTTGTAGCAGTAATATGCAGCAATGTATCTATTGCACAGGCACAACAGGAAAAGAAAGCAGAAGAAATATGTTACAACCCTAATGCAAAAGGTGATACCAGCAAACGAAGTATTAAATCTGCTGCGGTAGGTAAAATTGGTACCGCCAATATTATTATCAATTATCATTCACCAGGTGTAAGAGGAAGAACTATATGGGGAGGTTTAGTGCCCTACAATGATGTATGGGTTACCGGTGCACACAGTGCAACATCTTTAGAAATTGATAGAGAAATTATAGTAGCTGGTACTGTTATTCCGCAAGGAAAGTATGCCATCTTCACCATTCCCGGAAAAAAAGAGTGGACTATCATCATTAATAAAAACTGGAACCAGCATTTAACCGATGACTATTTGCAAAAAGAAGATGTAGTAAGGATAAAAGTGAAACCGCAAAGATTAAAACAAAATACAGAGCGATTGCAATATTTTATTGAAGAAAAAAAAGATGGTAAAGGGAGTATTGCCGTGGCATGGGAAATGGTGAAAGTAAAATTTGACATCAATACAACTCGCTAATTGATTATGGCAAAGAACAAACATTTTTACGTTCGCAGAATGCATCGTTATTTGGGTGTTCTTCTTGGCATTCAATTTCTATTATGGACAGTTAGCGGACTGTATTTTAGCTGGACTAATATTGATGAAATTCATGGTGATTTTGAACACAGGCAACCTGTTAACAAGGAGGAAGCGATTAAAATGGTTTAGAAAAAAGAAAGATAGTACAAATTGAATCATGAATAAAATGTAAAAAATGAATTAGAAATAATTAACATAGTTCAACATAAAAACTTATGGAACATCAACATCAACAGCACCAGCAATATACCTGCCCCATGCATCCCAAAGTAATTAAGGATGAGCCTGGTAAATGTCCCTATTGTGGCATGGTACTTATTCCATTAAAAAAAATGGAAGGTGATAAGGGCGGGCACAATAAGCATGTGAACATGATTGATGATTTTAAAAAACGCTTTTATGTTGTATTAATTTTAACCGTTCCCATCATGCTGTTATCACCAATGATACAGCATTGGATTAAAGTTGATTGGCAATTTTCCGGTTCGAAATACCTTTTGTTTGCATTATCTACAATTGTGTTTTTTTATGGTGGATGGCCTTTTTTAAAAGGATTGGTTGATGAAGCAAAAGCAAAAATTCCCGGAATGATGTTTTTAATAGGCTTTGCCATTACCGTTGCTTATGTATACAGTGTTGCAGTAGTATTTGGTTTAGCCGGAATGGATTTTTTTTGGGAACTGGCAACACTTATTCTTATTATGTTGCTTGGGCATTGGATAGAAATGAAATCTGTGATGGGTGCATCAAAAGAATTGGAATTGCTGGTGCAGTTAATGCCGGCTGATGCTCATTTGGTAGCAGGCGATTTGATCAGCGAAGTAAAAACGGAAACATTAAAAGAGGGAGATATTATTTTGGTGAAGCCCGGTGAGAAAGTATCCGCAGATGGAATTATAACCGATGGCAAAAGCTATCTTAATGAAAGTATGATGACCGGAGAAAGCAAGCCGGCAGAAAAAAAGATTAATGATAAAGTAATTGCAGGCTCCATCAATGGTAATGGTTCTATTAAAGTAATTGTTTCACATGGCTCTAAGGATTCTTATTTGTCGCAGGTAATTAAGCTGGTAGATGATGCCCAAAATTCAAAATCAAAAACGCAATTATTAGCAGACACAGCTGCCCGTTGGCTTACTATAATAGCTATTGTTGCAGGCATCGCCACTTTTTTATATTGGTATTTAACAGGTCAATCACTTGCTTTTGCCATGGAAAGAATGGTAACCGTCATTGTTATTTGCTGTCCGCATGCATTGGGTCTTGCTGTTCCTCTGGTGGTTGCCAAATCAACAGCTATTGCAGCAAAGAGCGGCCTGCTAATTAAGAACAGAACGGCATTTGAAAATTCAAGAAAAATAACCACTATTGTTTTTGATAAAACAGGAACATTAACTATCGGCAAGTTCGAAATTTCAAAAATAATTTCCTTACAAAGTAGCATATCAGAAAACGAAATGATACGTATAGCTTCTGCATTGGAGCAAAATTCAGAACATCCTATTGCAACAGGCATCATGCAAAAAGTAAAGGACTTAAAGTTAACTGTTCCTTCAGCCGAAAATTTTAATGCAATTACAGGTAAGGGTGTGGAAGCAAAAGTAGAAGGCAAAGATGTAAAAGTGGTAAGCCCTGGTTATCTCAAAGAAAATAATATATCATTCCCTGCTGATTTTAAAACAGACCTTGCAGAAACAGTTGTGTTCGTAATTATTGATAATAACTTGGCAGGATATATTGCTTTGTCAGATGCCATCCGTCCCGAATCGGCAGACGCAATTACGACTTTGAAAAAAAATGGTATAAAATCAACTTTACTCACAGGGGATAATAATGCAGTTGCAAAATCTGTAAGCGAAACATTGGGCATGGATGGATTTTTTGCTGAAGTATTACCACATCAAAAGTTAGAAAAAATTAAAGAACTGCAAAGCAAAGGCGAATTCGTTGCTATGACGGGCGACGGTGTTAATGATGCCCCTGCTTTGGCACAGGCAGACATCGGCATTGCTTTAGCTTCCGGCTCTGATATTGCAGCAGAAACAGCGGGAATAGTTTTAGTGAACAGCAATCCAAAAGATATAGTGAATTTGATTTTGTTTGGCAAAGCTACTTACCGTAAGATGATTCAGAACCTGATATGGGCTACAGGCTACAATTTAGTGGCGTTGCCATTGGCTGCGGGAGTATTGTATAGCCAGGGAATTTTATTAAGCCCTGCAGCAGGAGCAGTACTGATGACAGTAAGTACAGTTGTAGTTGCAATTAATGCAAGCATGTTAAAAGTAAAACCATAGACAACAAATAATAATAATAAACATTAAACTTTAAAATTATGAAAAGTACAATTCTTATTACAGCCGCTTTATTTACTGCCGGCCTTTTTTTACAGTCATGCGATAACAACAGTAGTAATTCAGTTAAAACCGAATCTGATACCACTATGTCAAAAATGGATAGCATGGATAACATGGACATGAAAAATATGATTAATGAAATGCCTCAATCAATGACTACTATGATGGCTAGTATGAGTGCAATTAAGATGACGGGTGATTTTGATCTTGACTTTGCTAATATGATGATTCCTCATCACCAAAGTGCAATTGATATGGCCCAAGAATATCTACCAAAAGCAAAGGATGATAAAATAAAAACAATGGCTCAAAACATTATTGTTGCTCAAAAGAAGGAAATAGAAGAACTAAAGACTATGATAGCTAATCACAAACCCGCTGATACGAAAGCCCATTCTGGTGCAGGTCATGCAGCTGGAGGGCATAATGAACTTATGGAAACTATGAATAAGATGATGGATAAAATGAAAGGAATGAAAATGTCAGGCGATGCAGATAAAGATTTTGTAATGATGATGATACCACATCATGAAAGTGCTGTAAAAATGGCCGAGGATGAAATATCACACGGAAAAAAGTATGATTTGAAGAAATTATCACAAAAAATAATTGCAGATCAAAACAAAGAAATTAAAGATTTTAATGATTGGTTAAAGAGCAAATAAGCCCAATTGCAAATTTGCAGATTGTAAAACATAAACTATGCTCAATAAACTCATTCAATTTTCGCTACGTAACCGTTTGTTTGTAATAGCTTCTGCTGCATTGATAATGGTATATGGTGTATTTACATTAATCAATTTACCAGTGGATGTGCTGCCTGATTTAAACAGGCCGAGGGTAACTATTTTTTTGGAAGCCAATGGTATGGCTCCCGAAGAAATTGAAGCACAGGTAATACTTCCGGTTGAAACATCATTGAATGGTGCACCGGGTGTGGAAGTGGTACGTTCTGTTGCCAGTCCCGGATTGGGTCTGGTATTTGTAGAATTTGAATGGAGCACAGATGTATATCGGGCACGGCAACTAACAGCGGAGAAATTACAAACGGTTCAGTTACCTAATAAAATTGTACCGATAATGGGGCCCATCAGTTCTGTAATGGGCCAGTTTATGATGATAGCAGTAACAGCTGATACCACTTCGGCTGCAGACATAAGGACATTGAGCGATTTTACCATTCGTAGAAGATTGATGAGTATTAAAGGTGTAAGCCAGGTAGTGCCAATTGGCGGCGAAAAGTTACAGTATCAGGTATTAATAAGCCCTGAGAAAATGCGCCAATTTAATGTTTCTATTAATGATATAGACAATGCTTTGCAACTTACCAATATCAACACAACCGGTGGTTTTGTAGACGATAAAAAAGGAACGGAAGTATTGGTTAGAAATATAGCAAGGGCCAATACATTAGAGGATTTATCCAATACGGTTGTAACAGATAAGGGCAATGCCCCTGTATTATTAAAACAGGTTGCAGAGTTAAAATTTGGTGGACCTATTAAACGGGGTGATGGTTCATTAAATGGTAAGCCTGCAGTTATTTTAAGTATAGAAAAACAGCCGGGCGCTAACACACTTACATTAACAGCCGAAATTATTAAGGCAATAGAAGATATACAAAAATCAATTCCAAAGGATGTTAAAATAAATACCGATGTTTTTCAACAAAAGAATTTTATTGAAAATTCTTTAACCAATGTAGAACATGCATTGAGAGATGGTTTTATTTTAATTGTGATTATTTTATTTTTATTCTTACTTAATTTTAGAACAACGATTATTACACTTACGGCTATTCCGTTATCACTTATTATTACTGCCATTGTTTTTAAAATGTTTGATATTTCAATTAATACGTTAACATTAGGAGGGTTAGCTATTGCCATTGGGGAGTTGGTGGATGATGCAATTGTGGATGTTGAAAATGTATTTAGAAGATTAAAAGAAAACTGGGCAAGGGAACATCCGCAACCATTAATGAAAGTTATTTATGAAGCAAGCAGTGAAGTGAGAAACTCCATTGTATTTGCCACCATAATTGTGGTACTGGTGTTTCTTCCATTGTTTTATTTACAAGGCATTGAAGGAAAAATATTTGCACCGCTTGGCATTGCTTACATCACTTCCATCCTTGCATCGCTGGTAGTTTCATTAACGGTTACTCCAGCTTTGTGTAGTTATTTATTGGGTACGCCAAAAGATTTACGCCAGGTTAATTTAAAGTTTTGGAAAAAGAGAACTCCCTCTCCTTTACAAAGAACGGATGGTGATGTAAACGATGACAGCACCCTAGTGAAATGGCTAAAAAAGCAAGATGCAAAAATGTTGCACTGGGGATTAAAAAGGCCTAAACTGATTATAGGAATTGCCATTGGGTTAATCATTGCTGCAATGAGTATTATTCCTTTTTTTGGTACAGAATTTTTACCCCCTTTTAATGAAGGAAGCTTTACCATTAATTTATCTACACCCGCCAGCACTTCTTTAGAAGAAGCCAATAAAATTGGCACAATAGCCGAACAACAAATTTTAAAAGTGGAAGGTGTTTTATTAACTGCACGTAGAACAGGAAGAGCAGAATTAGATGAACATGCAGAGCCACCAAGCAACTCAGAAATTGAAGTGGCCTTAAAGCCCGACTTTGTAAAAAGGAGAGATGTAGTGTTAGCTCAAATGAGAGAGAAGCTAAATGTATTGAAAGGAGTTACCGTAAATATTGGGCAACCAATCTCTCATCGGTTAGACCATTTACTATCGGGTGTAAGGGCACAGGTTGCAATAAAAATATTTGGTAACGACCTTACTGAATTAAGAGGCAGTGCGGCCCAGTTAAAAGAAATGGTAAGTAATATACCCGGCGTGGTTGACTTGCAAATTGAAAAACAAGTATTGGTGCCGCAGTTGATAATTAAAATAGACCGCCAGGCTGTCCAGCGTTATGGATTGCAGGTGGGTAAAGTAGCAGAAGACATTGAAATATTTTATAATGGCAAAGTAAGCAGCCAGATATTAGATGGGCAAAAAAGTTTTGATATTTTATTACGCACTACCGATAGTGCAAGACAAAATTTGGATGCGATTGGCAATACACAAATTTCTTTACCCAATGGCTCATTAATTCCATTACAGCAAATTGCAAAAATAGAATTGGAAAATGGCATCAACAGCATTTATCATGAAAATACTTTGCGAAGGATTGTAATAAGCTGTAATGTACAGGGCCGAGATTTAGGAACTACTGTAAAAGAAATGCAGCAAAAAGTTAATACTGATTTAAAATTACCGCAGGGGTATTTTGTACAATGGGGCGGTCAGTTTGAGAGCCAGCAATCAGCATCAAAACTTATTGGCATTTTAAGTATTTTTTCTTTCCTCGGTATCTTCTTAGTGTTGTTCAGTCACTTTAAATCATCAAGAATTGTATTTCAAATTATGCTTAATATTCCCTTGGCATTAATTGGAAGTGTGATAGCACTTTTATTAACTGGCGGCACTTTTTCCATTGCTACTTTAGTTGGCTTTATCACCCTCACAGGTATTGCTAGCCGAAACGGCATTATGATGATTAGCCATTACATTCATCTGGTAGAACACGAAGGAGAAACATTTGGTGATAAAATGATTATACGTGGCTCATTAGAAAGATTGGTACCTGTATTGATGACTGCATTGGTTGCAGCATTGGCATTGATACCACTTACGTTAGATGCTACTGCGCCAGGTAAAGAAATACTATATCCTGTGGCAACTGTTATCCTTGGGGGGTTAATCAGTTCTACTTTGCTAGATATGATTGTAACACCAGTAGTGTTTAAACAATTTGGCAAGAAGGCGTTGGACACATATATTGCTGAAAACAATAAGAGGGAGTTTGAGTAAATTTAAAACTTCTATTTTTTATCGATTAGTTCGAAATAGGAGGCTACGAATTTACTATTAACTATGTTTCCTTGCACTTTCGCTTTCCTAATAGCGTTGCAAAATCCTACTTCAGAATGCGCATCGCCAAATGCATCAATATTCGCTTTGTCTACATAGTATGTTTTTTTATTTACCCTAACTGCTAAAGTACAACCACTACCTGCCATTTTAAATTGGCATTGACCACAAGAAGCTTCTACAAGAAGAACTTTTTTAGAAGGATCTAATTTTAATAGTGTAGAGTCCTGTGAAAAAGTTTTAAAACTTGATAAGAGCAATAAGATGGTAAATATTTTTGTCATAAATTTATATTTAAGGATTAATTACTATTCCCTAAAACAAATATCGGGGTTTCAGTAGCATTTATTACTACTTTGCCGGCATTTGTCTTAACTCGTTGCATTTTCATATTATCAGCTCCAACAATTGGCGTATATATAAACGCAGTATTATATTTCCCTAGATTCAATAGATAATCCCCCACCCGCGCCTTTTCATCAGGTATATATATCGCATACATCAATTGCCCTTTATTATTTTGATATTGATCTACGATTGGATCCTGACTTAGTGTTTTTTGATATGAATAATTTCCAAAAAGTTTATTTGTTTGATAAAGAAAATCAGCTGCAGGTCGCCTTGTTTCATCAGATTTTATCAACCCACTTGTTGCATATAATCCATTTGAATTTGGTGTGTCATCATATAACTGATAAAAAAATAATTTTTGTATGCCATTCCGTGCATAAAGCAATGAAGTTCTAAGCATCCAATCTGCCTGCGTTTGAAAAGCAGTTTTATTCCTTATAGGAATTGCTTTATTCCTACTCCCTTGGTTAATGTCATATCCAGCTTCTGTAACCCAAACAGGCATCCCATTTAAATATTGATTTGCTACAGAAATAAACTCTTTTGCAATGGCTACAGCATCAACTCCAACTGCCGATTTTTCAGGAGCCATTCCTCTTTCTTTAGCAGGGTCATTTGTATATAAGTGATAATTTATAATATCCCAACAAACATTAATTGTTCCATCTTTTTTATACCCTCTAAACTCTTTACACCAATCAATCATACCTCGTAAATAATCGGTATTTGCCAATGCAACACCTGCCATAACTACCTGAACTTTATCATCTGCATTTTTTACTCCTACGCCAAGGCCCATTGTGTTTTTATGACCATCATAAAATGCAGATAAGTTGGCAGCATATTCTCTTGCAGTTTGATATGCTTTTCTACCCTTCCACCATTTATCTCGCTCATTATCACATTCAATGTATTTAATTAAATTCATTCCAATTTTAACTTCGTTTCTTTGATCTCCTGTCCACCTTTTAGCAGTATTCACTTTTACCAATGAAGGATTTAATTTTGAATTATTACCATATCTGGCAATAAATTGAAATGCAACTTTTGCTTGATCAATATATGAGCGAGGGTCTGTAAGGATAGCATTGTACTTAACAGGATTATTCTCATTATTTCTAAGGTTTTCTGGATATGTTGAAAGTATCCAATCGGGAATGGTTTTTAAACAAGCAAGTACTTCAATTCCTTCTCTTTTACATCTTTCATAAATTGCATCGTAGTTCCACCCTCCATCATGAGTAGGATTAAAAGTAAATGATCCATTTGTAAGCTCAAGCTTTTTCCAGTCCATATAATGCCTCATACCTGTAAACGCTTTTACTGCGGTCATTTTTTTCTCATCAATCACTAAAGGATTCATTTTCCCATCTTCAAAATTCCATTCATACCCATTTACACCAAAGAAGTTGGATAGAGGAACTTTTGGGTTAACAGGAGATTTAAAAGGATCGGGCTTTATATAATACCCGTACAATTCAATTTCAGTAGGGAAAATATCTCCTGAACGAATCATTAAATAACGAATATTTTTTATTGCTCCATCAAGCTTAAACTGCTTTAATTTTTTTGGATAGGGGCCAACCCATTCATCATAGCGATTCCCAGTAAATGTTGCGATTGGCGTCCTTTTCCAATTCCCACTAATAGCATAAATAATAGTAGGAGTTTCAGATACTCCTTTCCAATCAAACAATTTTATGGCGTCAATTTCAATTATTTCTCCAGAAAGAATTGGGTAATAAGATTCGTAATATTTTATTAGCTTACCATCTCCTGTGAATATATCGGTATGAACTTCTTTGTCAAATAATTGATCCAATCCATTTGTAGCATTGTTCAATTGATACCAACGCTTTGGGTCGATTGGAATTTTATTAATCTGAGTAAATGTTGGTTGACTCCACCCACGTAGAAAATGGGTAAGAATAAAAACAGTAAGTATACAATACTTCATACTGTGTAAATTTAATCAACAAAAGAAAGTAAAGGAAAAGTATTAGAAAAACTTTTTTACAAAATCATCTTCTTTAAGCTCAGTTAAATTTTCAACACTTAAAGGTTTACTTACAAATTGTGCAACTATAGCGTACTCTTTTGCACGTAACAGGTCTTCAGGATTTATTGTGGAAGAAAGAATTACCACTTTAGTATTGGGCAATTTTTCAGCATATTTTGCAATGTAGACATCCAGAAACTCCCATCCATTCATAACTGGCATGTTGATATCTAGCAAAATTAAATTTGGTGCTGTTTCTTGAGGATTTAGGTTTTCAGCAAAATGTGTTTCAAAATAAATAAGCGCATCGCTCCCATCAATTGCAGTAAAAATTTGATCAGCAAAGCCTGTACGTTTAAGCAATAGCTTAGAGATAGTAAGGGAGATACTATCGTCATCAACGCAAAGCATTTTGTTAATCATACTCTATTGGATTTCAGTGAAATATAATAAAAATACAACTAATTTTCATTAAATCATTACCGTTTGTGTAAGTTAATCAAAAATATTATTAAGTTCAAAAATTATCTTCGCTTAGCTTTTTCCCAAAGCACCGATTGTTCTTTAAAAAGATGTCGAAACATGCCTACAATAACCGCATAATTCATCAAACAGAAATAATAAGGGATAAAAAATATTTTTACTTTCATTTCTCTTTTTTCTAATCCCCATCCTAAAATTGCAGCAATATAGACACAGCTTTGCAAAAGCATCATCAATCCATAAATAGATATAAGCCCTGATTGAGCCACTAAGTATATATTAATAAAGAATGCGATGACCATTAAATAAGGAGTTACCACCCACCTTAAAATTCGGTGACTTATATATTGAAAAGTAAGGATCGGGTTTTTAAAGGGTAATAATAATTTCTTTAGTCTTATTGTAGATTGAATCCCTCCAGCAGCAATTCTGATTTTTCGTTTTAGTTCTTCACTAGTATCTGAAGAAGCTTTCTCTAAAGCATAGGCTTCTGGTTCATATACAATCTTAAATCCTTTCAATGCAATATGCATCGAAATCATAAAATCATCTAATATAGTATCGGGTTCAACTGGTTGATACAAGTTTGTTCTAATGCTAAACAATTCTCCAGCTGCACCCACAACAGAATATAATTCGGAATCCCATTGTTTTAATTTAGACTCATATTTCCAATAAAATCCTTCCCCCGCTGTAGCATCAGAACTAGCTTCTATATGTACCCTTTTTTCTCCAGCAATAGCCCCTACATTTTGGTCTTTATAATGCCTACATATTTTTAATAATGCTTCATTATTTACTAATGTATTTGCATCGGTAAAAACAACAATTTCAGATGTAACTTCAAGCATTGCTCTATGAACTGCGGCAATTTTACCACTTCTTTTATCAATATGCATTCCATTAATTAAAGGATACTTTGCAACAATCATAGGGGTTTCATCAATAGAACCATCTGTAATAAAAATATACTTGATTTTGTCTTTAGGATAATATAATCCAATCGTATTATTTATTTTTTCTTCTATACAATAAGCTTCATTATACGCTGCAACTATAACTGTTAATGAAGGTGTAAAAAGCGTATAGGTTTCATTTTTGGGATAAATTAATTGCTTTATTTTTACTAAGAGGTACAAGAGCACCCCATATCCAATGTAAGTATATGCAATAAAGAAAACGGCAATCCAAAAAATAAATATCATAGTTAATTGTTATGGACGATAACCTAAATAATTGCTTTTTACAGAATTAGTAAAATTCCAATAAATGGCTCGAAAAAGTTGTTTGCTGTAATTGAAATTATTGTCTTTAAAATAACTCAATATATTGCGAGGTATAACAAATAAGATAAAATAAAAGAAAAATAAAGTTTTAGGGAATAAAGGGGCATTTCTACGTATGAACAATATTCTATTTCTATTCATAAAGTATTCTTTCAAAGCACTTTTTTCCCCCACGGAAATAGACTCTTTATGGTAAATACTTACATTGGTATTAATCCAAATTTCGAAACCAGCTTTTTTTGCCCTTTCACACCAATCTAATTCTTCATAATAAAGGAAAAAATTGTCGGCCATCAACCCTACTTTATTAATAACTGATCTTCTAACCATCATTGCAGCACCGTGTGCAAAAGCAGTTTTACCAATAACTGAATCATACTGACCATTATCAATTTCGTACTGCCCTATACAACTGTTTCTAGCAGTATAATAATTCATTTCGGTATAGCCAACATATTGCAATACGTGAGGCTGATCAAAATAGAGCAGTTTAGGAGATATGATACCAACCTGACTATTCATTAACAATGTTTGAACCAAAATGTCAATTAAATTAGGGGTAAATATGGTATCATTATTTACTAAAAATAAGAAATCTCCAGTAGCAGATTGAATCCCTAAGTTATTACCACCAGCAAATCCAAGATTTTTTTCAGACCTGATAAAAATAAAATTGGGATATTTCACTTTCCAATAAGGTTTTGAATTAATATCGCTACCATTATCTACCACAATTATTTCAGTTTCATAATAAGTATTATACTTAATAATAGAATTAAGCAAATCATCTGTAACCTGCCTTTGATTGTAGTTTACTGTAATAATAGAAACTTTATTCATTCAATAAATATTTCAAATAAGTGTTGTAATTTATTTAAATTAGCGGAGAATGAAAAAAAACAATTAATTATGGGTATGGAACCTAAGGAATTTGGGGAAATAAACAGGTCATTTGATCTATTTATTAAAGAATTGCAAAAACAACCAATACCAGAAGACAAGGCTTTTGAGCTAAAAGAAAAGTTACACATTGCACTAAATCAACAATCTAAGCAATCAATAAAAATAGAAACCAGAAGAGAAGTTCAAGAAAAAATAATTTCAATAAATTTAAATATGCTCACTAGAGAGCCAAAGTTTTTTGAAAAATCTAACTTACAACACAAAGCTGAGAAGTGGGCTAAAAGGTTGGCGTTATCTTCTGCAGGTATATTGTTTATTACAATTGGTTTTGTTTTAATTGTTACACCAGCTTCGCCTGAATTTGAAATTGCAACAATATTTTACTTCAACGAGTATGATGGATTTACAGTAATGGATATATTTGCACTTGTTCTTATATTTATGGGAATATTTTTATTTATAAGAGCTTTTATAGAAAAAGAAAAAATATAAACTCAAGAATTACGCTTTTGGTCAATCAAATCAAAAATTTTGGAGTTTACATTTACATCAAATTTTCTTGCAAAAAATTGATTTGATTCAATTAATAAATTAATGTCATTACTAGTAAATATTTTTGGATTCTTTTGCCCTTCAGACCAGTCGATAAACCTTAAATTATTATTAACAATATCTTCTTTATAAATAGAATTAAATAAAATCGTTTGAAAAATAAACTCATCAGGTGCCCAAGTAAGTTTAAAAAAACGAACAAGTTGAGGGTTATTGGTAATTGTAGCAACTATATACTCTGCATGTTTTTTAGTAATGGTAAACCATTGAGACCTACCGACTACAGTCATATTTCCGGGTACTTTGCGCAATGGAAAAATAAAATTAATTAAATTTTGTAGTTGGTATTTACCGGGAAACCTAAAATTAGTTAAATGATATTGTACAACCCTGCTTTTAGCTTCAGTCCATTCGGTATTTACATCCAAACTATGCATGAAAGCTTTACCAGGATGTGCATTCAAAAATTCATGAAGTAATTTGATAGGCTTTAGTGAATAATCTTGGGCGCTTAATAAATTTAAATAATCGAATTCAATTACTTCATCTAAAATTTCATTAAAGCTATTAAAAGTTGCTTCAACCATTGAATAAGCAGCCCAATATACTTTTGCTCGATTTTTAACGAATCGAACATTAGAATAATTTGCAAAACAAATTTTAAATTCTGTAATATCAAACTTTAAATCTAAATGTATATAAACTAAATCATTTTCGTATTTCAATAAATCAATAAATCTTACCAAATTATTTGGAGATGGATAACTATGGGCAATTATCAAATGAACAATCATTAAAAATTTAATTTAGTTTTTATAAATCTTCGATAGTATACTCTAATTTGAATATAGCCAAATACAAAAATATTGGAAAACTTAAATGGAATAAATTTATTTAAATAATAATAGCCAAAAAACATTCCAATCACTAATGGAAATAATGTACTTATTGCAACACCATAAAGATTGCCAAAAATAAAAATTCCAATAAAATCTCCAGCAACATTTAGTACCAACATTAATATTACCTTAATAAAATTAATTTTAGGTTGATGTATTATGTCAAGACTAACACCTATAAATCGATCAATCGGATAAAAAACAGCGAGCACCATCATTATTCTATATAAATTGGCAGCTTCTGTATTTACATACTTACCGCCTCCCAATAAACTAACAGCAATATCTGCAAATAAAATTCCGCCAATAGCAAGTGGTATAAAAGCAAAGAAAAGTGCACCAGCATACTTTTGTAAAATATATACAACTTCTTTTAAATTATTGTGATTAACTGCTTTTGCCATTGAAGACATTCCTGTTGAAACTGCACTTCTAATAGGTATTTCAATCAATTCCATTAATCTGAGAGGAATATTATAGATAGCCAAAGCAGCTGGACCTAATAAAAAAGTTATAATAAATGTATCTGAACTGCGCAACAAATTGGCACTTATTGTAGTTCCAACACTAAACTTACCAAAATGAAATATTTCCAATATACATTTCTTGGATCTTTTAAAAACAGTACTAATATGTGTCCACTTAAAAATAATTGCTATAAAACTTACCATTATATTAACTAAAAAATTAATTAATAATAAATGATCAAGATTTACTTGCTTAAAAAAAATCAAAAGTAATAAACAGATAATAAATGAACCTTGAGTGAGTACTCGTAAAATTAATAACCGATCGAAACGTTGATCGGCCTGTAAAATCCAAGAAGCAATATTTGAAGGTAATGTTGCCAAGAAAGTAACGCCAAACCATTGAATTGTTGCAATAAAAGCAGTATTAGTAAAAAACTTTAAAAAAGGTAAAATTGCTAAATTGACTAATACAAGAATTGCAGTAATACAAATAGCCAAGAACCAAATAGATCCAATTACTTCCTTTGCTCTCTTTTCTTCGGCCCCTGTATAAAAAGTAATTAAGGCAATTTGCAAAAACCCAGTTCTAAAAGTGTCTAGTAATACAAATAAAGTTTGAAAGAAAAACCAATAACCAATATCCTCTTTAGCCATCGACCGAAAAAGAATAGCTACTATAAGCATCGACAATACAGACATGGAAATATTTCCAACTAAAGAAAAGAAATGCTTGTTATTAATTTTATGATAAATAGACCTAATCATGATTCAAGCAAAATTATTTTAAGAACATAGATAAAATTTTATTAGAAATATTGATCATTTTTTTTATTAATCTGCCCCGTTCTGTAGCTTTTGGAGAATTACTCCACAATGTTTGATTCAAATATCGATAAAACAACTGTTGATACAACATATTTCCTTTGTAGCTAGGGTAAATAGGTTTACGGCCAATAAAATGAATGATTTTGGGATCGTCCTCACTCCCATCACTATAATAGTTCCACAATGGATCAATTGATTTCCATTTATAAGGCAAAACAACATTCAACCCATATTGATCAGGATACTGTGCATATTTTTTATTTTGATTGATACAATTAATTACTTTTTTAGTAACGTTAAAATCTCTCCACTTTTGCAAATCAATCAAAAGTAACCCAGAATTGAAATAGGGCAAATCGCCACTTAACCCTAATGATTTATAATTTAAGATTCCACCCCATTCATTCGAAAAAATTTTTACTCGAGGATCAACAACAGCTGCAACAATATTATTCCCTAATTCTATTTCGAAAATAGCTTGAATATCAGTTAGTACTAACATATCTACATCGAGATATAGAATTTTAATTACATGATCGCCTATCAAATAGGGAATAAGTAATCGCATGTAAATGTTTTGAGGGTATGAAGTCCAATCTATTGGAATATGATATTCTTTAAAATTAATATCATCAAGATCAATCCAAACTAAATCAATATTTGGTGTATTAATACTTTTTGCAAGCTTTTTCTTGTTAGTATTGGAAATATTATCAGCTAAAATAAAAAAATGAATAACTTGATTGCCTCGGTAATTTATTTCAATAGATTTTACTAATGCAGCCAATAAAACAAGATAAGTTTCATCAGTGGTAACTATGATATTTAATTCAATTTTGCTTTCCATTTGATTCTATGAATAAATTTACGTAAATATTCATAAGCATTAGACCATTCTTAAATTTAAGTTGTAGATTGTTTTCAATTAACATTAAAATAATTTCTTTTAGATGCAAGATTATCACTTCCCAGAAATAACCTTATTAATTACGCATTACAATAGAAGCAAATCTCTTGAGAGATTGTTAACGTCTTTTAGTGAATTAAAAATATACTTTAAAGAAATTATCGTTTCTGATGATTGTAGCAAAATTGAGCACCAAGTGTATATTAAAATTATACAACAAAAGAATCAATTTATTTATATCACCTCTCCAATTAACAAAGGCCTGGGAAATAATATTAATAAAGGACAAGAAATAGCCTCCGCCCCTTACACACTTTACGTGCAGGAAGACTTTATTCCTTCTGCCGATTTTGGCATTCATTTAAAAAACGCTTACGATATATTAGAAAAAGAAAGTAAATTCGATATGGCTCGCTTTTATGCTTACAGCAAATATCCGTATTTAAAATCTTATAAAGACGGATTTGCTGAAATGAAATTCAGTATTTGGAAATTAGGGTATAAAAAGTTTTACTACTACAGTGATCACCCACATTTAAGAAGATCCAATTTTCTAAACAAGTTTGGCAAATATGCTGAAGGTGAAAACCCCGAAAAAACAGAATACCTTATGATGTTTTCCTTTTTACAAAAAAAAGGCAAAGGTTTGTTTTTTGAAAATTATCAGCAACTATTCACTCAAGTAAATACGAGTATAGAACCAAGTACAATGAAAAGAACAAAATGGAGAGAAAGTAGTAATATTCCAATTGTTTTACTAAAACATTTTTACAGGCATATCAAATTTAACTTAGACTATTTAAAAAATAGCTTTTAACTATTTTCAAACTGTTTTATACGATCATAAATTTTTAATACATTATTTTCCCATGAATGGGTTGATGCGAAGGCTTTTCGTGCTTCAATCAAATCACTATTATTCTCAACCAAAGCTTTATTAATAAGGAAAATAAAATCTTCAGTAGTTTGCCCAAGATAAGTATGTTCACTAAAAACTTCTTCCATAAAAGGGGTGTTGGTTGCAACAACGGGCTTACCCATTGCAAGATATTCGTCAATTTTTCTGGGATAATTACCAACAGTAACCTGGCTAAGTATCTGTGGATTAACACATACATCAAATGAATTGATATATCGAGGCAAATCGTTTGATGGCTTAGATCCTAAAAAATATACATTGCTAATGTGATGAAGTTCACTTTCTTTAAAAGCTTCATCTTCAGGGCCAACTAAAACAATGTTCCAATTTGGTTTACTTTTTGCAATTCCGAGCAATATCGAAATATTTAATCGCAAGCCAATCAGCGCTCCTACATAACCAATAATGGGTTTATTCAAGGATTGTATATCCTTAGGGATTATTAGTTCTTTAAGATTCGAAAATTCATCAATGTCACAACCTTGTCCAATATTATAAGAATTAGGATTATACTGTTTGCAATAATTAGCCATATATGAAGAGTTGGCCAAACAAATATTGCTTTTGGCAATCAACTCAGGCTCTAATTTTTTTCCATGTTTTTTCCAATAATCTACAAAAAGCATGTAATCTCTAGAATAGTAAATACTTGTTGTTGGCAGAAGCATCTCTTTCAAATAAAAACTCTTGAAAATATCGTTATCATTAAATAAAATGATATTGGTAAATTCTAAAAGCTCAATCGCTTCTAAAATACATTTAGCAAATTTTTTATTATTTAAATGATTAAAAAACTCAAATATTCGTTGGTTATTTATCCAATTGATCGACTCAACCATTTTGTTTGGATAAAGATTCCACAAATTATTTTCTATTACCAATAGTCCATTTTCTTTCCCTTTAATTACTTTAATCCTTTTTTGAATTGCTGGATCACTCTTCTTTTTAATTGCAGTAATTCTGTCAAGAGGAGAATTTACATACAATACTCTATTATGTTTACTAAATTCAATTGCAATATTTTTACAATTGCTACCAATTGTTACATCCCAAGGCTGTTGTCCTACAATAATAATATCTCGTCCCTTAATCATATTGCTAATTATATTAAGTTAATTTCTTTTTGCTGCTGATCATCTATTCTTTTAATAACTACAATTAGTGCAGTAACAAGATAAAAATAAACATTTGAGGGAAATTGCACTAATGCTTCTTGAGGATAGTTCCCAATATGAAATGCAAAAACAATTAATACCATCGAAAGACAATAAGATTTTAATGAAGGATCTTTTATTGAATAATAATTGATTATACCAACCCTGAGTATTGTAAACATTAATATGCAAAAAAGCAGAAGACCAATCCAACCCATTTCCACTGCAACTCGGACATATCCGCTGTCTGGGGGAAATTTAGCTAAAAAAGATTGAGGTGCAAACTTTTGTCCCCAAATCCCAGTTGCTCCAAGTCCACCTCCCATAGGATGCGATTGTATATAAGGCTGAATTCGTTTTTGATTAACTTTTCTAACTATAAAAGATGCATCGTCAGAAGGCTTAAAGGCAGATTGAAATCGATATACAGCTTGATTAGAAGTAGGCATGAAAATTAATATGGCCATAAAAAAAGCCCCAATAATGCCTATAAAGAACACCTTCTTGTTAAATCGCAAAATAGCAAACATCACCATAGCTAAAGGTGGCAAAACAAACGCACCTCTTGTGCCAGAATATAGCATTGAAAAAAGACATGTTGCCGCGCAAATTCCTAATAATATTTTTTTGTAGGGTTTTAATGGTCCTGTCATTAAACCAATACACAGCAAACTACTTACTACCATATTATAAGAAAAAGTAACAGGGTCAGTAAAAATGGAAAACTTTCTCCATTCACCACCAATAAATAAAAGTTGTTTAATGTTTGGATCAGAATTTAAAATTTTTTCTTCGAAATCCGCAAAGCCAATAAATTGCTGCTTTAGCCCATATAAAGCAGCTAAAAATGATAGTACCAACCACAACTTGAAAATTAAAATAATGAATTCTTTAGTACGAATATTATAAATAAAAATAAAGTACATTAACATGATAACTGCAACAGTTCTCACAGTATACAACCAAGCTAAACGAGATTCAGCCGCTGGATTAATTACTTCAATTAAATTATAGAGGATCCAAGCAAGCACTACTACACTTATTGGCCCTTTAAAAATGCTCCATTCTTTTTTCTTTTTTTTTGTATAAACAATCCTAAAAAGAAAAGTACTATCATACCATCCATTATGGTACCTAAAGGAAAATCAATTTCAAATTTACCAACAAACATGATAACGTACGCCAAGAATAAATAAACTAGAATGCCAAATTTCGGATAAACTACCAACCCATATATTATAGGAAGCCCTATTAAAGTCAATAAGATTATTACTCCTGGCAGAAAACCATAATGAGCTATAATAAAAGAAAAAAATATAGAAATTGTCAATAAAAAATAAATCCTGCAATGCCTCCTAAATGCTCTTTTGAAAATAAACTTGACAAGAATCCCCTAAAATGAAATTTTTGCTGTTCGCTTTTATCAGTTGTTGAAATATGAAACTGTTCATCCATTATAAAAACAATAGTTTAATAAAAAAATAGAACACGCTAACAAACGATAAAAGCAAAGCTGCTTTTTTTGTTTGATTTTCAAACAAATTTTGCTCATATTCTGCTTGTTCCTCTTTTGTTCTTTTCGGTATGGTTGAATCAATTCTCAATTAGAAGATTTAATTAATAAAAGTAATTCAAGTGGAATAAAAAAATAATCAATTGACATTTTGCCTTTATAAGGAACTAATTCGTTATCAACATGCACTTTTGTTTCATATCCCAAAGATTCCATGAGTAAAATACAATCATTTTTTCTTTCATTATCCCAAAGTTCAGCAAAAACAATTGGCCTATGTTGTAATAATAGCTTTTTTGCTCCTTTTAGCACATATATTTCATAATTTTCAACATCAAGTTTAATAGCGGCAACTTTATTCGAACCCAAAATAGGCAATAAATTATCTAAAGGCATGAGAGACGCTTGTTCAATTATTAAATTCGAATTTGATTCATCAGTTCCGATTACTCTACTCAATCCATGTTTTTTTGCTCCATTTTCTATAGGTGTAGTTAATTCTACTACACCTTCACTTTCACCAATAGCAATTTTCCTAGGATTTACGCTTTTAATATTAAAATTCTTTAACACCTTAATAATAGTATTAAAATTAGCACTTATTGGTTCATATGAATAAATGATTCGGTTTGGATAATATTTTGCCAAAGTAGTAGTAGTAACACCAATATTTGCTCCTACGTCAATAATTACCGATCCACTAGTTTTATTGATCATATTTAAAAAAAATAAAAAATCTTTATCTTTTTTAAAAAAACGCATCCGATATATTGAAAAAATAGAAAAACAAAAGAGGTAATTATCATATCCAAGTATTCTTTGCAACAAAAATTGGACTTTCGATTTCATACTATTCTGTTTGTTTAATTCAACTAATCTGCTTTATCGTGATAATGTTTGGTAGCCACAGATCTTTTATTAGCATTTCCCACTTGCATTAATGAAAGTAATTGAAAAAAGACAAACTTAGGAATTCCCCACAACGATTTATAAACTTTTGGATCCGCTTTATTCAACAATAACGAAAGAAAAAAACCAATAGTGAAAAATAAGATCGCACAAAACCAAAGTGTAGCAATAAAAGGATTAAAAAATAAATTAATGATGAAACAGCAAATAGATAATAAAAGAAAAATAAATAAAGGTGGTCTTAATAAAACTAGACCAAATAATAATTGATTCCAACTAAAATTAACTACACCTTTTGCAAATAAACTGAAGCCAAAAGAAAAATATTTGAACCAAGTATTAATCCACCTTGCTCTTTGATTAATTAGTTGATCCGAATGTGCAGTTTTTTCATCGTAAACAATTGCATGTTCGGCAAATGCAATTCGATAACCTTTATCAACAATTTGTTTTTGCAAAATCTTATCAAACCCAGCGCCCGTAATATCTAAATGCGCTAAACAGTCTTTATATAGTTTTACAGTAAATGCCATTCCAGAACCAGCTAATGTTGCAGAAGATCCAACAGAAAAAAGCACTTTCCCGTCGTAAAAATGGTAATAAATATCTCTAGCCGCATCCAATGCTGCATACAATGTATTGAGGCTCTTTGCAGCTCTTAGTCCTTGTACAGCATTAAAGCCTTTATCAAAAAAATTATTGAGTTCATTTATATACTCTGGATGAACTAGGTTATCACTATCAATAATTGTTAATCGTTCATGAGGTCTTTTAAAATGATTGATAGCATAAAAATGTGAACGAGTATTACTTGCCAGTGTTTCTTCTGGTCGAAGAAGTATTACCCGGTCATCATCAAAAAATAAATTCGAAATATCGCATTTATCTGCAACTATATAAATCAAATAATTTGAATAATTTAATTGCAATAGTGAATTAGTTACACCCTCCAATAAATCAGTTTGCTCATAAGCAGTTACAATTATTGCATAGTCTGCTTCTTCAAAGTTTGATTTATTAAAAGTCTGCTTTTTTGTACTTTTTATAAAATAAATTGACAATAAAAAAATAGGCATAATTAAATTAAATCCAATATAGCATTGAAACAATTTCCAAATAAAATATATAATATTTTCAAGTATCATACTAGTTATTATAGCTATTTTGGTATGCGTTCTAGCCTATTATAATGAACTTTATTAAGCACCCAACCAATAAACTTATTATCAAGCTTGTTTAAAAATTGTATATGTGGTTTGTACCCAGGTTTAATTGTATCTCCCGAAGAAAATACACCTAATATTTTATCTGTAACCACTATCCACTCTCGCGACTTATTTAATCGGTCGAGTGATGGAATTTCAACTATAATAACATCAAAAACATCTCTTAAGTAATTAAATTTTGGAATTACAATACTTTCATCACAAAATTCAAACAAGGAAGTGTCACCACCCCTATTACCCATAATACTTACTTTGCCATTTTGTATAATATCAGCAACCGAAATTCTATTCTTTAAATAATCTTCCAAAAAATAAGTTGAATCACTAATTTTAGTAATAGAAGGTTCATCAAAATTTCCATCTATTAATAACACTTTTTTATTCACCATTGAAAGTGCATAAGCCAACCCAAGAGAAATTAAGCTTTTCCCTTCTCCATTGTGTAAACTTGTAACTACAATCATTTTCTTGTTCTCCATGCACTGAACAACTTCAAATCGCAAGGAACGAAGTAGGTTTTTAAAAGCAATCGTATTTCGGTTTATTTCGTCCCCTTTTGTTAAGCTTGATAAATCGAGCATAGAAGTATTAATAAAAGGAAGAAATGATAAAACCGGATTCCCAGTTTGGTTGGCAAGATCCAACGAGTTCTGTACTGAATGATCTAAATAAAAGATTACGAAAAGCACAACAAAGCAAAAAACAAAACTTAGTATCCCACTTAATATAACTAACAATAGCTTTTTAGAAGGTTGAGCTGGACCTGGCATTGCCATTTCAATTTGTCGCAATTGCATTCCTAAACTTGTTTCATAAGTAGTTCGATTGAATTTATTTAAAATCTCCAAATATTCTTTCCCTGCTACATCTACTGCTCCCTCATAGTTTTGTATCAATGCCTCATGTGGAACCAATAAATCAAATTTCTTATTAAGTCGATCTATTTCTTCATTAATAGAACTAATACTTCCATTTGCTAAATCTCTTGAAACTTCTAGTGTAATTCTTTGCTGAATAAGTGACTGCTTATTAGAAAATGGACTTACCAATAATTTATCAGTTGATATTAAAACTTGCTCATCTAATATAGCCTTTAAAGAATCTTGTTTTGCATTAATTTTTGAATCATAATTATTTCTTATTAATTCAGCCGTTACATTTTTTAGTTGTTCCCTAGTAGAAATAATGGCTTGATTTACGGCAACAATTGCACTCTCTAAATATTTTCTATCTTTTGGATTAAATTTCGCATCTATTCCATTGATCGCACCATTAAATGACTCAACATCTTTAATGGACATTTGAAGCCTAGTTTCATAATCTGTTATCTGCGCATATAAACTTTTTGCTTGTTCATTTAAATTTAAAATGCGATTCTTAATTTTATAATCCCTCAACAACTTCATCTTAATATTCATTGAGTCGTACTTCTGCTTCATTAAAGTATCTAAAAAATTAATAGCCCGTAATTGATTAGCTCTTGTATATGTACTATAATAATCAATAAATTCTTTACAAAGTACATTTATCATAAATGCAGATAGGAATGGGTTCTCCGACTCCACTTCAATATCAATGAAATCACTATTATTTACCCTATATAAAATTATTTTTTTTTGAAGAGTTTGCTCATCATACCCCATTGAAATTAATAGTTGGTTCAAGCCGTTTTGGTCTGAATCCCATAAAGAAAGAGGCTCTTTAGTTTTTAGTAGTTGTGTAAACACTTCAATAGCATGGGCTCTAGCTTGAGGTCCAATTTGTTTAATCAATTTACTTTGAGATCGAAAAGGTTTTTTGTTTGTTAAATCATGTAAAATCAGTTGAAAAGATAATTGATCAAATACTCTTTTTAAATGGAATACCTCTAATAGATTACTAAATTGCTGTGCAATTTTGTACTCCTGAGACATCTCGGATGAAGAAAGAATTTGACTAGATTGATCTACAATTCCAGTAGAAATTCTACCATGAGATTTAAAAGTATCTGGAAGCTTTCTTACTAAGAAATACGTGATGATTACCGTAATCACCGGAATGATTACGAGTGCATATTTTTTTTTGTAAACGAGTTTAAAAAATTTATTTAGTTCCATTTACTTAATCTCTTCTAACTTTTTCCCCAATAATTCTTCTAAACTACTCTTTGCCAACAAAACAGCACTTTCTGTTATGATTATATCTTCCCGCTGTTTTGCATTTTGAGTAAGTGCTGTACTATAATCTACAAATGTAGCTTCTCCTCTTTCAAACTTATATTTTATCTGTTTATATACTGCATTTACATCTATTGTTATTTGGTTTCTAACTTTAAGTGTTGTGAGAGCTTGCATGTACCTAAAATACCTTGCTTTTACATCAGTTTCAATAGTAATTAAATATTCATCGGCTGCCAATTTTGCTATTGCTAGTTCTTCCTTACTTTGTTTAACTGCATTTGGCTTTTGTGCTATTTGTCCAAAATTGATAATCATCCCGATCTGAATACCTGTAAAAGTTACGTTAGTTAGTGTAACTGAAGTGTTGGGCGAATAGAAAGCTGAAAAAGAAAAGAGATCGAACCAAGACAATTTTGCTTTTTGTACATTTAAATTGGCAATATTAATTCTACGATCATAGGTTTTTACCCTAGGGTAATTTTGCTTGGCTGTAAATATAAGTTTTTCTAAAAATGGATAAGATAGTTCAGGGAATAATGACTCCTGTGATTGAATACTACATTGGAAACCAGTTATAAAAACCATACATAGCACTAATTTGTATAGTTTAGGGCAATATTTCCGTTTAAAACTCATTCCAGCATTACTAAAAAGCATATTATTCATTAATGGTTAAGTTTCAATCGATTACTATTACAAAAAAAGGATTATTTTTATCTAAAGCAATGATATTCACGTAATTTAAAGATAATAATTATATAAATAAAAGGCCTTTGTTTATTCCCGAACTATACACATTTATACATTGTTTACATATATGTCACTAAAACAAAAAATAAACGCTAATCCTACACTAAAAAAATGGGTTCATTGGGCATTGGTTCCAAAAAATGGAGCACGCCCTAGGTTATGGGTAAAGCTATTAATCAACCCTTTTATTCATAAAAAAGGGAAAAATGCCAAAATTAGGTGGAGGTCAAGAATAGACGTATTGCCGTTTAATCAATTTATTTTGGGCAACAATTCAACAATAGAAGATTTTTGTACCATTAATAATGGCGTTGGAGATGTAATAATAGGGCATCATACACTTATTGGAATTGGGAATGTTCTTATAGGGCCTATTAAAATTGGAAACAATGTAATTTTTGCTCAAAACATTGTAGTAAGTGCATTAAACCATGATTACAAAGACGTTAATATTCCAATTCATGAACAGAAGATCATTACAAAGCCTATTGTAATTGAAGATGATTGCTGGATCGCTGCAAATGCTGTAATTACGGCTGGTGTAACTATAGGGAAACATAGTGTAGTTGCTGCCGGTGCTATTGTTACCAAAAACGTACCACCTTATTCTATAGTAGCAGGAAATCCTGCTAAAATGATAAAGCAGTATGATTTTGAACTGAAAGAATGGAAAAAAATTTATACTGTTTCAGATTGAAACAATGCTGGAATAGTTCTTAATATTAGTTTTATATCGTCTAAAAAACTTTGATTTTCGGCGTATTTGTTATCCAACATCAATCGTTCTTCTTCCGACATTTCTCCTTTACCTCTCTTTTCTACCTGCCATAAACCAGTGATACCAGCAGGTGCCATAAATCGCATCACATATTTGTCTGTAGTAAGCTTTTCTGCCTCATACAATGGAAGTGGTCTATTGCCAACAATACTCATATCTCCAATCAATACATTCCATAATTGCGGCAATTCATCCATGCTTGTATTTCTAATGAATTTACCAACTTTAGTGATTCTAGGGTCATCTTTAAGTTTAAAAAATGCTGATCCTGCTTTTGCTTTTTTGTTTGTACTGTATTGCTTCTCACACCAACGAATGGTATCTGAATACATTGGGAACTGACATTGAGTTCCAGCAGCAATACATTCATCACATAAATATTGCTCCGATTCTGCCTCAGTATTAGAAGCATCATTTGTAGGCGAATATTGATTCAAATGTTTTAATTCCTTCAATCTTTTATCTGCATTTACAAACATCGATCTGAATTTATAAAACTTAAACGTTCTATAACCCGAACCAACTCTTAACGCATAATAAAACATCGGACCCTTTGATTCTAACTTTAATAAAATACAAATTATTAATAGTAACGGTGATAATAAAATTAATGCAGTACTTGCAAACACTATATCAAATACCCTTTTAACAAAAGGCGTTTTATATTTTCTAAAATCTTCTACAACCTTGGTATTCTTTAATTGATCCCATTTATCTACCAATAAATTTAGCCTGATTTCAATTTTTTCTTTCTTTATCGGGAGCTTAAACACTTCAGACACACCAGATTTCAATGCGAGAATAGCGGTGCTTTCACTCAATTGTTGACTCACCAAAAAAAAGGGAATACTAATATTTTTCTTTTTTCGTATAACTTCCAATAACGCAATTCCAGCAGTACCCAATACTTCAGATTGAGAAACAATACCAACAATGTTTGAATAATTAGCTTCGAAAGCAGCGAAAAAATCAGTTTCATTTTTGTATGAAACAACTTTCTTATCACCAAAATTAGCGCTCAAAAAAATTGATGTAATTTGCTGATCGCAGCCAATAAGTGCAATAATTTTAAATTGATTTACTAAATCCAAATCTGCCATCAATGCATTATTTTTTAATTCTTCGAAGAACAACCTTTAACCTAGCTTCTAGTTCTTTGGGGTTAAATGGTTTTACTAAATAATCATCTGCGCCAGCTTCTAGGCATTTTATAATCATTTCAGAGCTTTCTTCGCCAGATAAAATTACAATTGGAATATTCTTAAATAAATCGCTAGCTTTTAATTGCTTAGTTAAATCTAATCCACCCATAACAGGAGTATTTAAATCGCTAATTACAAGATCAGGAATATTACCTTGCTATAAAAAAGCCATTGCATCAATTCCATCCTTAAAAATCTCCACTTCATATTCATTTCCAAGGTATTTTTTAAGAACGAGTTGCATAGTCATCTCATCCTCTACCACAACAATTTTTATTAAAGAAGAATTAGTAAAAGTCATAAAACAGTGATTTTGCTGTTAGTTAAGCATTTTGCTTATTATGCAATTAATACATTAAACGTGAAAATATTCAAATTCGCTGATATTATAACAAGTAAATCAAAAAAACATGAAACAATTTATATTGTATAGACTAGCTTTTGATTGATAACGTTAACTTTAACTAGTTTTAATCAATTATTATAATGAACAAATGAGACCAATCGCAATTCCAGCATATATTGAGCAGCTTTACCATTTAAATCCATTTGATAAAGCAGCTATTGAAAAAATTAAACTATTGTACAAAGGTTTACAAAATGATACGCCCTTAATTTCAATTGTTATACCTGCATATAATGAAGAAGAAAATATAATTCAAACATTATTATCATTAAGCAGCAACAAAACAAAATGGTCTTTTGAAATTATTGTGGTAAATAATAATTCAATTGATAGAACCGAGGATTTAGTAAATTCTACTGGAATTAAATGTATACTTGAAACAAAACAAGGAATAACCTTAGCCAGAAATACTGGTTTGGCAAATGCTAAAGGAGAATATATACTCAATGCTGATGCAGACACCATCTATCCTATTGATTGGATAGAACAAATGGCTAGTCCACTTATAGCCAATAATAAAATTTCAGCTGTTTATGGAAGATTTTCTTTTATCCCAATTGGTAAAACAGGAAGATTTGTTTACTTTTTTTATGAATACATGGCAGATTTTATGCGATGGATTAATAAAAATTTTAGGGATGAAGCAATGAATGCTTATGGTTTCAATTCTGGCTTCAGAAGAGAGCAAGGTATTGCAGTAGACAGTTTTAATCATCCCCCCGGAACCAATGAAGATGGATGGATGGCCTTGAAGCTAAGAGAAAAAGGCTTTGGCAAACTTCACTATGTTTCAAATATTAAAGCTTTAGTTTGGACTACCGATCGGAGAATTCAAATTGATGGTGGCCTTTTAAAAGGCACCATTATACGTATTAAAAGAATGATTGGCCTTTAAAGCAAATCTATAATAAAATTTAGTACATATTGACTGAATGGTTGTAAATTGACAACCCAGATAATAATATGCATATGAAAGCAATTCTTTGTTCTGTTCATGGATTACCAGAAACACTATTACTCGAAGAAATACCGATGCCTTCTCCAAATGAGCGAGAAATTCTGATTGATGTTTACTATTGTGGTGCGAACTTTCCTGACGCATTAATTATTCAAAATAAATATCAATTTAAACCACCGTTGCCTTTTTCACCAGGTGGAGAAGTTGCTGGAATTATAAAAGCAGTTGGATCAAAAGTGAAGCATTTTAAAGAGGGTGATCGGGTTTTGGCATTAAGTATTTGGGGCGGATTTGCCGAATCAGTTATTGTAGATGCATCAAGGGTTTTCCCTATCCCTGCTTCAATGAATTTTATTACTGCCGCAACTACATTATATACTTTTGGCACTTCTTATCACGCTTTAAAAGATAGAGCACAATTAAAAGAAGGCGAAACAGTTTTAGTTTTAGGTGCTGCAGGAGGAGTCGGTATTGCTGCAGTTGAATTGGCAAAAATAATGGGCGCAAAAGTAATTGCAGCAGCATCTTCGGACGAAAAACTAGCATTGTGCAAAAGCAAAGGAGCCGACTACTGCATAAATTATTCAACCCAAGATTTAAAATCTACCATAAAAGAAATTACAGGAGATAAAGGAGTTGATGTTGTTTATGATCCTGTTGGTGGCTCTTATGCCGAACCAGCCTTAAGATCAATGGCTTGGGGAGGTAGATATCTTGTAGTAGGTTTTGCATCAGGTGTAATTCCTCAATTGCCATCTAATTTAGCATTATTAAAAGGCTGTTCAATTGTAGGTGTTTTTTGGGGAAGTTTTGCCGAGAGAGAACCCAAAAAGAGTTTGCAAAATTTTGCAGAATTACTTTCTTTTTTAGGCAATTCGAAAATAGACCAACCTATACACAAAATATACTCTTTAGCAGAATCGCCAAATGCCATTAGAGATTTAATGGAACGAAAAGTATTGGGAAAAGCAGTTATTAAAATTCGTGAAGAAGTAGAAAAACCAAAGACAATACTTAAATCAGAAAGACCAATTTTAGCTGAAGAAAAACAAACTACTATTCTAAAGATCAATGGTGTTGCCGATATTAAGAACCATTTAGGAAAAACTGCTGGCCCTAGCAAATGGCTAACAGTTACTCAAAAAATGATCAACGACTTTGCATCTGCAACATTAGATTTTCAATGGGTTCATATTGACACTGAAAAAGCAAAACAAATGCTTCCAGGCGGAAAAACCATTGCACATGGGTATTTAACTATGTCTCTGGCTTCTCAATTTTTTTACGAATTGATTGAAATCAATAACGTACAATCATTTTTTAATTATGGATTCAACAAAGCAAGATTTATTAGTCCCGTTACAGTTGATAGTAGAATAAGGTTAATTACTAAACTAAATAGTATAGAGGAGCTCCACAATGGTTCAGTGAAATTATTTTTACAATGTACTATTGAAATAGAAGGTTCAGATAAACCAGCTTATGTGGCTGAATTAATCAGTTTAATTTTATAAAATGTATTTATGCGATTAAAAAATAAAGTTGCCATTATCACTGGAGGTGCAGCAGGTATTGGAGCTGCAACTGCTGAACTATTTGCCAACGAAGGCGCTACTGTTTATATATGGGACTTATCTAATGAAGGTGAAAATTTTGCAGCCAATTTAAGAAGTAAACAATTGGAAGTTTTTTTTTCTAATTTATCGGTTACAGATAAAAAGGCCATTGAAATATCAACAAAAGAAATTATTAATAAGCATGGCCGCATAGATATTCTCATTAATAATGCAGGAATAACAAAGGATAAAACTTTACTAAAAATGTTGGATGAAGAATGGGAAAAAGTGCTATCTGTAAATTTAACTGGTGTATTTAATTGCACACAAATAGTTGCAGGTTATATGAAGAACCAACAATATGGAAGAATTGTTTCCGCTTCTTCAAATGTAGGATTAAGAGGTAATTATGGACAAACGAATTATGTAGCAACTAAGTCTGCAATAATTGGAATGACAAAAGTTTGGGCACTAGAACTTGGCAGATTTGGCATTACTGCAAACTGTATTGCACCAGGTTTTATAGAAACTCAAATGACAGAAGCTATTCCGGAAGAAGTAAAAAATAAATTAACTCCTTTAATACCAACAGGGCATTGGGGCAAACCAATTGACATTGCTTATGGATACTTATACCTTGCATCAGATGAAGCTTCTTATGTAAATGGAATTTGCTTAACAATTGATGGCGGTAGTGCTAGATAATTACTAATTAAAAAAATACAAATAACTAATAAATATTTAAAATTATGGCTACTTACACAAATATGGATTTTTTGAAATTTTTATTGTTTGAAGTCCATTCAGTAAAAGATTTATTTAACTACCAACGATTTGCACATTTAGATGAAGAACAAACTTGGATGATGATAGAATCTGCAAAATTACTAGCAGATCAAGAGATGGCTCCTTATTTTAAAGAGATGGACCAAAATCCTGCAAAATATGATGGCAAAGGAAATGTAATTACACATCCATGTCTTAAACGAATTATTACTGAATCTGCAGCACAGGGATGGATTGGAGCGAATGCCTCATTTGGACACGGAGGTATGCAATTACCAGAAATGATTTTTAGTACAGCTCATCATATATTTCAAGCAGCCAATAATGCTGTTGGAGGATATTTGGGGCTATCAACAGGGGCTGCAGGACTAATTACCAGTTTTGGTTCCATTGAACAAATTGAAAAATATGTTCCTAAAATATTTTCTGGTGAATGGCAGGGAACAATGGCTTTAACTGAACCACAAGCTGGGAGCTCTCTTTCAGATATTACATCAAGTGCAAAACAAATAGCAGAAGAACAATATTTAATAAAGGGTCAGAAAATATTTATTTCAGGTGGCCAACACGAAGCCTGTTCAAATTTTGTACACTTAACATTAGCAAGAATTGAAGGTGCACCTGCTGGAGTAAAAGGAATTTCACTTTTTATCATACCAAAATTCAGAATTAACAAAGACGATAGTTTAGAATACAATGACGTGTATTGTGCGGGTGATTTTCAAAAAATGGGACAAAGAGGTTATTCTACCACTCATTTATCCTTTGGCGATAACAATGATTGTATTGGCTATTTAGTTGGTGAGCCACACAAAGGGTTAAGTTATATGTTTCAAATGATGAATGGCGCAAGAATTAGTGTTGGCGTGTGTGCTGCATCAGTTGCTATGGCTGCTTACCAAGCATCATTGCAATATTGTTTGGAACGCCCACAAGGTAGATTAGCAAGTGAAAAGAACCCATCAAATCCGCCAACTTTAATCATTAATCACGCCGATGTTCAGAGAATGTTGCTTACACAAAAAGCCATTACAGAAGGTGCACTTTCTTTAGGATTAGAATGCAATAAACTATACGATTTAACACACGTATCAACAGGAGAAGAAAAACAAAATCACTTCCTATTACTAGAAATATTAACTCCAATAGTTAAAACTTATTCATCAGAACACGGAAGCAGATCAGCCGCATTGGCCATTCAAACCTTAGGTGGATATGGATATACAACCGACTTCCCAGTTCAACAACATTATAGAGATCTAAAAATAATGTCGCTTTATGAAGGCACAACTGGTATTCAAGCCATTGATTTATTGGGAAGAAAAGTTACTATGGAAAAAGGCAAGGCATTGCATTTACTGGCATCAACTATAAACGCTTCAATTCAAGAATCTTTAAAATACCCGTCTTTAGCACCATGTGCCAATCAGATTGCTTTAGAGATGAAAGACTTAGAAAAAACGTTGAAACATATCTACCAATATGCAGCAGCAGGAGATGTAGAAAGATATTTAGCAGACGCAACAGTTTTTATAGAGATGATCAGCTACATAGTAATTGGATGGCAATGGCTAAAAATGGGAACAATTGCTACTCAAATGCTAGAAAATAAAAGTCTCTCTAGCAAGGAAACTAACTTCTATAAAGGAAAAATTCAAACACTTTTATTTTATTGCAAATATGAACTACCTCATGCTAATGCATTTGCTCAAACCCTTGTAAACGAGCTTGAATTAACTAATATTAAAGAATTTGAGCTATTTAATTAACCGCTATAAGACAATAAGGCAATTTGATTTAATTATCTTTGGCCAATAATAAACAGAACTATGTTAAAAGTAGGCATATTTGGAGTAGGGCATTTGGGGAAATTTCATATCAATAATTGGAAAGAAATTCCCGGCATCAAATTAATTGGCTTTTTTGATCCTAATAATGACAATGCAAAAGAAGTATCTGAAAAATATGGTTTAAAAAGATACATGGATGAAGAAAAATTAATTGATGCGTGCGATATTATTGATGTAATTACGCCTACTGATCAGCATTTTGAAATTTGCATGCAAGCCATTCGCAAAGGAAAACATGTATTTGTTGAGAAACCAATCACCAATACTATACAAGAAGGAAGAGATTTAATGAATATGGTTAGAGAGGCAAATGTAAAATTGCAAGTAGGTCATGTAGAAAGGTTTAATCCTGCTTTTTTGGCAATTAAAGACATGAATTTAAACCCAATGTTTATAGAAGTTCACAGACTAGCCCAGTTTAATCCGAGAGGAACTGAAGTAAGTGTAATTCTAGATTTAATGATTCATGATATTGATATTATTTTAAGTTTAGTAAAAAGTGATGTAAAAAATATTGCTGCAAGTGGCGTTGCGGTAATGACAGAAACTCCAGATATAGCAAATGTTAGAATTGAATTTAATAACGGCTGTGTTGCCAATTTAACGAGTAGCAGAATTAGCATGAAAAAAATGCGAAAAATGAGGCTATTTCAAAAAGATGCATATATAGGAATTGATTTTTTAGAAAAGAAAACAGAAATAATTAAATTAAAACAACCAGATGATAGCAATGTTTTTTCATTTGACATTGATACACCCAATGGCAAAAAAACTATTGCAATTGCCACTCCATCTATAGAACCATTAAATGCAATAAAGCTAGAGCTCACCTCGTTTGTAGATGCAATACTTAACAATAAACCCACAGTTGTTAGCGAGTTAGATGGATTTCTTGCAATGGAAGTAGCACATCAGATACTCGATAAAATTAGTAGTACCAGCATTCTGGTAAATAAATAATTGGTTAAAATTGAATGCAGACCCTAAAGAAAAATATTAGCGCTTATATTTTTACCGACTATTTTTTTTCCTTTTTAACTATTTTATTATTCAACCTTTTTTTTGCTGATTTATCGGGTTCCATTTTAAAATTTATATCTCTTCCAATTTTTTGGCTACTCTTCTATTTACTTACTGGGAGCTATAGTAATTCTTTATTCGAAAAATCGAGATTGAGTGAACTAACTGCAACTTTCTTACATACTATTTTTGGTTGTTTAGTATTGTATTTTGTTCCTTTATTAAGTGATATAAATTCAATTGAACGGTTCTTTGTATATAATACGCTACAATTTATTTTGGTATTTTCTGGTAGAATTATTTTACTATTTAGAACCAAAAAAAAGATAGCAAAAGGTCAAATATATTTCAACACACTTATTGTAGGCAATAACCCAAAGTCGATTAAAATTTTTGAAGCGCTCAGCAAAAACTTTAGATACCTTGGATTTAAAGCAATTGGTTTTTTAACAGTTCACCAAAACGAAATAAAAAATGGATTATCAAAATGGATTCCAAATTTGGGTAATGTAGATAATATCAATACAATCATTGATGAAAATAATATTCAAATTGTTATACTTTCTATTGATAAAAAAGACAAACAAATAATTGAGCACTTGGTTAGTAGTTTAATAAAAAAAGAAATAGACATTAAACTTGTTCCAGACACATTAGATATTCTTTCTGGTTCAATCAAAACCAGCAATGTTCTTGGTGCAATGCTAATTAATTTACAAACATCTGCACTTTCCCCTAAAGAAGAATATTTTAAACGATTGTTGGATATCATCATTTCATTTTTAGGGATTATTTTTTTTAGTCCTTTACTGCTTTTTGTTTTTATTAAAACCTTATTCAGCTCAAAAGGAGCAGCAATTTATAGTCAGGAAAGAATTGGTTATAAAGGAAAACCCTTTACCATTTATAAGTTCAGGAGTATGTATGAGAATGCTGAAATAGATGGACCTTCACTATCTAGCGATAACGATCCTAGAATTACCACCTGGGGGAAAATAATGAGAAAATGGCGAATAGATGAACTCCCACAATTATGGAATATTTTAAAAGGGGATATGAGCTTGGTTGGGCCAAGACCAGAAAGGAAAATGTATATCGATTTACTTACATCAAAATCGCCCTATTATCAATACTTATTAAAAGCAAAACCCGGAATAACATCATGGGGTATGGTACAATTTGGATATGCTTCTAACATAGAAGAAATGCTGGAGAGAATGCAATACGATTTAATTTATATAGAAAACGCTTCGCTACTTCTCGACTTTAAAATTATGATGCACACATTCAGAATTATTTTATCAGGTAAAGGAAAATAACTACCAAATTGCACATTAATAAAATACATATTCTTCATTCATCCAAAATTAACCATACCAAATGGGATGCAAAAGTTAGTGCTGCTCCAAATGGACTCATTTATGCTACAACCATTTATTTAAATACTATCTGCGATAATTGGTATGGCTTAATTGTAAATGATTATGAGGTAATAGCGGCAGTACCCTATCGAAGAAAAGGATTTATCAAATATTGGTATACTCCTCCCTTTATACAGCAACTTGGTTTTATTGGAACAATCAATAGTGAATTGGCAATCGAATTAATTAATGTGTTAAAAAACAAGTGTGCTTATGGAACTATTACATTGAATTTCGAAAACCAGCAAATCGCTGACAAAATTGAAACCAAGCAAAAGTTAAACTATACTTTAGATCTGTCCCCTTCATTTTCAGTCATTAAAAATAGTTTTAGAAAAGATCTTCAAAAAAATATTGAAAAAGCAATACAATTTCAATTTGAATACATCAATACTGTTTCATTTAAAATGGCAATCGCCATGTATAGAATAAATCATGGAAAACAGTTGAAAAATATACATGCTAAAGACTACAACAACTTCGAAAAGCTTTGTGGCCAATTAAATACAACCGAGCTCAAATGCTTCACCAGAGCAATTATTGATAAAGAACAGCAAATATTAGCAGTAGTTATTATATTACAAGATAACAAAAGATTTTATAATATTTTAAACACTTCTACAAAAGAAGGTAAAAGTAAACAGGCTAATCATTTATTGTATAATTACCTGCTCAATGAATTTGCTAAGCAAAATTTAATATTCGATTTTGAAGGATCTACCATTCCTGGAATTGGTGCGTTTTATGCCGCTTTTGGTGCTAGAGAAGAAAAATATTTTACGCACCATTATAATCAACTTCCTTTTCCTCTTTCTCTAATCAATTAAAATTTGCCTGCTAATATTGTTTCAGCAATTACTAAATCAATGGGCCGAGTAATTTTGATATTCTGATATTCGCCTTCAATTAAAAAAACTGGTTTCCCAAATGCTTCTACAACTGACGCTTCGTCTGTAAATGATTGATTGTATACTTGATCAAATGCAGGTAAAATAATATCGCTTAAAAAAGTTTGTGGAGTTTGAACTATTCGAACGTTGTTTCTATCGATTGAATGGTGCACTCCTTCTTCTTCAAAACGAATACTATCTGTAGATGCAACAGCTGGTATTGCACTTCCTATTAGAATTGTTTGATCGTAACAACGTTTAATCAATTCTGGAGACACTAAACAACGAACACCATCATGTACAAAAATTACAGAGGCTTCTTTCACCAGCTTCAATCCATTTTGAACAGAATGAAACCTGGTTTCTCCTCCAATTACAATTGTTGATTGATCAGCAATATTTAGTTCTTTAATTAAACATTCGCCAGCATCTAAATACTCTTTAGGCAGAACTACAATGAAAAAAATATCTGAATATGCTTTTAAGAAAGCGGTAATTGTATGCCACAAAATTGATTTGTTTTTCAACAATAAGAATTGTTTCGGAAGCGAATTACTCATTCTGCTACCAGATCCTCCTGCGGTTATAACTGCAATTTTTTTCATTCACTTTTTAACTAAAGATGGCAACCATATTTAACCCTTTATCATTTTTTACTCCTCTGTACATACCTGCGCTATTAAAAATTAATGCCGAATTTCCTTGAGCATCAACACCAATCATACCCCCTTCGCCATTAATAGCGATTAATTTTTCGTGCACTACTTTTTTCATAGCTTCTTCTAAACTCAGTCCTTTATATTCCATTAAACAACTCACATCATAAGCTGCTACACTTCTAATAAACATTTCTCCGTGCCCAGTACAACTAATTCCACAAGTATTGTTATTAGCATATGTACCAGCACCAATCATTGGACTATCGCCAATTCTACCATACTTTTTATTGGTCATCCCTCCAGTTGAAGTTGCAGCAGCTATATTACCGTTTATGTCGCAAGCAACAGCACCAACTGTACCAAATTTTTTATCTTTTAATAATTCTTCAAGGTGATGATTGGTATGATCTAAAGAATAATTATCGGAGTCTCTAATTGCTTTCCATTGATCGTATCTAAACTGAGAGAAAAAATATTCATCAGGCTCTAACTTCACACCTTGTTTTATAGCAAAGTCATTTGCGCCTTTACCACTTAAAAAAACATGATTACTGTTTCGCATCACTTCAGCCGCTAGTTCTATAGGGTTTCTTACGCTTCTAACTCCTGCAACCGCACCAGCAGAAAAATCACTACCATCCATTATTGCAGCATCCATTTCTTGAACTCCTTTTTTAGTAAACACAGCTCCTCGTCCGGCATTAAACAACACATTGTCTTCTAAAATAACCAATGCAGCTTTCACAGCATTTACAGCAGTTCCTCCTTGCTCTAAAACCGCATAACTAATATTTAATGCTTGTTGCAACCCTTCTGAATAAGCCTGTTCTAATTCAGGCGTCATATCTTCTTTAAGAATTGTACCTGCCCCGCCATGTATTGCTATTGTAAAGTGATTCATGAATGTATATTTTGAATACGAAAGTAAAATTTATATTGTTAACAGAAACTTGCACTCAGCAAGCAACTTATCCTTATCAATGGCAGCAGTTCCAACTTCTTCGCATACTAACCCACCAGCTACATTGGCCATTTCAGCAGCAAGATGCATATTATTGCTTGATGCATAAACCAATGAAGCAACTGCAATAACGGTGTCCCCTGCGCCACTAACGTCGGCAATATTTCTAATATGTGTAGGAATTATTAATGACTCATTGTTGTGCTGATAAAACACGCCCTTCTCAGATAAAGTAATAAATGAAATTGAATGATTCAATTCTTTTACCAGCAACTCATGTATTTTATTTAATGAATCAGTATCTATTTGATCAATAGGTAAATTAAGTCCCTCTTTAACTTCTTTAATATTGGGTTTAAAAAGTGTAACATTTTTATATTCAAGGAAATTTTTCTTTTTAGGATCAACAGCAGTAATTACATTATTTGCAATGCAAATTGCAGTTACTTTCTCAATCACTTTTTTTGTAAGTACTCCCTTATTATAGTCTTCAAAAATGAGTATTTGGGGATGTTGCTCTTTAATATATTTATCTACTGCTTTTATCAATTGATCTTCCAAATCAGCATCAATATCAGTAGTGATTTCTGCATCTAAGCGCATCATTTGCTGATTACGACTCATCACTCGCATCTTATTGGTAGTAATTCTTTTAGAGGAACTGATAACAGCTTTTACATCAATATCTTTTTTGCTCAACATTCCCTTAAGTTGATCTCCATCAGCATCATTTCCTATTACAGAAATAATAGCTGTAGAAGCACCTAAAGATGCAGTATTTAAAGCAACATTAGCAGCACCGCCAACACGCAATTCTTTTTTATTGAGTGCTACAATTGGCACAGGAGCTTCTGGCGATATTCTGTCTACATGCCCCCACCAATAGGTGTCTAGCATAATGTCTCCTACAATAACAATTTTTATTTTTGCAAAATCAGCAAATAATTGATCAAAATTCATTCACTTATTTTTTTGATGTACGAACAGCAATAAAATACAATGGTATTCCTATTAAAGTAATAATTAAACCAGGCCATGTAAATTCTGGCTTATAAATAATTAATAAAACACAAAAACTAATACCCAATAAAATATAAATAGCAGGAAGTATAGGATAGCCAATTGCTTTATATGGTCGTTCCATATCTGGACGATTTTTTCTCAAAATAAATATACCCGCAATTGTGAGTACATAAAAAATCACTACAATAAATGAGACCATATCTAATAAATCGCCATACTTGCCACTTAAACAAAGCAAACTTGCAACAACACATTGTGCCCATAAAGCCCACTCTGGCACTGCATTTTTATTGAGCACTCCTGCTTTTTTAAAAAACAATCCATCTTGCGCCATAGTATAATACACTCTTGCACCAGCCAAAATCAATCCATTATTACATCCAAAAGTAGAAATCATAATCATTGCAGCAATTACATATGTTCCTATGTTTCCAAATATTACATTTGATGCAGCTACTGCTACTCTATCGGCCTTTGCAAAAGCAATATCGTTTAAAGGAAGAACACCTAAATACATTAAGTTAGTGGACACATAAATTATTGTAACTATCAATGTTCCTAATAATAAACTTAACCCAATATTTTTTTGTGGATTTTTAATTTCGCCTGCAATAAAAGTTACATTATTCCACGCATCACTACTAAAAATTGATCCAACCATTGAGGCAGCTATTGCCCCTACTGCAGCAGCTCCAAGCAACGGAATAATTATAGTTGTATCAAAAGCAACAGCAGCACCATTATGAACGAGTTTTTGCATTTGCCAAGCATTTGTCCAATTGGCACTCCAAACCTCAGGCTTCAACATAATAAACCCAAAAATGATTAATCCAAATAAGGATAATAATTTGGTGACAGTAAAAGTAGTCTGAATCATTTTACCTCCTTGCACACCTTTGGTGTTGATATAGGTTAATAGCATGATCATTAAAATAGAAACTATTTGAGCAGTATAAATATGTAGGCTCCCAATACTAAAAAGAATATTGGCTTCCACTAATTCTAATGAAGGAAAAAAGTACCCTGCAAACTTACAAAATGCTACACCCACAGCTGCAATGGTTCCAGTTTGTATTACTGCAAAAAAACTCCATCCATAAAGAAACCCCGTGAGTGGATTATAAGATTCTTTCAAGTAAACATATTGTCCGCCTGCTTTAGGAAACATGGCACTTAACTCGCCATAACTAAGGGCAGCAGTTAAGGTCATAAAGCCTGTAATTAGCCAAACAACAATCAACCATCCTGCACTTCCTACATTTCGGGAGATGTCTGCGCTAACAATAAATATACCTGAACCAATCATACTACCTGCAACAATCATGGTTGCATCTAGTAGCCCTAGTGTGGGTTTAAAAGTATTAGTTGTTTCCATAAAAAATTCCCGCTCGGTTTAGAGCGGGAATGAAGATAATAAATATGATTGATGAAATATTACTTCTTAGGATACAACTTATTTAATCCTATTACCAGTTCACTAGTAATATTATAGGTGCTATCCTTTAAATACATGAATTCAGGTGCACTCGAAAAAATATATGAATAACCTTTGTCTTTATTGTATTCCTTTAAAAAATCTTCAATTTTCTTCTTTACGTCTTGCAATTTTTTAAAACTTTCATCTTGCATTTCTTGAGCCATCATTTGCTCTTTACCTTGGTAAGTTTTTTCCATTTGAACCAATTCTTGCTGCCTATTAGCCAATTCAGCTTGAGATAAACTTTGAGCAGCTTTTTGTAAATCTTGGTATTTTCTTGTGAAAATTGTTTTTAATTCATTGAGCTGGCGACTATTGGCTTGATCTTTCGTTTGTAATCCACTTCTGATTTCTGTAAAATATCCAAAATTATTTTGAATAGAATCAGATTCAAAATAGGCGATTTTAAAATTACCAGTAGGAATAGATTTTGCATTATCTGATTTTGCAATTATGGATTTATTTCCAGCAAATTGCATATAAAGTAAAGCAGCAACAGCAATGGCAGTAGCTATATTAAGTCCGACCAAAAAATTTTTCATACTAATAATTTAAAAAGATAAATTTTATAAACTAACCCTTATTTAGTAAAAAAGTAGGAAGCGACTGCTTCCTACTTTTTATATTATTCAAAAGAACTCAACTATTCATCATCATCAAAGCTCATCGCTTCTTTGGTGGTAGCGAGTACTTCGTATTCTTCCTTACTTCCTACGATCATGTTCTCAAATTCTTTTTGACCAGAACCTGCAGGAATTAAATGTCCGGTAATTACATTCTCTTTTAATCCTAACATTGCATCAGTCTTACCTTGAATAGCGGCTTGACTTAATACTTTGGTAGTTTCTTGGAATGAAGCGGCTGATATCCAGCTTTGAACACCCAATGAAGCTTTTGTAATACCTAATAATACTGGCGTTGCTGTTGCTGGCTTAGCATCTCTAACTTCAACTAATTGTCTATCACTTCTACGCAGAATAGAATTTTCTTCTCTAAACTCACGAACAGTAATTATCTGACCAGCTTTCATTTTAGTACTTTCACCACCATTAGTAACTACTTTCTTATCGTAGATTCTGTCGTTCTCTTCAATAAAGTCGAAGCGATCTTCTAAATCTTCCTCTAAGAATTTAGTATCTCCAGCATCAACAATTTCTACTTTCTTCATCATTTGGCGAACGATTACTTCAACGTGCTTATCATTGATTCGCACACCCTGTAAACGATATACTTCTTGAATTTCATTTACCACATATTCTTGTACAGCAAATGGTCCTTTAATAGCTAATATATCAGCAGGGGCAGTTTGACCGTCAGACATTGGAGTTCCCGCTTTTACGAAATCACCATCTTGAACAAGAATTTGACGAGTTAATGGAACTAAATATTTCTTAATCATTCCGTCGCGTGATTCAACTATAATCTCACGATTACCACGTTTTACGTTACCAAATGATACTACACCATCAATTTCACAAACAATTGCAGGGTTGCTAGGATTACGTGCTTCAAATAATTCAGTTACACGTGGAAGACCTCCAGTGATATCTCTTAGTTTGCCTAAGATACGAGGGATTTTAACTAACACCTGGCCGGCTTTAACTTCATCTCCCTCTTCTACACCAATGTGAGATCCCACTGGTAAGTTATATTGTTTGATATCTTTTCCTTCAACAATAATTGTAGGAATTTTGGTTTTGTCTTTTGTTTCAATAACCACTTTTTCGCGGTGACCAGTTTGCTCATCAGACTCATCACGATAAGTAATTCCATCAAGGATATTTTCGAACTTAATGATACCTAATGATTCGGCAACTATTACGTTGTTAAATGGATCCCATGTACAAATAATGTCTCCTTTTTTAACTTGAGCACCATCTTTAATACTTAAAGTAGAACCATAAGGAACGTTATTAGTGATCATTAAACGATCATTTTTCACATCCATTATTCTAACCTCACCAGTACGACCAATTACGATTTTAGATTTTGCACCTTCATTGTTCACTACATCAACAGTTCTTAAACCATCAAACTGAATAGTGCCATCAAACTTAGCAATTAATCCAGATTCAATAGAAGCAGATCCTGCAACCCCACCCACGTGGAAAGTACGCAATGTTAACTGTGTACCAGGCTCACCAATTGATTGAGCAGCAATGATACCGACAGCATCACCTCTTTGTGCAAGATAACCTGTTGCCAAGTTTTTACCATAACACTTAACACATACGCCACGCTTGGATTCGCAAGTTAGTACCGAACGTATTTCAACAGTTTCTATTCCAACTTCATCAATTAATTTTGCAACATCAGAAGAAATTTCTTCGCCAGCAACAATAATTAATTCATCAGTTATTGGATGGTAAACATTGTGTAATGAAGTACGACCTTCAATTCTATCAGCCAAGCCTTCAATAATATCTTCATTATCTTTTAATGCACTTGTAGCATTTCCACGCAATGTTCCACAATCTTCTTCTGAAATAACTACATCTTGAGATACGTCAACTAAACGACGAGTTAAGTAACCAGCATCCGCAGTTTTTAATGCAGTATCGGCAAGACCTTTACGAGCACCGTGTGTAGAGATAAAGTAATCCAATACATTCAATCCACCTTTAAAGTTAGAAAGAATTGGATTTTCAATTACTTCACTACCAGAGCTACCACTTTTACGAGGTTTAGCCATCAATCCACGAATACCTACTAACTGCTTAACCTGTGTTTTACTTCCACGAGCACCAGAATCCAACATCATAAATACAGAGTTGAATCCTTGGTTATCAATTGTCATTTCATGTATCAATGATTCAGTAATCTTCATATCCACTCTACCCCAAATATCAATTACGGCATTGTAACGCTCGTTATTGGTAATTAAACCCATGTTGTAGTTACTCCAAACTTCTTCAACTTCATTCTTCGCACTATCCAACAATTCATTTCTTAATGCTGGTACAATTAAGTCATTAACACTGAATGATAATCCACCACGGAATGCCATACGGAATCCAAGTGTTTTAATTTCATCCAAGAATTTTGCAGTTGTAGGAACATCAGTAATTTTAATGATATCACCGATAATTTCTCTTAAACTTTTCTTTGTTAACAATGCATTGATAAAACCAACTTCAACAGGAACGTGCATATTAAATAAAACGCGACCAACAGTGGTTTCAATTAATTTTCTAACGATAACACCTTTCTCACGAACATTTGTTCTTACCCTAATATTGGCATGTAAATCAGCAACACCTTCATTGTATGCAATGATAACTTCATCCATACTATAGAAAGTCATACCCTGACCCTTTATAGTTTCGGTAGGAGTTGTTTTTCTACCCTTAGTAATATAATACAATCCCAATACCATGTCCTGAGAAGGAAGTGTAATAGGAGTACCATTCTGAGGGTTCAAAATATTGTGCGACGACAACATCAACAATTGAGCTTCTAACACTGCAGCGTTACTTAATGGAACGTGCACTGCCATCTGATCACCATCAAAATCCGCGTTAAATGATGAGGTTACCAATGGGTGAAGTTGTATTGCTTTACCTTCTACCAATTTCGGCTGGAAAGCCTGAATTGACAAACGGTGTAACGTTGGGGCACGGTTTAACATTACCGGGTGACCCTTTAAAATATTTTCGAGAATATCCCAAATCACAGCTTCTTTACGATCAACTAATTTCTTAGCCGACTTCACTGTTTTTACGATACCTCTTTCAATTAATTTTCTAATAACAAATGGCTTGAACAATTCAGCAGCCATGTCTTTAGGCAATCCGCACTCATGAATTTTCAATTCTGGTCCTACTACAATTACAGAACGACCTGAATAATCCACACGTTTACCTAATAAATTCTGACGGAAACGACCTTGTTTACCTTTTAGTACATCTGATAAAGATTTTAATGCACGGCCACCTTCAGCTTTAACAGCATTAGATTTACGTGAGTTATCAAATAAACTGTCGATCGCTTCTTGCAACATACGTTTTTCATTACGTAAGATTACTTCAGGAGCTTTAATTTCTAACAAACGCTTTAAACGATTGTTACGAATAATTACACGACGGTATAAATCGTTCAAATCAGAAGAAGCAAAACGGCCTCCATCTAAAGGAACTAGTGGTCGTAATTCTGGAGGAATTACAGGAATATATTGCATTACCATCCATTCTGGTTGGTTGGTAATTCTAGTGCTTGCATCACGGAAAGATTCTACTACGCTCAAACGCTTTAAGGCATCTGCTTTACGTTGTTGAGAAGTTTCTGTAGCTGCTGCATTACGCAATGAGAAACTCAATTCATCCAAATCAATTCTTTCTAACAAACCATGAACTGCTTCTGCACCCATCTTAGCGATGAATTTATTTGGATCTTCATCCGGCAAATACTGGTTGTCTTTTGGAATATTGTCGAGGATATCTAAGTATTCTTCTTCGGTTAAAAGATCACCCATTCCTAGGTTTTCTTTAATACCACCTTGTAATACTACATAACGCTCATAGTAAACTATAGTCTCTAATTTCTTAGAACTCATACCCAAGAGGTAACCAATTTTATTTGGCAAACTTTTGAAGTACCAGATATGAACAACAGGAACTACTAGCTTAATATGTCCCATGCGCTCGCGACGAACTTTCTTTTCAGTTACTTCTACACCGCAACGGTCGCACACGATACCTTTATATCGGATACGCTTGTATTTTCCACAAGCACATTCGTAATCCTTTACTGGTCCAAATATTCTTTCGCAGAATAAGCCATCACGTTCAGGCTTATAAGTACGATAGTTAATGGTTTCAGGTTTTAATACTTCACCAAAACTTCTTTCTAAAATACTATCTGGCGATGCCAAACTAATAGTGATCTGCGAAAAAGTAGGTCGTTGTTTGTTTTCTCTTTTGATTGCCATATCGATGTTGAGAATTTGAATTGTTTTTGTTAATCGAACTTAAGATCTAATCCTAAGCCTCTTAGTTCATGTACCAATACGTTGAATGATTCAGGCACTCCTGGTTTAGGAATATTATCTCCTTTAACGATTGCTTCATAAGTCTTAGCGCGACCAATGATATCATCAGATTTAAGGGTTAATAATTCTTGCAGAATATTTGCTGCTCCATACGCTTCCAATGCCCACACTTCCATCTCACCAAAGCGCTGACCACCAAACTGTGCTTTACCTCCCAATGGTTGTTGTGTAATTAAACTGTACGGTCCGATAGAACGGGCGTGCATTTTATCATCAACCATGTGGTGTAATTTGATCATATAAATAACACCTACTGTTGCTTTCTGGTGAAAACGTTCTCCAGTTTCGCCATCATATAAATATGTATGACCATTTCTTGGAATGCCAGCATCAACACAGTATTGCTCAATCTGGTCGGTTGAAGCACCATCAAAAATTGGTGTAGCAAAACGAAGACCTAAACGCTTACCAGTCCACCCAAGTATAGTTTCATAAATTTGACCAAGGTTCATACGAGAAGGTACTCCCAATGGATTAAGAACAATATCAACCGGTGTTCCATCTTCCATAAAAGGCATATCTTCTGCACGTACTATTTTAGCTACGATACCTTTATTACCATGTCTACCAGCCATCTTATCACCTACTTTCAACTTACGCTTAACTGCTAAGTATACTTTAGCTAATTTCAAAACACCAGCTGGTAATTCATCACCAATTGAAATATTGAATTTTTCGCGTTTGTATCTACCTAACTCTTCATTAAACTTAATGCTATAGTTGTGTAATAAAATGTTGATCTGATCATCAGTTTTTACTTCTGCAGTCCAACCCAAAGGATTTACATTCTGATAGTCGATCGTTGCAAGGTTCTTTTGATTGAACTTAGCACCTTTACCAATCAGCATTTCACCAAAGTTGTTGCTAACACCAGAAGAAGCTTTGTCTTTCAATAAAGTTTGTAACTTTTCGAGTAACAATTCTTTTATTACTTCAACATTTTGCTGATGAACTTTTTCTACTTTTTCCAACAAAGCTTTCTCACGAATCTTTCCGTTTTTATCTTTCTTAGCGCGTTGGAATAATTTTTTATCAATAACAACACCTTCAGTTCCGTTAGGAGCTTTTAAAGAAGCATCTTTTGCATCACCTGCTTTGTCGCCAAAGATTGCACGCAATAATTTTTCTTCAGGAGTTGGATCAGATTCTCCTTTAGGAGTAATCTTACCGATAAGGATATCGCCTTCTTTAATCGTTGCACCAATTCTGATGATTCCGTGTTCGTCCAAATCCTTAGTTGCTTCTTCAGAAACGTTTGGTATATCTGGAGTTAATTCTTCTTCACCTAATTTGGTATCACGCACTTCTAATTCATATTCATCAATATGTACAGAAGTAAATAAATCTTCGCGAACTACTTTTTCACTGATTACAATAGCATCTTCAAAATTGTATCCTTTCCAAGGCATGAATGCAACTTGGAGGTTACGACCTAATGCTAATTCACCATCTTTTGTAGCATATCCTTCAGTTAAGAAATCACCTTTCTTTACTTTCTGTCCCTTCTTTACAGCAGGGTTTAGATTGATACAAGTAGCTTGGTTTGTTTTGATGAATTTAGTGAGTTTGTAAACTTGTAAATCATCATTAAAACTTACCAAACGATCAAGATCATTTCTATCGTAACGAACATGTATTTCATTTGCATCAACAAATTCAACAACACCATTACCGTCAGCGTGAATTTGGATACGTGCATCACGAGCTGCTTTTCCTTCTAACCCTGTACCTACTATAGGAACTTCAGGAATTATAAGTGGAACAGCTTGACGTTGCATGTTAGATCCCATCAACGCACGGTTGGCATCATCATGTTCTAAGAAAGGAATAAGAGAAGCACTCAAACCAACAATTTGGTTAGGCGCTACGTCCATATATTCTACATCTTCTTTATCTAAAATTGGGAAGTCGCCAGTTTCACGAGATACTACTTTATCTTCCGCAAATTCACCTTTCTCTGTAAGAGGGGTATTACTTTGCGCAATTTTTGCACTATCTTCTTCTTCTGCACTTAGGAAAGTTAATTCCTTCATGTTCACTTTACCATTTTCAACTTTACGGTATGGAGTTTCAATAAAGCCCATATCATTAATAGCTGCGTGAACACACAAAGTAGAGATCAAACCAATGTTTGGACCCTCTGGTGTTTCAATGGTACATAAGCGACCGTAGTGAGAATAGTGTACGTCACGAACTTCAAATCCTGCACGCTCTCTACTTAAACCTCCGGGCCCTAGAGCGGAGATACGACGCTTGTGCGTGATCTCACTCAATGGATTTGTTTGGTCTAAGAATTGCGATAATTGTGAGGTTCCAAAGAATGAGTTAATTACAGAGGATAATGTTCTTGCATTAATCAAATCTACTGGAGTAAATACTTCATTATCACGAACGTTCATACGCTCTCTGATGGTACGAGCCATACGAGCTAAACCAACACCGAACTGAGCATATAATTGCTCACCTACAGTACGAACACGACGATTGCTCAAGTGATCAATATCATCAACTTCGGCTTTAGCGTTGGTTAAACGCACGAGGTATTTAATAATTTCAATGATATCTTGTTTTGTTAATACCTTTTTTGTTAAAGGATATTCAAGACCTAGTTTTCTGTTGATTTTATAACGACCAACTTCTCCTAAATCATAACGCTTATCACTGAAGAATAATTTATCAATAATACCACGAGCAGTTTCGTTATCAGGTGCATCAGCTCCACGCAATTGGCGATAGATATGTTGAACTGCTTCTAACTCACTGTTTGAAGTATCTTTATTTAAGGTATTGTAAATGATTGCGTAATCTCCACCTACATCTTCTTTCTGAATGAATACACTTTTCACTTCCATTTCTATAATGGTAGCAATTCCTTCTTCATCCAAAACTGTATCACGCTCCATTACAATTTCATTACGCTCAATGCTCACTACTTCACCAGTATCTTCATCAACAAAATCTTCTACCCAAGTACGAAGTACGCGAGCAGCTAATTTGCGACCAACCTGATTAGCTAATGATTTTTTATCGGCTTTAACTTCATCGGCCATTCCGAATAATTCGAGAATGTCTTTATCAGTTTCGAAACCAATAGAACGCAACAATGTGGTTACCGGGAATTTCTTCTTACGGTCGATGTAAGCATACATCACATTGTTTATATCGGTAGCAAATTCCATCCAAGCTCCTTTAAAAGGAATAACTCGAGCAGAATAGATTTTTGTTCCGTTAGGGTGAACAGACTGACCAAAGAATACACCTGGAGAACGATGGAGTTGGGATACTACTACCCTTTCTGCACCATTAATCACAAATGTTCCGCGAGGAGTCATGTAAGGAATATTTCCTAAGAAAACATCCTGTACGATTGTTTGAAAATCCACGTGCTCTTCATCGTTACAACTTAAACGCAGCTTTGCTTTTAAAGGCACTGCATAAGTTAGTCCGCGCTCCATACACTCATCTATAGTGTAACGTGGCGGATCAATGAAATAGTCCAAGAATTCCAGAACGAAGATGTTACGCGTGTCTGTAATAGGAAAATTTTCCTTGAACACACGAAACAATCCTTCTACGTTACGCTTATCGGGCGTAGTTTCTAACTGGAAAAACTCTTTGAAGGATTCTAATTGAATGTCGAGTAGGTCTGGGGCATCAGCCAGATGTTTAGTTTTACCGAAGCCGACCCTGTTGTGCAATGTTGTAGTAGACATATGTATGTAAAACCGGTTTTTGTACAAAAAATTTCGGGAGAACTTACAGGTTCTCAATACGCTGAAAATCAAGTATTTATCAAGGAATTCGCTCTCATATACTATCTATATATGCTAGCTAGCCCAAAATAAAGGATGGCAAAGGTAAGGAATGGCTAGAAATTGCAAAAACAAATTTTACGCCAAACTGTTAAATGTGGATAAAAGATTGTTAAAAACAGTAAGCCTTACCAAATCTTAGCCCTATCAGTTGGTTTTCTGTACAATTTGCTCTTTTCGGTTACGTTAAATGCTTTGTAAAAAGGATCAAAATTGGCTAATGGGCCATTTACCCTGAATTCCTCAGGAGAATGTGGATCAGTAGTAATTCTGGTTCTCATTGTTTCGGGGCGATTTACCAATCGCCATGCTTGAGCATATCCTAGGAAAAAACGTTGATCAGAAGTAAATCCATCAATTATATCGGTGCTCATTCCTTGTTTGGTTAATTTAAATGCATCATAGGCTATAGCCAACCCACCAATATCTGCCAAATTTTCTCCAAGCGTTAATGCGCCATTTACGTGCAAACTATCGAGCACAACAAATTGATTATACTGATTAATTACTCCAGCCGCTTTTGTAGTAAACTTTTCACCATCACTCTTTAGCCACCAATCTTTCAAATTACCTTTTTCATCATATTGCCTTCCCTGATCATCAAAACCATGCGTCATTTCATGACCAATAACCAACCCAATTGCCCCATAATTAATTGCATCATCTGCGTTTAATTCAAAGAAAGGAGATTGAAGTATTCCTGCAGGGAAAACAATCTCATTAAACGTAGGGTTATAATATGCATTAACAGTTGGTGCAGTCATCCCCCACTCTGTTTTATCAACCTGCTTTCCAATTTTTTCTATGCTGTATTTATAATCGTGTTTTGCTACTTGAATTAAATTTCCAAAAAAATCATTCCTCTTAATTTCAACATCATCATATTTTTTCCATTTATCGGGATACCCAATTTTTTTAATAAACGATGCAAGTTTTTCCTGTGCTTTTTGTTTAGTAGAATCACTCATCCAATCTAATTTGGCAATTCTTGCTTTGAATGCTTTTTGTAAATTACTTACTAGCTCATCCATTCGCTTTTTTGCTTCTGTAGGAAAATATTTTTCTACATAAACTTCTCCAAGCAAATCTTTAAGGTGACTATCGGTACTGTTAACCATTTTCTTCCATCTGTCTTCCTGCTTTTTAGCTCCAGAAAAAATTTTTCCGAAAGAAAATCTTTCATCTCTAAAAACTTTACTTAATGAGCCAGCGTTAGAAGAAATATAATCGAACTTTACTTTGTCTTTCCATGCTTGAATTGGCATTGATGCAAGCAAACTACTTAATGCTTCGTAGTATTTTGGCTGTGCTACATTAATGCTATCTGTAGAAATACCCATTTTTGTAAATGTGCTGGTCCAATCAATATTAGCAGTTCTTTTTTGCAAATCTTCCACCGACATTTTATTGTAATTTTTAATGGGGTCTCTTTGCTCTACAGGAGTTAAATGAGAAGCCGCCAATGCAGTTTCAACTGCCAATACAGATGCTGCGCTTTTATTTGCGTCTGCTGCATTTGCTCCTGTAAATTCAAAATACTTAGCAGCATGAGCAACCAATTTATTTCTTTGATCTACAGTGATGGAATCTTTTTTGGTATAGTAATCTTTTTCAGGAAGCGTAGTACCTGTTTGAGAAAGTACTAAAATATTTTTTGCACTATTTTTTTCATCTGCACCTACATAAAAACCGAATAATTTTCCTTGATTTTCTAAACTCATATCTGCAAGTAACATTACTAGTTCCTTATAATTTTTGATTGCATCAATTTTAGCAAGAGTTGGTTTTAGTGGCTCAAATCCTTTTTTCTCTATCTCTACCGTGTCCATTCCGCTTGCATAAAAATCGCCCACTTTTTGAGCAGCACTACCGGCAGGATGATTTGTTTTAGCAGATGTTTCATCTAAAATAATGCGCAATTTTTTTAGGTTCTCATCATATAAGGTATAAAAACTACCCCATCCACTTTGATCATCAGGAATCTTAGCATTTTTAATCCAGCTCCCATTGGCATAACCAAAGAAATTATCATCTGGCTTTATAGAAGTATCCATTCCGGCTTTATCAAAAAACTCAGTTTTAGATTTACTGTTATTGCATGCAGAAAGCATCAAACAAAAAATAGAGAATGATAGAAAGTACTTTTTCATAAAAATCATTTAGGACTACTAAATTACTATAAAAAAAATACCCCATCACCGAAAAATCGGAATGGGGTATTTCTATTATGAAGAGTTGATTTAATTACTTTACTTCAACTTCAGCACCTGCATCTTTTAATTTTGAAGCTACTTCTTCAGCTTCTGCTTTAGAAACGCCTTCTTTAACTGCTTTTGGAGCACTGTCTACTAAATCTTTAGCTTCTTTCAAACCTAAGCCAGTTAATTCTTTTACGATTTTAACTACACCTAATTTGCTAGGACCGCCGCTAACCAAGATAACATCAAATGCTGTTTTCTCTTCAACTGCAGCTGCACCGCCGCCATCTCCACCAGCACTCATTACAACTGCTGCTGCTGCTGGTTCAATACCGTAATCAGCTTTTAAAACGTCTGCTAATTCTTGAACTTCTTTTACTGTTAAACTTACTAATGTTTCAGCTAATGCTTTTACGTCTGCCATGTGTTTAAATTTTTCCCGTCTTCATTTTCATTATAGAATCCGACGGAGGTTTTAAAAAAATTTGCCTTTATTTTCCCTCAGGCCTGGGATATTTTTAATCTTCAATCTTCAATTATCAATCTAGAATTATCAATCTTCAATTTAAAAAACAGATTGAAGACTGTAGATTGTAGATTTTTATTCAGCAACTATTGCTTCTGCTTTCTGCTCATGGTGGTGCAATAATGCAGCCAATACGCGCTTAGCAGGTGATTGTAACAATCCAATAACTTCTCCAATCAATTCATTCTTAGTTTTGATTTGAGTTAGTGCTTTCAGGTTATTATCACCAGTGTAAATATCACCATTAATAAACGCTGCTTTTAAAGCTGGCTTCTCACCTTTTCCTTTCTTACGAAAAGCGCTAATGATTAAAGCTGGTTCCTTTGGATTTTCAGAAAACATCAAAGCAGTTACATTATGCAATGAATCGAAAATTCCTGCATATTTTTCTGCATCTAATGACTCCAAAGCCTTGCGAATTAAAGTGTTTTTAGCCACTTTAATTTCAACCTTCTTATCAAAACAAGCACTACGTAATTTAGTAACCTGTGCAACAGAAAGAGATTCTGTATCGGTAATATAGAAATTGTTATACTGAGTGAATTTCTCTTTCAGTACTTCAATTACTTGGTTTTTTTGATCTTTTGTCATAACTAATTTTTTTAAAAACCCGGGTCATTTCATACCGCATTACTGCAGCATAATCGCCAGGATTAGTTCATTAATGATTTAGTGTCTAAAGTAATACCTGGGCTCATTGTACTTGCCATACTTGCACCTTTCAAATAAATACCTTTTGAAGATGATGGCTTCAATTTAATGATTGCATTAATTAGTTCAGAGCTATTCTCAGCAAGCTTGTCGGGCGAAAAAGAAATTCTACCAACAGATGCATGAACAATACCTGCTTTATCTACTTTGAATGCAATTTTACCGCCTTTAACTTCATTAACAGCTGCTGCAACATCATTAGTTACTGTACCTGTTTTAGGGTTTGGCATTAAATTACGTGGTCCGAGTATTTTACCCAATTTACCAATCTTAGGCATAACAGATGGAGTTGCAATGATAACATCAACATCTACCCATCCGCTTTCTATTTTAGTAATAAATTCGTCTAACCCAACAAAATCTGCACCTGCTTCTTTTGCAGCTGCTTCTTTATCTGGGGTACAAAGCACTAATACTTTTTTTGTTTTACCAGTACCATGAGGTAATGATACAGTACCACGAACTTGTTGATCTGCTTTTTTAGGATCTACACCCAAACGGATATGTAAATCAACAGAACTATCAAATTTTGTACAATTAATTTCTTTTACTAGAGTGGAAGCTTCTTTAAGGGAATAAACCTTTGCCTTATCCACCTTAGTAACTGCTACTTTTCTTTTTTTAGTAAGTGACATTTTTCTTTAGTTAATAGGTGAATAAATTAGTTTTCCCAAGGAGCTTTACCATCAACAGTTAATCCCATACTGCGAGCAGTACCGGCAACCATACTCATGGCACTGTTCAATGTAAATGCATTTAAATCGGTCATCTTGTCTTTGGCAATTACCTCAACTTGATCCCAACTTACTTTACCTACTTTTGAACGGTTACTTTCCTTAGAACCTTTTTGAATTTTTGCAGCTTCCATTAATTGAACTGCTGCTGGAGCTGTTTTAATGATAAAGTCGAAAGACTTATCAGTATAAACAGTAATTAAAACAGGAACAACTTTTCCCATTTTATCTTGAGTTCTAGCATTAAACTGCTTACAAAACTCCATAATGTTTACACCCTTTGAACCGAGTGCTGGACCTACTGGAGGTGCGGGATTGGCTTGACCACCTTTCACCTGCAGCTTCACATAGCCTGAGATTTCTTTTGCCATTTTATTTGATTTAATTGGTAATAGCGTTCCACATTTAGTGAAACTCCCAAATTCAATCGCCCTTTCGAAAAAGAACTTTTGGGGCGCCGAAGATAAGGAAGATTGATGAATTAAGAATTAAAAATCATTCAAAACCTTGATTACTTGTAAAATATCCTCTTGGGTATGGCAAGATGAGCAAGGAACGCTCAATGTTGTAGCATGAATTTCTTCGGAAATAGGGAAATGCTGACCTACAAAATGCGCTTCCAATGCTTTTTGATGGTTCGGTGCAACCGGATAGTGAATTTCAGTACCTATCCCTTTATTAGCCAAAAAAGCCTTCAATTCATCCCTTTGTGGATGGCGTATATTGTAAATATGGTAAACATCTTCAAAATCTTCATGAACAACTGGTAAAATAAAGTCTGCCTTTAAATTTCCTTGGTATAAAGCAGCTAAGGTTTTCTTGTGTTGATTAAGGCTATCCAAATAAGGTAATTTTATCTGTAAAAAAGAAGCCTGCAACTCATCAAGGCGACTATTATAGCCAATTACTTCGTTATAATATTTTTTGTGAGACCCATAATTACGAAGACTTTTTAAGTCTTCACTAAGCTGATTATTATTGGTTAATATACAACCGGCATCTCCCAAGGCGCCCAAGTTTTTACTGGGATAAAAGCTAAACCCGTTCATGATGCCAAAAGTTCCAGCCATGCGTCCCTTATATTTAGCACCATGTGCCTGAGCACAATCTTCAATAATATGCAAACTGTGATTATTGGCTATTTCTAATATTGGATCCATTTCGCAACACTTTCCATATAAATGCACCACCATTATAGCTTTTGTTTTTGGAGTGATGGCTGCTTCAATTTTTTGGGGATCTATATTGTATGTATTAATATCTGGTTCTACTAAAATAGGAATATGTCCCGCATGTATAATGCCAATTATTGAGGCGATATAAGTATTGGAAGGAACTATTACTTCCGAGTTTTTGGGTAACTTTAATGCTACTATTGAAAGTGTGAGTGCATCCAAACCGTTGGCTACTCCTATACAATGATTCATACTATGATAAGCAGCAAAATCTTCTTGAAATTTTTTTACTTCATCCCCTAATATGAACCATCCTTTTTGAAGAAACTTACTAAAACTGCTTTCAAAACTTTGCTGAAACGGTTCATTTACTTTTGATAAATTATCGTAGGGTATCATACTTTTTCAGGATATGGTTCGTAGACATAATCAGATGAATCAAAAGTAGTAGAATGTAAGTTCAAGTAATAAGTGCAATTTTAAACAAAAGGCAAAAATTCTTCTTTTTTTGATCCATCATTAATTGACACCGTACAAGATCCATGAACACAAATAGCAGCTTGAATGGTATCACGGTGACGATGGCCTCCTCTTGCAGTTTCATCTACATTATAAATATAGAAAACACGTTTTATCTTAAATGGAATTAAACGATCTGCATTATCTAATACAGTTAGTTCTCCTCGTGAATCTTTAAAATTAATGAGGTTTAATAAATACGCCATATAGCAAAATTAACTTAGTTTTTGTTTTCTAAGGTTATTTGTTGGTCAATATATTGGTCAATAGCATCCATAATTTCTGGAGATTCATTCATATTAAATTTACGGGCGTAAATTCTATCGGAAGTAATTATGTCATTAAAATCTTTTATTGATAATACTTTGGGATTAGGTGTTTGGGGATCATGCTGATAATAGTGACAATTCTCATTAATTACTTTTGGCGCAAATGAAGAATTTAGTAAAATGGTTTGAAATAAAAATTCATCAGGAGCCCAAGTATGTTTAAAGAACCATTTTACACGAGCATCTTTATTTACTGTCTCTAACACATAAGCTGCTGCTGCTGGTGAAATAGCCCAAAACATAGAACTGCCATAAAAGTGAATATTTGGAAGCACCTTTCGTTTGGGGAAAATTCGGTTAATCAATTTTTCGAGAAAATATTGCCCTTTAAATTGGTAATCTGCTAAGTAATAGCGTTTTATTCTCTCCATTCCTTCGGGCCAATCATCCTGAAAAGATCGGTATTTTAATAAAAGCTTTCCTTCTCGATCTTTATAAAACTGCTTAATCTGATTGGGTGATTTAATTGGATAACCTTGACCACTTAGTAAAGAAATAAAATCGTACCCTCGTTTAGATTCCAAAATCTCTTGTATTCCATTAAACTCCGATTGAATAGTACTATAGGCAGCCCATTCTACTTTAACTCGATTTTGAATCATGTATACATTTGGTATAGATATTAGATTATCATGACTCGATATGGGCAGTTTAGCATCTACATGCACATAAAAATCGAAGTCGGGATGCCACATTCTCTTAATCATACGCTCTGTTTGAGCGGGATTGGTGTAGGTTATGATTAGGTGTGCAACTTTCATTAAATTGGTTATTGCAGTGGACTTAAACTTAAAAGCTACCTTCTATTGTAGATGGCTAAGATATTAAAAAAAACTTAAAAAAAAAGCCACAGATAAAAATCTATGGCTTATATAAATATGCTAAAACGAATTAATTCAGTTTTTCTACCTGCATATAACTTAATTCTACAGGAGTTGAACGACCAAATATTTTTACAGTTACTTTCAATTTTTTCTTCTCGTCGTTTACATCTTCAATAACACCGTTAAAGTCGTTGAATGGACCTTCAATAATTTTGATTGTTTCACCAACAATGAAAGGCTCACTCATGGTAACACCCATATCATTCATCTCATCTACCTTACCCAACATTTTATTTACTTCAGCTTTACGCAAGCAAATAATATTTCCTTTAGATCCTTTGCCATCAGTTAAGAAGTGCATTACATTGCTAATATTGCTGATATGCTGAACCATATCATCATTCAACTTGCCTTCTAATACTTCCATCATTACATAGCCAGGAAAATAGTTTTTTTCGCGCATTACTTTTTTACCGTTTTGCACTTTATATACTTTTTCCATTGGTAAAAAGATCTGTTTAATGATCTCTTGCCATCCACTACGAATAATATCTTTATCTAGATACTCTTTTACTTTACGTTCTTTTCCACTAACAACTCTTAACACATACCATTTGGTATCTGGTAAAACCACTACTGGTACTTCTGGTGCAACTATTACTTCTTCCATGAGTGGGGTTACTTAAATAATGAGTAGATCAACTTTAATAATTGGTTACTAGAAAAATCCATTATCCATACCATAGCAGTAATGATAACAGTAGCAACCAATACAATAACTGTACTCTGTTGCAATTGCTCCCATGAAGGCCAAGTTACTTTCTCCGCAAGTTCATGGTAACTCTCTTTAAAATACAATGCTATCTTGTTCATTTTATTAATATTAAAATTTGCACGGGCACTAGGATTCGAACCCAGATCAAAGGTTTTGGAGACCCGTATGCTACCATTGCACTATGCCCGTAGAAAACTAAAAGCTATCCTGATTATATCAAGACAGCTTTTAGTGATATGACAAATATAGTAAAATATTTGTTTTGAAAGCTAAAAGCCGAAGCTTAAGCTTATTTTACAATTTCAGTAACCTGACCAGCACCTACTGTTCTACCACCCTCACGGATAGCGAATTTCAATCCTTTTTCCATAGCGATTGGTTGGATCAATTTAACTGACAAACCAATATTATCACCAGGCATAACCATTTCTGTTCCTTCAGGTAAAGTAACTTCTCCAGTTACATCTGTAGTACGGAAATAGAACTGAGGACGGTACTTGTTAAAGAATGGAGTATGACGTCCACCTTCATCTTTGCTCAATACATAAACTTCACCTTTGAAGTCTGTGTGTGGAGTGATAGTTCCTGGCTTACAAATTACCATACCACGACGGATATCTTTTTTCTCAATACCGCGTAATAATAAACCTGCGTTGTCACCAGCTTGACCTTCATCCAATAATTTCTTGAACATTTCAACACCAGTACAAGTTGAAGCTAATGGAGCATCCATTAAACCAACTATTTCTACAGCTTCTCCAACTTTGATAATTCCACGCTCAATACGACCAGTTGCAACAGTACCGCGACCAGTAATAGAGAACACATCTTCAACAGACATTAAGAAAGCCATATCAACCGGACGAGGAGGCAATGGAATATAAGTATCAACAGCTTCCATTAATTCGTCGATTTTTGCAACCCACTTTGGATCTTCAGCCATAGCGCCTGTTGCAGAACCTTGAATAATTGGAGTATTATCTCCATCAAAACCATTCTTGGTTAATATTTCACGAATTTCCATCTCTACTAATTCTAGTAATTCAGGATCATCTACTAAATCTACTTTGTTCATAAATACCACCATACGAGGTACACCTACTTGGCGAGCCAATAGGATATGCTCTCTAGTTTGAGGCATTGGACCGTCGGTAGCAGCCACAACTAAAATTGCACCATCCATTTGTGCAGCACCGGTAATCATGTTCTTCACATAGTCGGCGTGACCAGGACAGTCAACGTGCGCATAGTGACGATTTACTGTTTGATACTCAACGTGAGCGGTATTAATGGTAATACCACGCTCTCTTTCTTCTGGAGCGCCATCAATTTCATCATATTTTTTAGCAACATTACCCATTCCCTTTTTAGCCAGGATCATAGTAATTGCTGCAGTTAAAGTAGTTTTACCATGGTCAACGTGACCAATGGTGCCTACATTTACGTGAGGTTTTTCCCTCTTAAAGGTCTCTTTTGCCATTTTTATCGGTTTTTTAGTTGTGTTTTAAAATTATTAGCCTTTTCAGGCTTGTTTAAATATTGTTTAGTCTCTTTTTTACAGAAACCGGTACTTCTCTTTTCGATTTAGAGCCGTTAGTGAGAATCGAACTCACGACCTCTTCCCTACCAAGGAAGTGCTCTACCACTGAGCTACAACGGCAGAGCCAAATTGAGCGGAAGACGAGGGTCGAACTCGCGACCTATAGCTTGGAAGGCTATCGCTCTACCAATTGAGCTACTTCCGCTTATTACTGCAATAAAAAAAGAACTACACCTTTCGGCTTAACGTGGGCAGAGTAGGGTTCGAACCTACGTACACGTGAGTGAACAGATTTACAGTCTGTCGCCTTTAACCACTCGGCCATCTGCCCAATTATGCTAGAGTTAAAAATCTTCTACGTGAAATTATTACACAACACTTCAAAAATTCCTCTCAATTTTAGAGCCGAAGATGGGACTCGAACCCGCGACCTGCTGATTACAAATCAGCTGCTCTACCAACTGAGCTACTTCGGCAAAAAAAAGAACTTCCCCTTTTTTTGGGATTGCAAAGGTAATGGAAAACTTTATTTGGCAAAATTTTGAAATGCTTTTTTTCTACCTATTAAAGAACATTCTGCATAATACTTGCAAAACACTAGTAGAATTGGGTGTTTCGGAGGGTATAAAATAAAAAAGGCTCCCGTTTAGGAGCCTTTAATTTACGCGGCTAATTTTTGTTTTCGCTTTTTTACCTGATTAATTGTTGATTCTAAGGCATGATCAAAAGATTCTTCGAATGATTTTGATGAGGCTTTTACAAAGATTTCATGTTTTGCAACATGAACCCTGATTTCAGCAATTTTGTCTTTGATATTATGTACAACATTATCGAGTTTTAAGAAAACATCTACTTTTAAAATTGCATCGTGAAACGTGGGTAGCTTTTGCAATTTCTTGGTTACATACTCAACTAACTTGTCGTCTGCATCAAAGTGAACAGTCTGAATGTTAACGTTCATAAATGGAAGCTTTAATCTGTGAAAGAATAAAATTTAAAAGAACTATCAACCCAAAACAAGCGCTGAAACCTATTTTGAATTGTAATGTTAAGTTACATCAATAATTGTAATCGAAAATATATTTAACACAATATTTTAGCTTTTTTAAGCCTTTGGATGGGCTTTATTAAACACTTCTTTTAATTTCTCAATGGTATTATGGGTATAGATCTGGGTTGCCGCTAAACTGCTGTGCCCCAATAACTCTTTCACCGCATTTAAATCGGCCCCATTATTCATTAAATGAGTTGCAAAACTATGCCGTAAAATATGTGGACTTTTCTTCTGAATAGTAGTTACTTCCGACAAGCTTTTTTTCACAAAAGTGTACACCGATTTTGGTTGAAGTGGATTGCCTTTTTGGGTAATAAATAAATTAGCCACATCAACTAATTTTTGCGGTTTTTCATTAATGTAATTTTGCAGTTGCTCAATCAATTCTTTACTAATAGGAATGATTCTTTCTTTATTCCCTTTACCCAACACTTTTACTTGATTGTAAGCTGCATCTAACTGCGATTCTTTCAAATGTATTAATTCGCTCAAACGCATACCAGTACTATAAAATAGCAATATAACTAACCGCTCGGTTCTACCCTGCCAATCATCCGAAAATTGTTGATGCTTAAATAAATTATCCATATCAATCTGCTCTACAAACATGGGCAAACGCTTACTTATTTTAGGAGCAATAATAGTACCCATTGGACTTTTTAAAAGTACACCTGTTTTTAATTGATATTTAAAAAAAGATTTTAAAGAAGATATTTTTCGGTTGATGGATTTCGAGCTGATTTTATCTTCCTTTATTTCTGCCAACCAACTTCTTACCATAGAGCCCGTTAAGGTTGATAATTCAGGCGCATCGAACTGACTTACCTGAAATTGAAAAAACTGCTCTAAATCGTTCTGGTAGGCAATGACGGTATGCCTCGAATAGCGCTTCTCGTATTTTAAGTAATCGAGAAAAATGGCTATTTGCGGGTATTGAGGTATGGGCATAAAAAAAGTAGTCTATGGTTAAACGAACCAAGACTACTCAATCGTATGAAAACAGAAATTATTTTATTAGTCGAATTTTCCGGTAGCTAATTGCTGCTTGTAAACTGCCTTTAACACTTGACCACGACGTACTATTGACGGCTTGATAAATGCTTGGCGAGATCTTAATTGGAGCAAAGTCTTACTTTTTTCGAATTTCTTCTTGTACTTTTTAAGTGCTTTGTCGATGTTTTCGCAGTCTTTTGAATCGATTATTAACATAACTATTATACCTCCTCAGGCGTTTTTTAGGAGTGCGAAGATAGATATGTTCATTTGAATAACAAAGTTTTTCTGTCTTTTTTATCCCTTCATTCATTCAGATTACCTTTACACCATGTTTACAGGCATTATAGAAACCATCGGCATCATTAAATCCATTACTCAAAATGGCAGTAATTATACTTATCTCATTCAATCGAGCATTGGAGAAGAGCTTAAGGTAGACCAGAGTGTAGCACATGATGGGGTTTGCCTTACTGTAGAGCAAATTAATGGAGATACTCATCAGGTTACCGCCATAGCAGAAACAATAGTTAAAACCAATTTGGCGCAATGGAAGCCAGGTGCTGTTGTAAATATTGAACGCTGTATGGTTATGAATGGCCGACTAGACGGTCATATTGTGCAAGGTCATGTAGATTGTACAGCTATTTGTGTGGAGCGATTAGATAAAGAAGGAAGCTGGGAATATCGTTTTGAATTTCCTACTCAATTTGCTTCTTTGATAATAGAAAAAGGATCTATTGCGGTTAATGGAACGAGCCTCACTTGTTTTGATATTACCAATAATAGTTTTAAAGTGGCTATTATTCCATACACATTTGAGCATACGAGCATTAAGCAAGTTATGGCTGAAACTACCGTGAATATTGAGTTTGATATACTTGGGAAATATGTGCAGCGTTTAACTCAGCTTAGCTGAGTTAAACAATCTTCAATTTTTAAATCTTCAATCTGGATTTTTCAATCTGGAATGTATTTAAAATCGATCAACAAAAGCAGATCGTTGTATGAAGTATTTAAATAAAATTTCACTAAAAAATTAGATTTTTATTATGCGTAAATTTTTACTGCTTTCAATTCATTTGCTAAATCTCTAATTGCCAATTGTATTTTGCTTACTTGTACTTTTGATGGATGCTTTACTCCTGAAGCATAAACAAATTCAACATCTTCTAAATCATGAAAATCATTTAAAACTTTCCTAAGCTTTTTATCGAGTATTTGGTCTAACGTGGTGATTTTAGTTGATGCAAAATCAGGTATATATACCTGATAGAGGCACAATAGCTTTTATCTATGAATTATTGTCGAATCGATCCCGGAGCGGGCATACGCACGGGAGTACATAACGGTTAAGTGTGGAGCTTTTTTGAATGGTAAAATGGAATTAGGGTGGTCTAAATGCTTTTCCCTTTAAGTGCGCCGCTAACAGCGGCATCCATAGCGCGTTCTGCAAAAGGGCGACTGATTTCGTTCAGTTCTTCTATTTTTGTTTGGATTAAGTTTTTATCGTCCATGGTTAATGCCAATTGCAAATTTTGCATGGCAGATGCTGTTGCAATTAATTCATTCTTTGTTAATAGTGAAGTATTTTTTGCAATGAACTTTTCGGTCACCTCTAAAATTTGTTCGCCTTCCGTTCTTGCTTCAACCAATGCACGAATGGCAATATCTTCTTTAGCATTAGTAATGCTATCCATCAACCTGGTTTCTACTTCTTCATCTGTTAAACCATACTGCGGTTTTACTTCAATACTTTGCTCTACACCACTGCGCAATTCTTTTGCAGTAACCGATAAAATACCATCAGCATTAATTAAAAAGCCAACTTCTACTTTAGGCATGCCTGCTGGCATTCCGGGGATTCCGGTAAAATTAAATTCGGCCAATTTGCGGTTGTCTTTAACTAAATCTCTTTCCCCCTGAAATACAGAAATGCGCATGCTCCCTTGTCCGTCTTTAGAGGTTGTATATTGCTTACTTGCTTTATTCGGAATTTTAGAATTACGTGGAATTAATACTTCCATCAATCCGCCCATCGTTTCAATACCTAAACTAAGCGGGGTAATATCTAACAATAAAAAGTCTTTGTTATTGCCTGCTAAAATATCGGCCTGAATAGCTGCACCCAATGCAACAACCTCATCGGGGTTAACGCTATCATTTACAGCTTGATTAAAAAATGTACTGATCGATGATTTTACCAAAGGCACGCGGGTACTGCCTCCTACCATAATTACTGCTTCAATGTCTTTTATGGTTAATTGCGCATCGGATAATGCTTTTGTACAAGATTCGATGGTTCTTTTTACTAGAGGCTCAAGTATTGTATTTAGTTGTTCAATGGTAATAGTTAATTGATGTCCATTCCATTCACCGTTAAATATGTTTTGAGTACTCAATTCTTTCTTAGCTGATTCAGCTAATAAGCGGAGCGATTGTAATTCAGATTTATCATTATTAATTTCATGAAAAGGAATACCAATTTGCGTTAACCAAAATTCCATTATTGCTCTATCAAAATCATCTCCCCCTAAATAAGTATCACCATTGGTACTGAGCACTTCAAATATTCCTCCAGCAATTTTTAAAATAGAAATATCAAAAGTACCACCGCCTAAATCGTATACTGCAATTGTTTTTTCTTCATCTTTTTGCAAGCCCATTCCGTAAGCAAGACTAGCTGCTGTGGGTTCGTTAACAATGCGTAGAACATCTAGCCCTGCTAGCTTTCCGGCATCACGTGTAGCCTGACGTTGAGCATCATTAAAATAAGCTGGCACTGTAATTACAGCTTTTGAAACAGGTGTTTTTAAAATATGCTCAGC